>Ga0073928_10006751_pt1 | contig 15290 bp, 14 predicted proteins | sample PaiPotPPA55metaG_FD_76969 | JGI IMG/M metagenome (GOLD analysis project Ga0073928, IMG submission 76969) | Iron sulfur acid spring bacterial and archeal communities from Banff, Canada, to study Microbial Dark Matter (Phase II) - Paint Pots PPA... ... | reverse complement strand
ACCGGGCATCCTCGCCAAGCAAACCGGACCGGGGCTCTCGTCTTCGTTGTTGGCGAAAGCTTACGGACGGATCACGGTCTAAATTCTCCCAACACACCTCGCCCGCCGATGAATCCGACGTTGAGACGCAGCTTGCAACAGGAATTAGAGGCCGATGTGGAGCGGTTGAGCGGCCTCCTAGATCGAGACCTGACTCATTGGGTTGTTGAGCCCGTCAGCGACAACTTGAGTCCGTTGCAGCCCGAATAACTTCCGATAATACGAATTAACGCTCCAGTCCGCTAGCGTCGTTAGTGCTTGCTTTCAACCTTCCCACAATGGCGTTTGCGTGGAGGTAGGAATTCCCCTGATGTCCCAACCAACACTTCAGTTAGTTGTCCGTTGGCTTCTGCTCCACATGATCGATCACCAGGACGGACGTCGGGCGCTTCTGCTTTTCCAGCTTGAGTCCGAGTTGCTTTTCAATGGCTTCAAAAAGTGTAATGGCGCCACTTGGGTCCGATGCTTCGGCCGGGCCGCCCGATGGCTGGCTAGCGGCCTCTCCGCCGCCCCGGCCACCGGCGCCTTGGCTTCTGATGAACTGATCCATGCCAGCCGGGCTGAAACTCAGCGTAAAGTCCCAGGAGCCTTCGAGCCCCGTGGTATCCAAAACCGGGCTATGGATGTACCCCGGCGCAATGCTTTGAAGCTTATCCGCAAATTGCGCCATTGTCATGTTCTGGCATGTAACCAGGCGCGAGAGCATTGGATTCTTGTCCCTCGGGTCTTTTCCATCAGCGGCAGGACCTTCCCTAAATCGCGTACGGCTGGTGGGATCCGCTTTCTTGAGTTTCGGTTTTACGGCCACGAGATTGTAAGCATCCACAAGCCGATCTTCACTGTGAGTGGCCAGTTTGAAACGATCCTGCAGGAGCGCCCGAAGCATCAACCAGACCGTGTCTATGTCCACTCCCTGCCCGGGAATCGATCCCGAGGTGGAGGCCTTGGCGATGATATCGAAGCGGTCCCCATCCAGCCATTTCGGGGCTCCGGCGAGCGTGTCGCCGCTAATGTTCCAGGCCTGTTCTATGAGGAATTTCAATGTCACGCCCGTCAGATTAACGCGGCCGCCGGGCTGAATCTGGAATCTCATTCCCCTGGTTTCCGGGCCGCTCGGCCTCACGTCCGCGACTTCGAACTCTGTCGGGGTAGAAGAAACACGCAAGCTCTCCACGACGCCAGGCAAATTATCGGTTGGCTTCTGGTTTACGCTGTCGACAACAATGACAGGCAACGGAACCTTCACCGGTTCCAGTTTTAGTCCGAGTTGTTTGTCGATGGCATCGACCATCGTAATCGTGTTTCCCATCGCTGCCGGAATTCGGGGCGAATATTTGAAGCTGAAATCCCAGGAGCCTTTCAACCCGGTCTGGTCGACCACGGAACTGCCGCCGAGGTACTGGTCGGCCATCACCATCCGGCGCATTCCCTCGGCAAACGCGGCCATGGACATGTTGCGGCATGTGTATGAGAACAGCGGCGGCGGTGGAATCCCCCCGCCGGCCTGGGGTCCCTGAGGAGGAGGGCTGGGAGGCGTGAACTTGCAGCCAGTGTCGCCCGAGCCGTCGGCTTCTTTGAGTTGTGCGTGTTTTCCCACCGTCAACGCATATGCCGGCATAGGCTTGGTTTCATTGTGGACCACCAGCTTGAAGCGGTCTACCAGAAGGGCCTGGAGCATGATCTTCTGCATCTCCGGTGTCGTATTAGCAGCGGTCCTGGCAATCACGTCGAAACGGTCCATTTCCAGCCAGCTCGGCCCACCAACAACCTTGTCGTCATCAACACCGTAAGCCGCCGCAATAAGATCGGCCATCGTTGCGGTCCGCAACTCAAAACGGCCTCCACGATTGATCGGGCCTCTCCTAAAGGGGTTCCTGGCGGAGGCGCTCAAGTGGACGTCCGAGGCTCCAAACGTGGGTGGGGTTTCGATGGATTGGCTGAACGCCGCGCCAGACTGAACGGCGGCAAAAGCTAGGCAAGCGAAGGCTCGTACCATATCCCAACCTCCTTGAGCCTAAAGGGATGAGCATAGGACGCTACGGGCCAAACGGTGGTTACCATCGGCTTTCACGATCCCGTGGAACAGGCGGGCCTGACGGAGGCGAGGTTGAACCAAAATCACGTCAAAAGACATTCCCGGACCGTACCGGTTTTTCTTTTACAGCTTTGATTGCGACGAACCAGCACGTACATGTTCAACGTGAGAACAAGGTCTGCAAATACTGGCTCACGCCCCTGGCGCTGGCCAGCAGCGATGGTTTTTCGGCGCGAGAATTGGATCAGATCCGTTACCAGGTAGCACTCAACATGAAACGATTTTGGAGGCTTGGCATGAGCATTGCGGGTAACGCCGAGGCTCGTATTCACGATATCCAGGGCCCACTCCTCTAGACTGAGACAGTGGAACGAAAAGTCTTTTGGATCATTTTCATGTTCTTGGGGCTAATAGCTGATTTCGTTCTGCCACTCTGGTGGGCGCTGGGGGCGACTATTCCAATTTTCCTGGTGAGCTGGTGGGTAGCCTACCGCAGCGGTTGGTTCTAGCGAAAACCTCCGACAACGTTATCCAGGAGTTCGACATTGCGCTCATACTCGTTGAGCGCGGCGCCCAGGTCGTACTTGGGGCACGCCGAGCAAATCGCCTTGTTGCTCTCGCTGACCGTATCACCAAAGCCGGTGGCGAGGCAGCCTATGCGCCCACAGACGTAAGGCAGCGCGACGACTTATCCAATCTCGTCAAGTTGGCCTGTGAGCGGTATGGCAAGCTTGACGTTCTCGTCAGCAATCCGGCATTGCGCCAACTTCGCTCCTCGACGAACTGCGCGTCGCCTATTGGGCGGAGATGATCGACGTCAACATCAAAGGCGTTCCGTACGGTATCGCGGCAGCGCTGCCGGTCTTCCGCAAGCAGGGGTTCGGGCATTTCGTTAATACCTCTTCTACAGCTGGACTTATCACGAAGCCAACCATGTCGGTTTATTCCGGCACTAAGTTCGCCGTTAAACAACCGGCCGATGTTGATGTGGGCGAGATTTATTCGTCCGACCGCGCAGGGGTAACCGCAAGCGACATACAGTGTCGACGATTCTAGTAACATCAACCCCATGAAGCACTATCGCTGGATCGCCCTCACCGGAGGCATCGGCATCGCGGCCGCCCTCTTGCTTTATGCGGCCAAGACTGACGGCATGAACGTTATGACCGGGCCGAAGGCGTTCACCAATACTGCCTCTCTCAGCCCCGGTTTGGCCCGCAAGATCACCGCGCAGGATCTTCCGCAACCGCGCACCCCTTCTATCCTGCCGCGGGTGAGGATGTACGCCGCACTCGGTTTTTCCAGGCCCGGCAAGCGGCCTGAAAATGTGATGCCGAAGGCTCCGGCCGGCTTCAAGGTCGACATCTATGTCGCGAGCGGCCTCGCGAACCCGCGGCAAATGCGGAGGGCTCCGAACGGTGACATCTTCATGGCGGATACAGGCGGCGGAACGGTTCGAATCTTCCGCGGCATCACGGCCGACGGCAAGCCGCAGGAATCCTCGGTGTACGCCAGTCTCCCGGACGCATTCGGCATAAACTTCTATCCGCCGGGACCGAATCCACAGTGGGTCTATGTGACTAACACCGGCACGCTGGTGCGATACGCCTATAAGACCGGCGATCTCAAGGCCACCGGCGAGCCCGAGAAGCTGATCACCGACATTCCTGCGGACGGCGGACATTCAACCCGCGACATTGTCTTCTCCAAAGACGGCAAGAGCCTGTTCCTGGCGGTTGGATCGGCGTCCAACAATAACGACAATCAGGCCGAATTCCATCGCGCCAACATCCTCGAGTACACACCCGAAGGCAATTTCGTTGGCATCTATGCGTCGGGCATTCGAAACCCTGTGGGCCTGGCGATTAACCCGGAAACGGGCGAGCTGTGGACCTCCATCAATGAACGCGACAACCTGGGCGACAACCTGGTTCCCGATTATGTGACACATGTCGCGCGCGGCGGCTTTTACGGCTGGCCGTGGTTCTACATCGGCGGGAATCAGGATCCGGCCCATCCTGGCAAGCACCCCGAGTTGAAGGACAAGGTGATCGTGCCCGACGTCCTGATTCAGGCCCATAGCGCTTCGCTCGGCATGGCCTTCTACGATGGCAAGATGTTTCCAGCCGAGTATTCCGGCGATGCGTTTGCGGCCGAGCACGGATCGTGGAATCACTCCCAGGGCTCGGGGCGAGAAGTGATCCGCATCCCGATGGAGAAGGGGCGATCTACGGGCGTCTATCAGGACTTCCTCACTGGATTCACTACCGATGGAACTGCATGGGGAAGACCTGTCGGAGTCGCTGTAGCAGCAGACGGCTCGTTGCTTGTAACGGACGACGGCGCGCGGGTGATCTGGCGGGTGAGCTTTACAGGCAAGTAAGGGACGCGAGCCAGAAGTCCGTTTCCGATCTCGAGGGCCTCGCAGGCCGGTCCCGCTACAATGTGGTCGGAGTAAACATGTCCAATTCGCGCCGTCGATTTCTGAACCGCGTATCAACTGCTCTCATGGCCACCCTCACTGCGTGCCGCAAGCCTACGCAGGACTCAGCGGCTCTTCCGCCGGGGGCCCCGCCGGCCTTCGGAACTGCGCCGGAAGTAGGACCGCCGGTCTCGACGTCCACCTTCGCCGAGGCCGAAAAACTCGTGCAGTTTGAGCTTAGCCGCGAGGATCGGCAAGCCGCGGCTAGCAATTGGCGCAAGTCGATGGCGCCCCTCTACGAACGCCGGACCGGACCGCGCAAGTTCTTTCCACCGCCCTCCGTGGCGCCCGCTTCGCGATGGGACCCTGCATTGCCGGGGCAACAGGCCGGCCCCGCGAGCGATCGCTTCATTCGCACGGCAAGCGCGGCGCGCTCCCTTCCCGCGAACGAAGAGGACATCGCGTTCGCTCCGCTGTCGCGACTGTCTCGATGGATCGAAACGCGCCAGGTCACGTCTGAGCACCTCACGCGGCTGTATCTGGACCGCCTGCAGCGCTTCGATTCCAAGCTGCGCTGCGTCATCACGCTCACCAGCGATTTGGCCCTGTCGCAGGCCCAACAGGCCGACCGCGAGATCGCCGCCGGTCACTATCGCGGCCCGCTGCATGGCATCCCGTGGGGCGCGAAGGATCTGCTTGACACCGCCGGCATTCCTACCACCTATGGCGCCGAGCCATATCGCAACCGCGTGCCGCAGCAAGATGCAGTGGTTGTAAGGCGCCTTCACGATGCGGGCGCCGTGCTGGTTGCCAAGCTGAGCCTGGGCGCACTTGCGCTGAACGACATATGGTTCGGAGGCCAGACCGTCAATCCGTGGCTCCTGGAGGAAGGGGCGTCGGGATCGAGCGCCGGCCCTGGCGCCGCTACTGCCGCGGGATTGGTCGGCTTTTCGATTGGTAGCGAGACGGGAGGCAGCATTATCAGTCCTTCCATGCGCTGCGGCGTAACGGGGCTGCGCCCGACATATGGACGGGTTCCGCGAACGGGGGCCATGACGCTCTGTTGGTCGCTCGACAAACTCGGACCCATGACTCGCGAAGTGGAGGACGCACTCCTCGTGTTGCAAGCGATCTCCGGCCCAGACCCCGGTGATGTGTCGAGCGTCCCGAGCCGCCTCGATTTCGACGCTTCCGCGCCCGTCAGTGGTCTGCGCGTTGGCTACATTCCCAGTTGGATGAAGGAAGCGCCCGCCACCGATGTCGATCGCGCCGCTCTGGAAACTATCCGGAAGCTCGGTATGATTCCGACCGAAGTGTCGCTTCCGGACTGGCCTTATGACTCGCTTAGCCTGATTCTCTTCGCCGAAGGCGCCGCCGCTTTCGAGGAACTCACGCTGCGCGGTGGTCTCAAAGAACTCAAGATGCAAGTTCCCGACGCATGGCCCAACCTCTTTCGTCAGGCCCGCTTTCTATCCGCGGTGGACTTCGTCCAAGCCGACCGCTTTCGACGCAGCGTGGCGCAAGAAATGGCCCGTATCTTTTCTCAAGTGGATCTGCTGCTGGTCCCATCGCTGCGCGATGAAATGCTCACCATCACCAACTTCACCGGTCATCCGTCTCTCACTCTCCGGGCCGGCTTTGTTGAAGTATCAGAGGCTCGAAGTGATTGGGCTCCGGACCCAGCCCACCCGCTTCCCAAATTCTCGCCTCCTCGACGAGTACCCCACGGGGTCACGCTCATCGGACGCCTCTTCGACGAGGGTACGCTCGGACGTGCCGGGCTCGCTCTCGAGCGCACTCTGAATGTAGCGGCGGAACGTCCGCCTGGCTTTTGAGCGCTGCGTCGTGCTTTGCGCGTTGATGAGGCAGCGAGCTTGAACTGTCTGATTGGAGGAAGTTTGGAAGTCGGACCTGGCTAGAGGTGAGCATGTCGCAACAGGAACAAGCGTCTACGCGGCACGCAAGAGCGCGCGCCCCGGTTATAATGGAGTGCGCCGCCCCTATGCCCGTTCTCGTTCCGAATCGCCACCGTGGCAAACTTATCGTGGTGGAAGGCATTGACGGCTCCGGCAAATCCACGCAGCTATCCTTATTAAGCCAGTGGCTGCGCTCGCAACGCATAGCGGTCGCGTTCAGCGAGTGGAATTCTTCGCCTCTGGTCCGCGAGACCACCAAGCGCGGCAAGAAGAAGAACATGTTCACGCCGGTGACGTTCAGCCTGATTCACGCCACCGATTTCGCCGATCGCCTAGAGCGTTACATCACGCCGCTGCTCAAGGCGGGCGCGGTGGTATGCGCGGACCGCTATGCGTACACTGCGTTTGCCCGCGATGTGGTGCGGGGCGTGAGCCGGCGCTGGGTGCGAAACCTCTACCGTTTCGCTGTCCGACCGAATCTGGCCTTCTATTTCCGGGTGCCGCTGGAGGTCGCAATCGGACGAATTCTGGGCGGACGCGATGCCATCAAGTATTACGAAGCTGGCATGGATCTGGGACTCAGCGGCAACGTGCAGGAGAGTTTCCGGCTCTTTCAGGGGCGCATTCTGGACGAATACGAAGCCATGATCGAAGAGGTGGGGTTCCATGTGATCGACGCTACGGGCTCCATCGAAGAGCAGCAGCAGCAGATGCGAGAGATCGCAACGCGCGAATTGGGCGAGAACCTGCACAACGGCCACCTGCTGAGAGCTTCCCAGGGAGACATCGATGCTGCTAAAGCCGCCGCTCGAATTTTATAGCGAGTCGCTGGCCGGCGTCGACCGTGATGACTTGCAGGGCAGGTTAATCGTCATCGAAGGCCCAGATTCCGTGGGCCGTTCCACGCAGGTGGCGCGATTGCGGACCTGGCTGGAGCACCAGGGCCACGCCGTCCTCGATACGGGGCTGGCGCGAGGAGCGCTGGCCGGCAAGGGGATTTCTCAGGCAAAGAAAGGAAATACCCTCGGCCCGATCACGATGACGTTGTATTACGCCACCGATTTCGCCGATCGCATGGAGAACGAGATTATCCCCGCGCTGCGCGCCGGTTTCGTGGTCCTCACCGATCGCTACATCTTCTCCCTGATGGCGCGCGCCATCGCCCGCGGGGAAGACCGCACCTGGATCGAGCGGGTGGCCGGGTTCGCGCTGGTTCCGCATGCCATTTACTATCTGCGCGCGGATGTTCGCGAACTGCTCACGCGGGTGGTGCTGGGCCGGGGCGCGTTCGATCATTGGGAAAGCGGCATGGACATGCGCTTTGGAGCCGACATGCACGACAGTTTCGTGCGCTATCAAACGCGCGTGATTCGAGCTTTGGACCGGATGGCGAAGAGATACGCCTTCGTCATCATTGACGCCACAAAGACTCCCGACCAGATTTTTCGGGAACTGCGGCGATCGATCGCCAAACTATTTTAATGGCTCGCGCCTCGGCTCCTCGGTTCTTGAGTTGCTTGATGGCCGCGGCATTCGGCTTGATGGCTGCGGCGCTCTGCTTAATGGCCCAAATTCCTCAGGAAGACTCGCGCAATGTCACCGTGCCGAATACAGACACGCACTTCACGATGCCGGCTTATCGGACGTTGGCCGAGTGGGAGGCGCACAAACAAAAGCTGCGGGCTCAGATTCTCTTCGCGGCGGGGCTGATTCCCAGTCCGAACAAGAACCCGCTCAATCCTGTTATCTTCGGGCGCATCGAACACAGCGACTATTCGATCGAGAAGGTTTACCTTGAGACTCTGCCGGGATATTACTTGTGCGGAAATCTTTATCGGCCGCGCGGCCGTGCGGGAAAATTACCAGGTGTGCTGGCGCCGCATGGTCACTGGGACTATGGCCGGTTGGAGCATCAGCCGCTAATTTCGGTCCCACTGCGTTGCATTAACCTTGCCAAGCAAGGCTACGTGGCTTTTTCTTATGACATGGTGGGTTACAACGACACCATCCAGACGCCGCATGATTTCGGCAGTCCACGCGAGCAATTGTGGGGTTTCGGCCCGCTGGGACTGCAATTGTGGAATTCGATTCGGGCCCTGGATTTTCTGGAATCGCTCCCGGACGTCGATCCAGAACGACTCGCTGTAACCGGAGAGTCGGGCGGAGGCACTCAGACGTTTCTGTTGGCGGCGATTGATGACCGGGTCAAGTACGATGCTCCGGTGAACATGATTTCGGCCATCATGCAGGGCGGGGGACAGTGCGAAAACGCCCCGGGGTTGCGAGTCGACACGTTCAACGTCGAGATCGGCGCGATGATGGCGCCTCGGCCGATGCTCATGGTTGCGGCTACCGGTGACTGGACCAAAAACACCCCGCGCGAGGAGTATCCCGCGGTCCGCTCGATCTATGAACTCTACGGCAAAGCGGACAATCTTGAAATGGTGCAGATCGACGCGCCGCACAACTACAATCAGGCCAGCCGCGAGGCAATGTACAGCTTTTTCGGAAAGCGAATTCTCGGCGGCACGAATGAGGTGCAGGAAGCCCGCGGCGTTCACGTCGAGAAGCTGCAAGACATGCTGGTCTGGCAAGGCCGCCCGCTGCCCAAGGATGCGCTGACCTACGAGCAGTTGGTGGAGCAGTGGATCGCGGCGGCGAAAAGGCAGACTGATGAGACGCATGATCCGGCCGTTCTGCGTGAGCGGCTGCGTCTGGCACTCGGTACCGAATGGCCGGAGCATGTACTCCGTGAACGCGCCGGTGACCGGATCGTGCTGAGCCGGGCGGGGAGGGGCGATCGCGTGTCCGGAATCCGGCTCGGCAATGGCGTGCCGTCCGTAGTCGTGGTCGATCCGGGCGGGGCGGAGGCGGCGCGAAAGATTGCAGGTAGTTCCGCGCTCTTGGTTACCGTGTTCCAGACCGGCGATGCGGTTACGCCAGGCGATCGTTCTGGGCCATACTTCCTGACGTTCAACCGTAGCGACGACGCCAATCGGGTGCAGGACATCCTCACCGCGCTGGCGTATCTAAAGCAGGAAGGCGCGAAGGATCTGCGAATCGTTGCGCCGGGCAAGGCAGCAATTTGGGCGGAGTTCGCGGCCGCGGTGGCCGCCGTTCCGGTGGCTGTCGAAGGCAAACCAGATGGGTTCAGCGGGCAGGATCAGGACTTCATCGATCAGTTCTTTGTTCCCGGCATCCAGCGCGCCGGCGGGTTAGAGTCCGTCCGGCGAATTCTACCCTAGCCGGATCGGGCAGCGTAGAAATTCCCTAAGCGGATCACGAGCATCGTGATGAATACACTTGATTAATAAGTTGGTAGCGTGATTGCAACGAAGGTACGCATGAAGAGAATATCTGGCTTAATTGTGGCGGGGATTCTAACCGTCGGGGTAGCGCTGGCACAAGACGGCGCGAAGGACAACGTGAAGAGAGCTGGTCAAGACGTCAAAGAAGCCGGCAAGGACACTGGCCGAGCGGCAAAGCACACCGGCAAGGCCGTCGCGAAGGGGACCAAGAAAGGTGTCAACAAAGCGGCCGACGCTACTGAGAATGGCGCCCGAAAAGTGAAGAAGAAGACCAGTGACCAGTAGCTTCTGAATCGCTACTTTTTCCGGTTGCGGCGCCAGGCGACGACACCTACGCTGACAAGGCCTGTTCCTAGCAGAACGAAAGTCGCGGGCTCAGGAGTGGTTTGCGTCTGTGCAAATACGGGCACGGCCAGTGCAGCAAGCGAGACGAGAAGTAACACGAGTTTCACAGATCCTCCGGAATTAGTAAGTTGTGGTGCAACTGACCGAGTATATCCCCAAACGGGAGCGAGCGGAAGCGTTTTGTGCCCGTAACCGCCTTATAAAGTACCAGGGAGGCCCAGCCGGGGTCGGTACAATGTATGGCATATGATGCGATTTTTCACGAATGCTCTCTTACTGGTCTGGTTCATCAGCAGTCCAGCTTTGACGGCCCAAGAATCGTCTCAGGCGCAGTTGGCCCATTTCCACCACGTACGTCTAAACGTCACCGATCCGGCGGCGGCAATCGACTTTTGCACATCTAAGTTCGACTGCGAGAAGGCTACGTTTGCCGGGCTCGCGGACGCCGTTTGGGCGCAGAAGTCGTGGCTGTTGTTTACCAGGGTCGATGCGCCACCGAAGTCCGAGATCACCTCCACGATCTGGCACATTGGTTGGGGCGCGGAGGACATGAAGATAGCGGCACGAAGTTCGCCACGCCGATCACCGACATCAGCGACATTGGCGGCGCACGGCTCAAGGCGTGCTCTTCTACGCTATGTCGACGGGCCGGAGCACCAGGTCATCGAGTTAAACACCGCCAATCATCACCACTTTGGCCACATACACAACACATATGTTGAGCAAGGACCCCCATTGCCGCGGGCGAATGGTACATCAAAGAGTTCGGGCTTTCGAGGCGCGGCCGGGGCACGCCTTCGCGCGAGCCTCAGTTTTACTGGGGTTATCAGATTGGGCCACCCGATGTCGACCATATCGGGTTCGGCGTAGACAATCTCGAGCAGACGCTGGAACGTTTGAAAAAAGACGGCGTCCCGGTGACGGACGAGCCGCGTTCCGTGGCCGGCGGCAAGGTCAAGTTTGCTTTTATCGAAGGGCCCGGACCATATCTGGATCGAGCTGGTGGAGGGCCAAGCACGGACTTCCCTATCAGCCAGCTGTTGCTAGTACTAGTACGATCTTAAACGCCCCAGTATTGCTTTCCGCCCGAAACTGGCTTATCTTATACATTACAGTCCAAGGAGGAGCCAATGAGGGCCCTGTGGTCAGTTGCGATTTGTCTATCAGTCATCTTGGCAGCTAGCTTGCCAGCTAACGCCGGATTGACGATCAACACCACGTTCGCTACGGGGACATTCGGGAGTTTCACAGCCGCCGAAGTCGAAGGTGCTTTTAATTATGTTGCGAACGAGTATTCGAATCTTTATACCAATAACGTAACGGTCAATATCACGGTACAGGGTGGTAACACCAGCCTAGGCGCAAGCAGCACGCCGATCGTGGGATTCTACTCGTACAGCCAAGTTAGCAGTGCTTTGCTTGCCAATTATGCGGCTAATCCGGATGCGACTCACGCGGCTGCAGTGGCGGACCTGCCGACCGCCGATCCAACAGGCGGCGCCGATTTTCTTGTTGCCACGTCTGAAGCCAAGGCACTCGGGTTGCTGCCGGCCAGCTCATCCACCGACGGTACCTTTACCTTCAGCACTAACGCAGGCGTTAATTACACTTTTGACCCCAATAATCGGGCGGTTGCAGGGGAGTTCGACTTCATCGGTGTGGCGGAACATGAGGTTTCCGAGATCATGGGCCGGATCCCTGGCCTCAGGAATAACTTTGGGAGTGGCGTCCCTGCCTGTTGTCTTCTTCCGGATGACCTTTTCCGGTATACAGCGCCCGGGACGAAATCCCTGAATCAGACGGACACTGGCGTTTATTTTTCGATTGATGGAGGAGTTACCAACCTCCAGGGCTTTAACAGCATCGCTCCTGGTGACCTGCAAGACTATAACGGGAGTAACCCGAACGACCCCTATAATGCCTTTAGCGCAGGACCTGGTAATGGCACCATGCTTACCAGCGTCGATCAAGCCAATATGGAAGTACTCGGGTGGGATGTGGCCAGTGTAAGCACGCCTGAGCCGAAGCAGGTAGTCCTGCTCGTTTTCATGATCGGCCTCATTGTGGTCGCCAAGCGCCGGTTTTGCGTTTAAGTTATTAATTTTAAAGCGAAGTAGAAGTTTCCAGCCCGTAACGCCTCAACGCGCTGCGGGCGTTCGTTTTTTGAGTTACAACCGTATGTCCCCCCGAAGTAGCATGACCGCACAGTACCAGAGATCGCGCTTGGGTATCGTGCGTTCGGACTATAATCGACTGACGCCAGGTGCAATGAGAAGAATAGCCATTTCGGCGGTGCTCTTGTGCGCCTTTGCCATTCTCACTACCTCGTGCCGGCAAAGCGCGCAGTGGTACGTTACAAAAGGGAACCAGCTATTCGCGGCCGGAAGGAACGATGAGGCGGCCCTCAACTTCAGAAAGGCCATTCAAAAGGATCGGCGATTTGGTGAGGCCTTCTATCGGCTCGCCTTGGTGGAGTTGAAGACCGGCAAGGCCCGCGAGGCCTATGAGGCACTGATGACCGCCAACACCCTTTTGCCGGACCGCACGGACGTCACGGTGGCGCTGGCGGATCTCTTGCTGGTGTCTTATGTCAACGATAAGAGCCGGCCAGCCCTATTCTACACGCAGTTGAAAAAGTTGGCCGACGAATTGATTGCTCGTGATCCGAATTCTTACGATGGATTCCGTATCAAAGCCGATCTTGCCTGGTCGGACGGACAGATCAAAGAAGCTGAGGAGTTCTTCGGTAAGGCCAATTCGGCGAAACCGATGGTACCGGATCTGGTGGTGTCGTGGGTCCAAGTGCTGTTTCAGGACGGGCGATCGGAGGAAGCCGAAAAGATCGCGCAGCAATTGATTCAGGCGCATAAGGATGCGGGGCTGATCTATGACGTGCTGTACGGGCATTATCGCGCTCTAAACCAGCTCGTCCAAGCAGAGAATATTCTCCGCACCAAGGTAAGCAACAATCCCAGCCAGATGGATTACGCGGTGGAGCTGGCCGCCTTTTACGCCGGCGCGGGCAAACGCGACCAGATGACCGCTGCGTTGCAGCGGTTCCTTGACGATCCGAAGACCTTCCCGAATGCCCATCTCAAGGTTGGCGATTTCTACGCCGCGCTGCATGAGTGGCCCGAGGCCATGCGCCAGTACCAGGAAGGCGCCAAGTCCGATTCCAAAAACAAGACGACATATTTGAAGCGGATTGCCGATGCATGGCTGTCGCAAGGCAAAGGCGAGGAAGCCGCTAGCGTGGTGGGTGAGATTCTGAAGGAGCGGCCCGGCGACGAAGCCGCGAAGGCGGTAAACGCCTCCCTGCTTCTCAGGTCCGGTAAGCCGGACAAGATACAAGCCGGAATAAAAGATTTTCAGGACCTGGTGAAAAAACAACCTGAGAATCAGGCCTACCGCTATGCACTGGGACGCGCGTTGCTCGGCACAGGAGATCCAAACGGCGCCCGTGCTCAGTTCCAAGAACTGCTCAAGAGGCGGCCTACACATCTCCCATCTCTGGTGGCGTTGGGCGAGCTAAGTCTGGCCAAACGGGAATATTCTCAGGCGCTTCAATACGCCAACGCGGCTTTAGCGGTGAATCCGAGACTTTCCGAGGCCAGGCGGCAGCGAGCCATTGCTCTCTCGGCACAGGGGAACAATGCCGCAGCTCGCACCGAGTTGACGAGCCTGGCAAACGACGCTCCCCAGAATATTGAGGTTCAATTCGAGCTTGCAGCCCTGGATTTGACCGAGAAGAGGTATCCGCAGGCCGAAGCGAAGTTGCAACAGCTGTATGAAAAAAACAAGTCTCTGGCCCTAGCCGGTTTGGTGCGTGCTTATATTGGTGAAGGCCACATCGAGAAGGCAATATCGCGCCTGAATCTGGAACTTGGAAAGTCGACCAATACTGCCTGGGTCCACTCCGAACTGGCCCAGACCTACATACTAGCGGGTAAGTATGATTCGGCCCTCGAACAATACCAGCAGCTGCAGTTGCTGGGCGATCGTTCCCCGCAATTACAGATGCGTCTCGGCGCTGTGTACCAACTCAAAGGAGATTTCGCTAAAGCCTTGGCAAGTTTCGACGCGGCGAAAGCACTCGCGCCCCGCGATCCGGCGGTGTTGGGGGCCTTAGCGGACATGCAGCAGATAATCGGCCGTAAGCAAGAAGCCATTTTGACTTATCGGCAACTTCTGACTCTGGACACTCAGAATACGAATGCCATGAACAATCTGGCATACGCACTCATGGATTCTGACGGGCCGCTGGACGAAGCGCAGAGATTGGTGGAACATGCTTTGCAAAAAGCTCCGAACGATCCAAACTTCGCGGACACGCTCGGCATGGTGTACCTGAAGAAGAATCTCGGAGATAGCGCGCTGCAGGTGTTTAGCGGCCTGGTCCAGAGATTTCCCGACAATCCGGTGTATCGTTATCATTACGGGCTGTCGCTTAATAAAAGGGGCCAGCATGCGAAGGCTAAGAGTGAACTAGAAGCCGCGTTGCACAAGAGCCCCCCTGATGCCTTACGGAGAAGCATTCAAACCACCCTCGCCGCTATCAACCCATAGTCGGGCGCCGTGGAGTCGAAAGCGGGGAATGGCACACCTGTGGATTCTCGGATAGCTAAATTGTCTGTTTGACGGAGTGGGCGACCTTGTGGCCCCCTTCTTCGGTGTAATAGACGGTCACTTTTCCGGCCTTTTCGGCGCCCTTGCCGGTATCCTTGGCGGCGTGGTCAGCCAGCCGATAAGTCGTCTCGGCGCCGTCGGCCGTCTTGATAGCGACAGTTTTGGCGCCTCGATCGATGTGCGAGATCGTACCTTCCGTCACCTTCATGCCGTCCTTGCCAATGTGGTCGACCTCTTCGGCCGTCTCTTCACCGCCCTTGGCCGTGTAATGCACCGCGACTTCGGTGCCTTCCTTCAGCCCGTGAAATGCCTCTTTCGACCCTTTGGCAGTCGCCTCGGCACCGTGGACTACGGTTCGGCCCAAGAAATGGAAAGTATGCTCGGCTCCGTCGGCCGTCTTCACGACGACAGTTTTGGCGCCGGAATCGATCTTCTTCACTGTGCCGTCGACGGCGCTTACAACGTCCTGCGCGGCCACGGCAACTAAACCGAATAGCAAGTACGCAATCCCACCAAATACACGTTGAGTCATGATTGTCTCCTTCAGGAAATTTTAGCAGGTAGCGTCATCACATCTCGTGGAAGGAAATTTCGAGGGT
>Ga0073928_10006749_pt1 | contig 15292 bp, 14 predicted proteins | sample PaiPotPPA55metaG_FD_76969 | JGI IMG/M metagenome (GOLD analysis project Ga0073928, IMG submission 76969) | Iron sulfur acid spring bacterial and archeal communities from Banff, Canada, to study Microbial Dark Matter (Phase II) - Paint Pots PPA... ... | reverse complement strand
TCGCGTCGGCTTCCGCGATGTTATAGCCGCGCTTGCCAATAATGACCGCCAATTCGCCCTCCCAATCGATCTTCACGGACACCGACGGATTGAAGGGGATGGGGTCAAAGGGACCGTTGATGGTGTGCGTGCCCTTGGTAAAGAACACCGGGTGCTTCGGCAGATCTGCCTGCTTTGCGGTCAGACTCTCGCCGAAATGCTCCAGGTAGTTCCACCCGACAGCGTAGACGTTGCGGGCAGGAACCGGGATCGGCGCCAAGAGCCGCACCCTGTCAAGCGACGCGTGCGGCCGCCCGGAGGCGGCGCATCGACGCGCCTGCGCGATGGCATCGGGACCGGCGGCTATCAACGAAAGCATGCTCGCCGGGTCGAAGGCCAGAGCCATACCCAAGTCCCGGGCACTCGCGACGAGGTCAATTACCATACCCTGCGCCGTCACCGCGCCAAGGCGCGGCGCTTCTGCTGCAGCATGGCGATAGGTCACCAACCGCAATGCATTGCCGGCCGGTCCTGGCTCTGCCGGAACCTTGATTGCTGCAGGAGTCGCTCCAGCTCGAGTGATCACTGCCGAGCTGAGAGCGAGCCCCGTACCTATTTTAAGGAGGGTGCGACGCGCTTTGTCCAAGATCGTTCCTTCTAAGTGGCAAACCTAAATAATAGTGCCTGGGAAGCCGGGCAGTATATGGCTAACGAGGTCCGGTTCCAGCTAGTTCGCCGGCGAAACAAGGTCGAATCCATTCGCTTTCAACGACGCCCGCACTGCCGGTCCGGTGAGATAAGAGAGCAGTTTTTTTGCCACCTCCGGTGACCCACTGTTGGTGCCGATACCCACCGCGTAGGTCGTCTTGAGCTGCAGGTCTTCTGGAATAGGCCCGACGAGCGTGACGCCATGAACAGGCTTGATTTCGCTGATCTGCCCCAGTCCGAGGGACACCTCGCCCCGCGCCATGGCCTCCATGGCGGTTTGTCCTTCCGCGTAGTATTTGATCTTGGTGTCTACCCGGTCACCAATCCCGAGGCGGTCGATCAGCTTGGCGAGATATATACCCGAAGTCGCTCCGGTTGCCGGGTTGGCCATGCCGATCGACGGAGCGTCGAGCAAGACATGCGCGAACGCCTGGTCATCCCCGATCGAGGGCGCGGCGGTGCCGGTCTTGACCGCCATACCGAGTCGCACGCGAGCGAGGTCTCTTTGCGACCCCTCCTGCACCAGATGACGCTCGACCAAATTGGCCAGCGGCGTGGGAGGAACAATGACGAGATCGAAAGCTTCTCCCGACACCGCTCGATCGTGCACCTGGCCTGCGGTGCCATAGATCAAGCGTACATGATCGCCACTCGCCGCAAAGTATTGCTCCGGCAGTTTCTCAAAAGCGCCCTTCAGCGCCGCCGCCGAAAAAACTACCAGATCCGCTGCGTGAGCCGGCTGAATCACAGCGAGCAGCACGCCGATTAAAAATCCCGCCTTGGTTTTCATGAGAACTGTCCTCACGATGAGCCTCATTGAGTACTGTAGACGCCGATGCAACCACCGCACGGACCACCTGTTTTAGGAAGCGGTACAAACACATGTCCATTCACGTCGCTCACGGCAACCGAATGGGCATTACCTCCCGTCTGGATGCTCTGTAAGAGCGTGTTGGTCTTGGCATCGATCACGCCCAGAACCGGACCGTTCGGCATCTGCCGGCCGCTAATGTAGTACTGCCCGTTTTTAGCGCTATAAGCCACTTCGTCAGCTGCGCCCATATCGGGAACCGAGGCGACGACCGCCCCGCTATCTCCGTTGACGATCAGCGTAACCGGTTTGAGCGTCGATTTCTTGCCGCCGGCGTTGCAACCGATCACCAGATTCTTTCCCGGCCCGCGTGCCAGCCCGGCAGGCGTGCAACCGGAAACCTTCATGACATTCGTGACTTCGCCCTTGAGCGGGTCGATCATGGCGATTCCGCCCGTAGACTTGTCGCCCTTGATTTCCGGAACAGTCATCAGGAAGATGCTTTTCGGCGCGTAGTAGATCGGCTGCTCGATTCCATCGGTCGCGTCATTGAAGACGATCTTTTTGAGGATCTTATGTCCTGGCTTGGTCGAGATCAGCGTCACGAAGGGAGGATCATCCGCATCGTTGGTGACGATAAAGACATGATGCTTGGGATCGTACGCCATCTCGTCAGCGCGGTTTTTCCCGCCCGTCTTGATCGTATCGACGATTGTCTGGGACTTGAGGTCGATGACCTTGACCGAGCTGTCCCCATCGCCGACCCAGGCCTCATCGCCAATGACCAGGACGCCGTTAGGCCCCGCCGTATCGTTGTCCTTGTCGAAGCCTGCGAAACCGGGGACCTGGCCCATCACCTTCCCGGTCGTTGCGTCGACGATATCAACGGCCTTGTTGCTCCGGTCGGCCAGGTAATACCGGTTTGTCTTTTGATCGACATAACTGATGTCGAACGAATCCAGGGGTGCGCCCGGAACCTGTACTTTGGAAATCATCTTGAGTTCAGCTGCGCCGACATGGCCAGTAAGAACACAAGAGAACAGGCTGCCGAGCAGCGCTAGCGACTTGAGCTTGTGTGACATCATCTCCATCCTTTTTGTATTGTTGCCATTGCTTGTTTCAGGTTTAACGGCCGATGTTTTTCGCCGAGGGGTGTCTTGCGGAAGCATCGAAATAAGGCGCTTCTTGCACCGGTCCACAGGGTAGGTGCAGCCCGGAATCGAGCGCCGTTCCAGCGACGATTCCGGGTGCTGGCGTGCTACCGCGTCAGAACTTGTGGGTAATACCCAAGATGAGAGCGACCTGGTTTGGTGTACTTGAGCTGGATTCGAGGTCACCCACCGAACCGCCGGCAGCGACGACGCTATTGCCGTCCGCGCTGAACGTGGTGCCGTGTGCATGCGAGTAACCGCCAATTGCGTAGACGGTCGTACGCTTGGACAAGAAGTATTCCGTGCCTGCTGCAACGGTGTTGTACGTAGCCGAAGAAGCGCCGCTTGACTTCGTAAAGGTGTAGCCGACGTTCACCACAAGCGCTGGCGTCACCTGGTAATCGAGGGAGGTCGCTCCGGTATTGAAGTTTTCAGTACGATTGAATGCCGCGAAGCGTGCATAGGGCTTCCACTCCGCATTGCTGTAGCGCACGTTAGCGGTAAACGGGCCGATAGCGTACTGAGCTGCAACGTGGGTGATCATTCGTGAGCCCACAAACGCGACGCTGCCAAAGAGCGGCGTGACGGAGTTGTTCTGAGTCTGGTCGGCCGTGCCCAGGCCACCTGGGCCGTCGTTCTTGGCGAAGACGTAACCAACGGCCAGTCCAAAGCCGCCGTGGGTGTACGATGCAGCAGCCGAGGAAAGTTCCTGCGACGATACGTTGCCCGCCACGCCGCCCAAGCCGTACATCAATTCGTACTGCAGGCCACCATAAGTCGGGCTCGTGTACTTGATCGAATTGTCAACCCGGAAGGTATTGTCGTTGTTGTCGGCATCGCCCGGGGTCGTAAACGCGGGACCATACCCGTCGCCCGTAAAGGGTTGAACCAGATCAACCGTCGGATCCAACTGGCGACCGATCGTGATCGTGCCCAGGGTGGTGCTCGCCAGGCCCACCCATGCGTTCTTTCCAAACTCGCGGCCACCCTGCCTCAACTTCCCGGTGTTGATGTCGAAACCGTTTTCGAGGTTGAAGATCGCCTGGAGGCCTCCACCCAGGTCTTCTTTGCCTTTAATGCCCCACTGGTTAGTAGTCAGGTCAGCGCCCTGCATCGTCACTAAGGAGGCGTGACCTACATTGTTGTAGTACGCCAGTGCGTTATCAATCTCGCCGTAAAGCGTGACACTGCTTTGGGCTTGGGCGGTCGAAGCTGCGGATAGCATAGCCAGGGTAAAACTCGAAATTGCGAGGCGTCTCATAAAATCTCCAAAATATTATAGGTATAAGAAATTCACCAACCGATTCAGTTAGTACACCGATTCAAATTTCGTAAAAATCCTAACACCGTACACGGCTGTGCTGCACAGCAGCGAATCGGTTGACTAGACGCTTTAAGGCACGAGCAGCAAAGGGACTCGGCTACGCTGATACACTATGATGAGCGCAGTCATAAACGGGTCTCGGTTGTTCTTAAAATTACCGGAAACAACAATGCAAGCGGCGTGCCAGTATGAAGGGATACTAAGCTATTGATTTGAAGCGCATTAGCGCTTCGTTCACTCAGCCTTCTTGCGAAAAACCAGACAAGCGGCTATTTAATGGCCGGAAAAAGTGTCAAGCGCGGCCAAGCGGTGATCCCGAACGTTCACTTGAACTCCTCGGAGCTGATGCCCAGACGACGCATCTTGTCGTATAGCGTTTTTTTTGGAACACCCAAACGCTCGCACGCCACAACTGCGCGGCCTGAACATTCGCGCAATGCCTCCTCGATCAACTGGCGCTCGAACAGATTAAGTTTCGTGTCGAGGGAGGGTTTCTCAGTATTGTCGTCGATGCTCGCTGCCTCGACGCGCGTCGGCATACCTAACGTAAAGCGTTCGGCCACATTACGTAATTCCCTTACGTTTCCCGCCCACGATCGCGACATCAGGTCGTGCATTTGCGCGGACGAGATATCCGGCATCGGCCTGTTGTATTCAGCCGCAGCACGTAAGACGAAGTGCTCGAACAATAGCGGGATATCCTCGCGGCGTTCCCGCAGCGGAGGAATCTCAAGCACGATAACGCCTAGTCTGTAGTACAAGTCGTCGCGAAAATGGTTTAACGAAGACAGCGCCAATAGATCCGCCTTGGACCCGGCAACGATCCGGCAGTCCATCTGGAGCAGTTCGTTGGAGCCGACACGCTCGAATTTTTTCTCCTGCAGCAAGCGCAACAGTTTTACTTGCAGCGACATCTGCATCGTTTCGATCTCGTCGAGAAACAGCGTACCTCCCTGAGCGTACTCAATTTTCCCGATACGCCGTTTGATCGCACCGGTGAAGGAGCCAGCCTCATGGCCGAACACCTCGCTCTCGAACAATAGCTCCGGGATACCCGCGCAATTGATCGCCGCGAAGTTCTTCGCCTTTCGATGCCCGTAATCATGCAGTGAACGGGCGACCAGTTCCTTGCCCGTTCCGGTTTCGCCGAAAATCAGCGCGTTCGCGTCGGTGTCGGCAAGTTCCAGGATCATTCGGCGCAGACGTTCTATGACAGGAGAACGTCCAAGAATTTTCGCTTCTATACTGTCGCGACGCGCAAGTGTCTGGCGCACTGCTGCAAGTTCGAGCGTCAGGCGACGTTTTTCGAGCGCACGGCGTGAAACGTCGACCAGTTGCTCCGACGAGTAGGGTTTCTCGACAAAATCATAAGCACCCCGGCGCATCGAGTCGACCGCCATTGGAATATCGCCGTGCCCGGTCACGAGAATGACCGGTAGCGACGCGTCGGTTCCAACCGCATGCTCCAGTAACGCGAGGCCGCTCATGCCGGGCAGCCGAATATCGCTGACCAGAATGCCGGGGAAGCCAAACTCGATATAGCGCAGCGCATGTTCGGCCCGCTCGAACGACTGGACCTCCAGGCCGCTCAAACGAAGCGCTTGCATGCCGCCGAGGCGCACCGCCGCGTCATCTTCCACAAATAGCACTTTTAGATTTTTAGACATCGTCTTCTCACAGTGTGGTTCGTTTTAGCCTGACGGTGAATTCAGTGCTCTCAGGCCTGTTTTGGGCGACCAAAGTGCCTCCGAACTCGTGGATGATGCCGATCGAAATCGTCAAACCTAATCCCAGCCCTTCGCCCTTGTCTTTAGTCGTGAAAAACGGTTCGAACAAGTGACTGCGGACCTCGTCCGATATGCCAACACCGGTGTCGCGCACGCTAATCGAAACGTGATCCTCTTCGCCACAAACGGTAATTGTCAGCACCCGCGCTCGAGCTGAGTGGTCGATGTCGACTTCGGCCATCGCATCCAGCGCGTTGCCGATCAAATTGATCAATACCTGCTCAAGCCGGTTGGGTTCCGCGATCGCGTACAAGTCGTCTTGTGGCTCTTCGCGCACCAACTCGACATCGCTGCTACGAATCCGGGCATCGAGCAGAAAAATGGCATTGGAGATGGCGGAGCCAACCAGCACCCGTTCCAGGTAAGTGGGCGATTTACGCGCAAAGCGTTTGAGCTGGCTAGTGATTTTCCCCATGCGTTCGGTCATGTCGCAAATGACCCGCAGGTTCTGCTGCGCCTCGTCTAGTTCAAGCCGCTGCATGAACATTAGCGCGTTCGATGACAAGGTCCGAAGCGCCGCCAAAGGTTGATTGAGTTCATGCGTAATGCTCGCGGACATCTGCCCGAGCGCTGCCATTTTTCCCGCCTGGACCAACTCCTGCAGCGTCGATTTGAGTACGGCTTCCGCACGGTGGCGCTCCGCAATCTCGATTTTCAATGTCTTGTTGATTCGATTCAACGCATCGGTTCGGCGCGTCACCTTGCGTTCGAGCTCTTCATTCATGTGGCGCAGGTTTTCCTTGGCGGCAAGTTCCTGCGCGATGATCCGCCGCCGCTGCAAAAGATACAAAACGAAAACCGTCACCAACGTCATCCCCGACCCGACCCAAAGGGCGACATTTACTGCGGCAACCTTAGCCGACTCAATATCGGACAGCGTATTGATCGTCCAGCTTGTGCCAGGCACCGGGCGACTCAATAGCAAAAAGCGCGATGTTAGAAAAGGCGGGGCATGTGCGTCCAGATTGGCGTTAGAAGCGAACCTGGCGATACTGGCCATGTCGCCTTCCGGCTTTTGCCTAATCAAGCCGACGGGTTCCAATGCGCCAGGCGCGTCATATTGATGATCAGCGACGATCGTCGCGCGAGCATCCTCCGATAAAACGCCCAGTGACTTGAATCTCCAGCGGTCCTGGGTCGATAGAAAAATAACGCCGTGAGCATCGCTGATCATTGCCGTATCGCCCGCGCGTCGCCAAATTTGCTCGATTTTGTCGAGGTTGATCTTGACGGTCGCGATGCCAACGACTTTGCCGCTGGCGTAGATGCGCTCGGCATAGAAGTAGCCAGCTTCCTTGCTCGCGGCCCCTAAGCCATAGAACGAGCCACTGCCCGTCGAGAGCGCGTTCCGAAAATAGGGCCTGTAGCCGTAGTTTATCCCGACGAAACTATAGGGCTGGTCCCAGTTACTCGACGCGAGGGTGTTGCCCTGCACATCCATGATGTACAGAGTATCCGAATGTGCCCCCCGATTGACCGCGGCCAGATATCGATTGACCTGACTGGCGAGCGCGACATCGTCGCGCTCCTGCACCAGTCGAACGACTTCGGGGTTGAGGTTCATGAGCGACGGCAAGTAGGCATAGCGCGCCAGTTCGCTCTTTAGCGCCGTGTCGTAGATTTCGACGCGATGGATCGCCGCGCTGCGAATAGTTTCGATGCCGAGTTGCTCTGTGTAGTTATAGGACCCGTAGATGCCCGCAGTAATGAGCAACAGGACGCAAACATGGTTCCGCAAGCCGTGGCGAGCACGCAAACGCTGGCGCAGCCAGTTCCGCACCGGCCGATCGCGTACTCCCACCGCGGGTTGAAGGCTACCGAGTGACATGTGTTAGCGCTCGCTAAACACCCGCGTATCGGCACCGGCATCGAGACGCGCAAGCTCGTCCGTCGGTTGAAGGTCTTCGAGGCGACGGTCCAGCCGCGCTCCTGCGTTCACATTCATTTCTGTCTCCTGCAAACCTTGAATGGTTTGTCGTATTGCATGAACTGCTGGATTACTTCGTCACCGAGAGTCACAGCGATGCCGCAGTCGGCGTTTCGGTCGCGCAGACTCGAGTCACAAGAACGGCATCCAGTGCCCCATCGGGTGTGATGGCATCGCCGAAAAGGACCATTGGGAACACTTGCTTTGGCAGCGCGTAACGACCGAGGTAGGCCATGATCGCGATGGGAGGCAAACCCTTGCGCCTCTCGGGGAATGCGCGCTTTGCGCTGCTCGACACCAGCGTGAGGTCGCACAAGATAGCCAGGCCGAAGCCGAAGATATCGCTCCGCCGCGACCTGGTTCACCACCCGATCGATCTCATAGCGCGCGCCACGTAAAGCACTGACCAACGTATTGGCGAACATGTCATCGTTATCCACTAGCGATAGCCGCAATGTCGTTGCCTCGCCATGAGGGGTTAATGAGAGCGTTAGCGGCCTTGGCGCCTGATCGAATACCCGGGTTAAATAGGGTCCCAGCCGATTGATCCTTATAGCCGATTGATCCTTATGCGTCGGCTTGATTATCTCCTCGCTTAATTACCTTCGCTACACAGACCTGACACAGCAACGCAGCAATTCCAGGTGATAGCGCGGCCATAAGGCTCTCTTAAGGGTTTTACCCTACATTGGGCGATCCGGATGCCAGGCAAAGAGCCTGCCAGTCGACGCTTGTCAATTCATCTCACAGGAATTCGCTATGTTCAAACCCTTGATTTCCGCGTCGCTTGTCGCAATGCCCCTTGTAGTCCAGAGCTTGGCGGTGGCGCAAGTCACCCAGCCTGTAACCCGGGCACAATTGGAAAACGAGCTTGCGCAACTGCGAGAGGCCGGCTATCGGCCCTCTACCGACAAAAACGGTTACCCCTATAACATCGAAGCTGCCCAAGCTCGACTTCGTGCTCAAAATGGCGTTGCAAACACCTCGTATGGATCGACGGAACAAGGCTCGGCGTCGAGTTCCGGTTCCGGACCGGATACTCAAGCTACCCGCGCACACGCCGCATCAAACTGACGCGCATCACGCTCTTTGACCGGCGGGCTCTCCGACCAGGCCACTCGAATCAAGCATGCATCCATCGTATTAAATCCCTTTGATGTGGCTCTCGACAGCGGCTACGGCACCCCGGTAATCCACAATAGCCCTGGATAGCGGGATGTTCGGCGCGGCGCCGGTTCGCGTTAAAACTTGTGCGTTATGCCCAGGATGACCGCTACTTGATTAGGCGTGCTCGAACTTGACTCGAGATCGCCCACTGTTCCGCCGGCGGCCACCAAGGAGTTGCCGTTCGAGCTGAATGTGGTACCGCGCGCATGAGAGTAGGCGCTGATCGCGTACAAAGTAGTTCGCTTCGACAAGAAATACTCTGTGCCTACGGCGACCGTGTGATACGTGGCCGAAGATGCGCCGCTCGATCTCGTGTAGGTGTACCCTGCATTCACGGAAAATGCCGGCGATATCAGGTATTCCAGTGACGTCGCTCCGGTATTGAACGTTTCAGTCCTGTTGAAAGCGGCCAATTTCACATACGGCTTCCATTGCGCATTGCTATACCGGATGTTGGCAGTGAAAGGACCGATCACGTATTGCGCTGCGACATGTGCAATCGAACGCGATCCGATGAATGGGACGCTACCGAATAGTGGCGTCACAGAATTGTTATGCGTCAGATCACCCGTACCTACGCCGGCCGCACCGTCGTTTTTTGCGAAGATGTAGCCGACTGCTAAACTCAACGGGCCTCGGGTGTAAGCGGCCGCCGCGGAAGAAGTCTCCTGAGACGAGACACTGCCCGGTACACCGCCCAATCCATACATGAACTCATACTGAAGTCCGCCGTACGTCGGGCTTGTGTATTTGATGGAGTTGTCGACGCGAAAGGTATTGTCATTGTTGTCCGCGTCGCCAGGAGTCGTAAACGCCGGGCCGTAGCCATCGGCTGTGAGTGGCTGAACCAGATCAACCGTCGGATCGAGCTGTCGACCGATCGTCACTGAGCCAAGGGACTTGGACGCAAGCCCTACCCATGCGTTTTTGCCAAACTCGCGTCCGCCTTGCTTCAGCGCACCCGTATTGATATCGAATCCATTTTCGAGGTTGAAGATTGCCTGGACGCCTCCTCCAAGATCTTCCTTGCCCTTCAACCCCCATTGGTTAGCCGTGAAGTCAGCGCCTTGCAAGGCGACTAAAGAATGGTGACCAACGTTGTTGTAATAGGCGAACGCGTTATCTATTTCACCATATAGCGTCACACTACTTTGAGCTTGAGCAGCCGGAATCCCGCTTAATACCGCCAAGGGGAGACTGACAATTGCGAGGCGTCTCATATCATCTCCATAAATATGGTAGATTTTTAGTTACATTTATTTACTTAGTACACCAATATATCTAGTCTGACTGCCATGTCTTCATGGAATACGTCGTTACAGTCACTGTTGACCAGCAATCGCCCACGCCGAGTGCTCGTCCATTTCACTCACCTGCCGCCGGTCCTTTCATTTATGGGAACTAGCGGCCACGCAATCACATGATCGTTAACGCTGTTCTTCGGCAAGCCGTTGCTGTGCGATGCGCTCTTCTGCCTGCTGCAACTCTTTCACAGGACGACGTTTGCTCCAGACCGACGCGCCCACCATGACTGCCGCGCAGAACAGCAGACCGGCGGCGATCGGGCTGCGGAAAAACACGGTAGGGTCACCGTTGGAGATGGTCAGCGCCTGGCGAAACGACTGCTCGAGCGTATGCCCGAGGATCAGGCCGAACAGCAACGGTGCCTTCGGCACGTCGAGCTTGCGGAACAGATAGCCGAGCACGCCGAAGCCGAGCGCGAGGTAGAGATCGAAGACATCATTGTTGAATGAGTACACGCCCGCGGACGCAATGCCGAGAATCAGGCACAGCAGAATACCCGGCGGCACATAGAGGATCTTCGAGAGGATGCCCACCAGTGGCAGGTTTAGCACCAGCAGCATGATATTGCCAATGTACATGCTCGCAATCAGTCCCCATACCAAATCAGGTTGCGTATGAAACAGCATCGGCCCTGGCTGGATGCCGTACATGATGAACGCGCCCATGATGACGGCCGTGGCGCCGGAGCCCGGCACGCCGAGGGCCAACAGGTGGACGAACGCACCGCACGTGTCCGCATTGGTGGCCGCTTCCGGCGCCGCAATGCCCTCGACAGCACCCTTGCCAAACTCCTCGGGGTGCTTCGAGATCTTCTTTTCCAGCACGTAGGACAGCATGGCGGCAAGCGTGCCGCCAAGACCAGGCGCGGCGCCACAGAGAAAGCCCACCGCCGTGCCGCGAAAGATTGCGGGCCGCGCTCGCTTCCATTCCTTCTTTGTGAACCAAAGCTTGCCTTCCACTTTGACCGAGTGCAGGGTGCCGCCAAGCGTGCCTTCCACCATACGGCTCACTTCCGCAATGGCGAACAACCCCACCACGACGACGAGAAAGCTCACCCGGTCCTGCAGTTGCGACAGACCCATCGTGAAACGTGGCACGCCGCTTTGCAGGTCGATACCGATCGTTGCCAGCCCCAGTCCCATGAACACCGCCATCATGCCCTTGGCGATTGAGTTGCCGTTCAGCGCACCCACGGTGGAAAGCGCGAAGAAGATCAGCGCAAAGTATTCGGTCGGTCCGAAGTGCAGTGCGACCGCGGCGAGTGGCACGGCAACGAAAGACAGGCACGTCACGCCGATCATGCCAGCGATGAACGAGCTCACTCCGGCAATCGCAAGCGCGGCTGCTGCCCGGCCCCTGCGCGCCATCGGGTAGCCGTCGAGCACGGTCATCACCGCGGCGGCGTCGCCGGGCGTGTTGAGCAGGATGGCAGTCACCGCACCGCCGTACATGCACCCGTAATAGATGCCGGTCAACATCATCAACGCGGTAATCGGGTCCATTCCGAACGTGACTGGGATCAGCAGCGCAATGCCCGCTGACGGCCCGATGCCCGGCAGGTGGCTGATCATCGTGCCGATGAACACGCCGATCAGTGTGTAGAGGAGATGGGTCGGCTGGATGGCAACGGCCAATCCATGCAGAATCCCGTACAAGCTTTCCATTTTTGGCGCTCCGCGTCAGATCGATAACAAGCCGGCAGGCATCGGAACGCCCAGCACCAGGGAAAAAAGCAGATCGAAGACGAGCGTGAAACCGAGCGCGACTGCGATGTTCGTCTTGTAGCGTTTGCGGTTGAAATAGGTCAGAAGACCCAGCAGGAAAACCGTAGTCGCAATCAGGTAGCCCACGCGCTCGAAGCAGAAATAGTAGAGCGCCGTCCACATGACCATCCCGACGAGAACCAGCGGGGAATGCTTCACGCCGTCGCCCGGGTTGGTGCCAGGTTCGTCGTGAGGCGGTGCAGCCTTGGCTGCAGACAGCGGATCGATGCGCACCTTGTGGCGCCGTTCGATCAGCAGCAACAGCGCGGACACGATCAGTCCAATGCCGACGAGCGCGGGAAAGGCTTTAGGTCCGAGCGGGTCGCCCAGGCGCACTTCTGGCAGCCGCATGTCCATGTACAGATAGACGCACGCAAGCACGATGACGCCAATGGCAAGCTGGGCGTCACCCCTTAAGCTTTTCATGTCTCCTCCCTAGCGTTCTGCACGCCGGCGCACGCGATCTTTGCGCAGGTCGCCGGCTCCGGCTGATCCGGCCTACTTCTCGTTGTACCGGCCCGGCTTGACGACCTCGGCAACGGTGCCGTCCGGTGCGCGAAACTTGAGCGCGCCTTCACCCTTTTGCGAGAGGATCGTGCCGCCGTACTGCTTGATCTTCTCGGCAACGAGTTCCTGATCGTCGACGGTCACACCCCAGTGATGCAGGCGCGGCCCTTCGCCGGCGAGGGTGGCTTCGTGCGAATCCTCGCTGTCGTACTTCATCAGCGTGAAGTCGATGTGGCCGTCGGTCATGTGGCGCGAGATGTGTTCGCGATTGCGGCCCGTCTTCACTTCCGTGAAGCCGAATACTTCAGAGTAAAACTTGGTCGCCTCTTCGAGATCGTTGACCTTGACGGCGAGGTGGACGATGCGTGACATATGGATCTCCATGTCGTTGATTGCTACAGTGGAAAAAATCAGGTACTGCCTGGATGCTTCTGTTACCCGGCTATTTCGCAAGGCCGAGGTCAGTGAGCAGCGACATGAGCCGCTTCTGCTCACCCGCAAGGAAGACCTTGGTGTCGGCGCTATCCTTGTAGTCGGCGGTCCAGAGGTTGCGCTTCACCGCCGCGGCCCATTCGGGCGACGCTGTGGCTTTCTTCAGGACGTCATCCCACCAGGCAATCTCGGCGACCGTCATGTCCTTCGGCCCGACGAGCACGCGCCACGTGCTGAACTCGGCGTTGACGCCCTGCTCCTTCCACGTCGGCACGTTGGCGAGAGCGCCGGTCTCTCGCACATCCGAAGGAATCCCGATCATCTTGACGCGTCCCGCCTGGCTCGGCCCCAGCACGACGCCCGCCGGCGTCGCGCTGGCTGTAACGTGTCCGCCCATCAGTGACGTGACTGCCTCGCCGCCTGAATCGAAGAAGACGATCTTCAGCTTCTTCGGGTCCTGCCCGACGGCCTTCAGGACGAGCGCGGCGGCAGCGTGACTCTGGCCGCCCGGCGAACTCGACACCGCCATGCTCACCGCCGATGGATCCTTGTGCAGCATCGCGACGAGATCCTTGCCGTTTTTGATCGGCCCGTCCGCCGCGACCGCGAACACCACTGGCTCGGTCACAAACACGGCAAGCGGCGTGACGTCGTCGACGCCGACCGTGCTCAGGCCCGTGACACGGTTCGTGATAAGTGGCAGCGCCTGCACAGTCACGTAGTGGCCATCGCCGGGGTGCGAATTGATGTATGCAATACCGACCGTCCCGCTACCGCCCGGACGGTTGATCACCGTCACCGGCTTGCTCGACAGCTTGTCCTGCTGGATCACGCTTTGCAGCGTACGGCCGACGAGATCGAGCCCGCCGCCCGGCGCGCTCGGCACGACGATCTCGATCGGGCGGTGCGGTTGCCATGTGTCGGCCGCATTGGCGGTTAGCGTCTGCACGCACAGCAGTACGGTGCACGACAGCAGCACCGCACCGCGTAGTTTCGCGCTTCTGATACCGGACTTACCCATTACATCGTCTCCTGATTATTTTGTGTTTTCGCCGGACTCAGAAATTGAAGCCGTCAAACGTGGTCGCGGCAAACAGCTGGCCCATCGGTACGTCGTCTTTGATCAACCCGTCGGTCCGAGCGTAGCGCTGTAGCGCGTCCAAGTCGTGACGGTTCTCTTCTACGCCGTAGCGCCAGTAGTCCTCGCCCATCAGCACTTTCACCCGTTCAACCTCAGCATTGATCCACGGATGGGTGATGCGCAGCGTGTCCGTGATCGACAGTTCGGTCATGGCCGCTTCCTTTGCTTTCAGAAAGGCTGCAAAGACGTTCACCGGTAACCACGGATGCTTTTCTACGAGGGTGCGCCGTATGCCGATAGTGTGCATCGGCGGGAACAATCGCGTCTTCGTAAAATACGCCTCTTCCGCTTCGCGGAAATCGGGGAACAACCGCCGCACGCATTCGTTACGGCCAAAGCACGACGGCGGCTTAGGCGCAATGATCGCGTCGATGTCACCAGCGTCAAGCAGGTTCGACAACGTGGCGGTCCGGGCAATCGGCACTATGCTGATGTCTTCCGGTAGGTCGAGCGGCATGCGCACCTCACGCCCGGCCTGCTCGAGACCGCCTGTGAACCAGTGGACGTCACGCGTGCGTACACCGTGCTCGTCGTCGAGAAAACCGCGCACCCAGACACCCGCCGTCTGCTGGAAGTCAGGAACTCCGATCCGCCGGCCGCGCAACGCCTCCGCCGAATTGATGCCTCGGTCCGAGCGCACGTAAATGGCCGAATGCCGGAACGAGCGCGACACGAAGGCCGGCACACCGATGTAGTAACTCTGGCCGCGCGCTGTGGTCAGCAGGTGCGTGCCGAGCGAAAGTTCCGAGATGTCGAATTCCTCATGGCGGAACGCTCTTTGAAACAGCTCCTCCGCAGGACCGTGAACGAAGTTGATCCTGCACCCCCCAATTGACACGCTACCGTCGACCAACGCTCGCGTGCGGTCAGTGATTTGGCATGCTAACGAAATCTCAAGCATGGTATTGGCGAACCCTCCGGTAGCCTCTTTTCATGGCGCCCTGGCCATTGTTGCCGGGCGTGCTCGTCCAATACGATTCGTACACCGTAATATCAAGGCCGACCGGTTGCATTAGGTCGCTTCTGATTACATCCCGATCTTCTTCATCGGCTATTCGTGACGCGCCAAGCGACCGCGCCGATCATTTCCCGTCGCCGGTAACTGCGCTCCCCTCCTTCGTGAGCTCGTCAAGGGCCATCAGCATGCGCGCCTTGCCGTGTGCGACATGACTGAAACTCGCTTTGTAGCTCAACTCCGCGTCCTTCGACTTCAGCGCCGCGACGATCTCGCGATGCTCGCGATTCGATTGCAGCAATGCCCCACGCTGCACCAGCCCGTGCGTGCGAAAG
>Ga0073928_10006748_pt1 | contig 15293 bp, 13 predicted proteins | sample PaiPotPPA55metaG_FD_76969 | JGI IMG/M metagenome (GOLD analysis project Ga0073928, IMG submission 76969) | Iron sulfur acid spring bacterial and archeal communities from Banff, Canada, to study Microbial Dark Matter (Phase II) - Paint Pots PPA... ... | reverse complement strand
TCCAAATTTCGACAAGAGCGGGAAGTATCTCTACTTCGCCGCGAGCACGAATTTGGGCCTCGCGACCGGATGGCTCGACATGACCAGCATGGAGCGCCCGGTGACGCGCAGCGTTTACGTCACTGTGCTTCGCAAGGACTTGCCTTCGCCAATCGCCCCTGAAAGCGACGACGAGAAATCCGCGGACGAAAAGAAGGACGCGAAATCGGATCAGTCTACCGATGAAAGCAAGGATAAGGATGCGGATAAAGACAAGGATAAAGATAAGGACAAAGAGAAAGATAAAAACAAGGAAAAGGACAAAGACAAGGACAAAAAGAAGGAACCGCCAAAAGTGACCATAGATTTCGAGAACATCGACCAGCGCATCCTGGCGATGCCCATTCCCGAGCGCAATTATTTAGGGCTGATTTCGAAAAAAGAAGGCGTTCTTTATCTGCTCGAAGGGCCGCAGGTGTTTACCGGGCCGGGGCCGCTGACGGCGACCGTGCAGCGGTTTGAAATGAAAACGCGCAAGACGGAAAAACTGCTAGACGGCGTAAGAGGAATTTCAGTTTCCGCGAACGGCGAAAAGATGCTCTATCGCATCGGCGACAACTGGTTTATCGGCGCCGCCGACAAGGCCCCCAAACCCAACGAGGGCCAGCTAAAGCTGGACGATATGGAGATTAGGGTCGATCCGCGCGCCGAGTGGAAGCAGATGTATCGGGAGATCTGGCGGATCGAACGCGACTTCTTCTACGATCCCCATTTTCACGGGCTCGACCTCAAAGCCGCGGAAAAAGCATACGAGCCGTTCCTCTCCGGCATAACGAGCCGCGCCGATCTCGACTATCTATTTGCGGAGATGCTGGGCAATCTCAACATACTTCACATGTACGTAGGCGGCGGCGCCGAGCCCGAACTCAAAACCATAAAGGTGGGCCTGCTCGGCGCCGACTACACGCTCGAAAATGGGCGCTACCGCTTCGCTCACATCTTCAACGGCGAGAATTGGAATCCGCAGCTGCGTGCGCCGCTTACGCAGCCGGGCGTCAACGTTAAAGAGGGCGAGTATCTGCTTGCGGTGAACGGACGCGAGCTGCACTCGTCGGATGAAATTTTCAGTTTCTTCCAGCAAACCGCAGGGAAGCAGACGGTCCTGAAAGTGGGGTCTAATGCCGATGGCAGCGGCTCGCGCGACGTCACCGCGGTTCCCGTCGACAATGATACCGCGCTGCGAAACCTCGGCTGGATCGAAGGCAATCGCCGCAAAGTGGACCAGCTCAGCGGCGGGAAACTCGCTTACGTCTATCTGCCAAACACTTCCGGTGCCGGCTACACGAATTTCAACCGCTATTATTTCGCGCAGGTTGGAAAACAAGGCGCCGTGCTCGACGAGAGATTCAACGGTGGAGGTTCTCTAGCCGACTATATCGTTGATTACCTACTGCGGCCCGTGAGGAGTTTGGTGATGACGCGCGAGGGAGAAGTTTACAGCGAGCCGCAAGAGGCGATTTATGGCCCGAAAACAATGATCGTCAACGAATTCGCCGGTTCCGGCGGCGACGCCATGCCGTGGTATTTCCGCAAAGCCGGCGTAGGTCCGCTTGTTGGCATGCGCACATGGGGCGGCTTGGTTGGGATTGGGAATTACCCGGTATTGATGGACGGCGGTTTCGTCACCGCCCCGCGCTGGGCAATTTTCGGAACGGAAGGCGGGTGGGAAGTCGAGAATCACGGTATCGCGCCGGATGTTGAGGTCGAACTCGATCCCAAACTCGTGCGCCAGGGGAAAGACCCGCAGCTCGAAAAGGCCGTCGAAGTCACATTGCAATCCCTCAAGGAGCATCCGCTGCCGACGTACAAGCAGCCGGAATATCCGAACTATCACCCGAAATTCTGAACGCGTGAGAAAACCGGGATGGCGGCTGAAAGCGTGCCGCTACGAGGTCAAAAACAGTGACTACGGTTTGCTTGGCTCGGTCTTCCAGAAATCAATACCGGCGGCCTGCTGGCCGACGTCCGCCGTCGCGACGGTTTTGAGTGAATCGAGGTCGATTACTTCTACGGTGCCAGGGTCGGAGCCAATTCCTTCCACGGAAATAAACGCGTAGCGATTGTCGGGCGTCACGACGGCGCCGTGTACCACCTTTCGCTTCGTCGGAATGCGCGCGAACTCTTTCCCTGTTTTCGGATCGAAAATGGAAACCGATTGCGATCGTTTATTCGTAGCCACCAAGCGCCCATCTCTCGTCATCGCCAGGTTGTAAACGCCGTTCGCCGCCGCAAATCTCCGCGCTACTTTCCACGACGCAACATCCACCACGGCAATCTCATTCGACTTGTTGCACGCCACATACACCTCCGAGCCCTCGTTCGATGGCTGCGCCCACGTTGGCACGCACGTCAAATCGCCCATCTTCATCTGCTCGTGTGGCGCGCCCTCCATGCCCATTTCTTTTCCCGCCGTCAGGACAAGATGGCGCGCCACGTCGAATTTTCGCGTGTCGATTTCCGCGAGCATGTCGTCCATCATGCACGCCGAGTAATGCTTCGTGCCCTGCGGGTTCAGCCGCGAGCCGTGCGGCATCGTGCAAGTAGTGATTCTCTTCACCTCCACCATCTCATCCGTCGAAACCACGGAAATGGACGACGGCACCATGTCGCCGTGAAAATTCGCATTCGCGACGTAGAGGAACCCGCCATCCTTCGAAATGTCCGCCGTCGCCGGAAATAGTCCCAGCGATGTGTAACGCAGCACTTCGTCCGTACCGGCCTTCAGCTTCCACACCGAGCCGTCCGGCCGCCCGTGCCCCACCGACACGTACACGTATTGCTTGTCCGGCGAAATCGCGATTCCGTGCGGGCCGTTGATGTCCATGGGCATCAGGCCGATGCGCGTTTCATGTTCCACCACGGCGCCCTTCGGCCCGAAGCGCACCAGCACTACTCTGTCCGCCGATTCGCAAACGACGTAAACCAAGTAGTCCTGAGTCGGCTCTTTAGTCGCCGTTGATCCGGGCGTGGATATCGATTGCGAAATCTGCTGCGGCACAATTACTGCACGCGTGGGGTGCAACAAGGAAACACACGCCAGCACGACTGTAAAAAGAAAGGACATGCGAATTCACTCCGTAAAGCCCGATTTATTACACCAGGTTTCATTACTCCCACACTGGCAAGATTGCAACCGAAAAGCTGGTGATAAATCATTGCAACGCGCCTGGCAATCTATCGATCATGAACTCGGGGCAGGCGCGAATTCGATGCACCAGAAAAGAGGGGAGGGTTCGAGGAATTCCAATCCGATGAGAGTCTGACCGCCTTTCGCCCGCTGGACGCGAGCGACCCGGCAAAGGAGATCCTGGCCGGTTTGAAGATTCGTTACGATGAGTTTTTGAGCTGGAAAAACGCGGGCTGAGATCGGCACGAGGCCGCCGCGGGCGCTGACGTTGATCGTCTTTGTGTTTTCCGCGAAGGGCTCGCCCCTGTTTTCGAGACGACCGTAAACAAATACAGGCGTAGAAGCCATCACGCGGTGTGCGTGGCGCTTGTCGGCGGATCGCTCTCGAAGAGCCTGGCGCGCTTCGGGGCGGGGTTGGCTTCGCCAGGGCAAGAGAAAAGTAAAACTGCGCATTCGTTCCTCATGCAGGGGCGATTTCGCGTTCCCCGCAGAATTGCACGCATGTTGTTGATACCAAGTTTACACCGGCAGGAAATTCGCCAACACGGATAAGAACGAACGAGCGGCGAATCAACACTGTTACCTTGGCCGGAGCGCTGTGGGATGGTAGATTCGCGTCGATCGCACGATTCGTGCGCTCCGCTTCGTTGGCACAACAAACCGATCCTCGCGCCCGTCCATGCACCCCTGTGCCGTCATCCGAGTCATCACTTACGCCGCCAAGTGACGCGCAGCCGAACGCGAGCGGCGGGCTTGCCGCGCGCCTGGGGTTGTTTGACGCAACAATGGTTGTTATGGGCGGCATCGTGGGTTCGGGAATTTTCATCAATCCCTACGTCGTGGCCCGATTGGTCCACACGCCCGCGCTCATCCTTGGCGCGTGGATCGCAGGAGGAGCGCTCGCATTAATTGGCGCGTTTATTTATGCCGAGCTCGCAGACCGAATGCCGAAAGTGGGCGGCCAGTACGCGTATCTACGCGAGGCCTATCATCCGGCGCTTGGCTTTCTCTCGGGCTGGGCCAGCTTGCTGGTAATCGGCTCGGGAGGAGCGGCGGCCGTCGCCGTGACGTTTGCGAAATACTTTCGCGAGTTTGCGTTCAACGCTATCCCGGAAAATATCATCGCCGTGCTCGTAGTCGTCGCGCTCACCATAATAAACTGCCTCGGCGTGCGCATGGGAAGCGGCGTACAAAGCTTGTTCATGGTTCTGCGGATCCTGGCGATCACGTTGGTTGTCGGCTGGGGCGCCTGGTTCTTCTTTAGCTCCCCCGCCGCGCCGCACGCACCCTGGCACCCGCTGGTTGACCGGCCTGCATCCTTCGATCTGCTGACGGTGATGGGCGCAACGATGGTCCCGGTAATGTTCGCTTACGGCGGATGGCAAACTTCGAATTTCATCGCCAGCGAAATCCGCGAGCCGCGCAAGAATCTCCCGCGCGCGCTCCTGCTGGGAGTCCTTGGCATCATCGGTCTATATGTGTCCGTGAACTTCATCTACGTTCAGGCGCTGGGACCCGCCGGGCTTGCCGGCACCACTACTCCTGCCTCCGAAGTAATGCGGCTGGCACTCGGGGAGCGCGGCGCTTCGCTGATCGCCGCTGCGATTGCGATCTCCACAATCGGTTTTTTGAGCCAGTCCTTGCTCACTTACCCGCGCGTCTATTTCGCCATGGCAGACGATGGCGTGCTTCCTCGAGGCATCGCCCGCGTCCATTCCCGCAATCGTGCTCCCGTTGCGGCCATCGCACTGCAAGGAATTGTGATTAGCGCGGTCGTTCTGCTCGGCACGTACGAGCAAATTCTCAGCTACGTCGTGGTCATGGATTGGCTGTTCTTCGGCCTGGCCGCGTCCTGCGTTTTTATATTTCGCAGGCGCGAGAAACACGGCGCTGGTACTCCCGCATCCGCCGGCGACGCGGACTATCGTGTTCCCGGCCATCCCTGGACCACCGGCATTTTTGTCGCGTCCTCGGCGCTGATTGTTCTAGACACAATTTACAAATATCCCCGCAATGCGGGTGTTGCTCTGTGTATCCTTTTGGTTGGGGTTCCCGTCTATTTCCTGGTTAGCGGACGCGCGCGGCGTCCGGCAGGCGCGGAGTGATTCAGCCATGTGCTCGCAGCGGCGGGAAATTCGCTCGGCCTATATCGAGTGGGCAAAACTCCGCTCCGAGGCGCGTTTCAGTCTCGCTGCCAGCGATCTCCTGCACTTTCCGCTCGCCGAGCTTCCCGTTCGCATCGAGGATCTGGAAATAACCGGCCCCAGCGGTTATGGCTACGGGCCGCTTCTCGAAAGGCTTTCCGCAAAAACTGGCGCTCCCGTGGAATGCGTCGTCCACGCTCAGGGCACGTCGATGGCGAATCATCTTGCGATGGCGGCTCTGCTCGAATCCGCCGATGAAGTGCTGGTCGAGGATCCCACCTACGAAGCGATTCTTTCGGCCGCGCAATATCTGGGAGCGCGAATTCGCCGTTTCCCCCGAAAATTCGAGGCCGGATTTCAGGTGGACCCGCGCGAGGTGGAACGCGCTATTTCCCCCCGCACGCGCCTGATCGTCATCACGAATCTGCACAACCCAACCGGTGTGCGCACATCCGATTCAACTTTGAAAATGGTCGGCGAAATCGCCCGCAGCCTGGGCGCGCATGTGCTGGTCGACGAAGTATACGGAGAAGCTTGTTTTGATGCGCCGTGGAAATCGGCATTTCATCTGGGACCGAACTTCATCGCCACCAGCAGCCTCACGAAAGCGTATGGACTTTCCGGTTTGCGTTGCGGATGGGTGCTGGCCGCCCCGCAACTCGCCCAGCGAATGTGGCGGCTCAACGATCTCTTTGGAGTTATGCCCGCTCATCCGGCGGAATTACTCAGCGTGGTCGCGCTCGATCATCTGCCGAAGATCGCAGAGCGCGCGAAACAACTTCTGGAGACAAATCGCGCGATTCTTAAAACTTTCCTCGACTCCCGCCACGACCTCCTCACGATCTGGCCTGAGGCTGGGACCATCGCGTTTCCGCAACTCGCCAGTGGCCGCGCTGACGCATTCTGCCAGCTCTTGCGCGAGAAATTTGAAACCAGCGTTGTGCCTGGCCGCTTTTTCGAAGCTCCCGAACACTTCCGCCTCGGTGTGGGCGGTGACACTGCGATCTTGCGCGAAGGGCTCTCCCGCATCGGCGCTGCGCTCGACGAGCTCGCGGCCAAGAGCTGAACCGCCTGATTATTCGATGACGGAAGAAGTGCTTCTTTATTTCTTACGCTGGCGCTGGGCGCGCGAAGGTTTGGACTTCAGGATATCCAGCAGACCCTGCGCCGCCGCGCTGAGCGGCCGATCTTGCCGGTAAATCAAGTAGAGTCTACGCTCGATGCGCATTTGCCGTATGCGTAGCTCGCTCAGATCGCCTCGCGCTATCTCCCGTTCCACGCACATCCTCGGAACGATCGCCACGCCCTTCTTCATTTCCACGAATCGTTTGATGCTTTCGATTGTCGGCAGCTCGATATCCATGCGCAGCGGCACGCGATGCTTCGCGAACAATTGAATCACCCGCTGCCGGTAAGGCGATTCCACGATGTGCGCCACGAACGTCTCTTCGCCAAGTGCTGAAACGTCCACTTCCCGTCGCCTCGCCAGCTTGTGGCCGGGCCAGACCACCAGCGCAAGCGCGTCGCGATAGAACTCTTTCGCCGCCAGTTCGCGCTCCTCCGGCAGATAGGAAATCACGCCGATGTCGAGATGATGGTTCAGCACTTCGCGCGGCACGTCCTTCGAAAACACGCGGTGCACGCGAATGTGAATTCCTGGGTGCCGTTGCCGGAAGACATCAAGCGCCGGCAGCAGCGCATGGATCGAGCTCTCGTTGACGCCTAGCGACACTTCTCCGCGGTCCAGGTTCCGCAGCTCCTTCATGCCTTTGCGAATTTCCTCGCGCAGGTTCAGCATGCGCTCGGCGTATTCGAGCAGCAGCGAGCCGGCGTCCGTCAGCCGCCGCGCTCCCGATCCGCGCACGAACAGCGGTTGCCCTACCCAATCCTCCAGCTTCCGCACCGAAATCGAAATCGCAGGTTGCGTGCGGTAAAGCTTCTCCGCCGCGCGCGAAAAACTCTGTTCGCGTGCCACGGTCTGAAACACTTGCAGGGATACTAAATCCACCGGCTGCTCCTTTCCTCCACGTCCTTGTATAAGCGAGATTTATCCTACACGCAACAACTATAAATTGGACTTACCAGTAGCCGGCGCGCTTCACTGTTTGCTGCAGTTAGGAGCCGCCATGGACACGGTGCACATCTTCGACACCACGCTTCGCGACGGCGAGCAGTCGCCGGGCTTCTCCATGAACTGCGAAGAGAAGCTGCGCTTGGCGCGGCAGCTTGAGCAGCTCGGCGTCGACGTGATCGAAGCGGGTTTTCCCATCGCGTCACCCGGCGACCTCGAGTCGGTGCGCGCCGTCGCAACTCAAATCAAGTCCTGTCGCGTGGCCGCTCTCGCTCGCGCCACGCAGGACGACGTTGACGCCGCGCTCCGCGCTCTCGAACCAGCAGCGAAACCTCGGCTCCATATTTTCCTTGCCACCTCCGACCTTCATCTCAAGTACAAGCTGCGCATCTCGCGCGCGGAAGCACTCGCGCAAATCGCGAAGAACGTTCGCTTCGGCTCAGAGCGTTGCGAAGAAGTGGAATTTTCCGCGGAAGACGCCAGCCGCAGCGATCTCGATTATCTCTGCGAAACAATGGAAACCGCTGCGCAGGCGGGGGCGAGAATCTTGAACATGCCCGACACCGTCGGCTATTCGACGCCCGAGGAGTATGGCGCGGTGTTCCGCAGCGTCCGCGCGAGGCTTGCCGCTTACCCCGGAGTAATCTTCAGCGCGCATTGCCACAACGATCTCGGCCTCGCCGTGGCCAACTCACTCGCGGCCATCGCTGCCGGAGCACGCCAGGTGGAATGCACGATCAACGGCATCGGTGAGCGCGCCGGAAACGCTTCGCTCGAGGAAATCGCCGTCGCGCTACAGGTCCGGCAGTCTCACTTCGACGCTCGCACAAATATCAAACTCGAAAAAATCTATTCAACTAGCAGGCTGCTCACCGCTATCACCGGCGTGCCCGTTCCCCCGAACAAAGCTGTTGTAGGCGCAAACGCCTTCGCTCACGAAGCCGGTATTCATCAGGACGGCATTCTAAAAAATCCGCTGACCTACGAAATTATCCTTCCGGAGAAGGTGGGAGTGCCGGCCCGCAGGCTAGTCTTAGGAAAGCATTCGGGGCGTAACGCACTGCGCGCGAGGCTCGAAGAATTGGGCTATCAAACCACGGACGCGGAACTCGCCGAATGCTATCGCATGGCCACGGCTCGCGCCGACGCCGCCAAACAAGTCACCGACCGCGATTTGCTCTCCATCATTCATCAGGTTCGGCGTGGACAGGTTCGGCGCGGCGATGTCCCGGCGCAATCGAACCGCAAACCCGCTGCCGCTGCGGCGCGCTGACAAAAGGGGATTTCGGCCATGAGTGGCATCCGCAAAACAATCGCAGTCCTGCCAGGAGACGGAATTGGTCCCGAGGTGACCCGCGCCGCCGTGCAGTTGCTGCGCGATTGCGCCGAGGCTTTCGGCCATCACTTCGAATTCCAGGAGCTTCCGTTCGGCGGCAACGCGATCGATCGCCGCGGTTCGCCCTTGCCGACGGAAACTCTCTCCGCGTGCCGCTCGGCCGATGCGATTCTTCTTGGCGCCATCGGCGGCCCGCAGTGGGACGCATTGCCGCTCGAAAAGCGGCCTGAAGCTGGCCTTCTGGCGCTGCGCAAACAGCTCGACCTCTACATCAATCTCCGGCCGATCCGTTTGCGGCCTGTCTTGCAGGGGATTTCGCCGCTTCGCCCCGAGCGGCTTGCGGATTGCGACTTCGAAATCGTCCGCGAACTTGCCGGGGACATCTACTTTGGCGAGCACGCAATCCACGGCACGGGTTCTGACGCGCACGCGCGCGACGTCGCCACGTACACAGCCGCGGAAATCGAGCGCGTCGCCCGCTACGCATTCGAGCGCGCGGCCACTCGACGCCGGCGCGTGACCAGCGTCGACAAGGCCAACGTGCTGGCCACTTCGACGCTTTGGAGGCAAACCGTCACACGCATCGCGCGCGACTATCCGGCGATCGCGCTCGAACATCTGTACGTCGATAACGCAGCCATGCAAATCGTGCTGCGTCCTTCGCAGTTCGACGTGATTCTCACGTCCAACATGTTCGGCGACATTCTCAGCGACGAAGCCGCCGCTCTCGCCGGGTCTCTCGGACTGATTCCGTCCATGAGCCGTGGACGCGACGGCGAGCCGGCACTGTACGAGCCAATTCATGGCTCCGCTCCATCGCTCGCGGGAAAAGATGTTGCTTGCCCGATCGGCGCAATTTTTTCTGCTTGCCTAATGTTGCGTGAATCATTCGGCCTCGAAATCGAAGCGCAGTGGATCGAAGCGGCGGTGGATCGAATGCTCAGCAGAGGTTATCGCACGATGGACATCGCGCAGCCGGGTAGCCGCATCGTTCGCGGCTCGGAATTCACCGAGCAGATCCGAGCGGAAATGCACGACTCGCTGGTCCACACCGAGCGCTACGGCTGGGGCGTGTAACACACACCACTGCGCATATCGCCGGCTGAATTCTCTTCAATTTTCATAGGATTGTGCCGCTAGAGTTTTCGGAGCACCAGGCAGGATGCAATCATGTCGTGCAGCGCCTGCTTCTTCTCTGTGAATCCAGCCATGATGTAACCAATGGCCAAAGGAATCATTCCCGAAATCATTTTCGCGAAAAATCTTCCACTGGCCCGGCCGAAAGTAATTCTGCGCCCTTCCATGTCGGTAGCGATCAGCCCAAGCGCGATTTTTCCAAGCGTCCCCTGATGGGCTGAACTTTCCATCTTCGCGTAATACAGCCATGTAATCACGATCGCTATGGGGATGAAAACGAGAAACCAGCCCATGAATAGAAGCGGGAACGCATCTCCCGAGTTTTCGGCATTCTTAAGCGAGTCGAGCACGGCTGCGCCGCCAAGAGCCAGAACTGCGATGACCGCGAAAGCGCCGAAGATGACCGCAAAAATAGCGGAGTCAATTACATGAGCTACAAATCGCAACCAGAATCCGGCATAGGCGACACCCGGAGCAACTCGTGGCGCAACGGACGCGGCGACGTACGCCGGCGGCACGGCGGCTGCAGGTGTGTATACGGGGACGGACGCCGGCGGCATGATCGCCGCACCGGCCACTGGCGTTCCACACGCATTACAAAATGAAGCGCCCTCCGCTACGTTCGCACCGCACTTTGTGCAGAACATTGTCTTTTTCTCCCTAGACTTTTCGTATCACCAGGCAGCCTGCGAGAATATCGTGCAGGGCCTGCTTTTTCTCGGTGAAGCCAGCCATCATGTAGCCGATAAACAGAATGAGGGTTGAAAGAATCTTTGCGAAAAATCGGCCCGATGCTCGGCCGAAATCGATTCGATTCCCGCTCAAGTCCGTCACTTCAAGTCCTAACGCCTTTTTGCCCAGCGTCGCGCGCCATTCGGAACTTTCGAGAAGCGCGAAATACAGCCAGTTCAATATGAGTCGAATCAACGCAAGTTTCAGCAGCAACCCCAATAATGGAGCCAGATCCTCCGGCGACCTGAAACCGCCGCCCTTCAGCAGGGCGTGCAAGCCAACGGTCGCCCCGAAAGGGAGCGTCACAATCGTGCCAACAAACGCGAGCACGACTGCATCGATGATGAAGGCCACGAATCGCAGCCAGAACCCGGCGTAGGCGGTGGCAGGCGCCACAGCGGAAGCGACATAGACCGGGGGCGCTGCGGGCGGCGCGGCCGCTTGCGCGATTCCGACACTGGCGACAGGCGCGCCGCACGCATTACAAAATGCCGCGCCTTCCGCTACGTTCGCTCCGCATTTCGAACAAAACATGAAGCTCCTTTGAGGTTTCCATCACCGGAAGCGAACGAAGAGTCTAATCTCTGATTTCGGGCAATCGCGCAGGCACTGTTTCGGGCCGGCTCACCACGCATCCTACTGACGGCATTCGAGCGGGTCAACATGCAATTCACTGTGACGCTCGCCGCTGCGGCAGCGCCGCGAGTTGCGGCGCCGTGCTTACATTGCTTACACTCGTGGCGTCTAATTCCGCGACGGGAGGAATCATGCGAATTCATATATCTAGAGGCGCGAAGATTTTGGGAGGCGCGCTGCTGGCGGGCGCGCTGTTTGCAGGCGGCTACGTCACGGGGCAGAACAAATTCGGCCAGCCAAAAACAGTGCTGCACCTGGCTATGATCAAGTGGAACCCAGGCGTGTCCGACGCGCAGAAACAACAGGTGCTCGACGGCGTGAAAGACATGGCCGCGAAGATTCCCGGCATCAAGAATGTCTGGATCAAGGGCGAGCGGCTTCAGCCGCGCGACTTTAACGCTGCGTTCGCCATCGAGTTCAAGGATCGCGACGCTGCGGACACCTATGCCGAAAGTCCGCTTCACGCCGCGTGGGAAGCGCAATACGTCCCGCTGCGCGCCGCCAGCATTTCCGAGCAAGTCACAAATCCGTAGCGCCCCCACCGCTTAGATTCTGGGATTGCGATTCCCGGCGGCGTCACTTTCAGTCTTCTTCGTCATCGACGCTCGCACTTCGTCGAGCTTCAGCGTCTTTTTCATTTGGCGATCGAAGGCGCGATCCGTGAGGAACCGCTTCGCTAGGATGCCCATCTTGGCTCGACGCGTTACCGCGTAACGGGCGCGCGGCGGCCTGTCTTCGATGGCGCGCAGCACAACCGCGGCGCAATCCTCCGGCTTGTACTTTGAGGCTTTGCGCGTTTTATTCCAGGTGCTCATGAAACCCTGATAGATCGCGGCGTAGGGACTGCGCTCCGCGGCGTTCGCATACGCCGACGATAGCTCGGCGGCGGTTCGGTTCATGTTTGTGGGAATGTATCCCGGCTCGATCAGGACCACCTGAATATCGAACGGGTAGAGCTCGAGACGTAACGCGTCGCTCACGGCTTCGAGCGCGTGTTTGCTCGCGGCGTACGGACCCATCGTCGGAATGGCCACCTTGCCGCTGATCGAGCTCATGTTGATGATGCGGCCGCGGCGGCGCCGCCGCATTTCCGGGAGCACGCGGCGCGTGACGCGCATCACGCCGAAGAGATTCGTGTCGAATTGCTTCCGCAAATCGTCGAGCGTGATTTCCTCCATCATCGCGGCGATCGCGATTCCGGCGTTGTTGACAAGAATATCCACCGGCCCGGTGCGGCGCTCGATTTCGGCGACGCCTTTTTCCACCGACGCGTCGTCGCATACATCGAATTCAACAGCTTCGAGCGGCAAGTTTCGTTCTCGCGCGAGCTGATTGAGCGACTCGATCTTAGCGGCGTTGCGTCCGCCCGCGAATACGCGATATCCGCGCTCGGAGAGCAACAAAGCCGCGGCACGGCCAAGCCCGTCCGTCCCGCCGGTAATTAAAATTACGCCGCGTGTCCCCTGCGATTTGTTCTCAGCCAAGTGAATCCCTCCGGCGCTCAGAACTTACCGCAGAACGTCCGTTGAGCTACAGATAATCCTGCATTGATCGGATATTGAGTCCGGGCCAAGAATCACCAAAGGAGGCAACTTCCATGATCAAGAAAACGAAAGAAGGATACAAAGTGACATCCGAGAAGGGGAAAAACCTCGGAGGCCCCTACAAATCAAAGGCCGAAGCGGAAAAGCGTCTTCGACAAGTGGAATACTTCAAGCACAACAAAGGATGATCCCTTCCTCTTATAGAATGACGCGCCTTTCCGGATGCGCCCCCGCGTTGCTCGCCGGCCGCCACAGCTCCGGCCGGCGAGCGAAACCCTGCGCGCACTGATCCAACTTGCGGCACCGGCATCCCATGATGGATTGAAGCAACTCTTTCATCGCCTCCGCTTTCGCAATTGCTGCCTGCATTTCCGCGATCTTGCCTCTGGCTAGCTTCTGCCACCGCGCGGAGGCGGGTGTGTTTTCCGGAAAGCCGCGCAGTAGCAATTTGATCTCCGCCAGCGTGAAGCCCGTGTTCTTGGCGAAGCCTATCACCATCAGTTGATTCAGCGCTTCCGCGGGATAAACGCGGCGCCCATTGGTGCGAGCCGCCGCCGGCAGCAGCCCCGCCTTCTCGTAGTAGCGAATTGCCGAGGTTGCCAGCCCGGCGCGCGCCGCAAGTTCCCCGATGGTCATGTCCGACTCTCCCGAAAATAGTGCTTGACTTAAAGTTAACTTCAACTTCTAGCATGAATCCCGGGGCGAGACAAGTCAGCAAAAAAGGAGAAACAGATGCAAAACCAGAATTCGAATCGAGAGCGCATCGCACGCGCCTGCGTTTACGCAATCTGCATCGCAGCCGTCGCCGGTGTTGGAGTATTCCTGCAGTCGTCATTCTCGGTGAGAGCCCAGCAGAAAAGCGATGCGCCGCAGTCAAACACGAACCTTCAGATCCTGGCGGAAGCAACGGGGTTTTATTGCAACTTGAAAGCTTTCACAACGGTGGAAAGAGTCCGGCACGAACAGCTCAGTAAAAAACTGAGAGAGGCGAGCGTTGAGATCAAGGAGCTTTCGGACGGCTTCGCGTTCCGGATGCAAGCCGAAGCCGTGTCCCTCCCGGATCTGGCGGAATGGGTATCGGGTGAACGCAAATGCTGCCCGTTCTTCGATTTCGGAATCGATCTTCAGGGGGACGGGGGACCGCTGTGGCTCGAGCTAAAAGGAAAGGACGGAGTGAAACAGTTCATCCGCTCGGAGTTCCAGCTGCCAGTCGCGCAGGCTGGCGCGTCGGCGGACCATCACGAAATGGCGCGCACCGTCAGCCAAGTGCTTGATTATTGGGCGACTCATGAAGAAAAAAAACTTACGGCTATAGCCGAAGTCATGCCGGCCGACAAATACCAGTTCGCTCCCACCGACGGCGAATTCAAAGGCGTACGTACGTTTGGTGAACAGGTGAAGCACCTGTCGGCGACAAATTTCATACTTGGCGCCGCTATTCTCGGAGAAGCGCCCCCGGCGGATGCAGGAGACGAAATGGGTCCTGATTCTGTGAGGATGAAGCCCGAGATTATTCAGTACCTGAAAGACTCGTTTGTTTACCTTCACAAAGCGGTGGCCGCGATTGACGGAAAGAACGAGTTAGAGCCGAGCGGGAGTTCTCCGATCTCACCGCTGCAAGGGAAAGTGCCCGCCACTCGGCTCGGCCTAACGATGGAGGTGCTCCTGCACAGTTACGATCACTACGGACAATTGGTGGAGTATTTGCGCATGAACGGCATCGTACCGCCAGGCAGTCGATGACGTCGCTCTTGAACACCGGCGCGGGTGGCCTTGGGATTTTCCACAGCGCCTGTGAAATCCACATTGAACCCTGTAAAAATAGTTTGTAAACGCTTGACGAAAATCTGAATATTGATATACTCTCCTGATGTCGGTGGACCTCTGATACGTCGGGGTTTCGTCTGACGGACCGGGTCTGCCTTCTCACAGAGGTGAGGTTGGTTACGAATACCGGGTAAAACGAAGTCGAGAATCGAGCAATTCCGTCCTTGAGGTTACTCGGACAGAGTGACCCAGGCAGTGGACGGACTCGCCCGGCGCTCGACGCCGGGTTTTTTATTGTTCGCGAGTTTGGTTCGCGACAATATAGTTCGCAACATCGGCTCCAAATCGATGTTGCGCTCCGCCGGGAGCGGAGATGTTCCGGTCAGCAACTGCGAACGGAACAACGATCTTTGACAACTGAAGGAAGTAGGCATGCGTTGCGCGAATGTCAAGGTTCGCGTAATGCAACAACTGCAAATTTGCTCGAGAATAGCGCAATGTGGAAAGGCGAACTTGCCTCCACGCGCGCGTCCGTGAGTCCTCGCCAGCAATGGCGAACGATATTGCGGCGCAAACCCTGTGAAAAGCGAAGAAGGGCTGCAAGACCTTTCAATCGTGGTTCCGCAGGGTCCCGAAAGGGACGTGTTGGGTAAGTTTTATGGTCAAGCTACTAAGAGCGTACGGTGGATGCCTTGGCGCCAACAGGCGATGAAGGACGTGGCAAGCTGCGATAAGCCTCGGGGAGCCGCAAGCAGGCTTT
>Ga0073928_10006747_pt1 | contig 15294 bp, 12 predicted proteins | sample PaiPotPPA55metaG_FD_76969 | JGI IMG/M metagenome (GOLD analysis project Ga0073928, IMG submission 76969) | Iron sulfur acid spring bacterial and archeal communities from Banff, Canada, to study Microbial Dark Matter (Phase II) - Paint Pots PPA... ... | reverse complement strand
TGGCCCTGGTATCGCCGACCACTCCGATAATCTGACGCGCGATAACTGGCTCAGTGCCGTGTTCGAACGTGGGCGTGAAATAGCGTCCGATGGGATCTTCCACCGGAAAGTATTGGCGCGCGAAGGTCTGGCTGATGACTGCAACCAGAGCCGCCTTTGGATCGTTGTCGTGGGACGTGAACGTTCGTCCGCGAAGAAGTGGAATGGACAGGGTCTCGAAGTATCCCGGCATGATTGCGGCTGCCACCGCGGCCGGAGGGTCGTGAGGAGATACCACGAAGCCGGGTATCGCGACGTTCGTCCACGTGGCCCATGCGGAGGCATCGGGGCGCGGATGGCCGGCGGCGACTTGTTCGACGCCGGGCAGCGCGGCAAGCTCCGGAAGAAGCTTTTCGTAAAAGGCGACCTTGGTGGGAACGGGATAGCGTTTGTTGGTCAGGGCGACGTCAAAGAACAGGGTGTGCTTCGAGTCAAAGCCGGGATCAACGTGAAGAATGTGGAGCATGCTCTTGATGAGCAATCCGGAACCGATGAGCAAGGTGAATCCCAGTGCGGTTTGCGCCACGACGAGGCTGTGATGCAGGTGGTTGCGGCGGCGGCCCGAGGTAGTGTTGGATGCGAGTTCTCGCAGGGCGCTGGCCGGGTCCGCGCGTGACATTCTCCACGCTGGAACAAGACCGAAGATGAGTGCGGTCGCTGCCGAGAGCGCCACTGCAAAAGCCAGGACGCGGGCATCGATGGAAATGTCGTATAGCCTGGGCAGATCCTCCGGAATAAAACCAAGTGCGACACGCAGTAGCGCGGCCGACAGCAGGATACCGGCAGCTCCGCCGCCCAGGGCGAGGAGCAACGCTTCGACCAAAAGTTGACGCACGACGCGAATGCGGCTGGCGCCTAAGGCTGTGCGCAGAGCAACTTCGGGGCGGCGTCCATTGGCGCGAGCGAGAAGGAGTCCAGCAACGTTGGCGCAGCCGATGAGCAGGACTGCTCCAACCGCGGTGCACAACAGCGCCAATACCGGCCGTACGCTGGAGACAGCCTGGTTTAGCAATGGGGTGACGGCAACACCAAGCTTGTAGAGATCTTCGGGATGACTCTGCGCCACGCCCCGTTGGATCGTGTTCATTTCGGCGAGGGCTTGCTGGAGGCTGACTCCAGGCTTGACGCGACCCACGATGGCCAACCGGTCCGCGTCACGGAGCAAAGTGCCCGCATCGGGACCTTCTGCGTCGATCGCGAACGTTGACCAGAAAAGGGCGGGCTGTCCGATGGGATAGTGGAACCCGGACGGCATGACTCCGACTACGGCGTACGGCTCATCGCTGATCTTTATGGTCTGACCGATCGCATCCAGCGAGGAACCGAAGTCGGATACCCAAAGCTCGTGACTCAGAATGGCGACGCGATGACCTGGCTGTTCCTCCTCTGCCATAAACGTGCGGCCGAGGGCGGGAAGCACGCCGAGCGTGGAAAACAGATTCGCAGAAACGCGTCCCCCGGTGATCACTTGCGCGTCTTCTCCATTCGCCTTGCTGAACAGGCGGCCGATCTCTTCATAGGAGGCAAGAGACGCAAAGGAGCGGTTGTCGCGTCGCCAGTCAAAGAAGTCGGGATAGGAGGTTTCGAGATAGTCCGCAGCCGCAACATTTGTGGCCGCCACTCCTGGCGGAAACTCCAGAGTAGAAATGCCTACCAGCTGTTCAGCGTGCGGGAACGGCAACGGGCGCAGGAGAATGCCGTCGACGAGACTGAAGATTGCCGTTGTCGCTCCAATCCCTAGAGCCAGGGTGAGGACTGCGGTCACGACGAATGCCGGGCTGCGACGAAACCGGCGGAGAGCGAAGGTTAGGTCCTGCGTTACCGTCGAGAACATGGCGTGATTGTTACAGGATTTTACAGGGTATACCGTACGACTAAGTTCGTTTCCTCATAATGGACACTGCCCGGTCAACGTCCTGACCCGTAGTGGGCCTCTGCTGTGAATTCAACGTTTCACCAGAATCCCTGAATAATTGAGCCTGTTCGTCGTTGTGAGTGATGGACATAAAACGCCGGCCTTCGTGAACTCGCCGAGTCACTTTGCGGACATCGGGAAGTTCAAGGCGTGCCCGTTCGATCATCCATGGGGCAAACTCGATGATCTGCTTGCCGGGAGAATTTCCTGTGCGATGGGTCTGCGGACCACCATGCCGCTAACGCGGAGCACATCGGCGACCTGTTGCATGGTGATCCCACGGCTCAGGGGAGTTGAAGCTCAGAATGAACAGTTGCAACTCGGCGCTTTTCGGGTTTGGGAAGTCGGCAATTCAGGAAACCTTTGGCCGATGGCGCCAGTTACAGCAAGATCACGCAGAGCCTGCAGACGACCGCACCCGCGATATCGCGCTGGAAGCAGCGTTTTGAAGGACAAGGGAGGGCGAGTCTGGACCCGCGTCACAAAGGTAGTCAAACGCGCGTGGCGACTGCGGTGGTGCAAGCCCGCATCGCGCGCAAGGCGCAGCAGAAGCCTTCCGATGGTTCCACGCATTGGCCGTGCCGGAAGATGGCGGAAGCGCTGGGGGCTCAGCAACCCGACCGTGCAGCGAGTGTGGGCGCAAGCGCGGTTGAAGCCGCATCGGCTGGACCGCTACCTGGCCTCCAACGATCCACGGTTTGAAGAGAAGGCCGCAGACATCATCGGCCTGTACATGAATCCGCCGCAGCACGCGGCCGTTTTGCGTCGATGAAAGACGGCGATTCAGGCGCTTGACCAGACTCGATCCAGTGCTGCCGTTGTCGCCGGGACGCGCCGAGCGGCATGGCTTTGAGTACTATCGCTATGGCACGCTCTCGCTGTACGCCGCGCTCGATGTGAAGACCGGGTGGTGCACGGCATGACTGCCGCCAAGCATACTAGCCGCGAGTTCATAACCTTCCTGACGGGACTTGTCGAGCGCGCCGAACGGGCTCAAGAGATTCACGTCGTGCTCGACAACCTTTCCGGTCTTCACCGGTTCGAGAACGTGCTCAATCGGCGATACCGCATTGATGAGTTCGCCAGCTCTCTCGTAACCATTCCGGGAAGTAATCGCGGTCACCGTTCTGCCAGTCGTGGTCACCATCTTCTGAGCACGGTTTTTCGTAGCGCCGTTATTTCTCGGCGGTGCGGAGGTACAGATGTGGTGCGGGCACCGCCTTCTGCGGCACCCGCATCACCGTCTGATAACCGCCGTTTACGCGACGGCTCTCTGCTTCGGTTCGGAGACTTGGTTCTTGGCAGACGGCTTGGCGAGGAACTTCACCAGCGCGCCGTTCACTTCGTCCGCGTGAGTCCAAATCACTGCGTGCGGTCCATCTTTAATGACCAGGAGTTCGGCGCCCTTCACCAGCTTCGCCGTGCGATGCCCAGCGGCTGAGATCGGAACAATCCTGTCCGCCTCGCCATGGATCACCAGGGTCGGGACATCGATCTTAGCCACGTCGGTTCGGAAGTCTTCATGCCAGGTCGGCACGCAGGCCAGACTGGCGGCGGCGGATGCCCCTGCGGCCACATTCCAGCTTGCCTGGACCGCCTGCCCGCTGATGCGCTTCCCGAGATGGACGTCGGTGTTATAGAAATTCTTGAAGAATTCAGTGAAGAACGCGTAACGATCGGCAACCACGGCTTTCTCGATGCCCGCGAACACGCTGCCGTCGACGCCTTCGGGATTGTCCTCGGTCTTCAGCAGGAAGGGCGGCACGCCTCCGATGATGACTGCCTTGCTCACGTCCTTCGAGCCGTACTTTCCGAGGTAGCGCGCAACTTCACCGCCTCCCATCGAGAACCCGACTAGGGAAAAATCCTGAAGTTTTAACTGCGTTACGAGGGTATGCAGGTCCTGGGCGAAGGTATCGTAGTTGTAACCGGCAGTTGGCTGGCTGGACCTTCCAAATCCGCGGCGATCATAGGCAATAACACGGTGGCCGGCGTCGAGAAGGACTGGGATCTGCTTCTCCCAGGACGCGCTGCTAAGTGGGTATCCGTGGATCAGGATGACAGGCTGACCGGAGCCGTGGTCTTCATAATGAAGATGGATGGCACCGGAGTTCTCTTTCCCGACATCAACATATGGCATAGAAGCCTCCTGAGCAATGCTAGTGATTCACAAGGTGAAGATTGATGGTTGAAGGTTGACGTTGCTTTGATTCTAGATGGCAGCCGAGCGGTCGAGGATTCACTCAAAGCACACTTCTTTGGGGAGATTTAGGTCGTGGGTCAGTCTGATTTCCACAGGGGCTAAACTAGCCCGCACCCCGGCAGGACGAGGACAAATGGCAACGCGCAAAATAGAGTACCGCCGAACATGAAGGTTCACAACGCGCAGCCAGACCATACCGTCCGCTTCGCAGCGGACGCAGTCTCGGGCAGCAGAAATACATAGTTCTTCAATCGGATTGAGGAGCGGCGGGAACCCCTGTGGAAATCAGACTGACCCTACCGAGATCTAGGGTGAGGGTGAATCCGTTAGGCCTGTCCTGCTAGACTCGAAAGTTTGGAGGTGCGGGATTGCAGGCTGTTTATATTCTATCGGGTGTGCGGACGCCGATTGGGAAATTTGGCGGGGCGCTGGCATCTTTGACTGCGGCGGACATGGGAGTGGTGGCCGCGAAGGCTGCGATGGAACGGGCTGGTGTGCAGCCCGAGCAGGTAGAGGAGGGCATCATCGGCAGCGCTCGGCAGGCCGGGGGCGGACCGAACGTGGCGCGGCAGATTTCTGTGCGCAGCGGGGTGCCGCAAGAAGTTCCCGCATTCACCGTCAACAAGGCTTGCGCTTCGGGGATGAAGTCGATCGCACTAGCCTACCAGGCGATTTTGCTCGGCGACGCCAACTGCATCTTGGCGGGTGGTACGGAGTCGATGTCGCGGGTTCCCTATTATCTGGACAAGGCGCGTTGGGGATGCAGGCTGGGCAATCAGGAACTGGTGGATGGAATGTATCGCGACGGATTTTTCTGTCCTCTGGCAAAGATGGTGATGGGGGAAACTGGCGAAGTCCTGGCGGAGGAATACCAGATCACGCGCGAGGAGCAGGATGAGTACGCGCTGATGTCGCAAACGCGTGCGGCACGCGCCATTGCGGCGGGCCGGTTTGACGCGGAGATTGTTCCTGTGCCGATTGAAGGCAAGAAAGGCACGACGACGTTTGCCCGCGATGAACATCCGTTTCCCGACGCGAGCATTGAGAAGCTCGCGAAACTTCCGCCTGTTTTTGCGAACTCCGCAGAAACGACAGGGAGCATTACGGCGGGGAATTCTTCGGGCATTACCGACGGCGCGGCTGCGGTGGTCGTTGCCAGCGAGCATTTCGTGAAACAGAACAATCTGAAACCGCTGATGCGAATCTCGGCGGTTGCGTCGGCAGGAGTCGACCCGCGGACGATGGGGATCGGGCCGGTCCCGGCTCTGCGAAAGCTCGAAGCGAAACATAATTTGCGGCTGCACGAGTTTGGGCTGATCGAGTTGAACGAAGCGTTTGCCGCGCAGGTGCTGGCATGTGACCGGGCGTTGAATCTGAATCGTGACCGGCTCAATGTAAACGGCGGGGCGATCGCGATCGGACATCCGATCGGGTGCACTGGGACGCGCATCACGGTGACGCTGCTGCACGAGATGCTGAAGCGTAATACGAAGCGCGGGGTTGCGACCCTCTGCGTGAGCGGCGGCATGGGGATGGCGCTAGCGTTGGAAAATGTAGTGTGAGCCATGGGGAGTCGGCGAATTAGGCTCGATCGGACGGCCGAGGGCGGCTAGTCCCTACGTCAGCGAAAAATGAACAGCGAACCGCAATTTCGGTTGGCGGCAGAGGCCGATGCTGGCACTCTGCTGCGATTTATGAGGGAGTATTACGTTTTCGACGGCCACGGCTTCGAGGAGCAACAAGCTCACGTGGCGCTGATCGGACTGTTGCGCGATGCGAATCTCGGGCGCGTGTGGCTCATCCTGGACGGCGGTGGGGCAGTCGGGTACGTCGTGCTGTGCTTTGGATACAGCCTGGAGTGGCTGGGGCGGGATGCCTTCGTTGATGAGTTGTATTTGCTGGAGGAGTATCGCAGGCGCGGCTGGGGTCGGAAGACGATGGAGTTCGTGGAGCAGGAAGCGCGGTCGGCGGGGCTTCGCACGCTGCATCTAGAAGTCATGCGGCAGAATACTGCGGCCCTGGAGGTTTATCAGAGGCTGGGGTTCGCGCAACATGACAGCCGACTCATGTCGAAATGGATCGCGAAGGATTTGTCCAAGCCGCAGGCGCGGAACCGACACTGATTGATTGGTACCGTCGCGCAGCTTCAATAAGTGCCCGTCGACACCAACCGACACCCCGCTGCATTGCGCCGGAAAAACCGGGCCACTATACTCAAATGAGCCGCCTTGGCAGTTCCGGAGTAACAATGCCTTTGACCGCAGTGATCGTGGACGATGAGCAGCTCGCCCGCGACGAACTCGCCTACCTGCTGAAAAATGCCGACGATGTGAGCGTGGTCGCGCAAGGCAAGAACGGTCTGGAAGCCCTTAGCCTGATCAAGGAGCACAATCCTGATCTTGTTTTTCTGGATGTACAAATGCCAGGATTGGACGGCTTTGGAGTGATCAAGAAGCTGCTCGACAAGAAGATTCCCTTGCCCAAAATTATCTTCGCCACAGCGTTTGACCAGTATGCGGTGAAGGCGTTTGAGGTGAACGCTGTCGACTATGTCCTGAAGCCTTTTGACAAGAAACGGGTCGCCCAGGCGATCCAGAAAGCACGCGTCAAGCAGGACGCGGATGGATTGCCGTCGGAAAAGATCGAGACGCTGGTGCGGATGATCGAATCTCAAAAGCAACCGGCTTCGAAGATTCTTTTGAAGACCGTCGGACGCATGTTTTTGGTGGATCAGAAAGACATTTGCTACGCCTGGATTGAGGATGGCGTAATCACGGTTGTGACCGGAGGCGCGTCGGGCATGGAAGGACAATCGAACTGCCGGACGCTCGAGGAACTACTGGACAGTCTAGACACGAATCTTTTTTGGCGGGCGCATCGCTCCTATCTGGTGAACATCAACCGCATCCGCGAAGTTGTTCCCTGGTTCAAGAGCTCCTACCAACTGCGCATGGACGACAAGAAGCAGACCGAGATCCCGGTCAGCCGGGCTCAGACCAAACGGCTGCGTGAATTGTTCGGACTCTGAGCTTTCCCCGATGCCATGAAAAACCTCGGCCCGCGTATCACGGCAGGCGATTTGCGATTCCGCAAGGTTGATTTGCGGAGGCTTGGCGAAGGTCTGGGTTCGCTCCACCAAAGCGATTAGCTCGTTGATCAGCGTGCCAGAATGCATTCCATGGTCCCCGCCCGCTCAAAAATAGCGGAGCAGCGTTCAAGTCAAACTCCCGAAGGCGGGGTGAAGAAAATACCCCCCTCTCCTCCCTGGGGAGGTTTAAACCGTCAGAGCTTCCAAGGCCGTACGGTCTCGAATGATCAGCGTGGGCCCATCCTGCCGAATCAGCTGTTTCTTCCTCAGATGGCTCAAGAGCCAGTCGGTAAGAGCTTCCGGATGCGCAGAAATTCGATCGGCGCCGGCAAAGTCTGAAAAATCATGCGTCATGGCAGGAAACCTCACTCCGTGGAAAACGCCGAGGGTTTGGGACATTCCCTTGGCGACGCGGGAAAGAAGAAACGGCGGTAAAGAAAGGACCAAACGGAGGAAGACTGCCGCCTGCGGAATACGCGACTTCGGCCTCGCCAGGATCGGCGGAGCGATGCAACAATTCGGACGTCAAGCGAGACGCGCTTGAGGGGCTCACAGATAGACCAATCCTGGTCGGTGCCGCCTCCCCCTCAAAAGGCGAACGTTACCGAACCACTGGTTGTACGGGGGCATTTTACCCACAACTCAAACCCAATGGAAGGTTATTTTTCGCTTGATCGGCTTTAGGAAAATTCACTGATTCCAGAAGATCGATGGTTCACACCGATCGGTCGTTCGGTTTCCCGGATCGAATGATCGGGCGCGATGAGTGCGCGCCAACACCTATAATGGTGAAATGGCAAGGGGATGGGAAAGCAAATCCGTGGAGGCCCAGCAGGCTGAAGCGACCGAAAAGTCGGCCAAACCCCGGCCGCCGATGAGCGCTGAAGAGGCGGTTCGCTGGCGAGAAAAAGAGAGCCTTCGTCTGTCGCGCCAAACAGTGTTAGAGCAACTGCAAGCAAGCACCCATCCGCGGCATCGCAAACTCCTCGAAGACTCCCTGGCCGATCTCGACGAGAAGCTGAAAAACCGAACATAAGCTTGCTACCCAGGTCTTAGGGTCCAAGGTCGGAAGCCTGAAAGCCGAGGTCAGACTGCGCACGCCGGACTCTAACCTGCTCACGTATAATGGACCTTTCATGATAGCCTACGTCTACGTCTCTCTCAAGAAAAGCGTTCTTGACCCCCAAGGCAAGACCATCCAGGGCGCCCTCAAGAAGATGGGTTACAGAGGTTTGGAGAGCGTTCGCCAGGGAAAGTATTTTGAGCTCACGCTGGACGGAGGACTCTCGCGCGAAGAAGCGCAGACCGAGGTCGAGCGCATTGCCCGAGAAGTGTTGACCAATCCCGTAATTGAAGAATTTCGCTTCTCACTGGCCGAGTAGAAACGGCCGCATAATCCTGAGGTTTCCCTATGTGTGGAATTGTCGGCTACGTCGGCAAGAAGAGTGTAGTTCCAATCATCATTGAGGGGCTGAGGCGGCTGGAGTATCGCGGCTACGATTCGGCCGGGATCGCGGTCGCCGGAAATGGCAATGGGCTACAACTCCGACGAGCCGAGGGCAAGTTGCGCAATCTGGAAGAAGTCATCCGCCTGAAGCCCCTCGATGGCACCTATGGCATTGGGCACACACGCTGGGCCACGCACGGACGGCCAACGGAAGAAAACGCGCATCCTCACCGCGACTGCACCGGCAAAATCGTCGTGGTCCACAACGGGATCGTCGAAAACTACCTGAGCCTGAAGAAGAAACTGGTTGAGGAAGGGCACAAGTTCACCACTGAAACTGACACCGAAGTCATCGCCCACCTGATCGAGAAATATTCCAGCAGCCCGGGGAATGGCCATCGCCGATCTCTGGAAGATGCGGTCCGGCAGGCGGTAAAACAACTGACCGGCGTCTTTGCCCTGGCCGTAATTTCGAGCGATGAGCCCAATAAGATTGTGGCGGCGCGCAATGGTCCGCCGGCGGTGATCGGGTTGGGCAACGATGAATATTTCGTAGCCTCCGATGTGCCCGCGATCCTGCACCACACGCGCGATATTTTCTTTCTTGCCGATGGCGACATGGCCATCGTAACCGCGGACGGTGTGCAGTTGACGGATTTCGACGGCAAGCCCGTGGTCCGACAGGTGCAGCACGTGATGTGGGATCCGATCCTGGCGGAAAAAGGCGGCTTCAAGCATTTCATGCTCAAGGAAATCTATGAGCAGCCGCGCGCGGTTCGCGACACCACCCTCGGGCGAGTCTCGCAGGAAACGGGCCACATTTTTCTCGATCAGATGGAGATCAGCGAGGCCGAATTCCGCTCGGCGAAAAAGATCAACATCATTGCTTGCGGAACCAGCTGGCACGCAGCACAGGCGGGCAAGTTCATGATCGAATCAATGGCCCGCGTACCCGTGGAAGTGGACTACGCCAGCGAGTGGCGCTACCGCAATCCCATCGTAGATCCCGAAACGATCACACTCGTAGTTTCACAATCGGGCGAAACTGCGGACACGATTGCCGCCCAGCGCGAGGCCAAATCCAGAGGCTCGAAGACGCTCGCCATCTGCAACGTGGTGGGATCGATGATCACGCGTGAGGCCCAGGGTACGATTTACACCCACGCCGGGCCGGAGATCGGAGTAGCATCGACCAAGGCTTTTACCGGACAGCTCACCGCTCTGTATATCTTTGCAATGTATATGGCGCAGGTACGGGGCGTCATGAGCGCTGAACGGGCGCAGGCTGCGATGCTGGAACTGACGCGCATCCCGTCGAAACTGGAGACCATTTTGACTCACGATGAGGCTTGCGATGAGTTGGCCAAGCGTTATCAGAAGGTTCACGATTTCTTGTTCCTGGGACGGGGAATTCATTATCCGATCGCTCTTGAAGGCGCGCTCAAATTAAAAGAAATTTCCTACATTCACGCCGAAGGTTACCCTGCCGGCGAGATGAAGCATGGGCCGAACGCGCTGATCGATGAAAACCTTCCCGTAGTCGTGATTGCAACGCGTGACGTGAATAGTCCGGCTTCGGTGTTGCGCTACGAAAAAACTATTTCCAATTTGAAGGAAGTGAAAGCACGGTCCGGAGTCGTCCTCGCGCTGGCGACCGAAGGCGACGAAGAAATCAGAGAAGCGGCGGATCATATTCTTTACGTCCCGGCAGCTCCGGAGGAGTTGTCCCCCATTCTTGAAATCGTTCCGCTGCAGTTGCTGGCGTATCACATTGCGGTGCGGCGCGGCTGCGACGTCGATCAGCCGAGAAATCTGGCCAAGTCGGTAACGGTAGAGTAGGGCATGCGCGTTGTTCTTTTTGGAGCGACGGGCATGGTCGGCTACGGCGTTTTGCGCGAATGTCTGCAGGACCCGGATATCCAACTCGTCGAAACCGTGGGGCGCACCGCTACCGGCAGGAAGCACCCGAAACTGCGGGAAATCGTTCATAAAGACCTGGCAGATGTCGCGCCGATCGAGAGCGAACTCTCCGGCTTCGATGCCTGCTTCTTTTGCCTGGGAGTAACCGCAGCTGGTTTAGACGAAGCCGACTATTTGCGCGTGACCTATGGAATTGCGCTCGCCGTGGCTGAAGCCTTGGCCAGACTCAATCCCGGTATGACGTTCATTTACGTATCGGGCGCTGGCACTGACAGCTCGGAACATGGGCGCGCGATGTGGGCGCGTGTCAAAGGAAAGACTGAGAATGCTCTGATGCGTTTGCCTTTCAAGGCCTCGTACATGTTTCGGCCGGGCATCATCGAGCCGGTCCACGGAGCGAAGTCGAAGACACGCCTCTATCGTTTTTTTTATGCCATCAGCAAACCCCTGCTGCCGCCGCTCCGATGGACCTTTCCCACCTATGTCTTAACTACCGCAGAGATTGGTCAAGCCATGCTCGCGGTGGTGAGACAGGGTGCTCCGAAGCCTATTCTGGAAAGCAAAGACATTCGAGCGATCCTGGCGCACACAAACATTTGACATCTCGAACCCGTCGCCTGGGGTTTGGGTTTGATTTGGGATTCGATTGCCGGAGGCAAAAGATACGATGGCCACCCAGAGACAGCCGAATCTCCCTCCCGACAAAATTGCCCTCTACGACAAGCTGATCGCCACAAATCCTAAAATCGAACGGAAGGGCGCGGCCAATCCCTACACTTCGTTGAATGGCCACATGTTTTCTCTCTTGCACTCGGGGGTGATGGCTCTGAGACTTCCGCAGCGCGAGCGCGAAGAGTTTCTAAAGAAGTACCACACGACCTTGTATGAAACCTGCGGAACGGTGATGAAGGAATACGTGACGGTGCCCGAGGCATTGCTGAAAGACACCAGAGCACTGCAGAAGCACCTGGCAGTCAGCTATGCATACGTTAAAACGCTGCCACCAAAGGCGACGAAAAAGAAGCGGTAACCGACGATTATGCGCGAAGCCTCCCGGTGGCAGTGCTTAGGCAGTCTCATGGAACACATACTCGTGCTGGCCATCGCGGATGATGAGCACCTTCTTGCCCCCGCGATCGCCCACCACGAATTCAAAGCCCTCGGTGCCCGGATCGATGGTGATGAATGAGATGCTTCCATCATCATTTTTCCGCGAGGCCACTGTGCTCTTCCACTCGCCTAGATCGAAGGTAGTGACACCGCCGTCGGCTAGTACGACTAGGTCCCCCAGTTCCTTGCTGGAATAATGTTTGGCCAAGCCCGCGACCAGATCCGGCGCAGGCGGCACAACCAGGCGTTCGCGGTCTTTGGCGAGCGCTGCTTTGTGGCTTGCAGCGCGGGACGCAACGTCGGCAACCGCCTCAGGCTTGCCGTCGAAGACGACTTCCAGCAAACGTCGCGAGAACGGACCCAGCAGCATTCCGCCGTTATCCGAGTTCGTCAGCAACACGGCACCAATGCCGGAATCTGGCAGAAAATACAGATTGCTCTTGAAGCCCGACATGCTGCCTCCGTGGCTCACGACCGGAACTCCGTAGGCGCGATCGACGATCAAGCCCATGCCATAAGTAGCGTCTTCGCCGAGGGAAACTTGCGGCTTGCGGCGCATCAGCAAATTCTCCGCTGAAACCAGTCGCTTGCCATCGGGCAATTTGCCCGCCATCAATTCGTCTTGCACGTAACGAATCAGGTCAGCGGACGAGGTCCAGACCGCGCCCGCGGGACGAGCCGGCACGATCGAATAATTGATCGCCATGCTGGCCACCGTGGGCTTGCCGTCGATATCGTCGCCGTGCGGGGTGGCGTGATTGCCGGCCAGAGCGCGCGCATAATCGAAGGTTGTCGACTTCATACCCAACGGATCGAAAATCCTCTCCTGCATGGCTTTGTCATAGGCGGCGCCAAGTTCCAGGTTCGGATAAACAAGATGCGCACCAATGTATCCGGCCGCGGCCGCCATCAGATTGCTGTATTGAAAGACTTCGCCGAACTTGCTCGTGGGCTGCATGGTTGCGAGCAGTGCCAACTCGGTTGCCGGTGAGGCATTCTTGAATTCGAATAACCATTCCAGATCCTGCCGCGGTAGTCCGGTGCAGGCGCAGATCAGATTCTTGACGAGAACCTTTTTCGTCGTCTCCGCGTCGCCCAATTTGAAAGCAGGATAAGCATCGACGACCGGCTCATCCCAGCTTAATTTTTTCTCGTCGACCAACTCGGAAAGCAGTAGCGTCGTCATTCCTTTCGTGTTGGACGCCGCCATGAACACTGTGTTCTCGTCCACGCTCTCCGGCTTGCCGAGTTCGCGCACCCCAAAGCCGCCTTGGTACACGATCCTCCCCTGATCGATGAGCGCCATCGAAACGCCGGGGATGCCGAGTTGGTGCATGGAGGTTTCCACGAACTGTTTCAGTTGATCGATATGCGCGGCATCCAGCGCATGCGCGGTGCGCCCGGCGAACGATTCGCGGTGGTAGTCCTTCGGACGCAAGCTTTGAAAGACCAGTCCAATCGGGGCGGAACGCTTCTCCACGGTTGGATCCGTTCCCTCCAGGATGAGCACCGTCCACCGCGTCCCTGCCCGCAGCGCCAATGCCTGTACCGCGGCCCGCTCGTTGGGCGAAGTCTCGTAATCAAATACTTGGCGTTCTTCCCATCCCTCGCGCGCGGGGCGCGGTGTGACCAGTTTGATCGGGCGTTTCGATTCCGGCTTGTAGGCAGCCCAAGCAGCTGCGACCGCGGCCGCGACATCGGCGGGCTGAGAGTCGACGATGGCGATGTGCGTATCGGTCTCGGGCGGCGTCAGGACGACAAAGTCTTTCCGAGTTTCGATGGACCAACCGGCAGGGACGGTGAAAGTGGCTCCCCCGGACGTTACACGCGGCGTGTCGGCCGTCACTCGTTCGATCGCTGGCTTGTTTTCTGCCGCCTGCGGTGACGGGGCAAGGCCGGAGGCCGCCAAAACGTTGAAAGATAAACAAGCTGCCAAGACGGTGCGACACAAAGCATTTCGGTAAACCGACATGGGAGTCACTCCAACTGGCTGAAGATGAAGGATTGGCGGACCCACGATACACTTAGCGGCACTGGCTTGTAAAACGCTGCAGGTGGGTAAGGTTTTGGACCCCTCCACTTTCCACCGGGAGAAGATTTGCCGGCAACGCCTCCGCAGATTTATCCTAGGGAACTTTTGTAAACGGCTGCTTAGTTCAATTTCGCTTCCAGGAGTTTCGCATGGTCCCCTTTTCATCGCTGCAGGTTTCCAAGCTGCTAATTGCGTGCGGTTCTATCGTGAGCTTTGCGCTCGGCAGTTCGGCGCAGACTCGGACGGCGCCAAGCACGCCGCAAATTGGTTCCCCCAACACGGTTACGGCAGATCCGGCAGTGCCACGTCCGAAAACGCAGCCGTGCACGGTCCCACTGTTTTCCAATTTCACCTTTGACAACAACTTCAACCTCAATCCATTTCAGTACACACCACCAGCGGAGTGTCCCGGACCATGGGAGAAGGTCGTATTTCAGGCTGACATCACCGTTCCAGCCGGGCGGCAGTTCGATCGCACGGCGAACGTGTGGATTGGCGGGGTCAACGTGTACTTCGGTACAACATCAGAACCCCAGGCTACAATTACGCGTTCGTGGCATGTCGAAAGCGATGTCACCGACTACAGTTCTGTGTTCGCCGTCCCGCAGCCTGGCAGCATCTACCTTGGAAACACGGTCGACAGCACCTATACCAGCATCCTCTCCGCCAACGCAAGCCTGGAGTTCTATCCTTTGGTACATCATCATCCCGCTCCCCGGACCGCAGATATCGTGCTGCCCCTGTCATCGGGGCCTAACGGCGGAAGCGTGTATCTGAATACGCCCTCCGATCAGAATGCGCTTACGTTTGTGCCGCCCACAAACATCGAGCGCGCGTATCTCGACGTGATTGCGCAAAGTCAGATCGGCGACGAATTCTGGTACACCTGCGTTCCCAACAGCGTGACGGCAGAACTGGAGACCTGCGGGTCGACCGCTTTCCGCGAAGTGGAGATCACCGTTGACGGACAGCCCGCAGGGGTTGCGCCCGTCTATCCCTGGATCTACACCGGAGGGATCGATCCCTACCTCTGGCGGCCGATCCCCGGCGTGGAGACGCTCAATTTCTCTCCCTACCGCGTCGACCTGACGCCATTTGCCGGCGTGCTCAGTGACGGGAATCAGCACCAGGTAGGGTTCAGTCTTTTCAATAACGGAAACTTCTGGGCGACCGCCGGCGCTCTGCTGCTTTACCTCGACCCAGCTTCGACCGAAGTCACGGGCAAGGTTACAGAAAATACAATCGGCACTCCCCAACCGAGCGTGACCCTGAATCTCTCCCCTGCACCGGATGGTTCCGTCACTGGCACAGTTGCCGTCACGTCCTCAAGGCAGTTCGAGATTGCGGGGTTCGTCAAGACTTCTCACGGTGAAGTGCGAACTGAAATCCGGCAGAACATTGATTTTTCCAGTGTCCAGACTTTCGACGTCAATGCCTCGCCCCCAACTGGCTTGCCGGATATTCAGAACGTCAACCAGAAAACGACTATCTCCTCCTTAACCAGTCGTCACGGTGAGGGTCGGGAAGAAAATACGTTTGT
>Ga0073928_10006746_pt1 | contig 15295 bp, 12 predicted proteins | sample PaiPotPPA55metaG_FD_76969 | JGI IMG/M metagenome (GOLD analysis project Ga0073928, IMG submission 76969) | Iron sulfur acid spring bacterial and archeal communities from Banff, Canada, to study Microbial Dark Matter (Phase II) - Paint Pots PPA... ... | reverse complement strand
TGGGTGACCTCCGATCTGGCGTTTGCGGAAGGCCGCGCCTACGACGTCAATCTGCGCGCGTACCTGCATCGCTTGACGGCGCGCTCCCACGCGTACGTGTACGCCGGCAACGTCGAAGGCGGCTGGAAACGCGTCGGCCGTTTTCTCGCGCACGACTTTCCAAGCGAGGTCCGCCGTTCGCGCTGGTACATCTTGGCGTGCGCCGCGCTCACCGTCGTCGCCGCGGTGACTGCGTACTCGCTGATCATGGCCTCGCCGACGAACGCATACGTCATTTTGCCCAACGAGATGATCCGACCGATCCACGAGAAGATCCATGACAGCAATTTCGGCTTCGACCGCAATTTCTCGTCGACCATGTCGGCCGCGATCATGACCAATAACATCAAAGTTGCGATACTCGCGTTCGGCGCCGGCATCGTGACGCTCGGACTGCTGACGCTCTACCTCGTCTTCTTCAACGGCTTGATGGTCGGCGGGCTAGGCGCGATGTACACCAATGCCGGGTTCGGGTACGATTTCTGGGCGACCATCGCGCCGCACGGCGTCATCGAGCTGACCGCGATCCAGATCGCGGCCGCCGCCGGGCTGCTCATGGCCGCAGCCGTCTTGAATCCTGGCCGCCTGCGCCGGGTCGACGCGCTCGTGCGCAACTCCCGGCGCGCGCTCGTGCTGATGATCGGCGTCATGGTCATGCTCGGATGCGCTGCGCTGATCGAAGGGTTCGTGTCGCCACAGCGTTTCACGCCCGAACTGCGGCTCGGCTTCGGCTCGATCACCGCGTTGGTGCTGGCGTATTATTTCGGATTTGCGGGGCGAGGCAAGGACGAGAGCGTCGAGCATTCGCTCGATGCGACGCCCGAGCTGCGCTCGGATGCTACATCGTCGAGCGCGATCTCATAACAGGTTGCGGGCTTTCACGTCGATGTACGCGTTGATGAGCGACACCGTGAGCTCGGCCGCCGGCACGTCGATGACCGCGATGCCACGTTGCTGCAACAGCGCGGCCGCCTTGCGTCGTTCCGCGCCGAGCGACGCGGCGACGCTCGCCCTGTAGGCCTGGGCCACATCGGTGGGTTCGGACCCCAACGCGTTCGCGATCGCCTCGTCGTTCATCAGCACGCACACCACCAGATGCCGCGGTGAAAGCACCGCGACGTTGGCGAGGACGTTCGCCGATGCGACCGGATCGAACATATCGGTGAAGAAAATGACGAGGCTACGCTTGGGCTGGCGCCGGCGCAAGTACGCGAAGGCGCCAGCATAGTCCGATTCTTCGAAGCGCGGCTGCAGATCGTAGATGCGCTGGACGACGCCCGCCACGTGGCGGCTGCCCGAGCGCGGCGCGATGTGCTCGCGGATGCCGCTCGCGAACGCGAGCACGCCGACCTTGTCGTCGGCGAGCGACGCGATCGACGCGACCGACAACGCCGCCGTCACGGCGAAATCGAATTTGCGCTGTCCGCCGATGCGCGGCGTCATCAGGCGGCCGGCGTCGAGCACCAGCATCACCGTCTGGCTGCGCTCGATGTCGTACTGCGCGACCATCAGCTTGTTGCGCCGTGCGGTGGCCTTCCAATCGATCGATCGGAATTCGTCGTCCGGCTGCCACTCGCGCAGGCTGTCGAACTCGCCGCCGCCGCCGCGCAACCGCAGCTTGCGAAAGCCCGCTTCGACGAGCCGGCCGCGGCGCGCCAGCATGCCGTAGCGTTCTACTGCTGAGAGATCGGGGAACACGCGCGCCACCGTGCGGTCCGGGATGCGCCAGCGGCGGCGGATCAGGCCCATCGGATTGTCGACCGTGACGTAGAGGTCTCCGAGCGGGCAATCGCCTCGCTCGAGCGGCGTCACCGCAAGCTCGACGACCTTGCGTCGCCCCGGCCCGACGATGCCAACCGCCGGCTCTTCGGGCAACTGCAGCATGTCGACCGGCGTATCGACGATCGAATAGCGGATCGGCACGGCGCTGCGATTGACGATCGAGTAACGCAATGCGCCGGGCGAGCGCAACGCGAGGTGCTCGACGGGCTCGCGGGCCAGCACGACCTCGCCGCGGCGGGGACCCGACGCGATGTCCACCAGCACGAATCCCAGCAGCACCAAGAATCCGAACGCACCGAGCGCGACAAACGGCGCCCAGAACGCGCCCAGAGCGATGACGCACGCATCGGCGATCAGCCATGCGACGAAGCGCGGCGCGATCCAAGGGAACGCCGCGTCGAATCTGATCTTTTTCGCGGGACCCCGCGCCGCTGGGCGCGGGAGAGAATCATGCATCTGCGGCGGCTGCGGTCGTCGGCGTCGCTTCCTTTGGAACCGGCACAGCGTCGAGCACGCGCTTCACCACGTCCTCAGCGGTCAGACCCTCGACTTCAGCCTCGGGCCGCACGAGCAGCCGATGCGGGAGCACGAGCGGCGCCGTCGCCTTCACGTCGTCCGGCGTGGCGAAGTCGCGGCCCTCGATGGCGGCCGCCGCCTGAGCGGCGACGAGCAGTTGGATGCCGGCGCGCGGGCTTGCGCCGAGGCTGATATCGGCGGCATCGCGCGTCTGCTTGACGATGAGCCGGATGTATTGCTGCAGACCCGGCGACATGTGGACAGCACGCACGTCCTGCCGCGCTGCCGCGACCTCGCCCTCGGTCACGACCGGTCCGATGCCTTCGCGCTCGAGATGACGCGAGTCGAAACCGGCGGCGACGCGCTCCAAGAGATGGCTCTCCTCTTCCGGCGTCGGGTACGAAGTGCGGCACTTGACCATGAAGCGGTCGAGTTGCGCCTCGGGCAGCGGGTACGTGCCCTCGTACTCCACCGGATTCTGCGTGGCGCACACCATGAACAGCGACGGCAACGCGGCGGAGACTCCGTCGATCGTCACTTGGCGTTCCTCCATCGCTTCGAGCAACGCCGATTGCGTTTTCGGCGGCGTGCGATTGATCTCGTCGGCGAGCAGCAGGTTCGTGAAGATCGGCCCGCGGCGCGTGAAGAACTCGCCGGACTTCGGATTGAAAACCGTCGTGCCCACGACGTCGGACGGCATCAGATCGGGCGTGAACTGGATGCGGCGGAACTCGACGCCGAGCAGCAGCGCGAGCACGCGCACCAGCAGCGTCTTTGCCGTGCCGGGCACGCCTTCCACCAACGCATGGCCGGAGCTGAGCAGCGCGACCTGCAGCGCGAAGATCGCTTCGTCCTGACCGACGATGATCTTACGCAGTCCGCCGGATAGGCGCTGCGCGACGACCGAAGCCGATGCGGCCATAACGCGAGTATTCCTTTCGTAACGTCGCGCACAGCTGTGCCGCGCGCAGGAGGTCCTTGTCGGTCGGCTGCGCGAGCGCGCGCAACGCTTTGAGCTCTTGCATCTGGGCGGCCCGCTCCTCGCCGCTGTCGCCGAACCGCAACCGCGCGACGATGTCGTCGATCGATGCGCGCTCCGATAGACCGAGTCCGCCGGCGACCTCGTGCAGCGTCACGCCGACCAGATCGCGCAGGGCCTTGCGCGTGGCGCCGCCACGGGCCAGCAGATGCGCCATCGATGAGAGGTATTCCGCCGACGTCCGCTCGCTCGTGTCCGGCAGCCGCGCGGTCGGTCCGAAGCGGAACGTCACGCCGAGCAACAGCAACAGCAGTCCCGCGCCAGCGATGATAACCGCGGCGCGCACCGGCGCCGGTAGGATGGTCCACCACGACGAGCCCGCCGCATAGCCGTGCAGGTATTCGTCGAAGGCGACGGTGCCACGCGATCCGCCGCCTGCGAGGTTGTACGCCAGACGGGCATTGTCGGCGTTGACGAGTCGCTTGTTGACGAACAGGCTTTGATCGGTGACGACGATGATGGTGCCCTTGCCCAGATGGCGCGTTGCGACGACCGCACCACCACCGTCAGCGATGAGCGGCGTATAGAAGCGCGAGCTGAACGGCACTCGCAGCTTGTCAACGCCGGCGACGGCGTTCACGCTGTTCGTCTCAGGAGCGATGGCGATGGCGACGGCCGCATCGTGCTCTTGGCTCTGATTCGCGTTTGTCACCACGCCGAGCTGAGAATCCCAACTGCCGTCCGTCACCCAGATCAGCCGTCCGCCGTTTTTCACCCAGGCGAGCATATTATCGAAGTCGATGGCTTGCAGCCGCCCGGTCTCATCTTTGGTCCGCTCGATCCGCAGCAAGAGTTCGCTGTAGTTCGGAGAGGCGATAAGCGTGCTTATCGCCGCGTCAAGAAAGGCTGGGCGCTGCTGGAAGCGCACGACGCGCGTGCCCTCGCGGCTCAACAACTCGAACCACGCCCGGTAGCCGCCTGAATGGGCGTCAAACGAAGAGAACGTGTCGTACCGCGGCGCCGTCGCCAGCTGGCGTTTGTAGCCGAAATACATCAAGACCATCACCAGGCCAGCCGCGAGCGCGAGCACGATGACCTCGGTCCATGGGAATTGGCGCACGCTCATGCCGGTGTCCCCGCACCGCGTTTAGGAACCGCAGGGTCGAAGCGGACGTAGGCGTCGTCGACAGCCTGCCAGTCGCGCTCCTCGATCGGAACTTCGGCGTACGTCGCGAGCGTGAAGGTTTGCGCCAGCTCGTCGAACGGCGGCGCTGCGGGCGCGCAGCTACTGCGCACGGCGCGCCGATATTCACCCGCGGTACGCGCCGAATCGTAGGCGATCACCCCGCCGGCGTCGAGCCGTCGCAACGCCGCTCGGAACGCGAGCGAGATCGCGAGCGCATATTCGCCGCGCGCGGCGGCGGCGCGGGCGCGCGTCAAGAGCTCGTCCGAGCCTGCGTGCTGCTCGAGCAGCTCTCCGGCGTCCCCGTCAACTCGCGGGCGGCGCGCGCGGATGAGGTGCAGGGCGATCAGGTATGCCAGCCACACGATCAGCGCCGCAAACGCCGCGATCGTGATGGCGACGATGATCTGGCCGAGCAGCGGCACGCCGGCCGTCGCGGTGAACACGCCGTCGAAAAGGCGCTCGAACAGACCGGCGAGCCATTCGAGGAAACGGTCCCACCACGTCTTCTGCGGCGCTGCCTCGGTTGACGATTCGGCTTCATGATACGCCGGCTGCGCGAGGATCGCGGCGAGCGTTGACCCGAGCGCGTGCGAAGGATCGCCGGTTTGGGGAGCTGCCGCGTCGTGCGCGGCCAAGCGCAGCGATGTCGCCACGTCGCGCAGCAGCTTCGCACGCCGCTTCGCATTTTTTTCTTCGCGCGCGGCGGTGAGGTTCTGTTGCAGCCAGCCGTCGAGCGACGGCGAGAAACGCGGAGGTCCCGGCAACGGGGCGGGTTGCACGTGCAGGTCGGGCACCGGTGCACCGACGCGTTGTCCGTCAGCGGCGTCGTCGAGCGCCTTGGCCGCCGCTGCCAGCTCTCCAGCGTATGTAGCGGTCGAGTTCACTCGACCGTCGTCCGCACGCGCTTGACCGAGCGCCGTGACAACGAACGCGAGCACAGCCCAGCCGGCGATGATGCTCGCGCGGACCGGCGGGCCGGCGCGCTTCACGTCGTGGCCGCCGGCGGGGTCGGCGTTTCTGCCTTCGTGGCGGCGAGCTGATCCGCGAGCATCTGAATATCGAAGCCTTCGCGGCGGATGCGCGTGTCGTAATAGTAGATCGAGACGATGACGAACGCGAACGCGATGTAGAAGAGATTCATGAGCTGAGCGATCGCGAAGTACAGGTAGAACGATTTCGTGAGCCACAGGACAAGGACCGCAAGGATGGCCGCCACCAGCACATAGCCGACGTAGACGCACGCGATCGACAGCGCCACAAGCAGCGAGCGCCAGAACAGTCCGCCGCCGAAGATGCGCGTGACGCCGAGCATGAACGCGCGGATCGGGTCGGCCTTCTCGAGCACGCATGCGATGAACGAAGATGCAAAGGCCATATATCCCATGACAGTCAGCACGAAGAACGCGAAGAAGGACACGATGCCGATGATCGATCCGATGATGACGCCGGCCGTGCCGAGCGCGCCCGCGAAGGCGGCGATCACCAGCACGAGTATGAAGAACAGGAAGAACGCGACGAGCATCACCGGTAACAGCACGCCGACCCACACCAACGTGAGCAGCAGGACAGGGCCCCAGCGCTTGAACGCGTCTTCGTAACACTGCCGAAAACGCACGGGCAACCCGAGGTAGGCTCGCGAGACACCCGAGACGACCGCCGCGTTGGCGAGCGGCAGGACGACCAAGATCACGACGTAGGCAAGGCCAGAGAGCATAAACGAGTAGACCATCGACATCGGGTCTTGCGCCGCGGCGGCGCTGGCGATCTTCGACAGGTCGGGTGGGGTGCCCGGGTGCTTGATGAATCCGTCGAGCAGACTGATGTCGGCAGCGAGGATATCGCGCTGAACGTAGAGCTGCAGCAATACGATGAGCGCGTACGGCACGGTCGCGACGAACAACACCGTCGCAAACGTCAGCATATGGCGGAAATAGATCGAAAACGCGCGATCGAAGAGCTCGCCGATGCTCAACGGGCGAAAGGCGGCGGCCCCAGACGGCGCCGCCGCGGGCGGTTGCACCGGTTCCCACGACATGGCGCCCGTGGTTTCTTGGACGTCGCGGGTGCGACCTTTGCGGCGCATCGAGGCTTTGCGCGGACGCGCTGCGAACCAGCGGTGGCCTTGAGCGACGCGCATCACCATCTGACGCCGTTCGATACTGGCAGTGCTCCCGCTGTCGTCGTGACGCGCGGTGGCATCGTCGAAAGCGAGCACTTCCTCCGCCACGCACTCGCGCGGCCGGATAGCACGATCGTGTCGTCCGTCGGCGACATCGATGGGCCGGCGTTCATGCGCTCGTCCGCGAAGCCGCTGATCTGCGCGGCGGTCGTAGCGTCGGGCGCGGCCGACCATTTCGGATTCACCGACCAAGAGCTCGCGGTGGCATCGGGTTCGCACAGCGGCGAACCGTACCACGTCGCGGCCGTGCGCAGCATGCTCGCCAAGATCGGGCTGTCAACGCGCGCGCTCGCCTGCGGACCTCACCTGCCCCTGCACGAGCCTTCCGCCAAAGCGCTTGCGGCTGCGGGCGAGGCGCCCGGCGCGATCCATAACAACTGTTCGGGCAAGCACGCCGCGATCTTGGCGCTCGCGGTCTTCCGCGGGGCGCCGCCCGATGGATATCTCGCGGCTGATCACCCGGCGCAAGTCGAGATCCTCAAGGGGTGCGCCGCATTGCTCGGCCTCGCGCCGGATTCGATGGCGATCGGCGTCGACGGCTGCGGCATCCCGGTGATCGGCGTGCCGATGCGCGCCGCGGCGGTGTGCTTCGCGCGCTTTTCCGAGCCCGAACGCTTTCCGGCGGCGTGGCGCGAGCCCATCCGCCGAGTCGTCGGCGCCATGGTCGCTTTTCCGCAATACGTCGCCGGGACCGGGCGCTTCGACACCGACCTTATGGAGGCCGGCGCCGGCGCGATCGCATGCAAGGGAGGCGCCGAGGGCTACCACGCGACCGCGGCGCTCGCGAAGCGGCTCGGCATGACGGTCAAGGTCGCAGATGGGAATTACCGCGCGATCGGTCCGTTCGTCACGAATGCGCTCGCGCGGCACGGTGTGCTCAGCCGCGCGCAGGCCGACACGCTCGCCCGTCACGCGGAACCGAAGATCAAGAACTATGCGGGGACGGTCGTCGGCGAAATCGTCGCACGCTAAGGTTGAAACGCAGAACGCCTTAGTCGTTCGTGTAGACGAGCTTGCCGCCGACGAAGACGTGAGAAATGCGGTTGTGGCGATCCCACACCGCCAGATCCGCGCGCAGCCCTTCGCGCAGCATTCCGATCTCCGAATCCAAACCGATCGCGCGCGCCGGCGCCCAAGTCGCCGAAGCGATGGTCTCGGCCAGCGACACGCCGGTCGCGCGCATGAGATTGCGCACCGCCTCGTCGGGCCGCAGGTTGCTGCCTGCGATCACGCCGTCGAGATCGCGCACCACGCCGCCGTCCTCGACCAGCCCTTCGGTCAGCGGCATCGCGTCGGTGGCGAGCACGAGGTTGAGACCTTTCAGGCGGTAGAGCAGAGCGACGTGCTCGGGCGACACGTGCGCGCCGTCAGCGATGACCTCGCAGAACGCGGCTGGGTCGAGCATGTACGCCACTAAGATAGAAGAAGCGCGATGGTGCAGGCCGGGCATCGCGTTGAACGAGTGAGTGAGGATGCGGTAGCCTGCTTCGATCGCCTCCAGGCCCTCGGCGAACGTGGCTGCGGTGTGTCCGGCCGAGAGGATGACGCCGCGCCGGCGCAGTTCGGCCGCCGCGCGCGCGGCCTCCGGCATCTCGGGCGCCATCGTCACGCGGCAGCGGCCACTCGTCCACGTCCCCAGCAGCGCTTCGATCCGTGCCGGCGTCGGCGTCAACAGATGTTCGAGCGGGTGAAACCGGCGATATTCCGGACTGAGAAACGGCCCTTCGAAATGCACGCCGAGCGCGCGAGCGCCGTCGGACGGCAGCTCCATGTTGCGATAGACGTCGGATGCCGCGCGGAGCATCTGATCCCACGGGCCGGTGATGATCGTCGGCAAGTACGCGGTGAGCCCGCCGCGCAGGCCGCTGGTCGACAGCCTCCGCATCGCGTCGATCGGTTGGCGGTTGAACCAGTGCCCCGCCGCGCCGTTGACATGCAGGTCGATCAACCCGGGCGTGATGGTGCTGCCGAACGGCAACTCGTGATCGAGATGATGCGGGCCGTCGTCAAGGCGCTCGATCAAGCCGTTTTCGATGCGGATCGAGCCCTGATGCGACGTGCCGTCGCCGATCGCCAACAACGCATGGCCGATCGTCCGTCCATCCATAGCCCCAGACTTTGGCGATCGAGTCGCCGATTCCGCGCCCTACGGGGCGGTCCGCAGCGCCTTATTTCTGACGAACAGCAGGGAGTAGAGCGCCATGAGGACGCCGGCCACCTCAAACGTGCGGCGCGCGTTGATCGCGCTGACGGCGAATCCGGCCGCTGCGCTGGCGAACGGAAAGGAGAGCACGTTGAGGATCATCGAGGCGCTGATCGTCCGCGCAAGCAGGTCGGGTGGCGGGATCCGCTGGCGCAGCTCGGACATCCAGACGAAGAACGCCGCGTCGACGAGGCCGATGACGAAAAGGATGACGCACGCCACCGGCAGCGAGGGCGCCAGCCCGAGCGCGGCGAGCAGGATGCCGAGCAACACGCTCGATGCGATGAGCGATGCGCCTCGCGGGTACGGCCAGCGTCCGCTGCCGATCGCGAGGCTGGAGACGAGCGCGCCGACCGCCAAGGCCGCGAGCATGATGCCCTGGCCGATCGGCCCCGCGCCAAACGCGTCCTTGCTCAGAAACGCGAGCGCCACGATGCTTAAGGTGAAGAAGAAATTGCAGACCACGACGAGCAGCGTGACACCGCGCAGCACCGGCTCATTGACGATATAGCGCACTCCACCGAGCTCTTCGGTAAGGGAAAGCTCTCGCGCCTGCGGCGGAACGCCGGCATCGATGGCGCCTGCGGGGATGAACGCCGCAATCGCCACGAACAGCAAGAAGCACAGCGCGGCGACGGCCAGCGAATAACTCGCGCCGAACCGGCCCGTCACCAGGCCGGCGAGCGCCGGACCAGCGATGCCGGCGACTTGATAGAGCGACGAATCGACCGCGAACGCCGTGACGACCAACTCCTGCGGCACCATCGTCGGCAAGTACACGCGGGTCCCCACGATCGTGATCGCGCTTGCCATCGCCGTGACGCACGCCAAGATCACGAGCACCCAGATGTTCAGTGTGTGCGCGATGCCGGCCCACGCGAGCGCGCCCATGCACACGACGCGAATGGCATTGTCGGCGAGCATGAGCGGTTTGCGCGGATATCGATCGAGCAGCGACGCGGCGAAAAAGCCCGCGAGGATGGTGCCGCCGGTGTAGGCGCCGAGCACGATGCCGGCCGCCGCCGAGCTGTGCGTCAGGTCGAGCGCTTCCCACAACAGCCCGATGACGACGAACTGCTCGCCGATGCGAGCGAAGATCTGGGCGCTCACGAGCAGCACGACTCCACGGTGGGCGAGCAGCGCGCCGTAGCGCTCGAATCCCGACACGCGCGGTGCTATTCCCGGATAATCGACAACAGTGCGTCGCGCTTGGCCGCAAGCGTCGCTGGATCGTTCGCCTCGACGTTGAGCCGCAACAGCGGCTCGGTGTTCGAGGGCCGCACGTTCGCCCACCAATCAGGATACTGGATCGTCAGACCGTCGAGGTGGTCGATCGTCGCATCGGAGTAGATCTGCTCCAACGCGGCCATCTTCGCGCCTGCGTCGCTCACGTGAGAGTTGATCTCGCCGCTGCGCACGCGGGTATCGAGCGGACGCAACAGCTCGCTGACGCGCTTGCCCTCGACCGACAGCAATTCGAGCACGACCAGCAGCGCGATCAAGCCGGAGTCAGCGAAGTAGTTGTCGCGGAAATAGAAATGTCCCGAGTGCTCGCCGCCGAAGATCGCGTTTTGGTCGCGCATGATCGCTTTGATGTACGAGTGGCCGACGCGGGTGCGGATCGGCGTACCGCCGTTCGCAGTGATCACCTCGGGCACGCTGCGCGAGGAGATCAGATTGTAGAGGATCTTCGCGCCGGGCTTGCCGCGCAGCAGGTTCTTCGCGACCAGCGCGGTGACCATGTCGCCGCCGACGAGCGTGCCGCGCTCGTCCGTGATGAAGACGCGATCGGCGTCGCCGTCGAACGCCGCGCCAAGATCCGCGCCGTGTTTCATCACCGCGCCTTGCAGCGCCACCATGTTCTCGGGCTCGATCGGGCTGGCGGGATGGTTCGGAAACGAGCCGTCCAGCTCGAAGTAGAGCGGGATGAGCTGGACCGGAAGGCGTTTGAAGATCTCCGGCACGATGAGCCCGGCCATGCCGTTGCCTGCATCGACGACGATCTTGAGCGGCTTGATCGCATTCACGTCGATGAACGACAAACAATGCTCGACGAACGCGGGCAGCGGATCCTGGGCCGCCATCGTGCCGCGCTTGAGCGCGGGCACGAACGCATCTGCCAGCGCGAGATCGCGGATGGCGAAGACGCCCGTTTCGCTGGACAACGGTATCGCGTTTTCGCGGCACAGCTTGAACCCGTTGTAGTCCTTGGGGTTGTGCGAGGCGGTGATCATTGTGCCGGCGGGATAACCGAAATGACCCACTGCGAAGTACAGCTCGTCAGTCGAGGTCAGCCCAAGGTCGATCACATCGGCGCCCTGCAGCATGACCCCTTCGGCGAACGCTTGGAACAGAGGCAAGGACGAGAGGCGCATGTCGCGTCCGACGGCCACCGCTCGCGGATGCATGAACTCGACGAACGCGCGTCCGATGCGCTGCGCGATCCGTTCGTTGAGCTCGGTGGGGTAGATACCGCGGATGTCGTAGCTTTTAAAAATGTCCGGATTCAACGCACACCGTTGATGACGGCGTAGTGGTGCAGCCAGTAGATGGCGACGATCGCGAGGGCGAGCAGCAACAGCAGGCGCCACAATTTCGGCGGTTTATCCATTGAACTTCAGCTTGAACGCGACGAGCGCGGAGCCCTGTCAGTGGGCTGGAACGTGCTTGGCGTTGCGGAACTGGTCGTTCGGTTCGAGCACGATACGCGAATTCGGATAGTCGAAATACAAGTTGAAGTAGTGTAAGAACGGGTATCCGATGAGGCCGTCAGTGTCTTGCCAACCGTAACGTGAATCTGGCTCGATCACGTTCACCAAGAATTCGCTAAACGGCACCCCGAAGACGATGCGCTTTGCTTGAACCGGATAGGCGAGCGCAGTGCCGCCGACAACTCCCAGAGGGAGATCGGGCACGATCCTTTGGATCTGTTTGCCCATGCCTTCATCGCGGAGCATGTCCTGGTGCTGCTTCGCGAATTCTGAGAATATCAGCACGCCGCCTGACCCGGTATCCAAGATGAAGCGATCGCTGGCGACTTCGCCGACAGAAACGGGGATGGCCGGAACGTAATCGTCCAGGCGCAGCGGCAGCGTGACGGATGTCGCCGGCATTTGCATCGTCCCCGCCGGATAGGCGATGACCTGGCCCTTATCCCAGTCGACCTTGAGGTTGAGGGTTGCGATAAAGTCAAAACCCAGCAGCCCGACGACCTGCTCGGTGTCAGCGGTCCGCATCGTGAACGGCACCTGACTGGCGACAACATCCTTCATGACGAGGTCCCCTATGTGCATTTCGGGGATGATGACATGGGAAGGCCCCGATTCGCCCTTTTGCGCCTCACCGTTTTCGCCGTAGGCCTTCAGACCGAGCTGCCCCGCAACGGTTTGGTCGATCAAGATGTTACCCGCTCCGGAATCAAGCGCGAAGTCGAGGCCGCGACCGTTTATCATGACACGCACGACGATGTGCTGCCTGAAGGAGCCGCTCGGCGCCGCGTAGTCGCGATCCAGGAGCACGGGCTTGTCGGCGGGGAGCGGCAGCCTCGCGGGCAGCTGGACGCTGGTCGCACCAGCCGGGAACTGCACCACGTCGCGCCGGGATGACGGGATGTTCAGGTCTGCGGGCGTTACGGGGACGTTGACATGGAGCGACACCAACGTCTGCGTGTCATCGCCGCTGGGGTCGCCATTGGTATCTTGCACCTTTCCCGCAATCGTGGCGCCGCTGATGGTCTTGAAATCGCTGTACGTTGTAGTTGTGCGTACCCAGTTGAATACCGATTCCTCTCGCACGATCAGACCGCTCGTCTTGTCGATGAACAGCCACGTCGGCGGGTCGCTCCCAGGACGTACCTCGATCACATAGGCAGCAGGTGTCGCGATTTCGCCGAGGAGTTTGACCGCGTCGCCCGGCGCGCCGCGATGAGCGGCGCTCATGGCTTGTTCGAAATCATCGACCTCCGGATGGAGGCCGCCCATGATGACGGTGATGCCGTTTTCATTCTGTTCCCAACGGACACCGCCGATGCGCCCTTCTTTTTGGGCGAACGATCCGTAGCTCGACACCATCTTGTAGTCGCGACCCGCCCACATCGACTTCTGCACGATGTTGAACGAGCTGGTGTTGATGTTCCACTCTTCAATGCGGCTCGCGAACGAGTCCAACCGCTTGCCTTCGGCTTTGGCATTAAGCGCGAGCACATCGGCTAGCGTTGCCGTCGTCGTCTGGATGCCATCCGGTGGTCCGGTTCGAAAATCGAGGTCGGCACATGCGGTCGCCGGCGCCGTCAGAAAGAACGCGCAAACGAGCACAATCCTGAAAAGCTTCATGATCATTGCCCTCGTGGAGGGCAGGTTCGGTCAGGGAGCGCGAAGCGCCCTTCAGAGCTCCAGCTCGTAGGCCCGGTCGCAGGCCTCGGTCGGATCGGGCCCGCGTTTCCAGCCGGTGGACTCGTAGAGGTGCACGGCGGCATGGAACTGGGAACGCGTCGACAGGTCAAGCCGTCGCAGCTCGCGCGTGCGGGCTTCTTCCACAGCGAGCTCGAGCAAAACGCGCCCGATGCCCAGCCCGCGAACCGATTCGCGGACGAAGAACTTCGAAATGTGACCGGTGCCGTCACCACGATCGCGCAGCGCGATCGAGCCGACCACCGTGCCGCCCCTCTCCCCCACGAACTCGGCCATCGCCGGATCGGCGCTGCCGAACTCCATCACATCCGCATCCAAGCCACGCGGGTCGGGCTCGATGTCGAACGAGCGCAGCGTGTCGAAGACGAGCTCGATCACCGGGCTGCGGTCATCGGCGCGTGCGCGCCGGAACGTGACCGGTTCTTGCTCGGGACCTACATCATAGGTCGTAGTAGAGGTAGAATTCATATGGCGTCGGCCTGATGCGGACTTCTTGGACTTCTTTGACGCGCTTGTACTCGATCCACGTCTTGATCAGTTCCTCGGAGAACACGCCGCCCTGGAGCATGAAGTCGTGGTCGCGCTCGAGCGCGTCGAGCGTCGCATCGAGGCTGCCGGGAACCGATTTGATGCGGCGCGCTTCCGACTTCGGCAGCTCGTAGATGTTCTTATCGAGCGGGCCGAAGCCCGCCTTGGTCGGATCGATCTTGCGCTTGATGCCGTCGAGGCCCGCCATGAGCATCGCAGAGAACGCGAGGTAGGGATTCGCGGTCGGGTCGGGCGGCCGGAACTCAATGCGTTTGGACTTCGAGAAACGCGGGCCTTTGAAGAAGATCGGGATGCGCACCGCGGCCGATCGATTGCCCATGGAGAACGCGACGTTGACCGGCGCTTCGTAGTGCGGCACGAGCCGCTTGTACGAGTTGGTCGTCGGCGCGCAGAGCGCGAGCAGCGCATCGATGTGCGTCAGCAGCCCGCCGATGTAGTACAACGCGAGCTTTGAGACCTCGGCATAGCCCTTCTCGTCATAGAAAAGATTCTTGCCGGCCTTCCAGATGCTCTGATGGACGTGCATGCCTGAACCGTTGTCGCCGAACAGCGGCTTGGGCATAAAGGTGACGGTCTTGCCGTGGCGCCGGGCGACGTTGCGCGTCACGTACTTGTAGACCATCACGTTGTCGCACTGCTGCAGCAACGTGTTATAGCGGATGTCGATCTCGGTCTGGCCGCCGGTCGCCACTTCGTGATGGTGCATCTCGACCGGCACGCCCCACTCTTTGAGGGTCAACACCATTTCCGAGCGGATGTCCATGTGCTTGTCCGAGGGCTGGACCGGGAAGTAGCCTTCTTTCGGGCGCAGCGTGTAGCCCAGATTCGGCTCTTCGTTGTTGCCGGAATTCCAGTGCGCTTCTTCTGAGTCCACCGCGTAACCGCTCATGTACTGCAGATTGTCGTAGCTGACATGATCGAAGATGTAGAATTCGAGCTCGGGTCCGAAGTATGCCGTGTCGCCGATGCCGGTCTTCTTGAGGTAGGCTTGCGCGCGTTTGGCGATGTTGCGCGGATCGCGATCGTACAGCGACTGGGTGCGCGGATCGAAGACATCGCACACGAACGAGGCGGTGGGAATCGCGCAGAAGCCGTCGGTGCGGGCGCTCTGCGGATCCGGCAGCAGCACCATGTCGCTCTCTTGGATCTCTTGGAATCCACGGATGCTCGAGCCGTCGAAGCCGATGCCGTGTTCGAACGTGCCGTCGTCGACCTCGTCGGCCGGCAGCGACGTGTGTTGCCACATGCCTGGGATGTCGATGAACTTGAAGTCGACGATCTTCGCGCCGGACTTCTTGATGAAGTCAAGCGCGCTCTTGCTCGAGGTGCGAGGCGGCACTGTGATCCCTCCCTTGAAAAAAGAAACCCGAGATCGAACGATCCCGGGATGTTGGTTGCGTCGCCTGCGACGGCGCGGCATTTCGACTTATGTGTAGGTCGGACTCATCCGCGT
>Ga0073928_10006744_pt1 | contig 15300 bp, 8 predicted proteins | sample PaiPotPPA55metaG_FD_76969 | JGI IMG/M metagenome (GOLD analysis project Ga0073928, IMG submission 76969) | Iron sulfur acid spring bacterial and archeal communities from Banff, Canada, to study Microbial Dark Matter (Phase II) - Paint Pots PPA... ... | reverse complement strand
TGTTTGCGCCGTAAACCGACCTGACGCCGGCGCCACCCGCTTCTGAGCATATGTTGCGGGCAAGCTGCGATGCCCCCAGCCCATGGAAAAACCGGCGGTCCATCGAGCCATAATTGAGCTTGCCCAGCGTCCCGCCATAGGAGTACGGCAGGATGGCCTCGCTGCCGTACTCTGTGGCGATGCTCTTGAAGCGCGAAGTAATTTCGTCGAGCGCGTCGTCCCAGGTAATGCGCTGGAAGACCTGCTCAGCCCGTGTGGCGCGGACACTCTTGTCCGCGAACCCTTTCGGTCGCACCCGCTTCATCGGATACAAAACGCGGTCCGGCGAATAAACCCTATCCAGATATTTCGCGACCTTAGCGCACAAAAACCCCCGCGTAACCGGGTGCGCAGGATCGCCTTGTATCTTGACCGCCCGGCCATCGTCAACCGTGATCAAGACCCCGCACGCATCCGGACAATCATGCGGACACGCGGCATGGACCGTTTTTTTCACAATGCTCTGATTATACGGCGGGCGTGCGGAACTTATTTCAGGCCCACGTAGAGATCAACTTGCGCGTTTTGCGGATCCTGGCTGCGCTGGTCGTAAATCTCGAAGTCGGTCTTGTAGGTCCGCCGGATCTTTTTTTCTGCTTCAAGCTTAAAGATCGCTTGCCATGCTTGCGGCACTACCTTGGCAAGCGGTCCCTTTTCACTGTTGAGCACAGCAAAGTGTCCTCCGGCGACATTCTTTGCCACCATTCCCGGCGGCGGAAGAGTGCCTTCCTTCACCATGGCGCCGATCACGAAATCGTATTCGCCGTTGTGGTCGCTCGCGTAGTCGGAGTAAAGGGCGTAGATATTTCCGCTAATCTTGTTCGGAATTTTCGTCAGATTCCCTTCCAGAAAAAACTTCTGCCACTGCCTGGGAATCATGCCGTCGCCGGTCGCCTCTTTCGCATTCGTGGTGCGGGCCCCAATCCCGATCACTTGAAACCCTGGCAAATGTGCGCGGGTGATGACGTCCTCCTTATGGCCGTTGGCTATTGCTATTTGGTCGGCCGCAAAACCCGCGCCCAGCAGGCTGGCAATGCAGAAACAGATGATGGCGCGAAACATCTCTGCTAGGCCTCAGATTCCGGGGTGGCAGCCAACCGAGCCCAACAGCCAACAACCGCCCTACTTAATTTCCATCACTTCTTTTTCCTTCGTCTTGCACATCTCTTCCATTTTCTTGATTTCGTCGTCGGTGAGCTTTTGGATTTCGTCCATGGAGCGCTTTTCTTCGTCTTCGGTGATCTTCTTGTCCTTGAGCGCTTTCTTGATAGCATCGTTGCCATCCCGGCGGATGTTACGGACAGCGGTGCGATGGTCCTCGAGAACTTTGTGCAGATGTTTCACCATCTCCTTGCGACGCTCCTCAGTCAACGCCGGTATCGGCACGCGAATGATCTTGCCATCGTTCATCGGGTTCAGCCCCAGCTCGCCGGAACGAATGGCCTTTTCAATGGCCCCGAGTTGGCTGGGATCGTAGGGCTGCACCGTGATCAATTGCGGCTCCGGGGCGTGGACCGTGGCAACCTGATTCAACGGCATTTGCCCGCCGTAGGCTTCTACGATCACCGAGTCCAGCATGTGCACCGAAGCCCGGCCGGTGCGTGTGCCCACCAGCGCTTTGCGGAAATCTTCGACTGCCTTGTCCATGCGGGTCTTCAGTTGTATGTAAGTCTCTTTGAGTCCGGGGACCGCCGCCATCGTAGGTTGCGCCATGTCTGTGCTCCCTCAGAAGTTAGCTTTGGAACGCTGAATTATAAACCGTGGTGGACGCGAAGCGTTGCCTCAAGCCATTCATCCTGGTTCGCGCGGCCTCCGCGATTCCCACCCCAGCGACAGTCATCCCGAGCGAGGAAGATCGTCCGTATCGCGGCTATCTTCGCAGTCGAGGGACCTGCTGTTTGCCCGCGGCGAGTTGACGACACGAGGCGCAACACCAGAATCGGGTGGTGAGGAGCGGGCGGGGACGCCCGCCACTCCAAAATCGGCTTATGTAAGAAACTGGAATTTTTCAAGCACTGCCGCCGGCAGTTCCTCCCGCTTCTTCTTCCCCTTAAATCCCAGATCATGCCCGGCACCCTCGACCGGCAGCAGCAGGGTCTTGGCCGAAATCAGCTTGCGCGCACTTTCGATCTCGTCCATCGTCCCGAAGGGATCGCGCGTGCCGTGCACGAACATCACCGGGACCTCGATCTTAGGCAGATGCTGCGTCCGCGGCTTCTCGGGATGGCCGGGAGGGTGCAGAGGATAGGACAGCAGAAGCAGCCCGTCCGCCAGTGGCTTCTGCTTGGCGCCCAGCCCATCGGCGACAAGCATGGATGCCTGGCGGCCGCCATAACTCTGTCCGCCGAGGAAGAGACGGCCGGGGAAAAGGTTCCTCATCGCCGCCACCGCGTGCTTCAGTCCCTCGCGATCGCGGATCGCATTGCCAGGCCTGGGCGGCCCATAGGGCCGCTGCTGACGAAAGGGCAGATCGCAGCGCAGCACGGCGAAACCGGTGCCAACAAAGGCCTCCGCCAGCGCCACCAGCAGCGCCATCTGCGCGTTGCCGCCCGCTCCGTGGGTGAGGATCAGGCTATCGCCGGAGGCGGATTCGGGGCGATGCAGGAATCCGCGAACCGGAGGATCGGAGGAGGTGTCGGAAAAGCGTTCGGCGGGATTCATCAGGTATCCACAACTGCTTCCATTGCCGCTTCGCCTACGAACGGAATCGTAATCCCGAGCCAGTCCTCGCCCTTCGTTTCAACGCTAACATCCCACCTGACCGGCTGTTCAGTCGGGTCCTCAAGCCCGAAGCCCGTAAGCTCAACAGCGCTGAACATGTCGTCAGGCAATTGCGGCCGTTCCCAATCTTTGAAGGCCTGCTCCAGCCCGGGACGGCACGAAATCAGAATCTGCTCAAACTGGGCTGGCAGGGCGAGATAGAACCGTCGTGCCTCTAGCGTCGGACCGCGCTCCCCTCCTCGAAGGGTGATCCATACGACCTTGCCAGTCTTCGGAAAAGTCCACCCGCATTCCCAATATGAGCGTTCTGGGAACTTGGAAATGTGCATGAACACCAAACTCCCGAAGTCTGGATCACTCATTCGCGGTGGGAACAACCAAAGTTTGAGATTGTGCAAGAAGCCCATACTCCGTTGTCTCTAACCGCGCGCATTGACCACATGCAGCCGCATAAAATTCGTCGAACCCGTGGACATCTGCGTGCCCGCAACCACCCCCACAATGTCCCCCGGCTTGAGTTTGCCGGAGCGCACCAGGTCCTGCTCGGCGGTCTCCACCATGCCTTCGACGCTGAGGTTTTGTTCCCAGCACACCGGATGCACGCCCCACAGCAGGTTCATGCGATTACAAATTCTCGCGCGGCTGAAGGCGTAGATGGTGGTGCGGGGACGGTATTTGGAAATCATGCGTGCGGTGTTGCCGGTGTCGGTGAACACCGCAATGGCGGCCATGTCCACGTCTTCGGCGGCGTGGGCGATGGACTCGCAAATGGTCTCTGAAATCGAAAGTCCGCTGTGCTCGCGGCGGCGGCGGGGCTGCATAAAGTCCGCCATATTACTCTCCGCTTCCACCACGATTTTCGCCATCATGCAGACCGCTTCGCGCGGATACTTCCCGCTGGCGGTCTCCGCCGAAAGCATGACCGCGTCCGTCCCGTCGAAAATGGCGTTGGCCACGTCGCTGGCCTCAGCGCGAGTGGGGCGCGGGTTTTCAATCATGGATTCCAGCATCTGGGTGGCAATGATCACCGGCTTGCGCCACTCCGCGGCCCGGCGAATCACGTGCTTCTGGATGACCGGGACTTTCTCCGGAGGCATTTCCACTCCCAGATCGCCGCGCGCCACCATCACTCCGTCTGCGACTTCGAGAATCTCTTCCAGTTGCTCGAGCGCCTGCGGCTTCTCCAGCTTCGCGATCACCGGCACATCCTGCTTGTGCGAGGCAATGATTTCCTTTACCGAGCGGACGTCCGCCGCCGAGCGCACGAATGAAATCGCGACCATGTCCACGCCGTGCTCGAGGCCGAATTCGAGGTCCCTGCGGTCTTTTTCCGTAAGTGCCGGAATGGACAGAGCTGCGCCCGGTAGGTTAATGCCCTGATGCTCGGCCAGCGTGCCGCCGTTGATGACCAGGCATTCCACGTCCTGGCCCCGCACTTCGCGTACTCGCAACTCAATCAGCCCGTCAGAGAGCAGAATACGCGAGCCGGCGCTGACTTCCTGCGGCAGCCCCTGGAACGTGGTGCCAATCACTTCGGCTGTGCCTTCGACTTCGCGCGCGGTGATTGTGACAATCGCGCCCGCGTGCAGCACCACCGGTTTGTGGTCCTTCAAAGCCCCGGTGCGGATCTTGGGGCCTTGCAGGTCCTGCAGAATGCAAATGGTGTGACCTTCTTCTTCGGCAGCGTGACGCAGGCTTTCGATCGAGCGCGCGTGGTCGGCATGCGATCCGTGGGAGAAGTTCAGGCGAGCTACGTCCATGCCCAACTGCATCAGCTCGCGCAGCGCAGGCTCGGTGCGGCAAGACGGACCAATGGTACAGATGATTTTGGCCCTGCGCGCGGGACCGCCTTCAGGAGGACATGGGGGCTGGATTGAGGACGACTTATCGCTCATGGGATGGTGGATATTGTAAAGGCTAGCGGAGAAAAAAATACCCAGGAGACCTAGAGTTTGGCGGTCCCGCTTTTTAACTCATTCCCCAGCATCGATCGAGGAAACAGTATCGCATTGAATTCGGAGCCAATCAGGATCACCAGCGAGATCAGATACATCCACACCAGCAGTGCAATCGCCACGCCCAGTGAACCGTAGATCACGCTGTAGTCTGCGTAGTGCTGCAAGTACCATCCGAAAAGCATGGTGACTAGAAACCACATCATCGTAGCCAGGGTCGCTCCCGGCAGCACGCTGTGCCAGGGCTGGGTGCGGGGGACAGCATTGTGGTAAATCAGTGCAATCACCGCGACACTGGTAGAAATCGCAATCAGCCAGCGGACGAACATCCACATCAGATAGACATAAGGGCTGAATTCGTGGCCAATAGCAGAAAGGAGGCGGAGCTCGATTCTGTTTCCGAAGGCTACCAGGATTGTGGCCAGACTGAGAGGAACTCCGGCCAGAATGACCAGGTAGAGCGCCACCAGCCTTTCTTTGACTAATCCCCAGATTTTGGGCAGTTCGTAGGCACGACGGAAGCCTTCCATGCAGGAAATCATTACGCCTGAGGCGAGCCAAAGCGCCATCAGCGACGTGGTCAAGATCACTCCGACGGAATGCGCAGGCCCCTGGCGCAGGAAAGCCTGCGCCGTCGCCGTGCCGGTGGGGAGAATCTCTCTCAGAGCTTCCGAGATTTCGCCGAGCAGGGCTTGCGTGTTCCGGCGCGCAGCCAGCACCGAGCCTATGGCCAGCAGCGACGGGAAAAACGTGAAGATAGATGAGTAAGCGGACGCCTTGGCGATGGCGAAGGCATCGTGTTGAAAGGACCGCCAAATGGCCTTTCGCAGCAGATCCAGGAATCGGAATACCAAGGGTGCCAGCGTAGTGGTGCCGGGCTGTTCAAGCAAGCGCAGCGTGGGAAGCGGTTGCGGATCAGGCGCTTGTTTTGGGTCAGCGTGCATGGTTGCGGCGCTCTAGTGCCTCCGAAACATCGCCACTCGTGTCAATTCCCATGGAGAGGCAACGAGAATCGCGGGGACGACCGGCCAAGCATAAAACAGCAACTGGAAGACTCACTTTGGGGAACGTTTTCCGAACCGCGCGACCGTGAAACTCGAGCCGCCGAAAAACGCGACAGCCCACAGTCCCGTGAGGATGACCCAGCCAATCCCAAAGACTTTTGCGAATGAACCATCCAGTCCATTCCACCTCAAAAACGAAAGGGCGGATTTCTCCGCCCTTCGCATATTGCCGAATTACTCCGCCGTGAGTTCCTCGGTCTCGCCTTCGGTACGCATGAGTTCGAGCGCGCGCTCGGCCTCTTCGTAGGCTTGTGAGACTTCCTCCTGTACTTTGGCTGCGGCCTCTTCCATTTCTGGCGAGAGGCGCACGTTGCGGTAGTACTCCATGCCGGTGCCGGCCGGAATCAGGCGTCCCACGATGACGTTTTCCTTCAGGCCGCGCAGGTGGTCCACCGCACCTTGGATTGAGGCTTCGGTGAGCACTCGGGTGGTCTCCTGGAACGACGCCGCCGAGATGAACGAATCGGTCGAGAGCGACGCCTTGGTGATGCCGAGCAAGAGCGGACGGCCGGTTGCCGGCTTGCCGCCATCGCGGATCACACGCTCATTCTCTTCGCGGAAGCGGAACTTGTCCACTTGCTGCTCCAGCAGGAACTGGGTGTCGCCCACGTCCTCGACCTTCACCCAGCGCATCATCTGGCGAACGATCACCTCGATGTGCTTGTCCGAGATGTTCACGCCCTGCAGCCGATACACTTCCTGGATTTCGTTCACTAGGTAAGCCTGCAGTTCTTTCTCGCCCAGCACCGCCAGAATGTCGTGCGGGTTGAGCGGTCCGTCCATCAATGGTTCGCCGGCCTTCACGCGTTCGCCTTCCTGCACGTTGATGTGCACGCCGCGCGGGACTGAGTATTCCTTCTCGGTCCCGTTGTCGGCCTGAACATAGAGTTTGCGCTGGCCCTTGGCAACTTCACCGAATTTGACGGTGCCATCGATTTCGCTGATGACCGCAGTCTCATGCGGCTTACGGGCTTCGAACAACTCAACCACGCGCGGCAGACCACCGGTGATGTCTTTGGTCTTCGTGGTTTCGCGCGGGATCTTGGCCAGCACGTCGCCAGGATGCGCCGTGTCGCCTTCCTGCACCATGAGGTGGGAACGCGACGGCATCAGGTAGCGCTTGCTGGTCTTGCCTTTGATGACAATTGCCGGCTGGCGCTTCTCATCGGGCGCGTCCGCAACCACGTGCCGCGACAGGCCGGTGACCTCGTCCACTTCTTCGTGCAGCGTGACCCCTTCCTGCAGGTCCTTGAACTGAACGGTGCCGCCGATTTCGGTCAGGATGGCGAAGGTGTACGGGTCCCACTCGACCATAACCTGGCCCATGGTGACCGGATCGCCTTCGTTGACCTTGAGGCGAGCTCCGTAAACCACCGAGTAGCGCTCGCGCTCGCGGTTCTTGTCGTCAACCACGGCGATGGAGCCCTGGCGGTTCATCACCACCAGATCACCCGCCTTGGACTTCACCGTCTGCAAGCCCACAAAGCGCACAATGCCGTTGGTCTTGGCATCGAGTCGCGATTGTTCGGAAACTCGCGATGCGGTACCACCGATATGGAAGGTACGCATGGTGAGCTGCGTTCCCGGTTCGCCGATGGACTGAGCCGCAATGACTCCGGTGGCTTCTCCGAGTTCGACGAGACGCCCGGAGGCTAGGTTGCGGCCGTAGCACATCACGCAAACGCCGCGCTTCGATTCGCAGGTGAGCACGGAACGGATTTTCACCCGTTCGATGCCCGCGGCCTGAATCGCGCTGGCCAGGTCCTCGGTGATCTCATGGTTAATGTCCACGATCACGTTGCCGTCGTAGTCTTTGATTTTTTCGAGCGATACGCGGCCGACAATGCGGTCGCGCAAGGGCTCGATGATTTCGCCGGCTTCCACGATTCCAGCCACGTAGATGCCGTCCACGGTCCCGCAATCGTATTCGCTGATGATTACGTCCTGAGCAACATCCACGAGGCGGCGGGTCAAGTAGCCGGAATCGGCGGTCTTGAGCGCCGTATCCGCTAGTCCCTTACGGGCGCCGTGGGTGGAGATGAAGTATTGCAACACCGTCAGCCCTTCGCGGAAGTTGGCCGTGATCGGGGTTTCAATGATTTCGCCTGACGGTTTGGCCATCAGTCCGCGCATTCCGGAAAGCTGGCGGATCTGCTGTTTCGATCCGCGAGCGCCGGAGTCGGCCATGATGTAAATCGGGTTGATGATGCCTTCCCTATCCCGCTGCTGCATCTGGCCAAACATTTCATCGGCAACTTTCTCCGTGATCGCCGACCAGATTTCGATGACCTTGTTATAGCGCTCGCCGTTGGTGATGGCGCCATCCAGGTACTGCTGCTGCACCGCTACCACCTGCTTCTCGGCGTCTTTCACCAGCGTCTTCTTGTTGTCCGGAATGACCATGTCGTCAATTCCGATGGACAAGCCGGCGCGGGTGGCGAAGCGGAACCCAAGTTCCTTTACTTCATCGAGCATCTTCACCGTCACTTCGAGGCCGTACTGCAGATAGCAGAAGTTGACCAATTGCCCGATGCCTTTCTTCTTCAGCAAGCCATTGATGTAGGGCATGCCTTCGGGAAGATGATCGTTCAGGATTGCGCGTCCGACGGTTGTGTTCAGGAATGCGCGTTCGTAGGCGACCGGTTCGGTGTGCACGATGTCCTGATCGTCGTAAGCGGTCGTGAGGTCGATGACTTCGCCGCTGTAACGCAAACGGATCGGGGTCAGCGTCTCAATCTCGCCGGCTTCGACCGCCATCAGCACTTCGTCAATGTTGGCGAAGGCGCGGCCTTCGCCCTTGGCGCCGGGCTTGCCTTTGGTCAAATAGTAAAGACCGAGAACCATGTCCTGGGTAGGAACGGTGATCGGCTGGCCTGATGCCGGCGACAAAATGTTGTGCGACGACAGCATTAGCACGCTGGCTTCAACCTGGGCTTCCGGCGAAAGCGGGATGTGTACCGCCATCTGGTCGCCGTCAAAGTCGGCGTTGAACGCGGTGCAAACCAACGGGTGAATCTTGATCGCCTTGCCTTCCACCAGTACTGGCTCAAATGCCTGAATGCCCAACCGGTGCAATGTTGGAGCGCGGTTCAGCAACACCGGATGGTCTTTGATGACCTCTTCCAGGATGTCCCAAACAATCGCATCCTGCTGCTCGACCATTTCCTTCGCTTGCTTGATGGTGGTGCAGTGCCCGGTCTGCTCCAAGCGGTGATAGATGAACGGCTTGAACAACTCGAGCGCCATCTTCTTGGGCAGGCCGCACTGATGCAGCTTTAACTCGGGGCCAACCACGATGACCGAACGTCCCGAGTAATCGACGCGCTTGCCCAGCAGGTTCTGGCGGAAACGTCCCTGTTTGCCCTTCAGCGTATCGGAAAGCGACTTCAGCGGACGGTTGTTGGCGCCGCGCAGTACGCGGCCACGGCGGCCGTTATCGAATAGCGCATCCACAGCTTCCTGCAACATCCGCTTTTCGTTGCGCACAATCACTTCCGGCGCGTGCAGGTCCATCAGCTTCTTCAAACGGTTGTTGCGGTTGATGACGCGGCGGTAAAGGTCGTTCAAGTCGGAGGTCGCAAAGCGCCCACCGTCCAATGGAACGAGAGGACGCAGTTCGGGCGGAATCACCGGAATTACATCCAGAATCATCCAGTTGGGCTTGTTACCGCTCTTGCGGAAGGCTTCGACTACTTTCAGCCGCTTGGCATATTTCAGCCGCTTCTGCAGCGAATTTTCGTGGCGCATCTTCTCGCGCAGTTCCCCGGAGAGTGTATCCACGTCCACGCGCTTGAGCAGTTCTTTGATCGCCTCCGCGCCCATCATGGCTTTAAAGCCGGCGGGGCGGTATTGCTGGTCAAGTTCGCGGTATTTGGTTTCATCCTTGATGACTTCGCGCTCTTTGACCGGGGCATCGCCCGGCTCGACGGTCACGTAGGCCTCGAAGTAAAGAATGGCTTCGAGATCGCGCAAGGAAATGTCGAGCAGGTGGCCGATGCGGCTCGGCAGTCCCTTGAAGAACCACACGTGCGAGCACGGCGACGCCAGCTCAATGTGGCCCAGGCGCTCGCGCCGGACCTTGGACAGGGTAACTTCCACGCCGCACTTGTCGCAGATGACTCCGCGGTGCTTCATGCGCTTGTACTTGCCGCAGAGACACTCCCAGTCGGTGACCGGGCCAAAGATGCGAGCGCAGAACAGGCCATCGCGCTCCGGTTTGAAAGTGCGGTAGTTGATGGTTTCGGGCTTCGTCACCTCGCCGTGCGACCAGCTCCGGATTTTTTCCGGAGAGGCCAGGCTGATGCGAATGGCGTCGAAATCTGCAATCGGGTTAGCCAAATCAAAAGGACTTGAACGGAACAAGGGCTTCCTCCACTTCCAGCGGCAATTTCGCAGCCGCCAACGGCTCCGGAACCAGTGATCAGTGGCTAGTGACTAGTTGCCAGCGATCCGCAATACGCGGCCAAATTTAGCGACCGGAGCAAACGCTATGGCCATTTCTCTCAAAAAATCTCTTGGAGCGATGTGACTAGCCACTAATCACTAGCCACTGGCAACTGCTCTTAATCTGCTGCTGCGCTCAACACCGGCTTCTTCTCGCCTGCCTTGATCAACTCCACATCAAGACAGAGTGATTGCAGCTCGCGGATGAGCACGTTAAACGATTCAGGTACGCCCGGCTCCATGGCAGCTTCGCCTTTGACGATGGCCTCATAAATCTTGGTACGGCCATACACGTCGTCGGACTTCGCCGTCAGCAACTCCTGCAGAATGAACGCTGCGCCGTACGCTTCTAGCGCCCAAACTTCCATTTCTCCGAAGCGCTGTCCGCCGAACTGCGCCTTGCCACCCAGCGGCTGCTGGGTGATCAGCGAATACGGCCCGATAGAACGCGCGTGAATCTTGTCGTCAACCAAGTGCGACAGTTTCAGCATGTAGATGTAGCCGACAGTGACTGGCTGTTCGAACTTGTCGCCGGTCATCCCGTCGTGCAAGGTGGTCTTTCCGGATTCAGGCAGGCCTGCGCTCTTCAGCAGCGCCTTGATTTCGTGCTCACGCGAACCGTCGAACACCGGCGACCCAGTGAACACTCCACCTCCGAGACCCTCTGCGACTTTCATGAGCTCATCATCGGGAACGTCAGCAATCTCCTGCTCCAGAGTTGTGCCCTTGAACAGGTTTTTCAATTCGCGGCGAACGGTTTCTTCGCGCGAATTTTCCTTGAGGAACTCGGTGATCTTTTTTCCGAGTTCATGCCCTGCCCATCCCAGGTGGGTTTCAAGGATCTGACCCACGTTCATACGAGAAGGAACGCCCAGAGGATTGAGCACTATCTCTACCGGCGTGCCATCTTCGAGGTAAGGCATGTCCTCGTCGGGCAGAATTCGTGCAATTACGCCCTTGTTTCCGTGACGGCCGGCCATCTTGTCGCCCACACTCAGCTTGCGCTTCATGGCGACATAGACCTTGACCAGTTTGATCACTCCGGGCGGCAACTCGTCGCCCTTGGTGAGCTTGTCTTTCTTTTCGCCAACGATCTTTTTCAGAACGTCAATTTGACGCGACGTCATTTCTTCGATCTCGTCAATCTGCTCATTCACCCGCGGATCTTTGTCGTTATATTTAATGCGCTTCAGGTTCCGCGTGGAGATACGCTCGATGGCGTCACGATCGAGAACCGCTCCCTTGTTCAACAGGCGCTTGTTGGTGCGCTCGTCGTGCAGGTCAGCCTGCACTTCTTTTCCTCCAAGAATGCCTTCCAGGCGCTTCAAGCGCTCGTCGGTCAGAATGCGAATTTCGTCAGAAAGGTTCTTTTCGAGTTTCGCAATCTGGGTCTCTTCGATCGCCTTCGCCCGCTGGTCCTTTTCCTGGCCTTTGCGAGAGAAGATTTTCACGTCCACGATCACGCCTTCGATTCCCGGCGGACAGTAGAGCGAGGCGTCGCGAACGTCTCCCGCTTTTTCGCCGAAGATGGCGCGCAGCAATTTTTCTTCCGGCGTGAGCTGGGTTTCGCCCTTGGGGGTGACCTTGCCCACCAGGATGTCGCCCTGCTTGATCCCGGCGCCGATGCGGATCACACCTGCTTCGTCCAGATTACGCAGCATGGTTTCGCTTACGTTGGGAATATCACGGGTGACTTCTTCCGGCCCCAGCTTGGTGTCGCGGGATTCGATTTCGAATTCCTCGATATGTACGGAAGTGTAGTAGTCCTCTTTCACCAGCTTTTCGGAAACCAGAATGGCGTCTTCGAAGTTGTAGCCGCGCCACGGCATGAAGGCCACCAGCACGTTACGTCCGAGAGCAAGCTCGCCGCGGTCGGTACAAGGCCCGTCGGCAATGACCTGGCCTTTGACTACTCGCTGTCCCCGCTCCACCAACGGCTTCTGGTTGATGCAGGTGTTCTGGTTCGAGCGCTTGAATTTGGTGAGCTGATAAATGTCGCTGCCCACTTCTCGTGACAGCTGCCCGGGGTGGTGCTCGCCTTCGACTCGAACGATGATTCGTTCAGAATCAACTGAGTCAATGACTCCGTTGCGTCGCGCCAGCACCACTGCGCCGGAATCGCGGGCGGTAACGCCTTCCATCCCGGTGCCAACGATTGGAGCTTCCGCACGCAACAGCGGAACTGATTGCCGCTGCATGTTCGCGCCCATTAGAGCGCGGTTCGCGTCGTCGTGTTCGAGGAACGGCACCAGCGATGCAGCTACAGAAACCAACTGCTTGGGACTTACGTCTACGTAGTCCACGTCGTTCTGACTCACTAAAACAAAGTTACCGGCCTTGCGGGCGTTGACCAACTCGCCGATGATCTTGCCTTTGTCGTCGAGTTCGACGTTGGCCTGCGCAATGACATGCTTGTCCTCTTCCCAGGCTGAAAGATAGAAGGAGAACGGCTCGAGTTCCGCCGCACGCTTCTTGCGTTCTTTCAACTCAGCGTTTAGCTTTTCCGCTTCGTGTTTTTCGAGATGGTCTCCAGCTTTGTGATCGCTGTCGCCAGCGTTGACGATGGTTACGTAGTCGAGCACGCGCCCGTTTTTCACGCGGCGGTAGGGCGACTCGATAAAGCCGTAGTCGTTAATCCGCGCATAGCAGCTCAACGACGAAATCAGTCCGATGTTCGGACCTTCCGGGGTCTCAATTGGGCAGATGCGGCCGTAGTGCGTCGGGTGCACGTCGCGGACTTCGAATCCCGCGCGCTCACGCGACAACCCCCCCGGCCCCAGCGCCGAAAGGCGCCGCTTGTGAGTAATTTCCGAAAGCGGGTTGGTCTGGTCCATGAACTGCGAAAGCTGCGACGATCCGAAAAACTCGCGAATTGCCGCCATCACCGGCTTAGCGTTGACCAGATCGTGAGGCATGGCGGTGGACATTTCCTGATACACAGACATTTTTTCTTTAATCGCCCGCTCCATGCGCACCAATCCGATGCGGAACTGGTTCTCCAGCAGTTCGCCGACCGCGCGCACCCGGCGGTTGCCCAGGTGATCGATGTCATCGACTGCGCCGATGTTCTTGCGCAGCTTCAGCAGATAGTTAATGGTCGCGTAAAAGTCGTCCGGATCGAGCGTGCGCTTGTCGAGACTGGTGGCGTCGCTGTTTTCGAACAGCTTGATGTTGAACTTCAAGCGTCCCACGCGCGAGAAGTCATACTTCCGCGGATCGAAGAACATACCGTGGAAGAGAGCGGTTGCCGTGTCCAGCGTCGGCGGATCGCCGGGACGCAGCTTGCGGTAGATTTCGATCAGCGCCTCTTGCGGGGTCTTGACCGAATCGCGCTTCAGCGTCTGGCTGATCACCGTACCTACGTCATCGCGCTCGGGGAAGAACAGGTTCATCTCGATTACGCCCGAGTCGAGGATCTTCGCAAGTTTGTCGGGTGTGAGTTCGGTGTTGGCCTCGAGGAACACCTCGCCGGTGGTGGTGTCCACGATGTCGCCGGCAGCCCACCCGCCTTCGAGATCGCTGACATCCACTTCGATCTCGCCGACCTTCGCCTTCTGAATTTCCTTGAGGATCGCAGCATTGATCTTGCGGCCGGAATGCGCGATCTCGTCGCCCGATTTCGACTTGATGCTGTGCGCCAGCTTCATGCCGATCAGGTTGGTCGCCTTCTCGCTCGCGGGATCAATCGTCCAGTAAAGCTTCTTGTCGCGGACCAGCAACCGGTCGACAGTGTAGAACGTCCGCAGAATGTCTTCGCCGGTACGCAGACCGAGCGCGCGCAAAAAAATCGTGCCCAGGAATTTGCGCTTGCGGTCAATGCGTACATAGAGAACGTTTTTCTGGTCGTATTCGAATTCGACCCACGACCCGCGGTAAGGAATAATCTTGCCCAGGAAGTAGGTGCGGTTGTTCGCGGTCTCAAAGAACACGCCCGGGGAGCGGTGCAACTGACTTACGATTACACGCTCGGTTCCATTCACGATGAACGTCCCGTTCTGCGTCATCAGCGGAACATCGCCGAAGAAAACCTCCTGCTCCTTAATGTCTCGGATGGAACGGTTCCCAGTCTCTGCGTCCTTGTCAAAGATGGTCAGACGCATAGTGACCTTGAGCGGTGCAGAGTACGTCATACCCCGCTCTTCGCACTCGGCCACGTCGTACTTCAACTGCAATCCCACGGGGTCGCCGCACTTGTTGCAAAAATCGGGCGTGTTCGCGTTGTAGGTGCCGCACTTGTGGCACAGCACATCGCCGGGATGGAACGGGTCGGTGATCACCGTATTACCGCAATTCTTACAAGTGGTGCGCAGATGGTGCAGGCCTTTCAGATGGCCGCACTTGCATTCCCAATTCCCGATGGCGAAGTCCACAAACTCCAACTGTGAGATATTGCGGAAGTCGGTAATCGGAAACACCGACTGAAACACCGCCTGTAGCCCGGCGTCATCGCGCTCGCTGGGCAAACGATCCATCTGCAGGAAGCGCTCATAGGAGCGCTTTTGGACTTCGATCAGGTTAGGAATCTGGATGGTGGCTGGAATCTTAGAAAAATCAAAACGCTTACGGAATCCGTTTCTTTTCGACATTCGGAATAACTCCCAAACTTTTTTGCGCGCAGCCTGGGGGCTGCACTCACCGCGGAACAGCGGGCACTCTGGCGATGCCCTGGTTCAGGACCCGGAACAGAAGGAACAGTCAAAACACACGAGTGCGCCCGCAGGGACAGCCTGTCCCTCAGGCGCCGTTGGCAGCGCATGGCCGTTTTGATTTTGTCTTTTCCGCGCCAGTTTCTAGGGCCTGTTCCCGTCCCGCCGCCCGCGAGACAGTTGCCAATCCGTGTTCAGCGGCCCCTCTCCGCTTCCCTGGGTCCAATCTTGTGGAGGGCCGCTCTCTCTGGATGAAGTAGGAAGCGGTGCTGTTATTAACAATAATAGCACTACTTCCTGGACTTCGCCAGTCGTGGTCCTCGGGGTGCTGGAGTGCTCAGGCTTACCCGCCTGGCTGGACGGGCGGAGACGCCCGTCCCTCCATAATCCCAAGAAAACGCGCTACTTTACCTCGACAACCGCACCGGCGTC
>Ga0073928_10006742_pt1 | contig 15301 bp, 12 predicted proteins | sample PaiPotPPA55metaG_FD_76969 | JGI IMG/M metagenome (GOLD analysis project Ga0073928, IMG submission 76969) | Iron sulfur acid spring bacterial and archeal communities from Banff, Canada, to study Microbial Dark Matter (Phase II) - Paint Pots PPA... ... | reverse complement strand
CGGCTTTGGCTTCTTCTTTAGTGGCTATGGTCAGATCGTGTTCCACGAGCGTTAGGCCAGCCGCGGTCAAGGCTCTTTTGGAATGTTGAATGATTGCGTCGTCGACAAATGCTTTGCCCATCGGATCTTTCAGGCCATCTTTGTGAACTCCATAAACGATGAAACCCACGGTTGGCTGAATCACTGGCTCTCCTGTTCCGGTCGGGTTCGAGATTTTGGGTTGCGAAGCGTTTTCAACGTCTCGCCTAGAAGGCTATATTGCTTCAACTGGGCTGCGTACACAGCAGCAAAGCGAAGGTCAGGCTCGATGACTTCTTTTTCGCGGACAACACATTCAACGGCGTCCGCGATTCGCGTATAGGTACCGATGGCCACGCCAGCCAGGATCGCGGCACCCTGACATACTGCCTCCTGGCAACGCATGATATGTAATCGACAGCCACTGATGGCGGCTCGCAGTTTCAGTCCTCGCGGTGAACGCGTGCCGCCGCCGGTGGCATAAAGATCCTTGAAGGTGCCGGTTGCGGTTGCGAGCATTTCCGTGACCTGGGCTAGCTCGCATGCAATCCCTTCTAGAATTCCTTGATAGATTTGGCTCTGGTTGGTATCCGAGGACAAGCCAAAAATAGTTGCGCGGGCGCGAGGATCGAAATCCGGATTGCAGGTCCCAATCAGGTGCGGCGTAATGCAGAGCCCTGTTGGCCGATCCGTGCACCCAGCTTCTAACCATGAATACTCGTCCGCTTCATTCGCGCGGATTTTGGAGTCATTTAACTGCCCGCTGCGGCCATAAATCAAATCGCGGAACCACTGCACCATGATTCCCGAGGGGAAATATGCGAGAGTAAGAAATTTTCCGGGAACAACATGGGCGTACGAGTTCAGGCATACCGAGAACGCAGCCTCTCCCAGGCTTGGCTCGTCGGATGCTGCCACGAGACATTCATACGTGCCCATCGAATCGGACACACGGCCAGACTGGACTACGCCGGCGCCCAAAGCTGCGCAGGCCTGATCGTGGCCGCCCACAACGACAGGGGTGCCGTTACTCACGCCGAGCGCGCTGGCAGTCTCCGAGTTGAGCTTCCCAGCGATCGTTCCCGCCGGAACCGGGAGCGGAAGCTGATCATGCGTCAATCCGGCCGCATCCAGAACTTCTTCCGACCAGCAGTCTCCCATTACGTCGAACGCGAGGAAGCGCGAAGCCAGGGAATATCCGATGTATGGCGGCAGTCCGAGTTTGGCGTGGACGAAATCGGTTACTCCCAGGAATCGAGCGGCATTGGAATAAATCCCGGGGCAATGCTGGCGGAGCCACAGAATTTTGGGTATCGGGTACATCGGGTGAACAACCAGCCCGGTTGTTTCGAAAACGCGGCGCGCTCCGATAGCGTTCTCAAACGATTTCGCTTCGCCTGTGGCCCGGCCATCGATATTCAATATTGCGGGACCGATCGCCTCACCGTGATCGTTTACCGGGACGAAAGTTTCGCCGTGCGAACTTAGACAGACAGCCTGCACTGGATCGCGGACCAGATCGCGCGTCACTTCGCGAGATGTCTTACATACGGCGTTCCAGAAGTTTGCGGAATCCATCTCTGCGAACGATGGCTGCGGAAAATGAGGGGAATACGGACACACACTTCGCGCAACGACTGCCCCTGCCGCCGTAAACACGACCGCTTTGCATTGGCTGGACCCGATGTCGATGGCGAGAAGGCTCATTCAGCGCGCCGGCTTAGTCTCTTGTGGCTTCGAGCAGCAGATGTTCGTGAAACCGGATCGTTAGTTTGGGATTTTCGGCATCGATCGTTTCCAGATCGCGGCCGTTCTCGTAGTCGGTCACGCGATATTTGCCGGGCGTGAGTCCCCGCAATTCGATGGCCCCGTGCCACTCTGGCGTTGCGGACGGCGCGAAGAACGCGTAATACATTTTCCCGTCTTTCTGCACGGCATAAGCTTCCGGAACATCGTACCCGTAAATGTAGAGGTCGCGAAAATCCCCTTGCGACAACTTTTTCTGGTTGTAAATTTCGATCCATTTCTTCCAGTGAGCTTCTTTTGCTTTCGTGAGATAGACATTCTTGAGTTTCGGTCCGTAGTCCGGCCAGGTAAACTTAGTACCTAGCACTCCACCCACTCCGACTGTAGACGCAAAGTCGCGCCCGATGTCTTGTTCGTTATTTGAGTTGGCTCCTGCGATTCTGGTGAGCTCCACGTGGTCACCGTACACGGCGGCAGATGGTCCGAGAAGAGCCTTGTACATCTTAATTCGCTGCCTTACCTGCCCGGAACCAACAGGATCAGCGGTCACGGCTTGATCGAGGAAAGGAAGCCAGGCCATATTCGGAGGAGTTCCACAGGGACAACTCTGCGTGACACTTTCGGGTTTGAGCGCGCGCGTGGTCTGAAAGATAACCTTGTAAATTTCACCCATAGCTTGCGTCGAGTCATAAGGAGATTTGTGATGATGCTTTGGGTTGTAGCAAGGCGGCACGGTGAAAGAAAAATCCAACTTATGCCCGTCGAAGCCCCAATCGCTTATGAACCGCTTTGTTAGTTCACGATAATATTCCTGAACTTCAGGCACGGCCGGGCACAGGCCTGCAAGACCGGCTGTCATGCGGGCGTGTTTGCCGTGCTTGTCTAGCATTAGCCAGTCCGGATGCTCTTTCACCACATCGGCAAGTTTGTAAGGGCGATTGTCCAGCATGTCGATTCCCTGCCCGTCCTCGACAACAATGGGAATCCACCACAATGTGATGTGAAGGCCAGCCGTGTGGAAGGCATCGACAATCTTCTTGACGCCTTCAACGCCGAGACCGGCGCGGGGCAGCCAGTCTCCTCTGATGTTGAACCAGCCGGCATCGAGTGTCGTCCATTTCAATCCTAGTTCTTGGAGCTTCGGAATGGTGCTGATCAATTGCTCGGGAGTGAATTTTAGCTCGTAGCCCCAGCCGCACCAGTTCGCTTCATAGTCCGCGGAATTTGGCTTTGGAATTTTCCATCCTTGCGCGCCCAGTGCATCGGAGTACATCCGAAGCGGCTCGTAATAATCTCCATGAAATACGGAAAGAAAACTGACCGGTGTCGAGTAGACCTCGCCCGGCTGCAGCGTGCGGTCGGGATTCAATTCTATGGACACATCCACGTGTTCGCTGGCGTCAACGTGAACAGGTATATCCAGCGCCAGTGGCAGAGTCTCCAGGTGGCCGATCGCCTCGCCCATTTGGTCGGTCCAAAACGCGACGACAGGAATGCCGCCTCCGGTGCCGGGATCTCCCTTCATAACTTGTTCCATGGGGTTCGTTCGAGAGAAATCCTTGGAAATCAAGACGACGTTGGCCTTCCCCCATTTTTCACTCGATCCGTGGAATGACCACATTGCGAAGGGGCGAGCCGCCGGATCAACCAACCCAGCATTCAACTGGTGGCGCTGCGTTATGACTGTTTCGAGGTTAGCTGGAGCCGTGCCGACATTCTTGTACGCGACCGTCGTCAGCGCGAGGGAGGGGAAATTATCGTAAAACTCCACCGAGACCGTTTCATCAATTTCCGGTCTGGACTTACTGACGCCTTTGATCTCCAGCCGCTGGCCCCCTGGACCCAGCCGGTGAGAAGAATCGGAAATTTGCACCTGAGCAAGATTCAATTCAAAATCGCGAATCTCTTTCCCATCAACCACGAGGTAATCGCGATTGCTCGTGCTGTTTCCTTGAGGATCGTCTAACGTCAACTCGCGTCCATTCAGGTTTAGATAGCCGCGCAAATAACCTGAGGGCAGAATCTGAAACTTAGCGGCCGGCGTTTTAATCGAAATGCTATCAGCTTGAATGTTGATCGATATCACGGACTGCGGCTTAGCACTTTGCGGCAAAGTACGGGACTTCCCACAGTCGGTCGCCCCGAGCAACGCGGAGATTAGGAGTACCAACCACCAGCTCAATTCACGAAAGTATGTCGGCGCTGGAACGATTCGCTGATAGTCATTGGACAGTTTCGAAATTGCATTCCTACAGCGCATGTCTTGATCCTTAATAATGCTTACCGACATCGTTCCAGGAAATAAGGGAACGCCAAGAAGGCGTTTAGAGAAACCTCTTTACGCGAGTCGCCAGCTCACGAGAACGACGCCCGCGCTCGATGACTGTAGCTTTACCACCGGCAGCGGTTACAGACTGAACCCCTCGGAAATCTTCCGGCACTCGGAAAAGTAGAATCATGTAACGAACCTTGGTCTGGGACTTCGCCGGGAGCCAGCGATAGACCGATTCCCCAAACATCCGATTCTGCTCCACCGTTTCTCGCCGAGGTATGGCGAATGGCGTCGTGCTGAACTCGAGGCCTCGACAGAACGCCTTCCCATTCCACGGCGCATGCGACTGATGAAAGCGTTCGACCCAGCTTCCCACCCAGGGAAAGTCTGCTCGACGAAATAGATAAATCACGAGAAGCCCAGCGCGCGGATTGCAAGCCGCTATGAAGGCCAGTGTGAGGTGGGGGTCCATCAACTGCGCGGTGTAATGCTCAAATTTGGTTTTTGGCACAGTTCGCAAATTCAATCGCCCACCGCTTGCACCGGGCGCAGTTGGCCAGCGGAACTCCGCGTTGGTCTTTACGAGCGGCCGGGTGCTGTAGGAGGCGGGACACGTCTTTGCGCGTGTTGCGGGCATGTCGAATACCGTGACGTCAGTCTCAACGAAGGGGGGACCAAACGTCACATGCTCGTTCCACGAAATCGGCCGATCGAAAGTGCTTAAATTCTGCGCCGCCTCCTCGCAATAGATGACGGGATGGCGCACGTCGATCGAAATCTCGCGCGCAAATTTGATTTGTCCCTCCGGCAACCAAGCGCCGCAGTGAAGCGTCGCCGACAAAGAAGCCGGTGCTTTCCTGAATCGCCATTTCACGGAGGGCGCTTCACCGTGCGTGCTGTGTCCCGCCGCAATTTCCTCTTTCGAGGGCGGCCCGAAATAGTCGAAGCTCAGGTTATGTCCCGCGATTCCAGCGAGCAGCCTGCCATCTGGAAGAGGACCGTATGTGCGCGCATGCCTCGCCGCTCTGTACTTGTAGGGGTCGATCGTTTTCCACTGCGGACGCCACAGCGGATTCAGGCCATCGCATTCGTTCAGATTCAGTTCGCAGATGTGCCCGCCGCCTTCGAGCACGGACACATGACCCCAGGGCGCTGTCAACCGGCATCCGGAGCGGCCGTCCAGAATGTCTGCAACTCGTCGTACGAATACTTTGTCGATCCGAACACTTTTTTCTCTCATCGAGTGGCGGGAGAGGTTTCGTTCTCATTCAGAGCCGAGCGAGCGTTTTTCAAAAACCCAAGCATGTCATCCGCCTGAAATACGTTCCGCCCGAAAAATACTCCCGCCGCGCCAGCCGCTGCCACACCGTGAATCAGCGCGAGCGCTTCCCCATCTGACGAGTACCGGCTCCCGCCAAGAACGAGAATCGGAATCGGACAATTTTCCACCACTCCCCGCATCGTTTGCGGATCTCCTGCGTAATCCGTTTTTACCAGATCTGCGCCAAGCTCCGCAGCCATTCTGGTGTGAAGGTTCAGCCATTTTGGGTCGGAAGGGCTCTTGACGTTTTTGCCGCGCGCCAGCGTTTCGATAATCAGCGGCATGCCGATGCGCTCACACTCGCGCGCTACGTCCGCGTTGCGCGCCACTTCTTTCGTTTCAAAATCAGAATCACCCGTGCCCACGGCCAGGTATGTCAGCACTGCGTCCGCGCCGTTGCGCATGGCGTCCTCGGGTCGCGCAAGCAAGCAGCTCCGAAGATCACCGGCTTCGTTTCCGCCAGGAGTTCCCCACAGAGTGGTCCAGTCGATTCGCGCGATAATCCCGGGCATAACAGGTCCGAGAAGCGACTCCAGACACCCACGCATAAGACCGAGGTTGAGGAGCACAGCATCCACGCCTGCGTCCGTAAAGCGTCTCACTTGTTCCGCGGCGTGTTCCGTACCTGAAATAGGACCTAGGACCAGCGCGTGATCGAACGCTACCACTAAAGATTTTCGGCGGGGCCGAATGATTCGGTTCAGCCGGATTTTCTTACCGCAGTCACTCACAGAGTCCACCTTTGCGAAAGCCGGAGCCCTACCGGATCAGCATTGTTCGTAGGCAGCGATATTTATTTCTGCGCCTGAGTTCTGGGCTTTTCGGCAAAATCCATTGTCCCCAGGATGCTGGGCGCCCAGATTTGTCCCCGCGCATTCACTGCGGGTGAAGCGGATTGCATGTCTAAATCCGGCGGCCTGCGGCCCAATGGTCGCCGAGGGGACGCCTGCCTGGCTGGCATCTTAAACGATCCCGCGCACGCCGCCGTGAAATTCTTGCGCGGCAGTGAAGGGACACGTCACGCAAATCGCCGCCGTCAGAATTACGATGCGAAACCGGCTCGGAATCCGGGCCTTCATTTGGGAGGCAACCTTACCGTTTTCCCATTCGATTTCCAACCTCTTTTCTGGAGAGCATCCCGTTTATGCGGGATAGACCTATAAGCCTTGGCTGCAGGGTCGGTCGATCCTCGCTGGTGATGGCGAAGCTCACCATACGAATCCAACGCTCATTTTTTTGTAATGCTTGCGGAAAACGTGGTGCCGCTCTAGTCTATGCGCCAGCATGCCCACGGGAGCGGAACTCACACCAGAATTCCTGATCCTTGGAGTGATTTGGTATATCGTTTTCCTTTTTTCCACCACTTGCCATGAAGGAGCGCATGCGCTGGCCGCGAAACTCGGCGGCGACACCACCGCGTTTCACGGCGGTCAGGTAACGCTGAATCCGATTCCGCACATCCGCCGCTCGCCGTTTGGACTGGTAGTGGTGCCGATCATTTCGTATTTTTTAGCGCACTGGATGATTGGTTGGGCCAGCGCGCCGTACGATCCGGAATGGCAGGAACGCTATCCGAGGCGCGCTGCGTGGATGGCTCTTGCCGGACCCGCGGCGAACTTTACGCTTGTCATCCTGTCCGCACTGGGGATTCGCGTTGGAATGTTGCTGGGATATTTTCAAATGCCGGCGTACGTCGGCTTCACGCGTATTACGGAAGCCTCCGCGCCCGGGTTCGCGGGCTTCGCGGCTACTTTCCTGAGCATCATTTTCCTGCTGAACCTTTTGCTGGGAACTTTCAATCTGCTGCCTGTGCCTCCGTTGGACGGGAATACGGGAATCACTTTGTTCATGAGCGAAGGGACGGCGTTGAGGTTTCTTAACTGGTCGCATAGGCAAGGCCTTGGAATGTTGGGATTGGTGCTGGCCTGGTACGCCTACGATAAAATATTTCCCTACATCTTCAGGTTCGCTCTCGCCGCCCTGTATCCCGGCTCGCATTGGGGCTAGCAGTTCCTTTCCCTACAAAAAATTCTGTGTGGACTTGATTCAGATGCGAACAGGTGTTTCGATAAACACGTTGCATACTCAAAGAAGCCTGCCAGCGGCAAAAAATGCAGCCTTACAAAATTTGGAATGCGCAGATGCCCATGCTGAACTCGCGTTGAAAGCCGCAAGAGTCCGTAACGCGGACCCGGCGCATGGCTCGGCAGGGTAAACCACGCACCAAGTCCCTTTCGCCAACCCACAAGAAACAGGGCAATCGCAGGCTTGGACCTCATCCTGCAATCCGCTCCCGGAAGACGTCCCGTTTACTTCCCGCTGGATGTATACGCGGCGTTGTGCAGCAAGTTAGCCGGCAGCGCCACCGCTGAATCCATACGGACCAACATGCCAGTCTGCGCCGGGAGATCCAGATCCTTGCCCTTCTTCACCGCGATATAAGCAGACGTACCCACGATGCCGATCACGGTGCCGCGAGCAACGTTGCTGAAGAGCACGCCAACGAGCGCGCCGGCTCCTGTGCCCAGGCCGCCGGTCATGATGTCGCCTTTGATGTCACGCTTTTGTTCCAGCACGACCCCTTCGGTGGTTTTCACGTCTTTGCGCGTTTTCTGCGCTTCGGGACCGCCGCTGTACAGCGAAAGAATGCTCATTTGTACGGGAAAGATCCGACTTTCCACTTCGATGGAATTGAATACCAGATTCAACGAAGCCCCTTCGCGGAAAAGGCCGAAGAACCTCGGACGGGTGACACCCATTACCGTGCCGTGAACTTTCGCTCCGGCTGGCAATAGGAGCTGATTGCCGGAAAAAACGGGCTCAGCAACAATGGCGGTGAAAGGATCGCCGTCATGGGCCACGCTGGTGCTTAGTCCGCTGGCCATGGTTAGTCGAATCTGAGTGCCAGGCTGGATTGCGTTGGTTTGTTGAGCGTGTACCGCGGGTGTGAACCAAAGTAAAAACGACAATACTGCGCAAACACTGGTAAGACGCTTCATTGTATCCTCCGGGCTTTGGAATTTGGTCATGCCAAGCCATCCCCGTTTCGTGGGGTTACCGCTGGCGCCGCGGTGCGAGTGCGGAGGTTGCACCCGCAGATAAGATACTCCGCTGCCGCAAGGGGTTTCCCGAAAATCAAGCGGCCATGTTCCTAATCGCCAAGCCTCGTCACTGGTCCAATAACGATGGAGAGGGCCTGCTGTGGCTCGAAAATCCCTCACTGGCCGTCCGTACAGGTACACCGCAGGACAACGGGTGCCTTTCCAGCACTTTCATAAGCTCAGCCGGATGTTAACCTCGCTTGCAGGCGGGCTTCCGAGCCCCCGCCGATCTCGGGAATAAAGCAGTGGGTAAACGCAATGCGAAAACGTTTGATTATTCTTTGTGTCTCGCTGGTCTGCGCCGCTTCGCTTGCGTTCGCAACCAACTTTGCCGTGGTGGTGCACGCGTCGAATCCGGTAAAAGCCATGACGCTGGCCGATCTGGGCAAAATTTTCCGGGCGAAGACGGCCGCTTGGCCCAATGGACGGAACATTGTAGTGGTCCTGCGCGAGCCGGATTCACCCGGCATGAAATTCGTTTTAGAAAAAGTGTTCGGCGGGAGCGCCGAAGAAGGACGAGCAATTCTGAACGAGCCCGGCCGCAGGACGACGGCGCCGGTGGTTTTCGTTTCCAGTGACGAGGAAGTCGTCAAAGTGGTGGGCGGAAACTCCGCGGCGATTGGCGTGGTGGACGTTTACAACATCACCAGCGGAGTGAAAGTAGTGAAGATTGACGATAAGCAGCCCTTCGATCCCGGCTACGTTTTAAAAGGCCACTAACGGGCGCCGGGAAATTTCATGCGAGGAATTATGAGAATCCGAAACCCCTTTTTATATTCCATCATCGGTCTTATGGTCGCAGGCGCAAACGGTGGTTCGGTGCGCGCACAAGACCGCACCGTTCCGCATAGTACTTCCTCGGCTGAGGCGGACCACTGGTACGAACAAGGCATGAAAGAGCGCGAAGACTTGCTCTTCGTCGATAAGGGAATGGATTCCATACGCGAAGCGGTCAAAGCCGATCCCCGCTTTGCGCTCGCGCACGCGGCGCTGGCTTACTTCACTAACGATCCGGTGGAAGAGAAGCGCGAACGCGCATTGGCACAGAAAAATATCGAAAAGGCGTCGCCCGATGAGCGCTTGCTGATTACCTGGATGAACGGCACCAAAGACGGCAACCTGGTTCCCGCTATCGCGGCGATGAACGATCTGATGGCGAAATATCCGAATGACGAACGGCTCGCAAACATGGATGGGGAATGGCTGTGCTTCAATCAAGGCGTGTTCGCGCACGGCGAGGCCGTCCTGCAACATATCCTGAAGAACGATCCAAAATACTTTCCAGCCCTGAACAACCTGGCCTACTGTTACGCGCTCGGTGGCCAGCCGAAGCTGGCTCCTGCGCTGATGGAAGAGTACGTTGTGGCGCTTCCCAACCAGCCGAATCCCCAGGATTCCTACGGCGAAATTATGCGCATGCTTGGCGATTACAAGGCCGCGCTCGAGCATTACACCAAGGCTTTGCAGATTGATCCCGATTTCAACAGTTCGATGGTGGGTATCGCATCCACCTACGCGCTGATGGGTGACCAGGAAAAAGCCCGCGCTCAATATTTGGTTGCCATCGCCGGCACGAACGAACGTGCAACGAAGTTTGACTATCGAATTCTGTGGGCCATGACCTACTATCGCGAGAATCAACCGGTACAAGCGCGGCAAGAACTGAAGAAAATTATGGTTGAAGCGGAACATGCCGGTTTGGCTATCGAGCATGCCGAAGCTCATCGCGACATGGCCCTTTTCAATCCCGAGCCGCAGGCCGCATTGAAGGACATCGATCATGCCCGCTTGGCGCTCCTGACCCATGACTTCGCGCGCGGGGACCGCGACAACGAGCTCGCCACGATTCTGTTTACTCGGGCATTTATTGCCGCTCACGCCGGACTGCAAAACGAAGCTCAGAAGTCTGTAGAACCGCTAAGCGTGATGGTCCGCACCAGCCGCAGCGATCTCGTGCAGCGCGCCTATCACTCCTCCAACGGAGCCTTATTCTTGCTGCAGGGCAAATATGACGCGGCCATTAAGGAATTAGAAGACGACGCGCAGAATCCGCTGGCATTGCAACTGCTCGCAGAAGCGCAGAATAAAGCAGGGCAATCCTCCGAAGCGCAACAAACTCTGGTTACTTTGGCTGCTATCAATGACGAGCGGGTCGAGACGGCTGTCGCTGTACCCCAAGCGCGCGCGGCCTTGAAGGCCAATCCTCCGACGACGGCGGAAGCCACACCGTTCCACATTCACCCATAAACGTAACTAGGATCGGACAGGCGGAAACCGTCCAGGTCACGGCCAACGCTGTCGTCCATGCCCTCCGGGTGTACGCGCACATCAATGACAAAGGCGAATCGCTAGAGCCTCCTAAAACACGCAGCAGTATCAAGCGGATATTCCCACGCCCGCAGACACACCTTCCTCGGTTCCTTCGCGCCATCTTCGCAGCTTGATTTCACAAAGTTTGCTGCTGTGCTAGACTTCGCAGGACAGTTGCGAAATAAATCTGCGCCCAGAAAAATTTGTCGCTACGACTGTCGATCGGTGGAACTTCGGGCTCTGTGCGACGATTCCCCGCAAACTCCGCCAGGCCCGGAAGGGAGCAACGGTAGCGGGTCAGCTTCGTGCGCCGCGGAGTACCCGAAGTTCCTCTTATCGCGGCGCGGGCACCGGAGGCGAGACCAACCTTCTGATGAGCTATAAAGTCATAGCGCGAAAGTATCGTCCCCAAACATTTAGTAAAATTGTCGGTCAGCAGCACGTGACGCGAACACTGGCCAACGCTATTAATTCAAACCGCGTGGCGCATGCCTACATATTTTCAGGCGTGCGCGGCGTGGGCAAAACAACTACCGCGCGCATCCTGGCTAAGGCGCTGAATTGCGCGAGCGGACCGACGGCTACTCCAGACAATACTTGCGATTCCTGCCGCGAAATAGCCGCGGGCACATCACTCGACGTGCTCGAAATTGACGCAGCTTCCAATCGCGGGATCGACCAGATCCGCGAACTGCGCGAGATGGTGCGTTACGCGCCTGCTTCCAGCCGCTACAAAGTGGTGATCCTGGACGAAGCGCATCAGTTGACCGGCGAGGCGTCGAACGCTTTGCTGAAAACGCTGGAAGAACCGCCCGAACGAGTGGTCTTTATCCTGGCTACCACGCGCGCCGAAGATTTGGCGGAGACGATTAAATCGCGGGCACAACTTTTCCAGTTTCGCTCGTTGACCTTCCAAGAGATCGCGGAAGAAATCGAACGTATCGCAGGTGCGGAAAATCTTCAGATCGAGCCCGGCGCTGTGGCGGTACTGGCCCGCGGGGCCGAAGGCAGTTTGCGAGACGGGCTTTCGCTGCTCGAGCAGGCGATTTCCTATAGCGGCGAGACGGTGACGGACGCGCAAGTGCGCGAGTTGCTTGGAGTCGTGGCGGAGAGCGTCCTCGATGAACTTGTGGAGGCCATCGCCACGCAATCGGCTGAACGCGCGTTGGGGCTGGTCCATCGGCTGATCGGCCAGGGCCAAAATCTGCAGCACTTTTGTCGCGAAGCCATTCGACATTTTCGCAATCTGCTGGTGTCACTGGTTTGCGGCGCGGACTCTGATTTGGTGGCCGCGCCTGCGGATGAACGACAGCGCCTCGCAGAACAAGCGGCGAAATTCAGCGAAGAAGACCTTACGCGATTTTTTAATTTATTGCTGATCACCGATGATGACTTGCGCCGAAAACCGGATCCGCGATTGCATCTCGAACTGGGGCTGCTGAAGCTGGTGAACGCGCAGCGCCTTGCCCCGTTGGAAGAAATTCTGGCGGACTTGCGTGGCGGAAACGCTGGATCCAAAACAGTACCGCCTTCTGGAGCCCCGCCGCGTGCCATGTCCGCGGCGCAGGCGGCGTCTGGATCAGGGACCGCGGCGCCAGGTCGCGAGACGGTTAAAACTAGCGCCTCTTCGGCGGCAACTTCTAACCTTCCAGCGGCAAGTGAAAAACTGAGTACCAGCCCAACCTCCGGACCGGCGGCAAATGTTGCTAGTGTTCGCGCGACGTCGCCGTTTTCTTCGGGACCGGTTCCCGCTTCGCCGCCGCGGATCGTTGCGCGTGCTGCGGGAGACGCGGCGGGCGGCCTGGCTTCCGCACAAGTGGAAGCTATCAAGGCGGCGCTGCAAGGACAGAAATTTTTGTGGTCGATGGTGGAGCACGCTACGCGCTGGGAAATCGAAGGCGGCGAACTGCATCTTTTTTTCCCGAGCGAGAGCCGTTCGCTGGCGGAAATGTTGCAAGCGCGCGACCCGATGGAACGATTGCGCACAGTGTTGAACCAAGTGGTCGGCAAGCCGCTGCGCGTCTGTGTTAAGCTTGAGAGTGGCCGTGCGAGCGCCATTCGCAGCTCGGAATTGCGCGCGCGGTTTGAAGAAGATCCGATCGTTAGGGCCATGCTTGAAAAATTCGGCGGCCAGATTTCCAAGGTCAAGCGCCCAGGCGAGGAATAAAAATGGAAGTAAAAGCTCTACAGCAAATGTTGTCGCAGTTCCGGCAAGTCCAGGAAAGGCTCGAAAAGCAGCTTGACGAGATTTCCGTGGAAGCTTCCGCCGGCGGTGGCATGGTAACCGTAAGGATGAACGGTCAAAAGCAATTGACCGAAGTGCGCGTGGAGCCGGACGTCTTCAAGAGCAAAGATCAGGAGATGCTGCAGGAGCTGATACGGGCGGCGGTGAATGAAGCGGCGCGGCGAGTGGACGAGGAGTTATCCAAGCAGGTCAAGGATCTGACGGGCGGTTTGCCTGGAATCGCGGGCATGAAAATTCCCGGCATGTTTTAAGCCGAGTTTGGCAGGGCCGGTCTCAGTGCAATAGCGGTTCCCTTCTCTTTTGAAATCCACGTAACAGGAAGTGATGCATGCCTGATTTTGCGCCCTCCGTGACGCGATTGATTGACGAATTGAAACGGTTGCCGGGGATCGGGCAGAAGACCGCCCAGCGTCTTGCGTTCTTCTTGCTGCGCGTGGACAAAGACCAGGCCTTCGCGCTATCGGACGCGATTCGAGATGCCAAGGAAAAAGTACGCGAGTGCTCCGTCTGCAATAATATTACGGATGCGGACCCATGCCTCTTCTGCGCAAGCGCTTCGCGGAACAGATCTATCATATGCGTGGTGGAAGAAGCTACCAACATACAAGCGGTGGAAAAGACGCGGCAGTTTAGCGGGCTTTATCATGTGCTGGGGGGCTCGCTCTCGCCGCTGCAAGGGATTGGGCCGGACCAGATAAAAATCAAGAGTCTGATCGAGCGATTGAAAGGCGGGGCAGTGGAAGAAATCATCGTGGCCACGAACCCTACGGCAGAAGGTGAAGCTACGGCAGTTTATCTTTCGAAGCTGATTAAGCCGCTGGGTGTTCACGTCACGCGCATTGCGATGGGCATTCCGGTCGGATCAGATCTGGAGTACGCGGACGAAGTTACCATGTCGAAAGCGATGGAAGGACGGCGCGATCTTTAACCTAGGGCGGTGGTGTTGGATTTTCGTGGTGGCGATCCAGGCCGAACGCTGGGTGGTCTTTTGTACCAGTAATTTTGATTGGCAAATCAGTGCCCCCATTCTTGCCTTTGAAGAACGGATCCACCGCCTTCAAGAAAAATGATTTCATTCCGGTAGTGGTCTGCGAAAGTTTGGCGTCCATGTGCAATTTGCCGTGAAAATCCATTTCACCAGTGGTCATCTGGTAAGTGCCGGCCAATTGCACGGTGGCTCCGGCAACGGAAAACGATAGTTCCGAAAAGGTGAGGAGACCTTTATCCTGAACGAACGTCCCTTTCAGTTCTGAGATGGCCGTGCCCAGATCGGTGGCCTTGGGCTTGCCCTGCCCTTTCTTGCTGAGTGTGTCGATCTTTGCTTGGACGCTTTCGCTCGTAAATTCCGCATCGCCCACGCCGAATTGTCCATGAATGGTCATGCGCTGGAGGATATCGGTGTCGGCCTCGCCGATTTCGATTTTCGCTTTGAGGGTGGCGGAGCCGGTCATCACGGGCGGGTCAGACTTTACGGTGAGCCAAAGCAGATCTTCTATCCGCGCATCGTTGGACAGGACCTCCAGTTTGATCGTGCGGCCGCGTACGCCGGGCTTCATGTCCACTACTTCGCCCTTTACGTGCAGAATGCTGTTGTGGAGCTTGGCTAGAACGCTCTTCAGGACCACGTTTCCATTGGTGCCGTCGACGATGGCGTCGTAATCGGTATGCAGCGGTTCGGGATGGCCCGCAATATTCAAAGCGAAGGTAGGGGTGTCAGTTTGCCCCTGTACCCATAAGTAGTTCAGAGGGCCTTTGAACGCGCCGGTAGAATTTAGAGTTCCCGAGATGCCTTTAATGGTGCGGAAGTCGGCCTGCTCGAAATCGTATTTCGCATCTATGGGAAGGGTGCCTGGATCTTCCGGCTGCCAGGGACCGAACAGGCCGACGGAATCAATCTCGCCTCGGGGAGTGGGATTGGTGAGAATGGCATGAAAATTGGCAGGGCGATCAAAACTGAAATTGTTGATTTCCAAATGGTGAATTTCGAAATCTTCGGGCTTTTTTCCAGGCTGGGAGCGGAGAATTACAAGGAGTGCATCGTCGGCGTGAATATCATCAATAACAACCGGGTACTTTATTGAGAGATCTTCGTCGGTTTTCTTGAAAACGGGCGGGGCTCCCGGTTGATGAGGCGGGGTGTTAATCTGCAAGCCAATCAAGCGGACACTGGCAATGTGCATCTTCGGGAGCAGGAGTTCGCGCAAGGTAGCGTCGACGATTATCTCTTTTGCCTGAATGAGGGGCGGTATGTCGGTTCGGCCGTAGTGACGCAAAACCTAGCCCTCGAT
>Ga0073928_10006740_pt1 | contig 15304 bp, 6 predicted proteins | sample PaiPotPPA55metaG_FD_76969 | JGI IMG/M metagenome (GOLD analysis project Ga0073928, IMG submission 76969) | Iron sulfur acid spring bacterial and archeal communities from Banff, Canada, to study Microbial Dark Matter (Phase II) - Paint Pots PPA... ... | reverse complement strand
TTCTACTTCGGCGCGGTCGGCGGCGGAATTTGGAAAACCACCGACGCCGGCACGGTGTGGACGCCGGTGTTTGACGGCCAGCGCATCGCCTCCATCGGCGCCATCGAAGTCGCGCCATCCGATCCCAACGTCCTCTACGCCGGCACGGGCGAAACCGATTTGCGGGGCGATATCGGCTTCGGCGATGGCGTCTACAAGTCGACCGATGCCGGCAAGACCTGGCGCAACGTTGGCCTGCGCGACACCCGCCAGATCGGGCGCATCCTGATCGACCCCACGAATCCCGCAACCGTCTTCGTGGCGGCGATGGGCCACGCCTATGGGCCGAATCCGGAGCGCGGCGTGTTCCGCTCCACCGATGGCGGCGAGACTTGGAAAAAGGTGCTCTACAAAGATGCGGACACTGGTGCGGTGGATCTGGCATGGGCGCCCGAAGATACCCGAACTATCTACGCCACGCTGTGGAATGCGCGCCGGCCGACGCGCATTCAATACGGCCCCGTCGAAGGCGCGGGTAGCGGGCTGTACAAATCCACGGATGGCGGCGAAACTTGGAGCGAGCTGAAGGGCAACGGCCTGCCGGACGGTCCATGGCGGCGCGCGGGTGTGGCCGTCGCGCGCGGCGCGCAGGGCAAACGCGTTTACGCGCTCATCGACGCACAGAACACCGGCGGGCTCTACCGCTCCGACGACGGAGGCAGCACATGGGTACACCCCAACGCCGACGCGCGCATTACCAATCGCGGCTGGTATTTCGGACGCATCACGGTGGATCCGAAAAATCCAGACACTGTCTGGATGCCCAACGTGGTGCTCTATCGCTCGACCGACGCCGGCAAGACCGTCACGATTGTGCGCGGAGCGCCCGGCGGCGACGACTATCATTTCATTTGGATCGATCCCGAAGAGCCGCAGCGCATGATCCTGGCCACCGATCAGGGCGTCACCATCAGCCTGGATGGCGGCAATACCTGGACCTCCTGGTACAACCAACCCACCGCGCAGTTCTACCACGTGATCACCGACAACCAGTTTCCTTACACGGTCTACGGCACGCAGCAGGACAGCGGCACGGTGGCGATTGCCAGCCGCACTAATCATGGAATCATCACCGAGAAAGATTGGGGCTCGGCGGGCGGAAGCGAAAGCGGCTACATGGCGCCCGACCCGGCGGACCCCGACATCGTCTACGTCGCCGGCGTCTACGGCACTCTCACGCGCTACGACAAGCGGACCGCGCAGGGGCAGAACGTCACGCCGTGGCCGCTGTTCCAGTTCAACGTGGACTTGGAGAAGGTGAAGTACCGCTATCCATGGACGCCCGCGCTGATTTTCTCGCCGACCGAGCGCGGCACGCTGTACTTCGGCTCGCAGCACCTCATGAAGACTGCCAACGGCGGCCTCGACTGGCAGGAGATCAGCCCCGATCTCACCGGCCCGGGCAAACTGGGCGTCGTCTACTCCATCGCGCCGTCGCCGGTCACGCCAGCGCAAATCTGGATGGGCACCGACACCGGACTGCTCCACATGACGCGGAATGGCGGCAAGACGTGGGCGAACGTCACGCCGCCCGGCCTATCGCAATGGAGCAAAGTCACGCACATCGAAGCGTCGCATTTCGATGCCGCGACCGCCTACGCCGCGGTTGACCGCCATCGTCTCGATGACTACAAGCCGTATGTCTATCGCACGCGCGACTACGGCAAGACCTGGACGCTGGTCACCGAAGGGCTCGCCGAGCCTGCGTTCGTGAATGCCGTGCGCGAAGATCCCGTGCGCCGCGGCATGCTGTACGCCGCTACGGAACTGGGCGTGGCTATTTCATTCGATAGCGGCGATCACTGGCAGCCGCTGCAACTCAATCTGCCGGCGGTCTCCGTGCGCGACCTGGTGTTTCACGGCGACGATCTGGTGATCGCCACGCATGGCCGCTCGTTCTGGATTCTGGATGACATCGCGCCGCTGCGGCAGACAAACGCGGAAGTCGCCGCCGCGTCCGCGTGGCTCTACAAGCCGCCCACCGCGATCCGCACGTCGCACGAGCGTTTTCTCGGCACGCCGTTGCCGCCCGAGATTCCGAAAGCCGCCAATCCCCCGGAGGGCGCCATCATCGACTACTACCTGGCCGCGGAGCAGGATCACGTCATGCTCGAAATTCTGGATGCGAAGGGCCAGGTGGTGCGCCGTTATTCCAGCACGGATAAGCCGGAACCTTCGCGGCGCGCAGGTCTGGTGGCGGATATCTGGATCTCGCCGCCGCAGAAGCTCGCCGCCGACGCCGGCCCGCACCGCTTCGTCTGGGATCTGCGTTATGCCGCGCCGGGCGCCGAGGGTCCGCAGGTATTGCCTGGCACTTATCAGTTGCGGCTCACCGCGGCCGGACGGACTTACACGCAGGCGGTCGAAGTGAAACTGGATCCGCGTTCCCCGGCCACCGCGGCGGATCTGGCCAGCCAGCTCGATCTCGGCACGCAAACCGTGCGCGCGATGCAGCAAGCCGCCGATGTGACCGCGCAGATCGACACAGGCGGCAAGCCCGGAACCGAGGCCATCCGGGGTGAGCTGGCTAAAGTGAACGCCAGCCTCAGCGCGGTGCTGGAGGTCGCCAATAGCGCCGACCGCAAGCCTCCCTCGCAAGCCTGGGCGCTGCTAAGAGAGGCGCGGCAAGCGCTCGCGGCGCAAGCCAGCAAGTGGGACGGTATACGGAAGTAACACGGCGGCGGCACATCCGGACGGTTTATCATGAAGCGTGGGCGACTCCGGGCAAGGAGAGATCACCCAGCTTCTGGCGCGTTGGGAGCAGGGAGAATGCGGCGCCGTCGAAGCGCTGGCCCCGTTGGTCTACGATCAGCTTCACGCCATCGCCGAAGCGTATCTGCGCAACGAACGCCCCGAGCACACTTTGCAGGCCACCGCAGTGGTCAACGAAGTGTTCCTCGATCTGTTGCGCGTGCGGCGGCTGGCGTTGAAGGACCGCGCGCATTTCTTTACCTTCGCCGCGCAGCTTACTCGCCGCGTACTGATTGATTCCGCGCGCAAGGCCAAATCCGAAAAGCGCGGCCAGGGCTGGCAACGCGCGCCCCTGGATGCCGAGCTGGCCTGGCTGGGCGGCGAGACGGCTGAGTCGCTGGATCTCTCGCGGGCGCTCAATGACCTGGCCGAGTTCGATCCCATCAAGACCCGCATGGTGGAGCTGCACTACTTTCTCGGTTGTACGATCGAAGAGACCGCCGAGATTCTGGACGTCTCCACGCGGACGGTGGAGCGCAGCCTGGCCTTTTCGCTCGCCTGGCTGCGCCGCCGCCTCGCGTGACCCAGCATCCGAAATCGGCGTTCATCCGCGTTCATCGGCGGCCAACCATAAGCTTGAGAGTCTTGGTCGAGTACGGCACTTTATGAGGATGGGCCGCTGATGAACACCGATGAACGCGGATAATTCGACGCCTTGACCGAGCGGGTGCTGGGAGCGGTCTTCGAGGTGTCCAACCCAAGGTCGAGTGGAAAAGAATCGGATTTCAACTAGTTGGTTACCTTCGTCTTGACGGTAGAGCTATTGTTCGCCGTATCCGGATCGAATCCGGCGGCCGAGATGCGCGCCGTGTCACTGACCTGCATGCCGGCGGCGGCGTTCACCTTAACTTTCAGAGTCACGGTCACCGTCGCGCTGACCGCCAAGTCGCCAATGGTGCACGTCACCCTCCCGGTCCCGCCCGGAGACGGTGACTTGCAGGATCCCGCGCTGGTTGTGACGCTTACGAACGTAGCGCCGGTGGGGATGTTGTCCGTGACCACTACCTTGGAAGCTGGGTCCGGTCCGTTGTTCCCTGCCGTGACCGTGTATGTCAGATCTTTGCCGGTGACCACACTGGCCGGGGCGGAGTTGGTCACTTGCACATCGGTCGCGACCGGGGCAATCTTCGCCACAAACGCGTCGCTTTGGCCGCCGCCGTAATTCTGCTGGAATGCGCCGGGTGTCACGCTCAGATCGCCTCCGGAGTAGCCCGTGACGTAGATGTTGCCTTGATTGTCGAGCGCCAGGCTCTGCGGGATGGCACAACACGCGCCGGCTCCGCCGAAGTAACTGGAAAACAGCAATGCGCTGCCGGAGGGGTTCATTTCCGTAACAAACGCTCCCCCTGGGGAACTCTGAATCGGATTCTGGAGCGGGAAGGCCCCCGACCAGCCGGCCACAAAGGCATTGCCGCTCGAGTTAACCTGTATCCGGCTCATGGTGACCGCGCTCTCGGAGGTGTTAGCATCGCCTAACATCGTCGAATAGATTGCGGCTGAGCCCGCGGGATTGAGTTTGGTAATGAACCCGGTAGCACACTCCCCGGTGGCGCCGCCGGCGGAGTAGCAGCGTTTTTGAAAAGCGTGCGATGTGGTCGGGAAGTCAGGCGATCCGGCCTGGCCCGTGATGTAGGCATTGAACTTCGAGTCGACTGCGATGCCTGTCCCACGGTCGTCGTCACCGCTCACTGTGCCACCCAGGAAGGTCGCGTAAATCAGCGAGGCCGCGCCGGACCGTGTGGGGTCGAACTTGGCGACAAATCCCCGCTCGCCAAGGATCAGATAATAATTGGCTGGATCATTATTCCCCTCGATGGGCGCGGCTGTAGTTTGAAACGCTGCCGGCGTGATGGGAATGTTCGCATCCATGGTCCAGCCGGTGACATACGCGTCGCCTTTGGAGTCGACCGCGATGGCAGTGCCTTCGGTCGTATTCTGATTACAGGCCAAGGTACAATTGCCGGAATTGACGGATTGACTGCCGTACAGCGTCGAATAGAGCAAGCTTGCGCCGGCAGCATCAAACTTGGTGACGAAGGCGAAGGGATTGCCATAACCCGCGCCAATCTGATAGCCGGATTGGAGTGCCCCCGAGGTAGTCGGGAAGCAATCGACCGGGTACTCGTTTGCGCCCGAGCATACATCTCCAGTGTAACCGGTGACATAAGCTTCGCCCGCGGCATCCACCGCTACGGCGTTTATGATCGTGCTTCCGCCTCCTCCGCCGCCCAGGAACGTAGAATACGCCAGGCCGTTGCCCGCCGGGTTGATCTTTGTCAGGAATCCATTCGTATAAGGATTGCAGCCCGGCACCACTTGGTTGTTCACTTCGCTCGGCCCGCAGATCGTTTGGAACGCTCCGGGAGTGACCGGGAAATCATCCGCGTCGGTGGTGCCCGAGACATACGCGTTGAACTGCGAGTCGACGGTGATGTCCGGATTGTAAAAAACCTGATCGGACACGGCGGTACCGCCCAGATAGGTCGAATAGACCAGCGCCGTCCCCGATGAGTTGAACTTGCTCACGAAGGCAATGGAAGTAGCTTGGCCCAGGCTGCCTATCGGATTAACCGTCGGGAAATCAGCAGAGCTCGTCCAGCCGGTAACGTAAGCCGCGCCCGTGCTATCCACGGCAATACCCGTGCCGTAGTCATAGGTGTTGCCGCCCAGGTAGCTGGTATACACGAGCAGCGGGTCAATCACCAGCTCGCGGCTGCGGTCATAGGCGCCAATCTCGAAACGTACGATGTTCCCCGCCAGAACGTAACGGCCGTCGACGATTCGCTTCCGGCCTTCCGCGATCTGATAGACGACGGGCCGCTCCAACCGTAGGGCGCCTTCCGCCATCGTCAGGCAGAGGTCGCCTTGGCCATCGATCCTGGGCTTGGCGCCTTCGAAGCTCAGCCCGATCTCGGATGGATCGGCGCCGGGCGCCATGATGAAATCGTGCTCCAGCCGACCCTGATTGCCGTAGTACACCAGGTCCACACCCGGATAGACTCCGGTATATTTCACCTTCTGATAGGTCGGGATGTCCGTGCGCCATTTTGACGGATCGTTGCCCAGGAAGTAATTAGCCTTGCCCGGCAGTGGCTCGACCCCGGACGCCAACGATTGGCTGCTGGAACCCAATAGCCGCATTCGTAGCAGTGAACCCGTCCGCAGCCGTAGCACGGCTTCGTTGCGAGTCAGAAGCAAGGCGTAGCCTTGGCCCCGCGATACATAATCCACGCGGGCTTCACTTTGTCCGCGGTTAGGTTCGAAGCTCAGCGGGACTTTGCCGAAGTTGATGTCCACCTTGCTGTGCGTGCCTGCGAAGCACAGCACGGGAGCGCAGACGGCGGCAAGCCGTATGCAAAAACGTAAGCGATTCATGTCCATGGTAGTTTCCTCTGCTGCCGAGAGCGCCAAGCGTCACCCACTTGGCGCCTCAGTCAATACGGCGCAGAGCGGTGGCAAACCCCGACAACAAATTTACAGGGGGCTCGCCCTAAACAGGGAGTCGCGGTCTGGCAAGCATAGGAATTGGGGTTGAATCGGGAGCGGCCGAGCGCGCAAAGAGGATGCTGGTAGCGAAGACGACGCGAATCATCCGGCAGCGGGTCGTTTCCTGGCCCGGCGCGCTTTGGCGACCTCAGCGTCGATCCGGCGCATGGTAATTCTCCCCGCGGGGGTGTTCGCAGCTTCGGCGCGGAGAGCCTCAAGAGAGCGGCCGAATTTCCGCCGCGCATCCTCGGCGACGTGGCGCCGGTAGGACTCGCGGATGAGTTCGCTCATGGCGCGGTTTTCTTTTTTCGCCGTCCGCTCCATGTGTCAGAACTGATCCCACGTCACGAAACACCCCGGGGAGAGTCGGGAACGAAAAACGGGCTAGCGCCGGTAACTCACCTACTTCACTTCGCTGACGGTGATCGTATCTTCCTTCAGGTCGCCGCTAACCGTGACCTTTTGCCCGGCATGGTCCACTACTTTATCCTGATTGGCGACGGCGTAGACCTTGCCGTCTTCGGTGACCAGCACAGCCTTGTCACCGCGCTTGATGCAACTTTGGGCGCAACCGGCATGCGTCTCGTTGGCCACCTTGACGCCCATCTTCTTAGCGCAGCCGGCATCGGAGATATAGCCGGTCCACTCGCCCGCCATAGCCATCGTGGCCAAGGCCAGCAACAGCGCGCCACCACTCAAAAACTGTTTCATTGAAACCTCCTTTCGAGGTCAGAAAAAGGGCGGGGTAGGCCTACGCCAACCCCGCCCGAAAAACTACTGCCACATAACCGTGGTACCCGCGATGAAGTGGTAGAAAATATAGGCCGCATCTATGCCGCTGGGGAGCGGGCTGATCGTCTTGGTGGCTCCGGCCGGACCCAGCAGGAGTTCGCCGGCGACCGGTGAAGGGCTGCTCGTCGTGCTAGGCAGCGTTTGCAGCACATAGGTCGGGACGGTGAACGTTCCAAGGCTGGCAGGCACGAAGCACTCGATCAGTTCTGCGGAGTCGGTCGGCAAAGGCTCAACAGCCGCTTGGGTGGTCGAGCCGATTAAGGTGATATCGATGAAACCGTTGGAATCGCCGCCGGTCCAGGTGAGCGTCAAGGGCGAACTGCGCGAAATGGGACTGTTGGCGATGCTGGAATTGGTCCAATTAAACGCGGCCGCAGCGGACGATACCTGGAGGCTGCTCGAGAAGGAACCCACCTGGGAGCCGCCGGGACCGGTCACGGTGTACGTGGCGGCTACCGGTTTGAAGCTGCTGTTGAGATAATACGGCGGCAAACCGCCACCTTGCAAGAGCTGGGAGATGGTGGCGCCGCCCACCAATGCGCCATACCCCTTGCCGTTCGCGTTCTTGGGTACCATCATCGGTGATGGGCCGCCTGTGATTGTCAAATCCGAGCCGGCATCCAGGAAAGTCACGGCCCCGAGTTCCGGATCGCTGGGAGGCGGAAATTGCAGGAACTGCACCACTGTGCAGGCACCAGTCGTGCCTGACGAAGGGGAAATGGTGAAGCCCTGGAAGGCATCTAACACACCGGCGCTGAACGTGCCGATCTCTCCATTAACCGTATCGTTGTCGAACATGATCAGGCTTCCCAGGAAGTTGATCGGTACGTAGTTGCTGAGCAGGCTGATCGCGGCGACGTTTGCCGAGCCTTTCGCCGCAACGACGCTGGCGATGTCGGCATAGTTGATGCCGTCCGCATCCGAGCAACTGGTGCCGCTGGGATCGATCGTCATGCTGCCGAAATTGCTGGTGACCAGCGTGCCGCCTTTAGGACCCGATACGACTGCCACAGGCACATAGCAACCGGTAATGCCCGACGGAACGGTGAAGTTGATTTGGTCGATGGCAGTCAGGCCAGGGGCTCCGCCTGCGTAAAGCACGGTGGCCGGCACACCGCCCACGTAAACCTGGACCGTGGTCGTCGCTTGGAAGTCGCATCCGGCCGGACATGGCCCGGACTGGCCCTCGGTTGAAGGATCCGGCGTCGGACCCAAACCACTGCCAAAAATGACTGCGGTGCCGGTCGTCGCCGGGTTGGCGCCGGGGGTCGCGGTATGGAACGGGGTAAAGACCTGAAAAGCGTTATCCGTGATAACCCCCGGACCACTGCCAGCGAAGTTCTGCGCAAACATTCCAAACGTGCTGGCGACTACCTTGATATTGAACGGCATGCTGTTTTGACCGTTGAATCCTACGGTCACTGTGGCGTCCCCCACGGGTGTTTTCGACGGCAGCACAGCATTGATTTGACCTGAATAGGCGAATTCGACCAAAGCAGGGCAACCGCCGGAACAAGCGCCACCGCTTGTTGTAACCGTCACCGTCGTGCCATTCAGGTTGGTCGGATTCGGAAAGGTCGTGGGCCACGCGCACTGCGCCGGGAAAGGCGAGCAGGCACTGAGAGCTTCCCCAAGGCCGCTGCCGAAGATCGCAATGAACGCCCCTTGGGTGATGTTGGCGTTCGGTAACGGCGCCACCGCGAAGCTGGCGGCGTTACTGACTTGAGTGATTTTGGGCTGCGCGAATGCTGTAACGCACAAGCCTCCTGTAAAGACGATAGCTAAAAGAGTTTTCACGCGTTTTTTCTTCCTTTCTCGAAAAACCTGAGTGTATCACCAGTCGAGCGCCGATTGAGCAATCTTTAGCCCCACCGATGCGCGGGTAGCGCAGTTGGCGATACTAGTACCATCGGTACCTGACCGGCCCTTCGAAAAAAATTTGACGGACGACTCCGGAATCCAGCGTCCTTCAGTTACACTATCATGCTTCGGGCTTGTTTTTGAAGCAATTGAAGCCTGACGGGAAGCAAGGGTACGGGTCCGTACATCGTCCCGGTTCGCTGCTCTCCCCCCAGTCCGATTTTCAGTGATCTCGGATACAGTTGTAGTACCGCCGCCTATGGGCGTCGTAGAGCGGCCTAGGTGGGAGACGCTATACTAGCAGGTTCGTTCCTCGGCGCAAGCCGGAAAGCAGGAGACTAACGTGACATCATCTTCTTGGTTGAAATCGATTGCGGGCCTGAGCTTGGGCCTCGTTTTGGCAGGGAGCCTGTTCGGGCAGAAGTGCCCGACTACCGGAAGCGAAATCGACTGCGCGACGGTGTCCGGCAACCTGACGCTGATCAGCGGGCCTGATCCGCTCATGCTGGCGGGATTCGCGTTCACCGCAGTCGTGGCCCTGCCCGGGTCGAACCAGCCGTTCGCCACGGGCTCCGCCACTTACTCGGGCGTGCCGTTGCAGTTGGGTACGACGTCGGCCCCCGGCATCGTGCTGTCGTGCACGGCAGTGATCGAGATCCTTACCAGTTCTTCCATGGATGAGTTCAACGTGCAGAGTTGCACGGGGCTGCCCCTGGGCGGAACCTTGTCGGCCATGGTTAACTTCGCGGGTGGCACGCTACCGGATCCGATACCGTTGCTGATCAATACGTCGATCACCTCGGGCAGCACGGTGACCTACAACATCACTGGCAGCACGCCGACGGTGCTAGGCATCGCCAGCGGCGGTACCATCGGGTCCGTCTGCGTGGTTAGCTGCAAGATGGAGACCACGAGTCCAGCGTCAATCCCCCCGTTTAATTTGAGTGTGGGCGGCGGGTCAATGAGCACGCCCGTCACGGTGTCCGTAGGCAGCGCGGTGTTGGCCTATGCGGTGGTGCCCTCCGTCACGTCCCCCGCCGGCGGCACCTGGCTGACGGTCAGTGCGCCGGGCGGACAGACCGGCGGTGCGACCGGCACCTTTATGGTGACCGCCACACCCGGGTCTCTCGGGATGGGTACCTACACGGGCACGGTCAAAGTTTATACTCTGGCGTCTGATTCGCCGGTGAGCCTCCCCGTTACCCTCAACCTTTCGGCGGCGAGCTACACACTGATGACGACGCCCTCCTCACTCACCTTCAACTCCGTGACGGATGTTCCCGTGCCCACGCAATCGCTTTCGGTAACTACGAATCCGACGATGTCGGTGTCGTATACGGCAGCGGTGGCTCCCGGCGCATCGTGGCTATCGGTTTCGCCCGCGAGCGGGACAACCGGCGGCTCGCCGCTAACGGTAACCGCGAACCCGGCTGGGCTGTCGGGAGGCAAATATACCGGTACGATCGTGATCACGCAGAGCGGTGCCTCGAACAGCCCGCTGTCGGTCCCGGTGACGCTCAACGTGACGACGATTACGCCATCGCCCTCGTCGCTCACCTTCAATTTCACGACCGGCGGCACGGCTCCGCCGCCCCAGTCGCTTATTATGATGAGCACTTCCGGGATGCCGAATGTGACCTACGCGGCATCAGCCGTGGTCACCACACCTACCGGCGGCACTTGGCTTTCCGTATCCCCGACGAGCGGCACCACGAACACCACCATGCTTAGTGTTACGGCGACGCCCGGCTCCCTTTCGGCGGGAACGTACACTGGGAACATCGTCATCACGCCTACCGGTGCGAGTCCGGGTGCATCCATCATGGTGCCGGTGACGTTTAATATTACCTCCGCACCAACCTTATCGGTGACGCCCAGCATGTTAACCTTCGCCGGGCAAACCGGCGGGAGCAACCCAGGTTCGCAGAGCCTTATGGTGTCTGGCAGCCCCGGCAGCCTCAGCTTCACGGCAACCGCCGCGGTGACTACGCCGCCGGGCGGAAGTTGGCTGTCAGTCACGCCCACCAGCGGAAGCACCCCAGCCACGCTTACGGTTTCCGCCAATATCAGCGGGCTATCCACGGGCAGCTATAGCGGTACGGTTACGGTTTCGGCGACGGGGGCGACTCCCGTAACGATTCCGGTCACCCTTACCCTAAGCACGCAACCGCAATTTACTGCGACGCCGACTTCGGTCAGCTTTACCTATACGGTCGGCGGCACGCTGCCCGCGGCGCAAAACGTGATGCTGGGCAGCACGGGTTCGGCCATCAGCTTCACAGCGGCTGGGGCAATGCCCTGGGTGGGGGTGACGCCCACCATCGGCACCACGCCGGCGACATTAAGCATCACGGCGAATCCCGCCGGGCTGGCTCCGGGCAGCTACAGCAGCATGGTGACGGTCACATCATCCGGTGCGGGCAACAGCCCGTTCCAGATACCGGTGATGCTCACGGTGACCGGAGCAACCATGCTGACGGTATCGCCCACATCGCTGGCATTCTCGGCCGACCTGGGCGGCACAACGCCCTCGCCGCAGTCTCTTATGGTGAGCCTGGGTGCGCTCGTGGTGCCGTTTACGGCGGCCGCGACCACAACTTCCGGCGGCACTTGGCTCTCGGTGATGCCGACCAGCGGCAACACGCCGGCGACGCTCATGGTATCGGTTAATCCGGCGGGCCTGGCAGCGGGCACTTATACCGGAATGGTGAATCTCACTTCTACTTCCACGACCGGCACTACAGTGGTTCCGGTGACCCTCACGGTGGTTGGGATAACGGTGACGCCGCCCACGCTGACATTTAACTATGCGACCGGCAGTCCGGCGCCGCCGCCGCAAAGCGTGACGGTAGCTTTGTCGAATGGCGCTACCACTGCGTTTACGGCGACTGCCGCAACCGCACCTCCGGGTGGATCATGGCTGTCGGTCATGCCGACGAGCGGTTCGACTCCGACGGCGCTGTCTATATCGGCCAACCCGACAGGCTTGGCCAATGGCACATACACCGGCACGATCACAATAGCCGCTATGGGATTCCCTTCGCAATCGGTTAGTGTGACGCTGAACATCACCACGCCGAAGGCGACCATTCAGATTACAGGCACCACGTCTTTCGGCTTGGCAAATACTTCCCCGCCGCAAACCAGCACGCTGTCGATCGCAGTGTCGGATAAGTCCGCCAAGGCATTCACGGTAACGCTGGCAAATCCACCAGCGAAGTGGCTCACGGTCAGTCCGCTGTCGGGTACGACGCCGGCCACCTTGACGCTTACGGTAAACCCGGCCGGCCTTGCCCCGGGCACTTACGAGACGACTCTCACGATCGCGGTACCGGGGACCGAGACTGGCTCTACGACGGTGACGATCAGTCTGAACGTTACCGGCGCGAACCTCACAGTCACTCCGACCATGCTTTCTTTCACGTATCAGCCCGGCCAGGCCCCACCGCCTGCGCAAACGCTGATGATTACGTCTCCGACCGGTACGGTCAACCTGGCCACGACCACATCCAATGTCAACTGGGTGCATGTGACTCAGGCGACCAGCACGCCGGCCACGGTACAAGTTACCCTCGTGCCCGGCCTGCTGGCGCCGGGAACCTATTCCGGAGAGATTTTCTTTACGGGAGTAGGATCGCCCGGTCCTTCACTGGCTGTGGCGGTCATGGTGACCATCAATCCTCTGCCAACACTGACAGTAACTCCGACGTCGCTGACGTTCGCCTATACGAACGGAGGCGCGCCGCCGACGCCACAGAGCCTGTCGATTGCGACGGGCGGTGTGCCGTTGATCTACGATGTGACCGGCCCCAGTTGGCTCTCCATCACTGCCGTTCCAAACGGCAGTGCGGGAGTGGAGATCGTCGCCGGTACCACGCCGGGCACGGTCCTGGTGACGCCGGTGGTGGGTCTCCTTGCCGGGACTTATAACGGCTTCATCCTGGTGGCAGGTACCGGGACCACCAACGGCACTATCTCCGTTCCGGTAACTCTGACAGTGACCGGTTCGCCGACCTTCACGGCGACGCCATCGACACTGACCTTCTCGGTGCCGGCGGGCGGGCCTGCCCCGGCTTCGCAAACCGTCTCGCTGAATGACGGTAACGCGCAGGTCGGTTTCACGGCGACTACCACCGCCACGTGGCTGACGGTTACTCCCACAACCGGGACAACTCCAGCTACGTTGACCGTTTCGATCAACCCGGCTGGGTTGGCGAACGGAACTCTGACGGGGGACATCACGGTTACCACAGCCGCCGGCGCGGTGCAAACCGTGGCTGTAACACTCACGGTGGGTACGGGCTCTTCCACTCCGACGATTACGTCGGTGCAAAACGCCGGCAGCTTTGCCAGCGCCTCCAACGGTACCTCCGCCGGCACCGCAAACGTGGCGCCGGGTCTGATCGTAGCGATCTTCGGTTCCGGGCTCGGTCCGCAAACCGGAGTCAGCGCGTCGCTCACCGGAGGTAGCGTGGGCACATCGCTGGGCGGCGTCCAGGTGATGTTCGACAGCAACCCCGCGCCGCTGCTGTATGTCGGCGCCGGCCAGATCAACGCGATCGTGCCGTACGAAGTCATGGGCCAGGCCACCACGGTACTCACGGTGAGCTACGGAGGGGAGACCTCCGCGGCTACGACCTTGAACGTCGCGCCGGCGGCGCCTGGCGTGTTTACGGTTGGCAGCACTGGCAGCGGCCAGGGCGCCATCCTCAACCAGGACGGCAGTGCCAACAGCTCGTCGAATCCGGCGGCGGCAGGGACGATCGTTTCCCTCTTCGGTACCGGCGGCGGCCAGACCAGTACGCCATCCACAGATGGCGAGATCGCTGCGGACACCACCAATATATTGGCTCTGACTGCCACCGCAACGGTAGGCGGGCAAAACGCCACCATGCAGTACGCGGGATGGGCGCCGACCTTGGTGACGGGCGTCTTCCAAGTCAATGTGATGATCCCGAGCGGAACCCCCTCGGGCCCGGCGAATGTGGTGCTCCAGATCGGCACTGCGCAGAGCCAGACGGTCACCGTAGCGGTGCAGTAATCGCGGCAGACCTGCGGCGGTCAGCTTTCAGCTTCGCTCTAAGTGGCTGAGGGCTGACCGCCATTCGCGTGCACCGGGGTCGCGCAGGACCGCCGTTCCGCCACAATAACCGCAAGCCGAACAACGGCGACCGCTTCAGCATCGTGGTGCAGGAGATCGTTGGTAAGCGCTTGACTTGGGACCAGGTTACAGGTAAGCTTTCAGAAACAGGAGGAGTACCGGAACCGATTTAAGGGCAGCAAGCGCAGCCCGACGTTAAAAGGCCCCGATGGCAATCAGAGCCTTTTCTCGGCAGGAAGATTTGATACCGATGGACACGGCTGCTACATGTGGTGATGGAAGTACCGCGCGCTGTCTATACGATATTACTTCGCGAGTAAGGAGTATAGTATAAAATGGCTGAGCGTGATGAACTTCTTTTTGAAATCGACATTCCGGCGCGCACGCTGCCGATGGCGCGATTAGCCCAGTACGTAGCCGAGCTGGCAATGATGCTGGGCCAAGAAGACCATGTCCATTTGGTTGAGATCAGAGAGTCGAGCACGGTCCTGGTGCCTTTCGTTGACGACATCGCGTTCCAAAAAGTTCAAAAGCAGATACTCGCAGTCCGGAACGGTTCCGCGGCACAGAAAACGATGAGAAGGTACGAGGCGATTGACAATTGGCTGGCGGACGACGGCGCTTCTGCCGTGCTTCGTGGGGCGTATGGGACTGTGCTCCAATTTCCTGGGAATAGCAATAAACCTGTTTCGGAGGATCTGGGTCCCGTGGTCGAACCGTGGTCTTTCGATGGAGAAATCATACAAATCGGAGGACGGGATGAAACCATCTCCGTATACCTACGTGACCGGCACGAAGCCCCTGTCATCTGCACAACCACTAGGGACAAAGGCCGTCTACTTGCCCACTTTATTTTTCAGCAGGTAAGGGTCAACGGGCAGGCTACGTGGATAAGGGCTAACAACAAATGGAAGCGCACGCACTTCTACATAGATTCCTGGAGCGAATTGACGGAGCGATCTCTAGAAAGCACCATTCAACAGCTTCGCGATGTGCCTACGCCAAATATTGATAAGATTGATCCATTCGCAATCCTTGCCAATTTACAAGGCGATGACGGCAGGACGTGAAGCGCCGTTAAATTATGGTGTCCTTCGATGCTAGTGCGCTGTCCATTCTGATCTTCAAGGGGTCCGGGGTCCCTCTTGATTTCGACTCGTCAGAAGAAATCGTGGGTAGACTCGGGCTCGGGCAGCTTGCCAAGTGAGTGATAGAGAGCCAGTTCGAGGACACGGAAGGTGCGGAAGCCGTAGGATTTTCTCATGGTGACTTTGG
>Ga0073928_10006739_pt1 | contig 15304 bp, 12 predicted proteins | sample PaiPotPPA55metaG_FD_76969 | JGI IMG/M metagenome (GOLD analysis project Ga0073928, IMG submission 76969) | Iron sulfur acid spring bacterial and archeal communities from Banff, Canada, to study Microbial Dark Matter (Phase II) - Paint Pots PPA... ... | reverse complement strand
GCTTCACCGGAAGCGCTGCGTCCCGCCAGTTGCACCAGCATGAATTTTCCGAATCGCTCCACCCGCGCAATCTGCCGCCCCGGCAATTCCCGCTCGATCGCCGCCGGGTCGTCAATAAAATCCGTCTTGCGCAAAGTGACGGATACGATCCGCCGTCCCGCCACCGATCGCTGTAACCCTCGTGCAACCGTCTCCACTTCAGGAAGTTCTGGCATCCAATCTTTCTTTACTTACTACTTCAGCTTATGGACCACGTGAAATTCGAGATTCACTCCGCACTAAGCACCCGTCATTTCTTCTGATAGTCCGGATAAGCCGGATGCTCCGGCATCACCACGGGATTTTTCTTCAGCGCTTCCATGGTCACTTGAATCGCTTTCTCCAATTGCGGATCATGCCCCGCAGCCACCGAAGCCGGATCATTTTCCACCTCAATGTCCGGAGCGATCCCGCGATTCTCCACTTCCCATTGACCGTGCAATCCATAAAGTGCCGCGCGCGGTGCCGTCACTCCCCCGCCGTCCAGCAGACTCGGATATCCGCCAATTCCCACCAGCCCTCCCCAGGTTCGCACGCCCACCAGCGGCCCCAGTTTGTCCTGCCGGAACATCCAGGGCAGCGCATCGCCGCCCGAGCCAGCCATCTCATTGATGATCATCGTCTTCGGCCCGTAAATCTGCGCCAGCGGTGAGCAATAGTTCTCGCCCTCGCGTGAAACCACGCAATTCCGCAGTGGCCGTTCCAGTAAATCGATGATGTAATCCGCAATCGCGCCGCCATGATTGTAGCGTTCGTCGATCACCGCGCCCAGCTTGTCCGTCTGCGCAAAATAGTACCGGTTGAAATTTATATATCCGCCGCCCGCGGTGTCCGGCACATGCACGTACGCCAGCTTCCCGCCGCTCAGTTCATCTACTTTGCGCCGGTTATCCTCTTCCCACGCGCGATTGCGCAAATCGAATTCTTGATCGACAGGGACTACCGTTACGTCGCGTGCGTCCTTGCCGTCGGCATTGGCGCTCACCTTGATGCGGATTTGTTTCCCCGCCGTATTTTCAAAATATTTGTAGAGCGAACTCGGCGGTCGCACTTCTTCGCCATTCACTTCAATCAAGTAGTCGGCAACTTTCACATCCACACCCGGCTGCGTCAGCGGCGCGCGTAATTCCGGATTCCAATTTTCTCCGTTGAAAATACGCGCGAAGCGGTAGCGTCCGTTCTCAATTTTGTAATCCGCACCCAGCAATCCGCCTTTCACTTCCGGCGCTTTGGGAATATCTCCGCCAAAAATGAACATATGCCCAACCGTCATTTCTCCCAGCATTTCCGCGAAAAGATGATTCACGTCTCCGCGTCCGCCGGCTGCTTTCAAGTACGGCAAGTATTTTTTCTCCGCCGCCGCCAAATCCAACCCATGAAAATGCGGATCATAAAAAAAGTCCCGCTCGATTCGCCACACTTCATGGAACATTTGATTCCATTCAGCGCGCGGATCCACGTACGCTTCCATTGCGTCAAGTTTCAATTGCCCTTCGCCTGGCTTCGGCGCAGCCGCGGTTGCCGCGATAAACCACGGTGCCGCCGGCCCTGGCCCCTGCCGGTACAGTGCCTTTTCGCCATTCGCCGACACCGCGAAACTGCTGACCCCGGCAACGAAGGCCTCCGTTTTTCTGCTGGTAAGATCGAATTTGGAAACGCTGGCCATCGTCGGTCCATTCAGCGACGGCACATCCGGAATCTCCGACAAGTACAAAACTCCCGCTTTCCCGGTATCGAATTGCACGTAATTCGCGCCCTTGATCGGCAATCCCACAATTCTTTGTCCGATATTTTCCAGGTCAATTGTTACCGTAACTGCTTCTTCTTTCTTGTCCTTATCGCCGCCTTTATCCTTATCCTTGTCTTTGTCTTTGTCTTTGTCCTTGTCCTTGTCCTTCTTGTCTGATTTTCCTTTGTCGTCAGACTTCGTTTTTCCATCATCTTTCTTTTCGTCGGCTTTTTTCTCAGCCACCTTTTCGTCGTCGCTTTGTGGTTCGGTCGGATTGGCATCTGTCTTTTTCAGCACCACCGCATACACGCTGCGCGAAACCGGCCGCTGGAACCCCGAAAGATCCAGCCAGGAAACACCCAGTCCCTGGTCCGTGCTGGCAGCAAAAAACAAATATTTGCCGCCTTTATCGAACACTGGATACCGCGCGTCGCTCATGCCATCCGTGATTTGCGAATTCTTGGCATTTTCCAGCGAGTACACAAAAATTGCGTGTAGATGGTTCGGCAAATAGTGCGAATACGTCAGCCACTTGCTGTCGGGTGACCACGTGCAAGAAAGCGACCCGCCGAACGTATAATACAGATCCGTCGTCACTTTCGTGGGCGTGCCCTTATCAACGTCCACATACCACAGGTTCAGCCGCTTGTCGGCAAACGCAACCTTCTTGCTGTCCGGCGACCACGTCGGCCCGTAGAAATACGACGGCGGATTGCCAAGCGCAATTTTCTTTACCGTGCCCAGACCAGATTGATCCACCAGATGTAGCGCATACTCGCCTGATTCGTCGGAGAAAAATGCGATCCACTTGCCGTCCGGCGACCATGCCGGATCTCGTTCCGCGATGGCTGTGGTTCGCGTCAAGTTCCGAATGTCGCCCTTTTCCGCCGGCACCGTAAAAATATCTCCGCGCGCTTCAAATACCGCTCGCGCGCCTGTTGGCGAAATCGCGGCATTCTGAATCTTGTCCCCGGCTTTTTCCCAGTGCGGTCGTGTCGCTGGCAAATCCCCCGCCAGGCGAATTTCCACTCTCCGCGTCTTTCCTGAGGCCAGGTCATAAATATAAATCCCGCCGAATTGTTCATACACGATTCCGTCCGGGCCCGCCGCGATGGATTTCAAGTCCAGACCTTTGTTTTCGATTAGTTGCTTCACGGCCTTGGTTTTGGTGTCGTAGGAAAACAGCGTATTGGCGCCATTGCGATCCGAGAGGAAATAAACCGTTTCTCCCACCCACACCGGATTGTAGTCATTGGAATTTTCCCGCGGCACTTTCTCCAACTGCAAACTTTTCAGATCCACTAGATACACAGGCGTAGTCTGCCCGCCGCGATACCGCTTCCATGCTTCCTGCCATTTCAGATTCGGCACATATGCAAGACGTTCGCCGTCCGGCGAATAGCATCCCGCTTCGCCACGCCACATTGGCAACACTTCCGGCACTCCGCCTTCAATTGCCACCGTATATAGCCGATCGAAATCCGCATACGATTCTCGCCCCGATCGGAACAAGATTTTTTTCCCGTCCGGAGTCCATCCCACCACCACGTCGGCTGTCGGATGCCACGTCAGCCGTTTCGGCTCGCCGCCTGTCGCCGGCATTACGTATACGTCGGCGTTGCCGTCATATTCTCCAGTAAACGCAAGCCATTTTCCGTCTGGGGAAAAAACCGGATTGGTCTCGTGTCCGCCGGTTGTCAATTGGCGTGCTTCACCGCCATCGCGTGGTACGCTCCACAAATATCCGCCATACAAAAACACGATCTCCGTCCTGCTCATCGTCGGCCACGTCGCCAGTAGCGGCGCATCTTCCGCAGCGATCACCATCCCCGAAAACATCAGCAAGCACGCAACAAACATCGCCAATCGATAGCGCATCATTCCTCCCGGTTTCCCGTATCGAATACCGCAACAAACCAGCGCGCGAACCCGCGTTCGCAATCACTGCGCTCTCTACTCACTACTCAGCGATCTCATTTCGCCCCCGGCCAAAAACCTGGCTCACTAATCTTCCGCGAATCCTGTTGCGCAGCGTATTTCCGTACCCCAAGAGCAATCTCCGACGCTTTTCCAATCAACATGAAAACGAGATTTTCTTCCGGAAAATGTTTGGCGATTATTTCCTTTGCCATTGCCGGAGTAACCGCATCGATGCGCGCTTCCATCTGATTGATTTCGTCGTCATCCAATCCATAAAACTCGTGCGCGGCAATAGTCCGCGCAAGCTGGCCAGACGTTTCGATGGACGGCGGAAATTGTCCCTTCATATACGCCTTGGCGGACGCCAGCTGCTCCGCGGTCACGCCGTCCTTGTGCAGCTTCGCCAGCACCTGCAGCGCCAGGTCAATCGCCTGAGCCGTCGATTCATTTTTCGTATAACTGTAAATCGCAAATGCCCCGGGCTCTTTTCTGGAATCGAAAAACGCTTCCGCTCCATACGTCAGTCCGGATTCCACCCGCAACGCTTCGTTCAATTCAGAAGTGAATCGCCCACCGAAGATCGTGTTCACCACGCGAATTGCCACCCGGTCCGGATCATTTTCCGCGGTTCCAATATTGCCAAAAACAAAAAACGTCTGCGTCGAATCAGGCTTGTCAACCAGCAAAAGTTTTTTGCCCTTCACCGGCACCGGCGCGGCAAGCGCTGGCAGCACGCCGGCTTTCGCTGGCCAACCTGCAAACGCCTGCTCGATCTTGGCGCGCATCTGCGCCACGTTGAATTCTCCCGCTACCGCCAGAATCGTGTTTCCGGGCGTGTAGTTTGTTTCGTAGAATTTCGCAACCGTATCGCGCTTGATGCGTGCCAGCGAAAGCTCGTCCCCGCCGTCCGGCCGGGCATAGGGATGCTTACCAAACAAATATCCGTAGTAATAATTCAGCGCCACCGATTGTGCCTGATCTTTTGCCGCCTTGATCCCGTCAATATCCTGCGCCACTAACTTGTCGGTTTCCGCCTGCAGCAAAGCCGGATGCAGCATCGCATCGGAGAAAAGCTCCAGTCCCTTATCCACGTCCTTGCTCAGAAACTCTCCGGAAATTGCCGTATAGTCGGCGCTGGAATCGGCGCTGAATTCCGCGCCGATAAAATCCAGGTCCGCTGCAAACTGTTGCGCGCTGCGCTTCGCCGTTCCCTTGCGCAGCAGTCCCGCTGTCACCGACGCCAGCCCCTCTTCTCCAGCCGGGTCGGCCACCGAACCAGCCTTGATGATCGCCGCAACATTCACCATGGGTACGCCGCGTTTCTCCATCAGCAGTACCGTCATGCCATTTTTCAATACAATTTTCTCGTGTGGCGGTAGTTTTAAGGTTTGTGCGCTCGTCGTCCACACGCACACCGCTGCCAGAACCACCGTAAACGCAGTGCGCAACGCTTTTGTCCCCCGGTTCATTGCTTTGCGCCCCCTGGCTCCCCGTTCTCTGGAATTAACGTCGCCACCGTGCGATTATTCGCGCCGAAATATTTTTGCGCTACCCGCTGCACATCGCCTTTCGTGACCGCGCCGTAATTCTTCGCGGCATCAAAAAGTTTGTTGTAGTCCCCGAAAAACACTTCGTATGTTCCAATCGTGTTCGCGCGGCCATTAATCGTTCGCATCTGATGATAAAACTCCACCAGCCGAATATTTTTCGCTTTCTCCAATTCCTGATCGCTGATCGGTGTTTTCTTCACTTTTTCCAGCTCGTCATAAATCGCCGCCTCGCATTTCTGCGGGTCTACTCCCGGCTTTGGCTGCGCGGCAACAACCGCCAGTGTTGGATCGAATCCCGCCTGCTGGGAAATGTTTACTTCCAGCGCGATCTGATCCTTGTCCACCAGGCGCTGGTACATCCGCGAACTTTCCCCTTGCACCAGCACCGTGCGCAGAACATTCAACGCGTAAAAATCGCGACTGTTGGTTTGCGGGACGTGATAGCCGATCATCAACAGCGGCAGTTGCGCTGGCTTGCGCACGATTAAACGGCGTTCCCCCATCTGTTCCGGTTCGACGGTAGTGACCGGCGGCGGAGGAGCGTGCTGCGGAATTGGCTCGATATATTTTTCGCACAGCTGAAAGATTTCTTCCGGAATAACGTCGCCGACGACAACCATGGTCGCGTTGTTCGGCGCGTAGCCCATCTCAAAGTGATGTTTCAAATCGTCGATGGTCCAATGCTCGATGTCGCTCATCCATCCGATCACCGGCCACTGATACGGATGCGCGATAAAGGCGGTGGCCTTTAATTGCTCGTCCAGGAGTCCACCGTTGTTGGCGTCCACGCTGGTGCGTCGTTCCGAGGCCACGACCTCCCTTTCCGACGCAATTTTCTTCGCATCGAAACTCAAATACTGGATGCGGTCGGCTTCGATATCGAAAATCAGATTCAGCGCTGACCGCGGGAACCAATCCTGGTATACCGTGACGTTTTCCGTGGTGTACGCGTTGTTCGAAGCGCCATTGGCCTCCATGGCCTTGTCCAAGTCGCCCGGTCCGTATTTTTTCGCGCCGTTGAACATCATGTGCTCAAAAAAATGCGAAAGTCCCGTGGTCCCCGGATGCTCGTTGCGCGAACCGATCTTGTAGAAAATGTACAGCGCGACGTTAGGAATGCTGTGATCGGACGCAACCAGCACTTTCATCCCGTTCTTTAAGGTCTTCGTCGCCACCGGAAATTGCTGCGCTTCGCTCTGCGCGGAGGCCGCAATTGCGGCAGTGGAACACAGCGTTCCCAGCAGCAATCCGCGCAGCACCACACTCACTCTGTTCATGGAACCACCCTCAGGGATCTACCAACTATTCAGTACGTATAAACTCAACAAAATGTTCTAGAGAAATCTTCCGGCGGCAAGGCTCAGTGAGGGTAATGCCGCGCTTTTTCCCGTAGGTTGCAGCATGCTGCGCCCTAAACGCCCAGGCGTAAAAATTCAGCACGCAATCTGTATCTGCGTGATCCTACTTCTCCGCCACCAACCCCAACACCCGTACCGGCCCACCCGAACCGCCTTCCAGCTTAATCGGCGCCGCGATCAAAAACGCTCCCCCCTCCGGCAAATCCTTCAAATCCGCTAAATTTTCCAGTTGAAAGACGTCCGCGCCCAACACCGCGCGATGCACCGGAAAATCCTTCGAGTTTCCCGGATCGATGCTCAACGTGTCGCAACCCAATCCGCTGATTTTCCGTTCCAGCAGCAATTTTGCTGCGTCCACGGAAAATCCCGGAAAGTGCATGGTGCCATCAGCATCCTGATTGCGATATCGGGAAACGTCCGGCCAACGCGAAGCCCACCCGGTCCGCAACACTACAATCGCTCCGGCCGGAATCTCGCCGTGCTTCTCTTCCCAGGCTTCGATTCGCTTTACCGTCAATTGATAGTCCGGATTGCGTTCGGCCTCGTTTCGAACATCCACGATTACCGCCGGACCGAAAAATTTCTCCACGGGAATTTTGTCCACGGTCGTGGTTCCCGGAGGAAAGTGCGCCGGCGCATCCATGTGCGTCCCGTAATGCTCCAGCATCCAGAAGCTGCGCGTGAAGTAGCCGTTCTTTTCGACGGTCGCATTTACTTTTGCTTCGAACGCCTTGGCATCGCCCGGCCATGGCACCAGTTTATCGCTCAACGCGTAACTGAGGTCGATCACTCGCGTCTTGCCGCTGGCAATTTCGTCAAGCTGGGGTTTTTGCATGGGACTTTGTGGGCGTGCCACTGTTCCCGCACCGAGCAAAATTGCCGCGGAAAGCACAGTTCGAACGGAGGACTTCATGCATCACCTCGTCGCACATGGCCAGCGGGAGTGCTCAGTGCGAAAATTTTAGGGCAATGGTATTCCGGGCGTCGCGACGATTCCCGCCATCTTCAGGATTTCGACATATTCCGCATCAGTGATGGCCGAAACGATCAACCGCACATTTTTCAGGAACTTTACTTTGCGTAGTGCCTTGTTCGCGCGTAATTCCGCCAGTGTCACTTGCCGTGGCAGCTTTTCGAACGCGCGCAAGTCCGCCACCAGGTTTTTGCCCTCGGAATCATGCGGGTCGGGATACGGATCGCGCGACACTTCCGCAATGGAATAAAACGAGCGCTCTGGCGCCGAGTGGTAGCACAAAACACGGTCGCCCTTGCGCACCTGTTTCAGCGCGCGAACCGCGTCGGCTTTCGAACCGGCACCGTGCCACATTTCCTTGCCCTTCACAAAAAGGGTGTCCCAGTGGTAGTGGTGCGGGTCTACGGTAAAGATCCAGTAATGGCGAGTCGCTGTGGGAGTGGTCATCGAACCAAAGTTCGGCGGTACTATACACGGCAGAGACTGCAAAGCCAAACAAAATGTGAGGGTTAGAGGAATATCGGTGGAAAAAGTACTCCCCGGAGTTCGAATCGGCACCGCCTCGCAGCCAACCGCTTTACTTTCTGTTGTTTACGGCGATTATCCAAGACTTACGAAGACTTCCTCTCCGCGGACTTCAACCGCATAGCAACCCACTCCGGCGTTGGGATTTTGCACTGCTTTTCCCGTGGTTACATCAAATTGCCAGCCGTGCCACGGGCAAGTCACTACCTTGCCGTCAAGCTGCCCTTCCCCGAGCGGCCCTCCACGATGCAGGCAGGTGTTGCTGATGGCATAAACGGTCCCAGCGACGTTTGCCAACGCGATTGGCTGTCCCGCGACCTGCACTTCCATGATCGAACCCACAGGAATTTCGGCCAGTGATGCCGCTTTCTCAAATCCCATTCGTCCCTCGTTGTTTGCGATTCCCTTCGAAACGCGCGCTCAACCAGCTTACTTTGCGAATCGCCGCGCAGTATAACCTTCGGCCTGTGCGTCGTAAAGAATCGCAAACTGGCCATCGCCGCAGGGAATCCGTCACTCCAACAATCGCAGCCCCGTCATAAGCGGCAAATGTCGAGGTCGGTCATTCCGATCCTGCCTGCGCAGCGGGCGAAGCGACCGAAAGGCTCCGACCCTGTCGGAAGGAATCTCTCTTCGATTGCAGCATGCGCGGATGGCCTGAGCAACGCAGCCCGTCAGTCCAGCTTCGCGATGTGCACGCAATTCCGTCCCGCGCGTTTCGCTTCGTACAACATTTCGTCTGCTTTGCGTACCAAGGCGTCAAAATCTTTTAAATTGCCTCTCTCGCTGCCCGCCACTCCGAAGGTCGCCGAAATACTGACGCTCTTCCCCGAAAAGGGAAATGACAGCGCGCAAAACAACTCGCGAAAGCGGTTGATGGCCAGTTCAATGTTGTCGCCACTCACATGGGAAATCACAATCAGGAATTCGTCACCGCCCAGGCGGCCGCACATATCCGAAATTCGCGTCAGCTTTCTCAGTGTGTCCGCGAAAGTTCGCAACACGGTATCGCCCGCTTCGTGTCCGAAGGTATCGTTAATTTCCTTGAACGAATCAAGATCACCAAGCACCACCCACACCGGAAAACCATGCCGGGCGGCGCCTTTCAGTTGTTTGTTGGCCCATTCCTCAATTGCGCGGCGATTCGGAAGGCCGGTAAGAACATCAGTGGAGGCCACTTCCTGAAGCAGCGCGCGCTTGTCTTCCAACTGGCGATGCAAATCGATGATGCGCCGGCCAACACCGATGCGCGCCAGCATTTCGCTGGAGTCGAATGGTTTTACAAGATAGTCGTCGGCGCCGGCTTCCAGGCCTTTTACCACGCCACCCTTTTCGTTGTTGCCGGTCATCAGAATGATGTAGGTGTACGGCGAAGATTTGTCGGCGCGGATGCGTTCGCACAGTTCCAGCCCGGAAAATTCCGGCATGATCCAATCGGTGATGATAATGTTCGGCGATTTCTCTTGATAAATGCGCAGAGCGTCATTCCCGTCGCGGGCAAAGGACAGCGAATAAGTCTCTACGGAGAGTATCTGCTCGAGGAGTTTGTGATAGACGGGAGAATCGTCGACTACCAGCACTTCATATTTTGGCGCGAGGATAGTCATATGCAAGGTTTTTGGAGTGGTCTTTGCGCAGTTTTTCCGCAGGGCTGCGAAAAAGGCTGCGATATTTTTCCATGTCAGGGTTTGTAAGTACAAACCCTGAAACCCTGACTGTGACTGTAGCGAACTCCAGATGTGTGCGATGGGAAAATAATGTTACGGATTGTCGCAGTAGTTACAAATTCTTACGAAAGTGCGTGATGGACGCAAACTGTTTCTGTCCACGAAGGCGAAAAATCTACACCGTTCTGCCGCAAGCGCCGCAAAAATGCGCGCCAGCCGGGCCTGGCGTGCCGCATTGCGAACAGAAGCGTCCCACGCTGGCAGGAACATAGTGCACATAATGTGGCCGATCCGATGCGATGGCCCAAATGAACGCGGCGACCCACCCGATCAGCGTCCAGCCCAGAAAAAGATTCAACAGTAAAATACCGGTAGCGTCGGATTTGTCTCTGCCCAGGATCGCCGGCAGGAAATAAAGGATTACTACAAACAGGAGACTAAACATTGTTGCTGACTCCTTCGAGAGCGCCCGTGGAAACTAGTTCTGCAGCCCTCTATATTTACAATACGCAAATCTTGGCACAAAGTTCCGCGAGTTCAGCCGCCAGGTTTCGCCTCGCTGGCCAGTTTTCGTTTTCTGGTCTTATGCCTGAGACCCACGACGAACCCGACAAATGCAACAAGGATGATGCAAATCGTCCGCTGCCCTGATCGAGGAACGGAGATCGCAAGTGACTGCGTTGTCCTGGAGTAACAACATCTGATTTCTCGCTACGCCCCTTGTACTCTTACTAAGAGTTCGGCGAATTTTTGTTTGCGTTCGGCTTGGTCTTTCCCGGATTCGGCTTCGGCCAGTTGCGTGATGTTCATGCTGCAGAATTTTGGTCCGCACATGGAGCAGAATTTTGCTTCCTTGTAGAAATCGTCTGGCAAAGATTCGTCGTGCATGGCGCGGGCTGTTTCCGGATCGAGTGACAACTCGAACTGTTTGTTCCAGTCAAAGAGGAAACGCGCGTAGCTAAGTGCGTCATCGCGATCGCGGGCGCCAGGACGATGGCGAGCGACGTCCGCGGCGTGTGCGGCAATCTTGTATGCGATCACGCCTTGCTTGACGTCTTCGGCATTGGGCAGGCCGAGATGTTCTTTCGGCGTGACGTAACAAAGCATGGACGCACCGTGCCAGCCGATCATGGCCGCGCCGATGGCGCTGGTGATGTGGTCGTAGCCGGGAGCGATGTCGGTGACCAGAGGGCCTAGCGTGTAGAACGGCGCTTCGTGGCACCACTCCATTTCTTTGTCGACCTGCTCTTTAATTTTGTCGAGCGGAATGTGGCCGGGGCCCTCGACCATGACTTGTACGTCGTGCTCCCAAGCTTTTTTGGTGAGTTCGCCGAGAACTTTCAGTTCAGCGAATTGCGCTTCGTCGCTGGCATCGGCAATCGAACCGGGACGCAGACCATCGCCCAGCGAAAAGCTGACGTCATGCTTCTTGAAAATTTTGCAGATTTCGTCGAAGCGTTCGTAGAGAAAGTTTTGCTGTTGGTGATGCTCCATCCAATGCGCCATTAGGGAGCCGCCACGGCTGACGATTCCGGTGATGCGCTTGCGGACGAGTGGAACGTGCTGACGCAAAACGCCGGCGTGAATGGTCATGTAGTCCACGCCCTGCTCGGCTTGCTCTTCGATGACTTCGAGCATCAGATCCATGGTGAGATCTTCGGGGCGGCGCACGCGAGAAATTGCTTCGTACACGGGAACCGTGCCGACGGGAACGGGCGAAGCGTCAATGATGGCTTTGCGAATGGTGGGAATGTCGCCGCCGGTGGAAAGGTCCATCACGGTATCTGCACCGTAGTGCACAGAGTGGTGCAGCTTCTTTAATTCTTCGTCGATATTTGAGGTTGTGGCGGAGTTGCCGATGTTCGCGTTTATTTTGCAGTTGAAAGCGATGCCGATGCCCATCGGCTGCAGATTGCGGTGATGAATGTTGGCGGGGATGATGGCGCGGCCGCGAGCAATTTCACTGCGCACAAGTTCGGGTTCGATTTTTTCGCGCTTGGCGACGAAGAACATTTCTTCGCTGAGGATGCCTTTGCGGGCCAGGTGCATCTGCGACATATTTTTATTGCCATTTGCCGCGGCGGCTTCCGATTCGCGTTTTTCGATCCAAGTGTCACGCAATGCCATAGGGCCCCCAGTGAATGCAGCCGGTCCGGATGCCAGTCCAGAGGATTGAAACGAGGGCCAGAATCCGTGCTGCGGATGAAACCAAAGTATGGCATCGGGGCGAAGCGACGGCAACCGACCGGAAGGATTGCCACCGAGTCCCAGAGAATAAGAGAAACAGGCGATAGAAACTATAGTTCCTATTTGCTGGCGAAGGGAGGGGTACAGCCGGGGTACTCTGGTCGATCCCCTGCGGCGCTCTGGGAGTTGAGTCAGGGCTTAGGAATATTGACAAGCGGGATATACTCACGGGCTCATGGTGAACGAAGACATGGAAGAGCCACGTGGCGACGAGCACGGCGCTGGCGGGTCCGCTTCGAATGATGCGCCGCGGCCCGCGGAGTCTGCGGCAGCCGGTGCTGGCGGTTTGATCGTGGTGTCTCCTGAGGAGATTGGCGCGCAGCCGATCGTTGATAAAGGAGGGGGTGGCGTTAGGGGCGGCGGTGGCGGAGGTTCGCATGAGCGGGGGCGGCCGCCTGTCGAACTGAAAATGTGGCAGGTGGCGGCGATTGCGGTGCTGGCGGCGTTCACGATGTTTATTACCTGGCGGGTCAAGCGGCTGGAGAAGAGTGTTCTTTCGCGGACTTCGGCGTCGGTGATGATTTCGAAGAGCGCGCCGGAGTTTACCCTGCCAGCGTTGAGTGGCGACACGATTTCGCTGGCGGATTATCGGGGGAAGAAGACCGTGGTGGTGAGTTACTGGGCGAGTTGGTGCGGGCCTTGCAAGGTGGAACTGCCGGAGCTGCGCGACTTCTATATGCGGTATCACCAGGCTGACGCGAATTTCGAAATTCTGGCGATCAGCATCGACGAACAAAAAGCTGACGCGGAAAAATATGCGGGCGCAGAGAAACTTCCCTTCCCGGTTTTGTTCGATCCGCAGAGCAAGACCGCTGACGCGTATTCGGTGGAAGGAATTCCCACCATGTTCGTGATCGACAAAAGCGGAAAGATCGTTCATGCGCACGCCGGGCTGGAACCAGCGATGCCGATTCAGTTGGTGAGCGAATTGGGGCTGAAGTATAGGGGAATGGAAGATGCCGGAGAGACGAAATGACTGTGCCGGCGCTGGAATTCCAGAACGTCACCAAAACTTATCGCCGATGGCTGGGCGGGCAGCAGGTGGCAGCGCTTTCGCAGGTGTCGTTCAGCGTGGCGGAGGGCGAGGTGTGCGCGTTCCTGGGACCGAATGGCGCGGGAAAAACGACCAGCATCAGCATTTTGATGGGATTTCTGTACGCGGACTGGGGACGGATTCGCGTGTTGGGATTTGCGCCGGGAGATGTGCGAGCCAAACGGCGAATCGGATTCGTGCCGGAGAATTTTGCGTTTTATAAACACCTGAATGCCGAAAAGCTGCTGCGGTTTCATGCCCGGCTTGCGGGCGTGACGGAAGAAAAACGGGTTGCGTTGATACCGGACCTGATCGGCAAGGTTGGGCTGGGGGGCTATGAGACGTTGAAGATCGGGCGGTATTCGCGCGGGATGGTACAGAGGCTTGGGATTGCGCAATCGCTGCTGGGCGATCCGGAGCTGTTGATTCTGGATGAACCGACGTCGGGACTAGATCCTGCGGGCCGAAAAGAAGTGCGCGATTTGATTTTGAGTTCAAAGGCGGCGGGTAAAACAATTTTTCTGAGTTCGCATTTGTTGTCCGAGGTGGAACAGATTTGCGATCAGGCAGTGATCATCGATCGCGGGCGAGTGGTACGCGCGGGAACGATGAATACGCTGCTGGTGACAGGCGATCAAGTGGAAATTATTGCGAATACTCTGCCGGAGGAGTTGGAAGCGGTGCTACGCGAGTGGGGCGCCACGATTGAGCGGAACGCGCGTGGCGTGAAGATGGTAATCGCGAGCGGGCGCAAACGCGAAGTTGTAGAGCGGTTGTGGCTTGGCGGTTGCGATGTGCTGCGACTGAATCCAGTGAAGGGTTCGCTGGAGGATTTGTACATGAAATTGGTGGGAAAGAGCGAAGCGGCATGAAACTGCGCGACATCTTACGCACCATCGCCGCGAACACGTTTGGAATTTTTCTGCGCGACAAGTTGCTGATTATTTTTGCCGCGCTTTTTGTGTGCGTGATTTTGCTGATGATGAGTCCGTTGCTGGCGTTGCGGGCGCGGACCACGGCTTCTAACCTGGAGGGCATGCAGGCGTATGTGCTGGGGATGGTATCCGCAATCATGTACATGGTGAGCGGGGCGGGAAGTTTGCTGGCGGCGTGGGCGGCGGCGGATGCAGTGGCGACGGAGATGAAAAGCGGGACGATTCTGGCGGTGATGGCGCGCCCGGTTAAACGCTGGGAATTTTTGCTGGGGAAGTATCTAGGCGTGCTGATGCTGATGGCATGCTACGTGGCGATGATGTTCGGATTGAGCTACCTGCTGGCGTGGATGGGCGGGCAGCGGGTGCTGGCGGCTTCGTGGATACTGCTGGCGTATCCGTTGGTGCGATACGCGATTTATGCGGCGATTGCGATGGCAGTGGCGACGCTAGCGCATCCGGTGTTGAGCTGGGCGTTCACGCTGCTGCTGGGAGTAGCGGCGATGCTGGTGGTACCGTCCGAGGAGCCCATCGCGAACGCCGGGCTGCGATGGCTGAGCACGGGTTTGTATTACTGGCTGCCGTCGACGCAATTTTTGTCGGAGGATCGGTTTCTGAATATCAAGCAAGCGACGTTGCGGCAAACGGGTTGGGCGGAACATTTTTTGACACTGACGTATGGCGTGGATTATGCGTTGGTGGTGTTGCTGCTGGCGATGTGGTCGTTTCATTATCGGAGTTTGAAGCGGGATTGAGCGGTTTGCGCTGGAGGGAACTTATGGCGGCTCGGAAAAAAAGAAGGACGGCGGGATAAGCCCGCCGCTACATAAAACAAATAGCAAAGGCGCCCCGACCGGTTCGGGGCCCGCAACTGCGGCCATCAGGGGAAACTCTATGGAATCCCGACTCGGTCGGCCAAATCGGGCGCCAGCGGATTCGTCCACCGATCCAGCCATGATTGGCGCATGATTCTATCGTATCGCGATACATTCCCGGTGTCAGGGTGATGATTGCAAAGTTGGCAAGAATGTTCGCGCAAATAATTTTCCATGCTTAAAGCGGATCAATTGGAGGCGTGACGGGAGCCCGGGTCAACAGTTCGGAAAGACCGTGGCCGCTGCCGCAGCCAGTCGCGGTCTTGTTGTGGACTGCCAAGAGAGCGGAAAGCGCCTGCGCATGGTGCGGGTGGCCGGCGACGGACGCCGCCACCTAGTGGTATGTCCCGTATATAACTTTACAGAACAGCCGGCATCTTTTTCCCCCTGGGCTGGGTGGATCCGGGTTTGATCTGCTCCATCTTGACCCGCGCGCGATCGATCTTTTTGATGATG
>Ga0073928_10006738_pt1 | contig 15304 bp, 11 predicted proteins | sample PaiPotPPA55metaG_FD_76969 | JGI IMG/M metagenome (GOLD analysis project Ga0073928, IMG submission 76969) | Iron sulfur acid spring bacterial and archeal communities from Banff, Canada, to study Microbial Dark Matter (Phase II) - Paint Pots PPA... ... | reverse complement strand
TGACGGGCGTGCCGAGAATCTGGATGATGCTGGTAGCGTAGTGCGCCCAAATGAAGAGCGGCAGACGCGACCAGGTCATGCCCGGCGCGCGCATGCGATGGATGGTAACGACGAAATTCAGGCCGGTGAGGATGGAGGAAAATCCGGTGACGAAGATGGCGAGTCCGGCCTCGACGATTTTTGTGTTGCTGTAGGCGGTGCTGAAAGGCGTGTAGAAGGTCCAACCGGTATCGACGCCGCCGGTCAGCATGCAGTGCAGCATCATGATGCCGCCGATGATGTAGAGATACCAGCTCAACAGGTTGATGCGCGGGAAAGCCAAGTCTTTGGCGCCGATCATCATGGGTACGAGGAAGTTGCCCAGCACGGCGGGAATGGACGGAATGAGAAAGAAGAAAACCATGACCATGCCATGCATGGTGAAGAGTTTGTTGTAGGTGTCGGCCTGTACCAGGTCGCTGGCGGGGGTGAGCAGTTCGAGCCGGATGAGCAGAGCGAAGAAGCCGCCGATGAAAAAAAAGAACGTGATGGAGATCAGGTAGAGAAGCGCAATGCGCTTGTGGTCGGTGGTGAACAGCCACGAGCCGACGCCGTACTCCTTGTTGAGATAATTTTCCCGCTCAACGGGTTGAATGGTTGCGGTAGCCATACTCATTGCACCTGACTTCCTGCGGCCCTGGAATTATCTTGCTGCCTGGCAGCCGCCGTCCTGGTCGAAGTTGCGAGGGGTTGCGAGAGCGATTTCACGTACGCCACTAATGCGTTCAGTTGCTCTTCGCTCACGAGTCCCTGAAACGTGGGCATGACTGGCTTGAATCCGCTCACGACCTTGGAGCCGGGGTCGAGAATGGATTCGCGAATGTAATTTTCGTCGGCGGTTATGGTGCGCCCGTCTTCGAGGTGCACGGGCTTGCCGAAAATCCCCTCGAGATTCGGGCCGCGGCCTGGCGTGTCGGCGCGATGGCAGGTGACGCACCCGAGCTCGGCGAAGATCTTCTCACCCGAGGCGGAGAGCGGGCCCGCCGGACTGCCGCTCATCCAGGCTTCGAATTGTGCTGGCTCCATCACGATGATGGAACCGATCATGCCGGAGTGCTGCGTGCCGCAATATTCGGCGCAGAACAGATGGTAGGTTCCGGGCTTGGTAGCTCGGAACCAGGCGAGGGTGTAGCGGCCCGGGAGCACATCCTGCTTCATGCGGAATGCTGGAATGAAGAAGCTGTGGATTACATCCTGCGACGTCATGATGAGCTTCACGTCGCGGCCAACAGGAACATGCAGTTCGTTGATTTCGCGCTGGCCCTCGGAGTGTTCGAGCTTCCACATCCATTGCTTGGCGACGACGTAGACTTCGGTGGAATCGCGGGGTGGCGTGCGGCTCTTGAAAAAGACGACCGCGCCCCAGACGAAAATGACCATGAATACCATGAACGGGACAACGGACCAGGTCAACTCGAGTGGCGTGGATCCTTCAATTTGCTCGGCAAGAACACCACGTCGGTGGCGATAGCGCGCAGCAAAGTAAAGCAGCGCGGAGAAGATGAGCAGCGACATCAAGCCCGAGACAATGAGCAGGAAGATGAACAGGGCATCGACGTTGCCCGCCGCGGCAGAGGCCCTATCGGGCCATAGTGGAAAGTTATCGAACATATCTTGCTGGTCCAGACCCTGCTTGCCCCGGTCCGACTTGACCCGGTTTTGACTCCAAGGTTCTTCGCGGCGGCGCGAGTTTCTCCAATCGAAAAAGGATGAACAGGAGCAGGCCCAGCATGAGGATGGTGAGTCCGGCTCCGAGGCGCAAAATGTTGCTGACGATCGCGCCGTATTTTCCGGTGGCGGGATCGTAGTGATAGCAATAGAGCAGTACCTGATCGACGGCGTTGCCGATCTTGCCTTGCGAGGCCTCGACCAATCCCATACGAAGATCTTTCGGCGGATAATCGACGCCGTAGAAATATCGCGAGATGCGGCCTTGCGGGGTCAGGACCATGAGGGCGGTGGCGTGCGCGTACTGATTAATTTTGGGATCGTATTGATATTGAAAACCGACGGCCTTGGTGAGCGCGTTGATGGACTCGGCCGGGCCGGTCAGGAAATGCCAGCCGGAAGCGGCGCTGGCGCGGCCGTAGCGCTTGAGGTAGTCCTGCTTCTTGGCGGCGGCGATGGCGGGCGTCTCGTTGGGATTGAAGCTCACGGTGAGCACGTCGAATTCGTTGCCAATGTCGAACTTCACCATCTTCATGGATCCGGTCAGGCCCGATAAGACTTCGCCGCACAGCATGGTGCAGTTGTAGTAGACCAGGTTCAAAATCAACGGCTTCTTGCCGAAGTAGTCGCCCAGTTTGACGGTGCGTCCGGAGTCGTCCACGAAAGTGAGATCGGGAGGCACTTGGCCATCAAGATGCTGCTCGATGCCGACGTTCTGCAAATACGGCGGGCGGATGTTCGACGGGGGCGACATGATCCCTTTGGTCATCGCCTGGGATGTGGCGCGGGGGGCCGCTGTCAGGATGGCGGCTCCGATGAGGAATAGGGGAAGCAGGAGAGTTCGCCGGCGCCTGCGGGCGGCGGCGGATCGCGCTGTCGAGCGTTGCTCGACTGGACCGCCGGAAGCGGCTGTCCCCGCATTACTTTTTACTGGCGGATTGTGGTAGTGATGCTTCACTTCTTGCTTTCCTTCTTCTTTTCCGTCGGCTTCTCCGGCTGAGACTTCGAAGACTGATCTGCGGATGCTTCGCCGCTTGTACTCGGGGCGCGGACGGGAAGGCCGCGCTCGACGAGCAAGTCCATGGCCCGGTCGATCGGAATACGGACGGTTCCAGCCTTCTGATCGACCCAATCGTAGCTATTCAGAGTCTGTGCTTCGTCGGTGCGGATCTTATCGAGTTGACCGCGCTCGTCGACTTCCAGTTGTGGGCTGGGGAAATTTTGCTTCAGGTAATCTTTGTAATCCGCCGACAGTTTGCGCGTGTCTTTCGGGGCGTTGGTGACGAGCGGGCTGACCGGCGCCTGTTGCGATTCGGACCGCTTTTCGAGAAACGAATACAAACCGTCGACCACAAAGTGCGTGAGGAGTCCGGCGAGGACAAGGCCTGCCAGGAAATATAGAACACCGGAGACGCCGATGTCGCTGCGTTCGTATCCGCCGTTACCGGTCGATTTCACGGGATGGATTTCGTTGCTCATGCTCTGTCAGTCATTCTGGGTCAATCATTCTTTGTTAGTCATTCTTTGTTAGTCATTCTTTGTTAGTCATTCCTTGTGAACCATGCTTTCTCGATCATGCGCTTTCCGGGTGATGATGTTGCGGGTGCAGCACTTCTCCGGCGGACGGATCGTAGAGCGGCAACAAGGGCAGCGAGCCCAGATTGCGGAAGAAGTAAGCCAGCCAGAAGCCGCCGATCGCAATCGGCACAACGATGTCAGCGACAGTCACCTGGAACGTCGTGGAGAAATTCGGCTCGATGATCCAGAACAAGTCCAGGTAACGCATCAGCATGAGCCAAACCGCCAACCAGACCAACTTGCGGATGTTGCGCTTGAACGGACGGGACAACAAAGTCCCGAACGGGATGGCGAAGTGGAAGATGACGATGAACAAGCCGACGTATCCCCAGCCTCCGTTCAAACGCCGCATGTAATACGTGATCTCCGAAGGCAAGTTTCCTGCCCAGATGATGAGCCACTGCGAATAGTTGAAGTACGCCCAGACCATCACGAAGGTCAGCATCCATTTACCGTGATCGTGAACGAAGTCAGGACTCAACATCTCGGACATCGGCTTGTAATTGAAGAGGATGCGCTCGACAACCACGGCGAAGCACATGGCGGAGAGGACTTCGCCGATGAGGATGACGAGTCCGAAGATGGTGGAGATCCAGCTGGGATCAAGCGACATGACCCAGTCGATGGCAGCGAAAGAAATGGTGAATCCGTAGAGGATGAGGCCCGGGCCGGCGACGGCTTTGAAGCGCTCGGTGTTGTCAGGAGCGCCGGCACGGTCGGTTTGCCTCGACCAGTGCGAGAGCAAATAGGAGAGCAGGTTCCAGATGGCGAAGTAGAAGATGGCGCGAATGACGAAGCCATTCGTGGTGAGATAGGTTTTGGTGATGTCTTTGAGATGCTCGCTCAGGTGCTTGTCGGCGATCTGGTCGAGCGGCTGCGCCCATATGTAGAGCTTGTGCATTCCTAGAATGATGGGAATGAACAGGAGCGCCAGCAGCGGCTGTGTGCGCATCGCGGCACCCAGTATTCTGCGGATGACCATGCCCCAACCGCCGCCGGTCAGGTGGCGAATCATGAGGATCGCCATTGAACCCAGGGAGACGCCCAGCCAGCACATGAATCCGAGGAGGTAGGCGCGGAAGAACTGCTCCGGGCGAAGGAATGCGAGGATCAGCGCTATCAGGCCGAAGACGACGCCGACAATCAACGACCGCTGCCCGATCGTTTTCACGATCGGAGGTGCGGTGAGATCGAGTTGTTTCACGGCCGGCGCGCTCATTTCTGTTCCTCTGCTTGCGAATTATTCTCGGGCAAAACGGCCGGGAGGCTAGCCCCCGTGCCGGGCTCGCGGAATTTCAGCGGCTCGGAAGGTATCTTCTGCGCAGCGGGCACGTCAGCCCTGGTCGCGTTCTGGCTCAACTGGAGTGCGCGAACGTAGGCGACGATGTCCCAGCGATCCTGCGGTGGAATCTGCGAGGCGTAGTCGGGCATGACGCCGAAACCTTCGCTGATAATGTCGTAGAAATATCCCAGGGGAGCCTTCTCGAGGCGCGCGATGTGGAATGAGGGCGGCTGTTTCGAGAATCCGCGAGAGGTCACGAAACCGTTGCCATCTCCGAGGCGCGAGTGGCAGGGGGCGCAGAAAATGTTGAAGCGCTCCTCGCCGCGCAGCAGGACTTCTTTCGTGACGGGAAACGGCATCGCGTCGCCAGGATTGCCGCCAATCTTGCCGGTATAAAAATAGGAGTCTTCGTGGAGCTGTCCGCGGGCGACCGTGCCCTCGACCGGCGGGCGCGCGGAGCGCTGGTCGGAGAAGAAGTCGCTGCGGGAGAGCGGGTTCTGGCGCGGCTGCACGTGCATGTCGATGCGGCAGGCGGAGAGGAGCGCGATGGCCGCGAGCAGCGCGCCCCAGGAACCTGCCCTCGCGAAAACCCAGGCTTCAGGCGTTCGTGGAATCCCACCCTTGCGCATCCAGCGCGCAAGGATGGGGCACCCGGTTTTTCCTAACACCGAAAGTTTTACGAGGGAGGCCATATTAGCTGGGCACCTCCGAGATGGAGCGCGGAGAGAGGCGCTCGAGGAACGCGCGCGTTGTTGCGGGGTCGTACTTTTTGTCGGATGAGAACACGATCAGGAAGAAGCGATCTTTGGAGGCGAGAGCGAAGCGCGCGACGTTGAAGACCGGGTGATAGGGCATGGGCAGGCCGTTGAGGGCGAGCATGCCGAAGACGGCTGAGATTCCGGCAAAAAGAATCGTCATTTCGAACGTGATGACGATAAACGCGGGCCAGGAATGCGCAGGCTTGCCGCCGATGTTCAATGGATAGTCGACGGCGGACATCCAGTACTGCATGATGTAGCCGGTCAGGCCGCCGATGATGCCGCCGATCAGCACGACCAAGGGAACTTCGTCACGATGGAAACCGATTTCTTCAGCCAGCCCTTCGATGGGAAATGGGCTGTAGGCGTCGATCTTCCGATAGCCTGCCTGATGCGTCGCGTGCGCCGCGTCGACCAGTGCCTGCGCCGAATCGAACTCCGCCATAACGCCGTAGATAGGATCACGTTTCATGCCGTTATTCCTTCACCTCCGCTTCCGGCAGGAGGGTGCGCATTTCAAAGATCGAAATCGCCGGCAGAAGACGCAGGAACAGGAACATGGCGGCAAGGAACATGCCGATGGTACCGATGTACGTCATCCAGTCCCAGCGCGTGGGATAGTACATGCCCCAAGAGGATGTCAGGAAATCGCGCTGCAAACTGACGACGACGATGATGAAGCGTTCCAGCCACATGCCGATGAGGATGACACCCGAGATGAAGAAAAGCGCGATCGGGCTGGTGCGAAGCTTGCGAATCCACAGAACCTGCGGAATGAAAATGTTACAGATCAGCAGCATCCAGTACGGGACTGCATACGGACCATGGAGGCGATTCCAGATCGTGAAGGCGTCATAACGGTCGCCGCTGTACCAACCCATGAATGCCTCGATGCCGTACCCGTAGGCGACGATCAATCCTGTCGCCAGCATGACCTTGGCCGAGTTCTGCAGGTGGCGTTCGGTGATGAAATCTTCGAGGCCATAGATTTTGCGGATGGGGATGGCCAGCATCAACACCATGGCGAAGCCGGAGTAAATCGCGCCGGCGACGAAATAGGGCGGGAAGATGGTGGTGTGCCATCCGGGGACGATGCCGACGGCGAAGTCGAAGCTGACCACCGTGTGAACCGAGAGGACCAGGGGCGTCGCAAGACCAGCCAGCAGCAGATAGGCAGTCTCGTAGCGATGCCAGTGGCGGGCCGATCCGCGCCATCCCAGGGAGAGCATGCCGTAAACGATTTTGAGCGGCCGTTTGTCGCTGCGGTCGCGCAGTGTCGCGAAATCGGGGATCAGGCCCATGAACCAGAACAACGCGGAAATGGTCGCGTAGGTAGAGACGGCGAAAACGTCCCAGATCAGCGGACTGCGGAATTGCGGCCACACGCCCATGGTGCTGGGATAGGGAAACAACCAGTACGCGACCCACGGACGACCGACGTGAATCGCAGGAAAGATTCCGGCGGAGGCGACAGCGAACAGCGTCATGGCTTCGGCGAAACGGTTGATCGAGTTGCGCCAGGACTGGCGCAACAGTAAAAGGATGGCGGAGATGAGGGTGCCGGCGTGGCCGATGCCGATCCACCACACGAAGTTGACGATGGCGAAGCCCCAGCCGATGGGGATGGTGACCCCCCAGATTCCGATACCTTTCAGAACCAGGTATCCGATGGCATAGAGCATCATCATGGTGAGCATGAAGAAGATGCCGAAGCCAAGGAACCATCCGTTCGAGGCGGGGCGGGTCAGCACGATCGCGCTGATCTTTTCCGTGACCGTGCCGAAGGTATGGCCTGGCTCGATTACGGGAGCTCGGTCATCGACCGTCATTTTGTATTGCTCGTCCATGCGTGGCTTAGCTTTAGCTGCTAGCTTCTAGCTTTTCCCTTCCAACTCCGGGTTCGGGTTGCGAACTTCTGCCAGATACGTGGTGCGCGGGCGGGTGTTCAGTTCGCCCAGCAGGCTGTAGTTGCGGGCCTGTGCTTTTAATTTTGAAACCTTGCTGTTCGGGTCATTCACGTTGCCGAAGATGATCGCACCGGCAGGACAGGACTGCTGGCACGCGGTCTGGAGTTCGGCATCGTTGATCTTGCGATCTTCGCGCTCGGCGTCGATGCGGCGCTCGTTGATGCGCTGCACGCAGTACGTGCACTTCTCCATGACGCCGCGGCTGCGTACGCTGACATCGGGATTGCGCATCATCTTGTATTGCGGCGTGTCCCAGTCCTGGAAGAGCAGGAAGTTGAAGCGACGCACTTTATAAGGACAGTTGTTCGAGCAATAGCGCGTGCCTACACAGCGGTTGTAGACCATGTCGTTCAGGCCTTCAGTGGTGTGGTTGGTGGCGCCGACGGGGCAGACTACTTCGCAGGGGGCGTTCTCGCACTGCATGCAGGGCACGGGCTGGAAGAAGGCGCGGGGATTATCGCGGTCACCCTGGTAGTAGGCGTCGACTCGTATCCAGTGCATGTGGCGACCCAACTGTGTCTGCTCTTTGCCGACCACGGCGATGTTGTTCTCCGACTGGCAGGCCAGCATGCAGTTGTTGCAACCCACGCAGGAGTTGAGATCGATCGTCATGCCCCAGGCGTAATCTTCTTCTTTGTAGGGATAGGGCTTGTAGAGCGAGAGCTCGTACGGCGTTTGTTCTTCTTTTGCGAAGTTCGGTTCTTTGCGGTATTGCTCGAGCGTGGTTTCGCGGACCAGGGGGCGATAGCCGCCGTCTGGCGTCTCCATGCTTTGCATGCCTTGGGTGGAGGCGAGCTTCGAGGTGGCTCCGGTCTTGCGGAGCTGCACGCCGGTGGCGATCCAGGGGGCATCGCTCGTGCGAAGTGCGTAGGCGTCGAAACCTTGGGCAGTGCCGACGCGGCCGGCGCGCTTGCGTCCGTAGCCGAGGAAGATAGTGACCGAATTGTCGGGATGGCCGGCTTGAATCCAAACTGGACCGCTGAGCTTCCGGCCGTTCAGCTCAAGTTCGACGACATCCTCAGTGTTGATGCCATGATCCTTTGCCATCTTGGGACCGATGAGGACGGCGTTGTCCCAGGTGAGCTTGGTCATCGGCTTGGGTAGTTCCTGCAACCAGCCGTTGTTCGAGAATTGTCCGTCGTGGATGGTGGGGTCGCGTCGGATGTTGAGCTCGATGAGGTTGGCGGCGGGGGGCGGCGGAAACTCTATCGACCCCTTCACGGCGACAGATTTTGGCGCGAATCTCGTGCCTTCGATCCAGCCGTCGTGCAGCGACTTTCGCCAGAACTTTTCGAAGTCCGCACCGGTGTGCTGCTTCTGCCAGTAGGCGCGGACGAGATCGTAACCTGTGGCGTCGGATTGGCCGTTGAGCAGGGCGACAAATTCAAGCGCGCTCTTGCCGTTATAAAGGGGTGCGATCAGCGGCTGGATGATGCTAGCCGTGCCGTCATAGGCGCGGGCGTCGCCCCAAGCTTCGAGCTCGTGCGTCGCGTTCACGTGCCATTGGCAGAGTTCGGCGGTTTCGTTTTGATACAGGCCGTAATGGACGCGCAGGGCAACGTTACTGTTCTGAAGAGCGTCGGCGAAGTTGAGATCGGCGGGCGCGTCGTAGACCGGGTTGCCCCCGAGAATGATGAGCAGGTCAACTTTACCGGCACGCATGTCATTGACCAGATCTTTGAGCGATTCGGTTTGGTTGACTGGATTAGCGTCGACCGGGTCGGTGTAGAAAACGGTCTTGCCGACGTTCAGTTGGTTATAGGAATGCGCGATCGCATGAATAGCTGGTGGTAGATGATCACCCACAATGATCGCGCTTGCGCCTGGGTGGTTCATGAGTTCTTGGGTCATCGGGTTGCGAGCGGAACCGTCAGGCAGGCCGCCGGTAAGCCCAAGTTGGCGCACAACCTCGAGGATTTGCTCGAGCCGCATCGGCCAGCGATGATCCGCCTTAGCTCCGGTTGTGGTCGGAGTCGACTCCACCATGTACAGGCGGTTCATGGGTGCATCGGGATTTCGGCGACTGGCGAAATCGCGGATGTAGCGCGTGTTGCCGGGGAAACCGGCGTAGAGGAAGTCGGCGTCGAGCGACACGATGACGTCGGCTTTCGAGAGATCGTAGCGCGTCTCGACGGGCTGTCCGAAGGCTAGCTTCGCGCCTTCGAGAACGTTGTCGCGATTCACCGGCTCGTAGACGTGCCACTTGGCCTGCGGATAACCCTTCAGGAAATTGCGCAGCTGATCGGCGAGTGTGGGCGAAGAAATCGTTGGCGTCAGAATGCGAATGCCCGCGCCTTGCAACGCTTTTTGCGCGCTCAGCGGGCCGCGCACGGCGCCGAGAAAGGCCTGCCACGAACGCAGGTCACCAAGCGATAACATGCTTTGCGAGCGATCGGGATCATAGAGGCCGAGAATCGACGCCTGCGCAAAGATGTCAGTGCCGCCTTGCGAGGCGGGATGCAGGTCGTTGCCTTCGATTTTTGTCGGACGGCCGAGATGGCTTTCGACCAGCAGAGGGTTGGCGTATCCGCCGAGCGTGCTCGCGGTGGCATAGTACATCGGGCGGCCCGGAATTAGATTTTCGGGCTGGCGAACATAGGGGACGATGGGTTCGGACGGCAGGCGCACGCATCCGGTCATGCCGGCCAGGCCGAGCGAGGCGCCCATCACTTTCAGGAAACCGCGGCGCGAGACGGAGTCGACCCATTCAGAGGCGCCTTTGGGGAATTCGCGGTGGAGAGCGTCTTGGAAATCTTGGCTGCCGGCGAGTTCTTCGAGGCTTCGCCAGTATTGCGGGCCCGTCTTTTCGGCGGCGTCGTGGGCGGTGGCCTGGTCGATGCGCGCGCGGACGGAGTTCAAGTCCAGTTTTTTGCCGGGACAGATATCTTCGCGCTTCGCGCCGTGATTGTTGTCGTTCGTCATTCGTCATTCATCATTCGTTTGAAGATTGTGCCGTGTCTACGGGACTTGTTTCTTTCTTCGGACCTACCCGGCACTTCCCTGCCGGGCTATCTTATGCCGCCCCTTCGGGGGCTTGTTCCTTTTCTCGTCTACTACCCCCGGCTTGCGCCGTGAGCTCGATTCTTTCGGGGCTTCGCGGCCGGGTTGCCGAACCTTCATCATCGGTGACAGGTGCTGCACGTCGTAATGTCTTTGACGCTGCGAACGTTGTACTTCTTGATCAGGGCTGTGCCCAACTCGTCCTGATCGGTGTAATTGTGGCCGTCGACAACCACCGGCGTCGTTCCGGTTGGCGGCCGGTAACGCATGTTGAACACCTGGTCGCGCGGGCGCAGATGATTTTGCGGAGCGCGGTGGCACGACAGACACCACTCCATTTGCAGCGACTCCTGCTGATACATCAACGGCATGAGATCGACCGGCCCATGACAGGTGTTGCAGCCGACTCCCTTGTTGATATGAATGCTGTGATTGAAGTACACGAAGTCGGGGAGCTGGTTCACGCGGGTCCACTGCAGCGAGTCACCGGACTGGTAGCTGGCGCGTACGGGTTCGAGCAACTTGGCGTTAGTCCAGATCTGCGAGTGGCAGTTCATGCAGGTCTTGGTAGGAGGAATGCCGGCAAAACTCGAGGTCTCGACCGAGGTGTGACAGTAGCGGCAATCGATGCCCAGACCGGTAACGTGATGCTGATGGCTGAACGGGACTGGTTGCGGCTTGCGCACCCCGGCGAAGGTGACGTAGGGCGAACGCTGGATTTCCATCGCCATCCAGCCCAGCGCTGCAACCAGAAACACCGCGCCGAAGATGGTGGCGCGAGACATCGTATTCGTACTGCGATGGAAGATCTGCGACATTCCCTTATGAGATCGTGCTTAAGAGACCCTGCGGAGCGAGCTTATGAGTGTCGTCCCTATGCGGATCGCCTCTAATGTGAATCGTCCGCGATTCGGTTGAGTACTGATTCCGTACGGCGAAAACAAAACCACCCACCGGTATTCATACAATCACTGCGAAACCAGAAATTATAAATAGATCGCTGAAGTTTGTCGCGCGTTTTTGGAATTTCACCGAAGAAAAAAACCAAACGCAATATTTCTAGAACAATGTCGGGATTCACAATAGGTGCGCCAGCGTACAGACATGACGTTCTGATATCGAGGCGAAATTGACTCTCTACCTTAGATTCATGACCATGAGTTTTGGCTCGGTCATTTCTTCGATGGCATAGCGAAGGCCTTCGCGGCCAAAACCGGAATCTTTGACTCCACCGTAGGGCATTTGATCGATGCGGAACGAGGGAACGTCTCCGGCGATCACGCCGCCGACTTCCAGTTCTTCATAGGCCTGGAACATCAGCTTCGCATCGCGAGTAAAGATGCCCGCCTGCATTCCATAGGCAGAATGGTTGACCTGCCGCAGGGCCTGATCAAAATCCTTGTAGGGCTCCACCGTCACTACGGGGCCGAAGATTTCCTGGCAATTCACTTTCATATCGGGCTTGGTGCCGGTAAGAACCGTTGGTTCGACGATGAGATTCTTGCGGCCTCCGCCGCAGAGCAGGCGCGCACCCGCCCGTACGGCTTCGTCGATCCAGGCCGTGGTGCGGATCGCATCGCTTTCCCGGATGAGCGGTCCGACATCGGTGGACTCATCGAGAGGATCACCGATCTTCAGCTTTTTCACGCCCTCGACAAACAGATCGGTGAATTTTCCGTAGACCGAATGCTCGACCAGGATGCGCTGTACGGAAATGCAGGTTTGGCCGGCGTACCCGAATCCACCGCTGACGCAGCGCTCGGCGGCGTATTCCAGGTCGGCGTCGCTGTGCACAATCACGGCAGCGTTGCCGCCCAATTCGAGAACGACTTTCTTTTTTCCGGCGCGCCGCTTGATGTCCCAGCCGACGGGCACGCTGCCGGTGAAACTGATGAGTTTGATGCGGTCGTCGGTGACCAGAAGGCCGGCGTCTTCGTTGGAGAGCGGAATCACGTTGAGGCCACCATCGGGCCAGCCCGCCTGTTGCACGCACTCGGCCAGAAGCAGCGAGCAGAGCGGCGTTTGGGGCGCAGGCTTCAGCACCATGGAACATCCGGCTGCGATCGCCGGGGCCACTTTGTGAGCGACAAGGTTGATGGGGAAATTAAACGGCGTGATGCCGGCGATCGGGCCCAGCGGAAAGCGGCGCACGATGCCCCAGCGTCCGGCGGTGTATTCCTGCCAGTCGAGAGGAAGGAACTCGCCGTAGATGCGGGTGCTCTCCTCCGCGGCAACGTTAAACGTGAAGATGGCGCGCTCGACTTCGATGCGTGCGGCCTTGATAGGCTTGCCGGCTTCCTGAGCGAGCGTGCGCGCAAATTCTTCCTTACGTTCCAGAATGGAGGTGGAGATCCGACGCAGAACCCGCTGGCGCTCGAAGGCGGGCAGGCGTCGGGTGGTGCCGAATGCTTTGACCGCGGCGGCAATGGCGGCCTCGGCGTGCTCGCGACGGCCCTCGACGATGCGGGCAATGACGCTGCTGTCGTAGGGGGAGCGAATCTCTATGACATCGCCGTCTTCTCGCCACCGGCCATCCAAGAAGAAACCGTGCGTCGCAACGGGCGCGATCGTCATCTCTGCCATGATTTTTCTCTTCCCCAATACAACCGGCTGGAACGATTATAGGACTTTTGGATGTCGGGAATGTTACGTGGGTTTAAACAAAAAACTGAACCACACGCACAGGGGGCACAGAGGAAACGCGGGCTGCCTTTACAATGTTGTCTTCGCCGACGATGACTCTTCCTGCTTCAATTTCTGACCTTGCGCCGCGTTTGCAGCGGAGGGAGATCTCTCCGGTTGAGATTCTTCAGCTCTGTCTGGAACGCATCGAGAGGCTGAACCCCGAGCTCGGCGCCTTCATTACGGTCTTGGGAGAGTCTGCTCGGGCGGAGGCGGGGAGAGCCGAAGGTGAACTTCTGCGGGGGGAGTGGCGCGGGCCGTTGCATGGCGTGCCGATCGCACTGAAGGACCTTATCGATACGGCGGGGGTTCGGACGACCGCCGCTAGCGCGCTGTATAAGGACCGGATTCCGGATCAGGACGCGGAAGTGGTTCGCCGGTTGCTTGAGGCGGGCGCGGTGATCCTGGGGAAAAACAATTTGCATGAGTTTGCTTATGGCGGGAGTTCTCTGGTCAGCCACTTTGGCGATGTTCACAATCCGTGGGATGTGGGGCGGATTGCCGGGGGATCGTCCGGGGGATCGGCTGCCGCGGTCGTTGCCGGTCTCGCCTACGCGGCGATTGGCACCGACACGGCTGGCTCGATTCGAGAACCGGCGGCGCTTTGCGGTTGCGTGGGACTGAAGCCAACCTATGGGCGCGTGTCGAGCCGGGGAGTGATTCCGCTTTCATCGTCGCTCGACCACGTTGGTCCTCTGGCGGCGACGGTTGCGGATGCGGCAATCGTGCTCCAGGCAATCGCAGGATACGATCCGGCAGACATCACGTCCGCCGAAGTTACTGTCGCAGACTATGCTTCCGCTCTTTGCGAGGACCGAAAGTCGGTGCGAGTAGGAGTGCTGCGCGAATATTTCTTCGACGATCTCGATCCGGAAGTAGCGTCGGCGATGGAACAAGCCTTGCGGGAAATCGAAACGCTGGTCGGAGAAGTAAAAGAAGTGAGGCTTGAGGTGCCGGCCGACCGCACGCTGCAGGCAGCGGAATCGTATGCCTACCATGCTGAGAACGTGGGACGTAGCCCGGAGTTGTACAAGCCTGAGACTGTCCGACGCATCCGCTCCGGAGAGAAGGTGACGGCAGTTGAGTACATCGAGCGGCGACGTGAACTGACTGCCGCGCGGCGAAGCGTGCGCGCGATCTTTTCTGATGTGGATGTGCTGGTGACTCCCACCATCCCAATGCCGGCTCCAACGATTGCGGCACTGAAGGCCGATCCTGATGCGTTGCGCCCGGCGGAACTGAGGCTGCTGCGCAACACCCGACCATTCAATGTGTGGGGACTGCCCGCGATCTCAGTTCCCTGCGGGTTTACGCAAAGTGGACTGCCGATTGGCCTGCAGATCGCGGGGCCGCACTGGCGGGAGGATTTGGTGTCGCGGGTGGCTCATGCCTACGAGCAAGCGACGGCATGGCACAAGCGCCGATGCATGCAATAGCGCGAGTCTCCAACCATCATCAGATATCGAGGTTGAGTAATGTACCGCCGTCACTGCTGCTGACCGAGCAGTTCCGGAGTTCTGTTAAGCTGTGGCGGAGCCGATGTTGAAGGCGAGAGGAGCTTGATCGTGCAAGCTGTGGCGGGAATCGATCTGGGTGGGACAGCCGTTAACTATACGTTATTGAACCAGCAGGAGAAATTCCTCATCGAGGTCCTGTGCGAGCATCCTGCGCTGGCGAAACAAGGGCCCGACGTGTGCCTTCAGCAGATCGCAGACGGCCTCAAGATCGCCACTGAAAAGGCGGGCATTGCGGTTGAGGATGTGGTCGCGGTGGGCCTGGACACTCCGGGGCCGGCGAGTGCCGCGGGGCGGCTCAGCGCCCGGGGGTCTACAAACTTTGTCCACGCGAACTGGGCGGGATTCGATATTCGCGAAGGCCTGGCACACAAGCTCGGGAAACCGGTGTCGTATTTAAACGACGCCAACGCGGCTGCGCTCTGGGGACATTATGCGATCTTTGGTTCCCAGAGCCAGGAGACATCCATTTCAATCGTGATCGGCACGGGCAATGGCGGCGGGATCATTCTGGATGGCAACGTGGTGAAGGGCAAGAACGGATTCGGCGGAGAACTGGGTCATGTTTTGATTCCCTACCAGACTATTGCCGGAACCAGCGGAATCAAGCCGGAATGTAATTGTGGACGTACTGGAGACCTGGAGTCGCTGTGCTCGCTCTCCGCCATCGAAAGAAATATCCTGCCCTATTTCTTGCCGCACTACCCGGGTCACGAACTGGCAAAGATGGATCTGCACCAGGCGGCCAAACTGGTGCGCGGTCTGGCGGACCAGGGTGATGCATTGTGCAAGGAGGTTTTTGGCGTGCAGGCTCAT
>Ga0073928_10006737_pt1 | contig 15313 bp, 17 predicted proteins | sample PaiPotPPA55metaG_FD_76969 | JGI IMG/M metagenome (GOLD analysis project Ga0073928, IMG submission 76969) | Iron sulfur acid spring bacterial and archeal communities from Banff, Canada, to study Microbial Dark Matter (Phase II) - Paint Pots PPA... ... | reverse complement strand
GCGCCATTCGACTTCACGCTCAAAGACTTCGTCTGACCCTCACCCGGCCGGCTTCCACCGCGCGTGCCTCGTCTTCGGCACTCCGCTCCTGATCAGCTCCAACCTCGGACGCGGCTCCTGCGCACGACCCGCCGCGGGCGGCCTGCTTCCCGCCGCGAACGGTTTCGGCCATTGCGCCCCCGTCACCACCTCCTGATATCCCTGCGCCGCTGCAGCATGCAGCGTCCAGTGCGGGTCGTACAGGTGCGTCCGGCCGAGGGCGCACAGGTCGGCGCGGCCGGCCAGCAGGATGGAGTTCACGTCGTCGTACGACGAGATCGCGCCGACCGCGATCACCGCGACTCCATACACCCGCCCCACCTCGTTGCGGATCCGGTCGGCGTACGGGGTCTGATAACTCCGTCCGTACGCCGGACGCTCCTCCTTGACGACCTGACCCGTGGACACATCGATCCCAGCCGCACCGTGCAGCGCGAACGCCCGCGCGATCTCCACCGCATCGTTCTCGTCGATGCCCTCCTCGTGCCAGTCGGTCGCCGAGATGCGCACCGTCATCGGACGCTCGGCGGGCCACGCTGCGCGCACCGCGTCGAACACCTCGAGCGGGTAGCGCAGCCGGTTCGCCAGTGAGCCGCCGAGCTCGTCGGTCCGCTGGTTCGTCAACGGCGAGATGAACGAGGACAGCAGGTATCCGTGCGCGCAGTGCAATTCCAGCAGGTCGAATCCGGCGCGGGCCGCTGCTGCCGCGCTCGCCACGAACTCCGCCTTGATCTCGTTCATCTCGGCCCGGGTGAGCTCCCTCGGAAGCTGGTTGTTCTCGCTGTATGCGATCGCCGACGGTGCGACAACCGGCCAGTTCTCATCGGCCGTCGACAATGGTTCGTCTATGCCCTCCCACATGAGCTTCGTCGATCCCTTTCGCCCGGAGTGTCCGAGCTGCACGCCGATCCTCGCCGCGCTCTGCCCGTGTACGAACTCGACGATCCGCGTCCAGGCGGCCTCCTGCTCCCTCGTGTATAACCCCGTACAACCAGGCGTGATCCTTCCTTTCTCCGAGACGCACACCATCTCCGTCATCACCAGACCCGCACCGCCGAGCGCCTTCCCGCCGAGGTGGACGAGATGGAAGTCACCCGGTACGCCGTCGCGCGCGCTGTACATGTCCATCGGCGAGACCACGACCCGGTTGACGAGCTCGAGCCCGCCGAGCCGGAACGGTTGGAACATCGGCGGTCGCGCCTCGCCGTCGCCACCCGCGACCCGTCCGGTGAACCAGCGGTCGGTGCGGGTGACGAACTCCGGGTCGCGGAGCCGAAGGTTCTCATATGTAACACGTCGGCTGCGGGTCAGAAGGTTGAAAGCAAATTGCTCGGGATTCTGGTGCGTGTAACCGCCGATGTGCTCGAACCACTCCAGGCTCGCCTGCGCGGCACGCTGAGTCGAGGCGACCACCGGCCGCCGTTCCGCCTCATAGGCCGCGAGCGCCGCGTCGAGATCGGGCTGTTCGTGCAGGCAGGCGGCGAGGGCGAGCGCATCCTCAAGGGCGAGCTTGGTGCCCGAGCCGATCGAGAAGTGCGCGGTGTGCGCCGCGTCGCCGAGCAGGACGATGTTCCCCTTGCGCCAGGTGTCGCAGCGCACGGTGCCGAACGTCAGCCACTTGGAGTTGTTGGCGGTCACCTCGTGTCCGTCAAGCAGGTCTGAGAACAGCTCTTTGATGCGCTGGATAGAGTGCTCGTCGCTCGCGCCCGGCGGCAGTTGCTCCGCTTTCCTTGCGAACTCGGCGAATCCGGCGCGCTGCCAGACGTCTTCGTGCATCTCGACGATGAACGTGCTCGCCGCGTCGCTGTACGGGTAGCCGTGGATCTGCATCGTGCCGTACGCCGTCTCCGCGACGACGAACTGGAAGGCCTCGAACACCAGGTCCGTGGACAGCCAGATGTACTTGCAACGCCGCCGCTCGACTGTCGCGCCGAAGTCCGCCGCGTAGCACGTGCGCGTGGCCGAGTTCGCGCCGTCGCTCGCGATGACGAGGTCGTACTCCGCCGCCAGCCGGTCCACGTCGGGGGCCTCGGCCTGGAAGCGCACGCGTGCGCCGGTCTGCGCGCAGCGCTGCTGCAGAATCGCGAGCAGCCGGGCCCGGCTCAGTGCGGCGAAGGCGTGCCCGCCGGAGGTGAGGGTGCGGCCGGCGAAGTGCACGTCGATGTCGTCCCAGCGCGCGAACTCGCGCTGCATCGCCTGGAACACGAGAGGGTCGGCGTGCTCGATCCCGCCGAGCGTCTCGTCCGAGAAGACCACGCCGAAGCCAAAGGTGTCGTCGGGGGCGTTGCGCTCCCACACGTCGACCTCGTGGTCCGCGCTGAGTTGCTTGGCCAGGGCGGCGAAGTACAGCCCGCCCGGGCCCCCGCCGACCACCGCGATCCGCATGCTGGCTCACACTCCCGTCGCTGAGGCATCAGCTGGAATTATATTGCGTAGCTTTTACGGCCGTCTAGAAGACGCTATGGATTGGCCTTGGGTCGCATGCCGTCGCGGTGACGGTCGTCGCTGATAAGAGGTGTGGCACGGCGTGATCGGATATTGTGCCGGTTGTGACCGCGATCCTCGGCCCGGCGGACGGGTCGGAAGAAATAACAGGCCCGAAGGTGCCGGGTGGAGCGTTAACCGCGGCGTCCAGCGGAACGTCAGATACGGCGGCGTCAGGCGCAGCGTCAGCCACGGCATCCAATGCGGCGTTGGGCGCGGCGTCAGCCAAGGCATCCGAGGCGACTTCGAGTGCAGCATCGGCGACGGCATCCGAGGCGGCCTCGAGTGCAGCATCGATGACGGCATCGGCGACGGCATCGGGCGCGGCATCAGCTTCGGCGTCGCCCGCGGCATCTGGGTCGGCATCGGGCTCAGCTTCGCCCACGGCCTCCGGGGCGGCCCAGCCGCGGCAGCTGATCGTCACCGTGTACGGCTTGTACGCGCGGATCGGGGGCGGCTGGATGTCGGTGGCCTCGGTGGTCGCGCTGCTTGGGGACCTGGGCGTGGACCAGCAGACCGTGCGCTCGGCGATATCCCGGCTCAAGCAGCGTGGCCTGCTGGTCGCGTCCAAGCGGGGTCGGACCGCCGGATACGAGCTGTCGGCGGAGGCCGGGGCGATCCTGGCTGAGGGGGATCACCGGATCTTCGAGCACCGGCGCGCAGCGGTCGACGATCCGTGGTTGCTCGCGGTGTTTTCGGTGCCGGAGACGGAGCGGGATAAGCGGCACCGGCTGCGCAGTCAGCTTGTACGACTGGGCTTTGGGACGGTTGCGGCGGGGGTCTGGGTTGCGCCCGCGCATTTGCGCACGGTCGCGGCGGACGCCCTGGTGCGCCACGGCCTCGACGGATACGCGGATCTGTTCGAGTGCGAATACGTGGCCTTCGGGGATCCGAAGGAGAAGGTGCGCGAGTGGTGGGACCTGGATCAGTTGAGCGCGCTGTATGAGGAGTTCTTGGCGGCGCATCGTCCGGTGCTGGCCAAGTGGGCGCATCGGCGGCGTGAGCGGCGAGCCGGGGGCGGGGTCGGCGTCGGGGATGGGGTCGAGGACGGGCCGGAGGCCTTCGCGGATTATGTGCGGGTGTTGACGGACTGGCGGCGTCTGCCGTATGCCGATCCGGGTCTGCCGGCGTCGTTGCTGCCCGAGGATTGGGCCGGCGCGTTGGCGGCGGAGCTCTTCGCTGAGCTGCGGGCGCGGCTGGAGGAACCGGCTCGTGGGCACGCCGTCGCTGCGACGGCCGGATAGCGACTCTGACTGTCTCAGACGGTGGCGTAGGGAACGAGCTCGTACGCCGGGTCGTCGGTGATGCTGACGTCCCGTTTCGTCAGGCCGAACTGCCTCGCGAAGTCGACGTGCACAGTCAGGTGCAGTGCTTGGAACGGCTCGGGCTGCAGCACGCTGGTATCCATGAGCAGCGTGTACTGGGCTCGCACGAACTCATAGTCGGGCTCGCTGGCTGACTCGTTGTCGATCGACACCGTGTATCGAAGCTCGAGGACGCCGGCAGTCGGCCTCCGCCACGTCAATCGACGTAGTTGGAGCAGCCCGGGCAGGCCGTACACGCTGGTCCAGCCGCGTCCGTCGGCCAGGAGCGCGAGCCTGGTCGTTTCCATTGCGCCGAACGAGTAAGGCACGCTGTCCCATAGCCCGACCAGCTCGGCCGGCTGCTCTTCTGACTGCTCGTCCGCCACCTTTTCCACTCGCATGTACCTATTCAACATCCATAGTCGATCAGATGCTCGTATGCGATGCCGAGATCCGTCACTGTCACCGCTACGGACGCGAGTGCGTTTCGTAGGTTCGCCAGGACGCATGGCGGCAGGTCGTTCGGTTCCTGCACCAGGCTCTTCAGTTCCTCATATAAGTCGGAGAGACGCTGTTCCTCTGCAGTCAGCGTTCGGCCTAGCAGGTCGGTACTCATGTGTCGCTCCTTGCCGGTCGGCGGTCCGTCAGGCGCCGCGCCTTGAGCTCGAATCGGGGCAGGCTGCCCTCGGCTGCCCGCTCCACCTGGAATTGCAGGCCCTCGTGCGCGTCGGCGAGGTCACGTCTGAGCGCGCTGCCGAGTTCCGACCAGCGCTCGTCGGCGATCCCCGGCGACAGTTCGGCGTGCAGGATGATCTCGTCCCTTATGTCGACGCGCACAAGCTCGATCTGGAACTCCTCGATCTCCGGGAATCCCCGCACGATCGACTCCACGGTCCGCGGGTAGACGTTTGTACCGCGTACTAGTTTCATGTCGTCGACCCGACCGAGGATGCCGCCTTGGTAGAGGTCCCAGGTGCGGCCGGATTTCGCTGCCGTGTGCGGCACCTTCACCACCAGATCTGCGGTCCGGTAGCGCAGCAGCGGGATCATGCTGCGGCCGAAGGAGGTGCAGACGCGCTCGCCTGCCTCGCCGTAGGGGAGTTCCTCGCCGGTTGCCGGGTCGAGGACCTGTTCGATGAAGTGGTCCTCGATGATGTGGCAGCCGCCGGGTTGTTCCTTGGGCTCGAACATGAAGATTGTCGAGATTTCTGTCATTCCGGCTGTGTCGTAGGCCTTGGCGCCCCATTGCTCCTCGATCAGCGCCTTTGTCTCGGGGATCGACCCCGCCGGTTCCCCGGACAGGATCACAGTGTGCACCTTGCTGCCCGGCAGGTCGACGCCGAGGGCGGCGGCTTCCTGGGCGAGTCGCAGTGCGTAAGTCGGCGTGGAGGCCACGACGGTGACGTCGAAGTCGACGATCTGTCGGACGCGCTGTGCTGTGGACTGAGCGCCGCCGGGCACGGTCAGGACTCCGACCTTCTCCATCCCGTAGTGCAGGCCCCAGAATCCGATGAAGGAGCCGTACCCGAACGCCAGGTAACCTACGTCGTTCGCGCGCACGCCTGCCGCCCAGAGCGCGTAGCACCACATCTCGGCGGTCCAGGACCAGTCCTTCCGGCTGTCCAGCGCGCGCAGTGGCGTGCGGCCGGAGGTGCCGGAGGTCGTGTGCATACGGATTGCCGCGTCGGGGCCGGCCACGGGGAGTTCGCCGAACGGGGGAGCGTCGAGCTGGCTGCGCATCCATTCGTCCCTCGTCAGGAGCGGGATGCGGGCCAGGTCCGGGTAGGTTTTGAGTTGCTCGGGTCGGAAACCCGCCTGGGCGAAGGTGCGGCGGTAGAAGGGGCTGCGCGCGTCGGCCCATTCGGTGACGTATCGCAGCTTGGCCAGTTGCAGTGCCTTGAGGTCCTCGCGGTCGAGGGTCTCGGTCTTCGGATTCCAGAACTCTGTGGAACTCACGTGGCCCTCCAGGTCACCTGATGCGCTGCGTCGCTAGTCCCGGCCGAGTCCGGGCAGGCTGAGCACGCCTTCCTGCATGACTGTGGCGATCAGTTCGCCGTCCTGGGTGTAGAGCCGTCCGTAGCCGGTGCCGCGTCCGGCCGAGGCGGCGGGGGACTCCTGCACGAAGGCGATCCACTCGTCGACGCGGGCGTCTCGATGCCACCACATGGCGTGGTCGAGGCTGGCCGTCATCAGTCCTTCGTCGGCCCAGGCGGTGCCGTGTCGGCGGAGTGCGGGCTCGAGCATCGTGTAGTCGCACAAGTAGGCCAACGCGGTCCGGTGCAGGCGCGGATCGTCCGGTAGCCGGTCATACGATTTGAGCCAGACGACTTGGAACTCTGCGTCTTCCGCGTGCACGTAGACGGGTGACGGCCAGTGCCGCATGTCGAAGCTGCGCTCGTGGCTCCAGTACACGGTGTCGCGCGCGTCGGTGCCCTTGAGTGCTTCGGCCGACGTGGGTAGTTCTTCGGGGCCGGGGATGCCCGTCGGCATGGGTACGGCGTGTTCCGCGCCCTTGCCGACGGTCTGGAACGAAGCCAGGCCCTGGAAGATCACTCGGCCGTCCTGGTGTCCGCGCACTGCGCGCGAGGAGACGGTGCGTCCGTCGCGTAGCCGTTCGACCTCCCAGGTCGTCGGCTGTGTCACGGCTGCGGCGCGCAGGAAGTAGCCGTGTAGCGAGTGGATCGGCCGTTCGGGGTCGACTGTGCGGGTCACGGCTTCGACGGCTTGGCCGACGACTTCGCCGCCGTATGCACGGCCGGACGGGATGCGCTGGTGTCTGCCTTCGAATACGTCGGGTGCCTGCTCGGTGAGGTCCAGGGAGCCGAGTAGGCCGGCGCTGGAATCGTGCAGGAGCGCCGCGTCCGCGGTCCAGTCGTATTGCGGCGACTGCGGCTGCTTCTCGTGCTTCGTCGGCTCGATCACGCGCGGTGGAACCCTTCGAGCGTTTCGTCCGGCACGTCTTCGAGGTTGACGACGATGTTGTCCGGTGTGCGGGCGGTGAGCCAGACGAGTTCCTCGGTGGTGCTCATGTTGACTTCGACGTGCGGCAGGTCCGGCGGTACGTACACGAAGTCGCCCTCGTGTACGTCCACGAATTCGCGGAAGCCCTCGCCGTGGTAGATCCGTCCGTGGCCTTTGAGCACGTAGCCGCCGGTCTCCGCTTCGCCGTGGTGGTGCGGCAGGGAGCGGAAGCCAGGCTCGTTGAGCACCTTGCCGTACCAGATGCGGGTCGCCGGGGTGTGCTCGCGGCTCACTCCCGAGATGCGTACCGCGCCGCCGGATTGTGCGGTGTGCTCGTGCTCCTCGCCGTGGCGGGTGACTACGGGTCTGGGCTGATCGCTCACGTGCGCGCTCCCTGTCTCGGGACACTGCCTCGGGCACTGTCTCGGGAAAATCTATGCTGCTACCATGACGGTCGTTGAACATAAACGATAAATCTGGGGCGGCCGCGGAGCAAGGGTCTCGCCGGTTGAGACGGTCGCCCGGGCGAGAGGAGTACTCCAGCGCCATGGCCGCCACTCCGATAGAGCGCGTGAATCCGCCCTCGTTGGCCAAGCCCTCCGGTTTCACCCACGCCGTCCGGCACGGGGATCTGATCCATCTGTCCGGTCAGACCGCGATGGACGCGCAGGGGCGGATCGTGCCCGGCGGGATCGTCGAGCAGTTCGCCCAGGCTCTCGATAATCTGCTGACGGCGTTGCGCGCGGCGGGTGGGGATCCGGCCCACTTGCTCTCGGTCACGATCTACCTGACCGATATTCCGGAGTATCAGCGGCACGGCCGGGAGATCGGTGAGGTCTGGCGGGCCAAGGCGGGCCGCGAGTACCCGGCGATGACAGGTGTCGGCGTCACCGGGCTGTGGCAGCCTGAGGCGTTGGTCGAGATCGTGGGCACGGCCGCGGTCCCGCCGATCGAGTGAATCCGGCGCGCCCCGGGTTGCGGCGGTCCGCAGGGTGTTGACAGGGTAGAAGCACCGATACTCGTGCGCACGGGCTCGGTACCTCGGCGGAGGAGCGCCTTCGCCGGACGTACCAACCCGAAAGAGTCTCAGCTAATGCGTTTTCTCCGAATGAGTTCCGCCGCAACGGCTTGTGTCGCTCTGGCCTGCGCCGCCGTCCTGCTCGCCGCCGCGCCTGCATCCGCATCCGCGTCCGCGTCCGCGTTCGCGGCGTCAGAGCCGTCCACTGCGGCCGCGCACCGGTTCCTCGTGCACGGTGTCGATATCCGGGATGTGGATCCGAGGGCGGGTCAGAGTATGCAGCAGGCCGGCGGATTTTTCGGCTTCGAGGGTCCGGCATCGACGGTGAAGGCGGCCGCCACCGCGCTGAGCCTCTCTGGCATCGGCAATACGGCGCTGTACACCGGCGCGGGCGAGACGGGGAGCGGATTCCTGATCGTGTCCGGCGATGACCTGCCGGTGGGCACCGACTTCCAGGTGATGGGCATGACCGCGGCGAATGTCGAGAACAACACCAATCAGGAGGACGTCGTCTACTCGGACAACAGCGGCAAGCGTGCCGCGATCGTCGCGCCCGGCACCGACCAGGACATCACGCCTGTCGATGTCGATTACGCCGCCTACCCGGTCGGGTCGACTCCGCCGCCGGACAACCGCGGGCTGAACCCGGCGGCTCAGTTCACCTGGACCGGCGGGAAGAGCTAGCCGGGGTAGGGCTGAGCTGCCTGCAGGAGTCCGTATACGAACTCCAGCGACACGGTGATCTTCGTGTTCCGCTCCGCGTCGTCGATGACCTCTGCCAGTGCGAGGTCGCGTGTCGGCGCGGAGCCCTCGAGTTGCCGCAGCGGGCCGAAGGCCACTGCGGCGTCGCCGAGGACGCAGGACCACGGCCTCAGGTCGCTCATCTTTTCGAGTGTCGGCCGTGGCGAGCCCGGTGCCCGCACCAGGTGTTCCTTGAGGAGCATGTCGCCGGGTCCGATGAATGCCTCGAATCGCAGGTGCGGCCAGAGTGGTAGTTCCCACTGCTCGCATCGGCACGCGGCGTCGCCGATCTTGCGTTCGATGATCTCGGCGGGTTTTCCCAGGATGCTGTGCAGCTGGCCCAGGGCGCCGCGAGAGTTTCGGCTGCGCAGCATCCGCTGCCAGGTGGCATTCACGGCGCGCATCTCGGTGACGTCGAATCCGAGCTCGTTGCGCGCGTCCTCGACTAGCTGCGGCTGGTAGTCAGCCATTCGGCGCAGTAGTACGAGGGGGAACTCTGCGGCCGTGATCGGTACGGACGGGATGGTCATCGGGTCCTCTGTTCGGCTGACAGCCGTTCAGCCGACAGTCGGCGGCCGAGCATCAGGAGTACCTCGTCCGTCGTGCCGGTCTCGCCGAGCCGGGGGAAGATGTGCCGGACGCTGTGTTCGTGCGCGACGAGGTCGCCGCAGGTCATCGCGTCGGTGACGAGGACGACGTGGTATCCGAGCTCGTAGCCGGTGCGCGCCGAGGTCTCGACGCCGATCTGCGTGTTGATGCCGGTTACCACGATCTGCGTCACGCCGAGATCTTGCAGCGTCTCGTGCAGCGGGCTCCCGGTGAATGCGCCCCACCGCACCTTGGAGATGCGCAGGTCCCCCGGTTGGGCGCCGAGCTCCGGTACGAGTTCGGTCCACTCCTCCGGCTCCGACTCCGCCACAGGCTCTGCCTCAGGCTCCGCCTGTTCCGACTCCGCGGCTTCGTCCTCGTCATCCCCATCGTCGTAGACGAATTCGGTGCGGCCCGGCGCGCCGTCCACGACGTTGACCAGGACGACGGGCAGGCCGTTGGCGCGGAACGCGGCGGCGAGCCGGGCCGAGTTGGCGACGACGTCCTCGACCGGGTGGGCCTTGGAGCCGTGCACGATGCCCTTCTGGAGGTCGATCACCACGAGTGCGGGCTTCTCGTCAATCACTGTGACTGTCACGCGGCGATTTTCCCGCACTCGTGGCTCAGACTTCTAGCGACTTTGGTTCAGCAACTCCAGCAGTTCGTCGGTGGTGCCCGACTGGCCGAGGGCCGGGAAGATGTTGCGCAGCGTGTGGTTGTGCGCGGTCTCGTCGAAGCTCGTGATGGCGTCGGTGGCGAGGACGACGTGGTAGCCGTGCTCGTGCGCTGAACGTGCCGTGGACTCGACGCCGAACTGGGTCGCGACGCCCGTCACGACGACCTGGGTGACGCCGTGCTTCTGCAGGGTCTCGTGCAGCGAGGTGCCGGTGAACGCGCCCCAGGCCATCTTGGTGACGAGGTGGTCGCTCGGCTGCTCGTCGAGCTCGGGCACGAGTTCGGCGAAGTCCGGCGGGAACTCGCGGCTGCGCGCCGGGCCTTCGGTGCGCCCGGCCGGTACACCCGCCGCGTTCACCAGGACTACCGGCAGGCCGTGCGCGCGGAAGGCGGCGGCCAGGCGGGCCGAGTTCGCCACGATGTCCTCGATCGGGTGCGCCGAGGGTCGTGCGACGATGCCTTTCTGCAGGTCGATCACCACGAGGGCCGGGGTCTCATCGATCGTCGTTACTGTCATTGTTCTTATTTTCCCTTTCCGGTGGAGAGTTCGGCGGCGTGCGGCGCCGAGAGGTTTTCGTCGATCCGAGCGGTGTTCGGGCCGCGCATGAGCGAGGCGAGTGCGGCGAGCAGGCCGAGTGCGGCGGCGACGGCGAACACCACGATCAGGCCCTGGTGGAACGGTCCGGACAGCAGGTTCGGGAAGAACTCGCGGCCGGTCAGGGCCTGCTGGTTGCTCGCGGAGAGTGAGGTGAGCGCGCCGTTGTCGGCGAGCAGGTGCTGGACCGGGTTGACGCCGAGCATGGCGGCGAAGAGCGAGGAGACCGGTGGCAGGGATGCGATCTGGGCTGCGGTGCCGGCGGCGACGCCGTGCTGGCGCAGGCCGCTCCCGAGCGCTGCGGGGAGGCTGGTGGACAGGCCCGTGACCATCAGTGAGAAGAACACGCCGATGGAGACGGCCGTGCCGGAGTTCTGGAAAGTGGAGCGCATGCCCGAGGCGACGCCGCGTTGGGCGGCCGGGACGCTGCTCATGATCGAGGAGGAGTTCGGTGCGGCGAACATGCCGCCGCCGATGCCGTTGAGTGTGATCATCACGGCGAAGGCCCAGTAGGGGAACTGCACCGGCAGGAGCATGAGTCCGACGAAGCTGCCGGCGAAGACGAGCATGCCGCTGGTGGCGAGTCCGCGTGCGCCGATGCGGTCGGAGATGAGGCCGGAGACCGGTCCGGCGACGAGCATGCCGACGGTCATCGGCAGTAGGAAGATGCCTGCCCATAGCGGCGTGTCGCTGTAGTCGTATCCGTGCAGGGGCAGCCAGATGCCTTGGAGCCAGATGATGAGGACGAATTGCAGGCCGCCGCGGGCCACGGAGACCGCGAGCCCGGCCGCGTTGCCCGCGGCGAACTCTCTGATTCGGAAGAGGCTGAGTTGGAACATGGGGTCGGCTATTCGCAGTTCGATGACGACGAATGCGATGAGCAGCGCGATTCCGCCGGTCAGGAGCGCGATGACGGTGGGGTTGGTCCAGGCCATGGTGTGGCCGTGGTACGGCTGGATGCCGTTGGTGATGCCGATCAGCAGGGCGCTGAGGCCGACGGCGAAGGTCAGGTTGCCCCACCAGTCGATCCGGCCGCCGCCGCGTACTCCGTTGTCGCGCAGTTTGCGGTACGCCCAGATGGTGCCGAATATGCCGACCGGGACGTTCACCCAGAACACGGCGCGCCAGTCCCAGCTGGCCAGGATGCCGCCGGCTACCAGTCCGATGAACATGCCGGCGAGTGCGGCGACCTGGTTGATGCCGAGGGCGAAGCCGCGGCGGGATGCCGGGAATGCGTCGGTGAGGATCGCGGCCGAGTTCGCGGTGAGCATGGCTCCGCCGACCGCTTGCAGGACGCGCCAGCCGATCAGCCACATCGCGCCGTGCGCGCCGGAGAAGGGGTCGAAGGAGAGCAGGATGGAGGCGAAGGTGAAGACGGCGAAGCCGAGGTTGTAGATGCGTACCCGGCCGAACATGTCGCCGAGTCGGCCGAGCGTCACCACGAGGACGGCTTGGACCAGCCGGTACCCCATGATCATCCATAGCAGGTAGCTGATGCTGCCGCCGGCCAGCGGGTCGAGGTGGATGCCGCGGAAGATCGGTGGCAGGGCGATCAGCACGATGGAGCCGTCGAGGGCGGACATGAAGACCGCGGCCGTGGTGTTGGCCAGGGCTATCCATCGGTATCGGGAGTCAGGCGTTGCGTCGTTCACGACGAGCGGGGCCTTTCGAGCTCAGATGTTTTCCGCCAGCCGCTCCAGGAGGGGGCCTGCGTTCTTCAGGACGGTGAGTTCATCGGGGGTGAAGAGATCTGTGAGGGCGCGGGCGAGTGCGTCTGTGCGCACCGTCCTGCGCTGGTGGAGGAGGTCGAGGCCGTCCTTGCTGATGGACAGGACGTAGCGGCGTCCGTCGGACGGGTCGGGTGTCTTCTCGATCAGGCCGCGGGATTGCAGCGCGGTGAGCGTGGCGCCCATGGATTGCGGGCTGATCTGTTCCTGCCGGGCGAGTTCGGCGGCGTTGGCGGGGCCGCCGCGGTCGAGCCGGGAGAGTGCCGAGCTCTCGGGCAGGGTGAGGTCGCCGGGGGCGGGGGTCTGCTTGAACCGTCGGAGCAGCATGCCGATGCCCATGCGCAGGGAGACCGCTACGTCGCGCGCGTCGGGGGCGTTCTCATCCGTCTCATCCACGAAAGGCAGCCTAGGCTTACAAGGTTGAACTTGCAAGCCTAGGCTGATGAGTTTTCCGCGCGTGGCGAAACCGCGGACCCGGTTAGGTCACGACACGATGACCTGCGCGCGCTGGTGGCGCGGCTCTAGTGCCTCGTCGACGAGGGCGATGGCGAAGTCGGCGTAGGAGATGCGGGCCTGCGCGGCCTGGTGTTGGTGGATCTCGTAGCGCCCAGTGCGCGGTCCGCCATGGTCGAAGTCGCCCGCTGGGCTCACCCAAACCCAGTCCAGGGCGCCGCCCTCGGCGCGCAGCACCTCGAGGCCGGCGCCGTGCGCGAGACAGAACGGCTTGAACATGGCCGGGAAGTCCGGTGCGTCCATGCCCGGTGTGCCGTCTGGGCCGGGTAGCAGGGCGGAGAGGCCGACCGTGACCAGGCGGGGGACGCCGGCCTGCGTCAGCCCCTTGATGAGGGCGCGCGATGCGGCGGGGAAGAACGTGTCGGGATCGGTGCCCTCGCCGTATACCGCGGTCGTGTTGATCGCGGCGTCGTGCCCGGCTGTGAACGCGGCGACGGTGTCCGGGTCGGTGACGTCGCCCTCGACGAGGTGCACACCCTCGTCGGCCACGCCGTGGTAACGGGAACGGTCGCGTGCGATGGCGGTGACCTGGTGCCCGCGCCGTCGCGCCTCGGCCACGGCCGCGCTCCCCGCCCGCCCGGCCGCGCCGAAGATCGCGATTTTCAGTCCTGGTCCTGTGGATTGCGTCAAGATGGAATGCCTCCCTCTGGGTCATTGCTCTGGGAAAGTAGCCCAGGGGGCGGTTACCTCCCGGGTACCGAACTACTGAGACGGGAGACTGTGATGACGCAGCGTGCGCCGCTGCCTGCCGACATGTTCGACGAGTTGTGCCCGACGTCGCTCGTGCCGTTCCGCTTCGGCGACAAGTGGGCGGCACTCGTGATGCGGTGCCTAGAAGGCGGCCCACGCCGCTACTCCGAACTGCGCGTGCCGCTGCAGCGGGTCACCCCGAAGGTGCTCACCCAGTCGTTGCGGAGCCTTGAGCGCGATGGCCTGATTTCGCGCACGGTGGGTGCCGGGCCGAGCCCGTTCGTCGAGTATGCGCTGACGCCGCTGGGCCGGAGCATGCTCGAGCCGCTGGATGCCGCGTGCCAGTGGGCCGCAGACCATTGGGACGAGCTTCTCGATGCGCGAGAAGGGTTTTTAATCGCTCGCTCCGGCACTGCTTCTGAGCTACTGTCCTGAACGAACCATCGGACCTGGGACAGGAGAAGGCATGAACCTTGGCGTGGACACGGATCTGGATATCCCGACCGTCTTCCACCTCCGAGGAGCTTGTCGTCTTGCATGCCCGAAACTCCGCGCCCCTGGGTGCGGACTTCCGTAAACTCTGGGCCGCTTCGGCCATATCCACCATCGGCGACGGGGTCACGCTGGCCGCCGGGCCGATGATCGTCGCCTCAATCACCCGCTCACCGGGTCCGGTCGCTTTCGCGGCCTTCGCGCAGCAGTTGCCGTGGCTGCTGTTCGGCCTGCTCAGCGGCGTCTACGTGGACCGCCTTGATCGGCGCAGGCTCGTCGTGCTGGTCAATCTCGTGCGCGCCGCCGCCCTCGCGACCTTGGCGGCCTCAGCAGCCACAGGATTCGTCCGGCTGCCGCTCGTCTACGTCGTGTTCTTCACACTCGGAACGGCGGACACGCTCGCCGACAACGCGAGTTCGGCGCTGGTGCCCGCGATCGTGGCGCGCGACAGGCTCGCCGAAGCCAATGCCCGCCTCTCGCTCACCTTCAACATAGGTAATCAGTTCCTTGCGAAGCCGCTGGGCGCGTGGCTCTTCGCGCTCGCCGTCGGTGCCCCGTTCGCCACCGACGCGCTCACGTTCGCCGCGGCGGCCGCACTGATCGCGACCATCCGCGCGGTTCCGACGACACCGGCAGCCTCGGTCGCACTGGCTGAGGACACGTTGCCGCGAGCGCGGCTCCGCGCCGATATGGCGACGGGTATGCGGTGGCTGGCCCGGCGCCGCGTGCTGCGTGCGCTGTCCATCGGTATGGGGATCGGGAACGTCGCCTTCTGCAGCGCGTTCTCCGTGTTCGTGCTCTATGTTCGCGAGCGGCTGGGCCTGTCCGATCTCGGTTATGGCCTGCTGTTGACGATGTTCGCGGTCGGCGGCACGCTGGGCACTTTGCTGGTCCGACGGCTCAAGCAGCGTTTCCGTGCGAGTACTCTGCTCCGCGCTGGCTTGTTCATCGAGGCGCTGACGCACTTCGGCCTCGCCGCGACGACGCACGTATGGGTCGCCATTCCAATCCTGATCATCTTCGGCATCCACACGATGGTCTGGGGGTCGGTCGCGGGTGCGCTGTATCAGCAGGCAGTTCCCGACAGTCTGCGCGGACGCGTGGGCAGCGTCAGGATGCTGATCGACTTCGGCGGGGCCGCGGTGGGCTCGTTCCTCGGCGGCGTGTTCGCGCAGAGCCTGGGGTTGACGACTCCGTTCTGGATCAGTGCCGGGACCATGACGGTAGTGGCCGCCTGCGCGTGGCGGCCGTTGGGAGGCGCTGTCCTGGAGTAGCCGTCCTGGAGTAAGGGCGAGGCAGTGGGAAGTGAGGCCCGGAAAACCTTGACGGGGCACCGGGAACGAACTATCAATGCCCTGTGACAACGTTGTCCTTCCGGCGCCCCGGCGGCGCCTCACCCACTGTCCCCGCTACGCCCTTCGATCATCCCCCGCGCGCGCTCCTCTCCCGTCGCGGCTCCCGAGCGCGCAACCGGCCCGGTGGGCCG
>Ga0073928_10006736_pt1 | contig 15315 bp, 14 predicted proteins | sample PaiPotPPA55metaG_FD_76969 | JGI IMG/M metagenome (GOLD analysis project Ga0073928, IMG submission 76969) | Iron sulfur acid spring bacterial and archeal communities from Banff, Canada, to study Microbial Dark Matter (Phase II) - Paint Pots PPA... ... | reverse complement strand
GCCAAGCTCAAGGCAGAAGGCAAGGACATCATCGGCTTGGGGGCCGGCGAGCCGGATTTCGACACGCCCGTTCATATCGCAGATGCGGGCGTTGACGCTATTCGCAAGGGGGTCACGCGCTATACCGCCGTGGACGGCACGGTGGAACTCAAGGACGCCATCATCGCAAAGTTCAAGCGCGACAATGGCCTGACTTACGAGCGCAATCAAATCCTCGTGTCTTCGGGCGCCAAGCAGACCTGCTTCAACGTCTGCGCAGCACTCTTGGATCCGGGCGATGAATGCGTGATTCCCGCTCCCTACTGGGTGTCCTACCCCGACATGGCACTGCTGGCGGACGGCGTGCCCGTCAGCGTCTATGCCGGTCCTGAGCAAGGCTACAAGATCACTCCGGGGCAGCTTGCCGCCGCGATCACACCGCGCAGCAAGCTACTGTTCATCAACAGCCCGAGCAATCCGACCGGCGCCGCCTACAACAAGGCCGAACTGCAGGCGCTCGGGGCGGTTCTCGACAAGCATCCGCAGATAGTGATCGCCTCGGATGAAATGTACGAGCACATCTACTGGGCACCGGAACCGTTCACCAGCTTCGTCCAGGCAAACCCGCAGCTCTACGACCGCACCATCACCATCAACGGCGTGTCGAAGGCGTATGCCATGACCGGCTGGCGCATCGGCTACTGCGGAGGACCCAAGGCAATCATTGCGGCGATGGCCACTGTCCAAGGCCAATCCACCTCGAATGCCTCCAGCATTTCGCAACGCGCCTCGACCGTCGCCCTGAATGGCGACCAAACCTGCGTCGCCGAAATGAACAAGGCGTTCAAGCAGCGCCATGATTACGTGGTCGCCGGATTGAACGCCATTCCCGGCATATCCTGCCTTCCCGGAGCCGGCACGTTCTACGCCTTTGCGGAGGTCAATGGCGCCATGCGCGCACTGGGAATCAAGGACGACAATGAGTTCGCTGAATACCTCCTGGTGGAATCCGGCGTCGCCGTGGTCCCCGGATCAGGGTTTGGAGCCCCAGGGCACATACGCATCTCCTTCGCCTGCAGCATGCAGGCCCTGGAGGACGCACTCGGCCGCATTCGACGGTTGCTGAGCACCGCGGTGGCGAAGCGCGCCTGACGCCCGCCTGCTCGCGCGATCGCAAGGCGCGGCAATTCACTCGTTATCGCACGCCATCGGCGTTTCCGCGGAAACGTCCTTCGTCCGAGGAACGGACGGACCCTCGGAAAGTCCCCGCAGACGGATCGCGATTATTATCCGGATGATATTGACGCAGAAATTTCATCCGGGTATTATTCCGAAGATAGAACATGAGATTCTTGTGATGAATGATCTGCATCTGATTGAATTTACTGCGTTTATTGGTTGTCGCCGATTGGCTTCCGGATCCTTGGACCAGGTCGCGCTGGCGGCGAAGAAGGCAGTGGACCGCGGCGCTCAGCAACCCGTGCTGATCTACAACGACAGTACCGGTCACGCCATTGACATCGACAGCCGCGGCAGCGATGCCGAGATACTCGCTCGGCTCGCCCGCCCCGCCTCGCCATCCCTGCCACGAGGCCGCGGCCGGCCCAAACTCGGGGTGGTCGCGCGCGAGGTCACGTTATTGCCTAGACATTGGCAATGGCTGGGTTCTCAGCCGGGCGGCGCTTCCGTCGCGATTCGCAAATTGGTGGAGGCCGCCCGGCGCGCGAACCAAGAGGTAGATCAACGCCGTCAGAGGCAGGAGGCAGCCTATCACTTCATGTCGGCGATGGCCGGCAACCTGCCGAACTTCGAGGAGGCCTCGCGTGCGCTGTTCGCGAGTGACCGCGTGCGGTTCAGTGAACTCGTCGGCAGCTGGCCGAGCGACGTGCGCGATCATGCCGTCAAACTGGCCTTTGGCTGACCCACCACTTCGAGAAACGATAGGATCAAGGGACCGATGAAATACAAGAATCTGGGCAACACCGGCCTCAAGGTATCCGAGCTCTGCTTGGGATGCATGACCTACGGGGTCCCTGAACGCGGCGAACACCCATGGACCCTCTCGGAGGAACAGTCGCGTCCCCTGCTACGTCGGGCGGTGGAATCCGGATTCAACTACTTCGATACCGCCAATAGCTATTCCGACGGCACGTCCGAGGAAATCGTCGGTCGAGCGCTCAAGGACTTTGCCCGTCGCGACGAGGTCGTGATCGCGACCAAGGTCTTTTTCCCGATGAGCGCGGGCCCAAACGGCAGAGGACTCTCCCGCAAGGCCATATTCACAGCAATTGACGCCAGCCTGCGCCGGCTCGGCACCGATTACGTGGACCTCTACCAGATCCACCGCTGGGATTACTCGACGCCGATCGAGGAGACTCTCGAAGCACTGCACGACGTCGTCAAGAGCGGCAAGGCGCGATATCTCGGCGCTTCGTCGATGTACGCCTGGCAGTTCAGCAAGGCCCTGCATCTCGCCCGGCGGCACGGCTGGACCGCGTTCGTGAGCATGCAAAACCACTACAACCTGCTGTACCGGGAAGAAGAGCGCGAAATGATGCCGTTGTGCGCCGCCGAACGAATCGCAGTACTGCCGTGGAGCCCCCTCGCCCGAGGGCGCCTGACCCGCGTCTGGGACACGGAGACCACGCGCTCACGGACCGACGAGTATGGCAACAAGCTATACGTATCAACGGTCGAAGGAGACCGCCAGGTCGTCGAGCAAGTCGCCGCCATCGCCGCCGCCCGTGGCGTACCGAAGGCGCAGGTCGCATTGGCCTGGGTTGCGCAAAGGCCTTTCGTCACCGCACCCATCGTCGGCGCGTCCAAGCCGCAGCATCTCGATGATGCCATCGCCGCCTTGACCCTCAAGCTCGAACCGACCGAAATCGCGCGATTGGAGGCACCGTACGTGCCCCACGCCATCGTCGGACACTCGTGATTCCTTGACTTCGCGGTTCGGCTTCCCGACAATCCGCGCCTCCTCCGAATTCCCCGGTAGCTCAGTGGTAGAGCGACGGACTGTTAATCCGTTGGTCGGCGGTTCGAATCCGTCCCGGGGAGCCAATTCTTTATTTTTCAATAATTTACGATTATATCTTAATGTAAAGTATTGATACTTGAATCCGAAGAAAATCGACCTGTGGAGATAGGATGTATCAAGCACCTATTCAGGACGCGCGCGCCCGCGCGCTGCTCCTACTGTAGGCGCACCCTCTACACGAACTGTCGGAAATGTCCGCTACTCCGATTCACACCCTTGGTCTAGATTGCCCGCACAAGGTAAGAAATTTAAGGAGCTGCTCGTCATGGCTGGAATACGCACTATTCTTTCTCACTCTTTCCTCCTCGGCTTATTGGCATTGAGTTCGGGATGCGTCGTTCACGAGCGTGGCGGCAGTCAAGCGCGCGAAGAAGGGTATCGCGAAGGCTACTACGATCGCGAACACCATCGCTACTACCATGAAAAGTCGTGGCATGAATGCATGGAACACGACGCGTATTGCCACTAACATAGCGACTGTGCCGGCGGTGCAATCCGCCGGCCTCCTGCGCCAAGCCGTCGGTGAGAGAATCGACAGGAACGGGCACTTTTGGCGATACGTTCTTGCCCGTCCGATATACGGCGTGGATATGAAACCTTATCCGGCAACGTCCGGTAGCAGCCACCTCTAGTAAAGGGTATTTTTGGGGGTATCGATTACCACCCGGATGCAGAAACTCAATAAATTGCCGGTCTTTTCCGCCTCATTTCGGCTCCGTCCCGGGGAGCCATCAAAGTTAGGGTCCGGAGCCGCCCGCGCCCGCCCCCGCGGAGCACTCACCGGTAAATTCAGGATCGATTCACAAACGAAAGGGAACTCAATGGAAACCGCAGAACTTATCCAAGCGGCCGCAAATATCGCCGGCGCTATGGCGGCGACTCAGTACGGCAAATTCGGTGGGATGGAAGCATCCAGAATCACGGAACTCGCGACGATTGCAGTGAAGATCGCACGGGCAATCGAGACCGAAGCTCGTAAGCAACCATAGTTGCGGAATCAGAACACCGCTTCAGCCTCGTGAAGAACACGATCTCGGACGGCTGGGTCGAGACGCTCTCTCGTAACAACATCCACTCTGCGTCCGAGCCGATCCTCCAGGAAATTCTTCACTTCGGGCAGATCGTTCACACTGAACCCAGCGTCCAGGTCAACCTCCACAAGTACGTTGATCTCACCGTCGGGACACGCTGCACCACGGACGATCGGGCCGAAGAGAGCGAGCGATCTGAGTCCACGGTCGCGCAAGAAATTCTTTAGCGCCGAGAGTTCGATGAGGACTTCGTCCTTCCTCGGCGGCTCCGGATTGGGAGACCCCCAGCTGGGCCTCGTAGGAGGCGCCGCTTCGCGCTCGACGAGAAGCCGTAGCGCTTCTCGGATCACTTCGCTGGCGTTGTTATAAAGGCCCGAGGCGACCTTGCGCCGGACGTATTTCTCTAACTCAGCCGTAAGTGAGACGTTCATAGTCCTCCCAGAAAGCCTAACATACTTTAGCAAGGTCTGTTATAGCCGTCGGGTGAAGGGTACAAAGGTCTATTCCAGATTATCGGGTGGGTCCACGTATGGCCTCCCTAGGGGGCGGACCATCAAACACCGTATAAGATTTGCCGCTGGGTTTGGATCGAAGGAAGTAGATGATACGACCAGTGACAGGCACGATTCGGATCGGCATCGGCGGTTGGACCTACGAACCCTGGCGGGGAACTTTCTATCCCGACAAGCTCACGCAGAAGCGCGAGCTCGAATATGCGAGCCGCCACCTCACGTCCATCGAGATCAACGGCACTTTTTACGGTTCGCAGAGACCGGAGACCTTCGCCAAATGGCGTGACGAAACGCCGGATGGCTTCGTCTTCTCTTTGAAGGCACCGCGATATGCCACGAATCGCAATGTGCTGGCCGAGGCGGGCGGCACCATCGAGCGGTTCTTCGCCAGCGGCGTAATGGAGTTGAAGGACAAGCTCGGTCCAATCAATTGGCAACTCGCGCCCACCAAGGAATTCGAGCCTGCCGACTTCGAAGCATTCCTGAAGCTATTGCCTAAGGAAGTAAAAGGACGCGCGGTACGCCACGTAGTCGAGGTTCGACACGACAGCTTTCGCTCTCGCGATTTCATCGCGCTCGTGCGGGAGCACGGCGTCGCCGTCTCAATCGCGGGCGAATCCGCTTACCCGCAAATCGCCGATGCCACTGCACCCTTCATGTACGCCCGCATCATGGGAACGAAGGAGACGGCAGAATTGGGGTATTCCGATGCCGCGCTTGATCTCTGGGTCGCACGAGCGAAAGCCTGGGCCTCCGGCGCCGCGGTGGCTGGGCTTGATTGCGTCGAACCGCGAAGCAAGGACGGCGAGCCCCGTGACGTCTACATCTATGTAATCAGCGGCCACAAGGTGCGCAACCCCGCTGCAGCGATGGCCCTGCTCCGCCGCCTCGGCTGGCATGCTCCCCCCGACGGCGAGTGAGGTGCGCGGGCCGCTTCGGCAACGGCGCAATAAGATGCGTTAGACTTGCCTGATGAAGCTCCAGGGCAAGATCGTTCTCGTGACGGGTGGCAATTCAGGCATTGGCCGGGCGATCGCGTTGCGCGCTGCCGCCGAGGGCGCACGGGTTGCCATCACCGGGCGTGACCCGGCCAAAGGCGCACGCGTGCTCGCCGAGTTGCAGGCGGTCGGCGCCGAAGCGGAATTCATTGCCGCCAGCCTCGGGGAGGAGGCCGACGCGGCCGACCTGATCGCGGGGGTCGCCGCGCGCTTCGGCGGCATCGATGTGGTTGTGAACAACGCAGGCTCCAGCACTCGATATTCGGATATTCACGCCGAGGACGGACCGGGCGAGCGGCTGCGCAAGGTGATGCGCATTAATCTAGATGCCGCATACCACGTGGCCGCCCACGCGCTGCCGCTGCTGCGTGCGAGGGGCGGCGGATCGATCGTCAATATCTCCTCCACCGCCGCCGTGCACGGCACCTGGGGCACGTACGGCATCGCCAAAGCGGCCGTGGAGGCGCTGACGCGGGCGCTCGCCGTCCAAGGAGCGCCGCACCGCATCCGCGCCAACGGCATTTCCCCCGGTTGGATCGCCACTGACGTGACCATCGGACACGAGGAGGTGGATCGCGCCGCCTCACTCTTCGGCCGTATGGGCACTCCTGACGAGATCGCTCGCGCCGTGGTATTTCTCGCCTCCTCGGATGCAAGTTTCGTGACAGGGCAGACGCTGATCGTGGATGGTGGACTGACCATCACCGACTACGCCTCGCTGCCCTGGCTCGAGACCGAGGGTTCATGGAAACTATTTCCGCACATGCAGCCGGAGTAGCCGTGGGTAGTTCCACATGAGCGACTTGGGTTCGCGAATGACAGCACTTGTGACGGGTGCATCGCGCGGCATCGGCCGCGCGATCGCACGCGCGCTTGCCGCACGCGGAGTGCGGATTGCTTTGCATTACCACATGAACGAAGAAGCGGCGAAGGAGGCGCGCGCGCAACTCGCCGGCGACGGGCATTTCCTATGCTCCGCGGATCTTGGGGATGCGGCTGCGACGGCACGGTTGTGGCGCGACGTCGTCCTGGCGCTTGGTCGGGTGGACGTCCTGGTCAATAACGCGGGTATCTTCGCCGACCATCCGCCCCTCGCTACGGATTTCACTGCATGGGAGGCGGCATGGCGACGAATCATCGGAGCGAATTTGCTCGGCCCTGCGAACCTATCACTGCTCGCTGCCCAGGCAATGGCGGCTCAGCCGGAGTCGCAAGGTCCCGCTTGGGGACGCGGCCGGATCGTGAACATCTCATCGCGCGGCGCGTTTCGCGGTGAACCCGATACGCCGGCCTACGGCGCGAGCAAAGCGGGCCTCAACTCCCTGAGCCAATCGCTCGCGAAGGCGCTGGCGGCGCGCGCCGTCTACGTATATTGCCTCGCACCGGGGTTTGTCGAGACCGACATGGCGGCCGGTCACCTGGCCGGGCCCGGCGGCGCCGATATTCTGGCGCAGCATCCCCTGGGCAGGATTACCATGCCGGACGAAGTGGCGCGGACGGCCGCGTTTTGTGCGCTCGATGCTCCGGCGGCAATGACCGGCAGCATCATCGATCTGAACGGCGCCAGCTACTTGCGAACCTAGCCTCGCAATCTCACTCGCAATCTCACGTACGCGATCACACAGGCACGCGATCACACACGCAACGTTTCCAGCGCCCGTCTTCAGGGCGCACGATGACTCAACCCCCAAACATATGCCGCGACAGCTTGTACCTGATCGTCCGTGAGCTGGGCCCCTCCCATGGGAGGCATGGGCGAGCGGTATTGTTTGGGTTCCGGCACTCCGGCGGTGATCGTTTTTGCGATTGAACGGTAGCTACCGTCGCCCCACAGCCATTGAGTATCCGTAAGATTGGGACCTAGAGTCGTGCCCGTGCCGGCCGCGCCATGGCAACCCACGCAGGTCGCTCCGCCGACTTGACCGTGGTAGATACGGTCGCCCAGAGCAACCATGTCTCTCGTCGCTCCATTGGGAACGGGAAGACTCTCGGTCGCGGCGGCAACGCCGGCATCCGGATGAGTGCCTTCCGGCGGTTTGGCGTCCGCAACGCTGATATCGCCGGCTGGCGCCGATGCGCTTGGACACGGAGTGAACTGTGCAGAGCCGCTCCCACTACCCGACCCGCCGCTGTAGACGATTCGGTAGATCCGTCCGCGCACATCGTCGGAGACGTAGAGCGACCCATCGGGTCCGACTGCCAAGCCGGACGGACGATGCGCGGCTTGGTCCGGTGATTTCACCGGTCCCGCAAACCCGTCGGCAAATATTTCGCACTGGCCCGAGGCGTGATCGCCCTGCAATGCTTGAAAAACCACGTTGTAACCCCCTTGCGGATAGGGGGCTCGATTCCACGATCCATGGAAGGCGATGAACACGCCGTCGTGGTACCGAGCCGGGAATTGCTGGCTGTCGTACCGCACCATCCCATTCGGCGCCCAATGCGCGGGAAACGCTGCAACCGGAGCGCTCTTGGTCGTGCACGGACCAAGCTTCTTGCCGCCGTCACCGCCGTACTCCGGAGCGAGGACTAATTTCCTCTGGGCCGCGTCGTAGTAGCACTCCGGCCAGCCGTAGTCGCCGCTTCGCGTCAAGAGCAGCAATTCTTCCGCCGGAAGCGTCGCTTCCTCTTCGGGTTTGTACAGATCCGGCCAATTCGCGTGCAGTTGGTCGCGTCCGTGCTGTGTGACGAAGATATGATGCCTCGTATCGATGGCAAAGCCTTCGGCATTGCGTATGCCGGTCGCGAAGCGCTCGGCCGGTGAGAATTTTTGATTCGTCTTGTTCGCGTCATAGCGCCAGATGCCGCCGCGCGTCTCGAGTTCGGTGCACGGGTCGATGCCTGCGGACTTCGCCATGCGATTTTTCGCCTGGCAGGCGTTGGTCGCGGATGCGACGTCGACGTACAAAGATCCGTCGGCGTCGATCGCGAACGGATGCATGGGATGGTCACCGCTGAGCGGTAATCCCGATACGATCGTCACCGCGGAGCCTTGCGGGACGATGGATCCGGCCGGCAGCGTATAGCTCACGATTTTATCGTTGATCTCCGCGAACAATGCACCCTTGTAGAGGCCGATGCCCGTCCCGCCTGCGCCGCCGCTCTGCACGGTTTCGCCGAATCGCTGATTCACGTTGGCCTTGCCCGAACCGGTGGTGTCTTGCAGTGCGACCAGAAATCCGCCGGCATGCGGCGTGTCGTTCCCGTAATAGCGGCCTGACCACGTGTTCACGTAAACGACTCCATCCGGTGCGACCACCAAGTGACGTGCGTGCCCGACACCGTCGGCGAAGACGGTTGCGCAGAATCCAGCCGGCAGCTTCAGCCCGCTGTCATCGTGCGGACACGCATGGCTTGCGCCTTGCGCATCGGGCTTGACCGGAGTTTGAGCAGATACCGTCGAGCTGACTACGAAGACTGCACCGAGCATGACGATGACGGACGATGCAGCTCTGGTCAGGCGGAAAATATGCATTGGCTAGTCCCTCCGAAGGATGTTGACGCTTCAACGACGCGTCAATCGTTGTGGCGGAAAATACCATGGCCGGCGACGGATTCAATGTCCCCACCATTACAGTTGAAATCTACCAACGGGAGCACCCCCGATCAGCACAGCGAATCTTCGAGCCAGCGCTCATGCATTGTTGTCCGCATCGCTACGAATGAAATGCGCTCGCGCGCTCCTGCAATCGTCCAGAGGCTGACACGCCCTACCGTGACGACAGTCTACCCGATCGCAATTTCGCGGGCGGAGATCAACAGGAGTATCGAATGAGACATCAGAGCGTGAAAATGACATTGCCGCTTCTCGCGATTATCGCCGGCGGCTGCACCACCATGGGGACCGGGTTTGGCTCGACGCCGTCCGGCGCCAGTCCAACCACATTCAGCTGGAAGAGCTCTGACGGAGTCTCCGGCGCCATGAACGCAACGCTTTCCGACGGCACCATCTATAGCGGACAATATTTTCAGATAACCCGCGATACGACGGTCGATAGCGTCGCTCCGCTCTGGGTAGGCTGGCACTCCGGCTGGCGGGGCGCTGCCTACTGGGATGCCGGACCGTCGCAGGACTTTGTTACGCACTACTCGGGCCGGGTGGTCGCCAATCTCGCCTCACCGAGCGCGACCCACATGCGATGCAAATTTCAGCTCGTGCATCCTTCCGACGGAATGGCGGGCGGCGGCAGCGGCCAGTGTCAATTGCCGGACGGAAAGACCATCGATGCGACCTTTCCAAGAGCCTGACGGTGACGGTTGCGTTACGAATGAAACTCGCGGCCTTCGCCGCGAAATCGCGGCGCAACCTGCTCCGGTGAAATTTAATCCAATGGAGATCGGTGATGAATGAACAAAATCCACTGTGGCTGATAGTCGGAGCAATGGCGATTTTCTTTGTCGTGGCTGCCGCTGTGCTGGCCGCGGATTGAAGCGTCGGCAATGATCAAGGAGCAAGCGATGAATATTTCATACACGAAGCGAATCTTGGCTATTTGTGCATATCTTGGATTCGCCTTTTCCGGCTTGGCCGGCGGCGCTGCGCGCGCTGACACACCGAACGCGGCGGCGGACCAGGAGCTGAGGCAACGCGTGACGGCCGCGCTGCACTCCGATCCTTATTTCTACGACGAACATGTCAGCGTTTCTGTCGAAAACGGCGTTGTGGTGTTGCGCGGATTCGTCGCCAGCGAGTGGGATCTACGAGACGCATTGCGCATCGCCGGCAAGGCCGCCGGCGACAGACGCGTAGTCGACGATCTGTCCATCGAGCAGGGCGGACGCCGGTAGGCGGCGCGCAGACTTCAACGAACCAATGCGGCTCGCGCCGCAATATCCGCAACATCTACCGACCGAAAATCAACGAAGAGGAGTCTCTCATGCCACGGTCAAATCGAATGCAACAGCAAGTAGACCAGATTCAGCGGCCGGAAGGCGCGGTCGAATTCGCGGATATTCCCGGAACGGCGCTGCAGGTCTCGCGCGTGGCGCTGGGTACCTGGGCAATGGGCGGCTGGATGTGGGGCGGAACCGACGAACGCGATTCCATCGCCACGATCCGCGCCGCTCTCGATCGGGGCATCAACCTGATCGATACCGCACCCGTGTACGGATTTGGAGTATCCGAAGAGATTGTCGGCAAAGCCGTCGCCGCCAAGGGCTTGCGTTCACGGGCGGTCATTGCCACCAAAGTGGGCCTGGAGTGGCGCGACGGCAAGGTTTACCGCAACGCGACCCGCGACCGAATCATGCAAGAGATCGATCAGTCGCTGCGTCGCCTGCGCACCGACTACATCGATATCTACCAGGTTCACTGGCCCGATCCGCTCGTGCCCATCGAGGAAACCGCAGAGGCGATGCGCATGTTGCACGACCAGGGTAAAATCCGCGCCATCGGCGCCAGCAACTTCTCGGTCGCCCAAATGGAGCGCTTCCGCCAGGTCGCGCCGCTGCACGTACTGCAGCCGCCTTACAATCTGTTTGAACGCGCCGTCGAATCCGACATTCTTCCCTACTGTCGCGCGAACAACATCGCCACCCTGGGCTACGGAGCGTTGTGTCGCGGCTTGTTGAGCGGCCGGATGCGCGCGGACACGACCTTTGAAGGCGATGACCTGCGTCGAATCGACCCCAAATTTCAGCCGCCCCGCTTCGCACAATACCTCGAGGCCGTGCGGCAGCTCGATCAGTTCGCGCATGATCGCTTCCTGCGGCGGGTGATTCACCTGGCCGTTCGCTGGATGCTCGATCAGGGCATCAGCGTGGCTCTTTGGGGCGCGCGTCGCCCCGATCAGTTGCAAGCGACTCTTGGCGTGGCGGGCTGGTCGCTCGACGAGGCAAGTCGTGCGAAAATCGACGGTATTCTGAACGACACGATCAAGGACCCGATCGGACCCGAGTTCATGGCGCCCCTGCAAAGATCCTAAGCAAGGACCCTAACTGTAAACCTGACTAGCTGTAAACCTGAGGAGACACGACATGAAAACTGGATTTATCGGGTTGGGCCGAATGGGATCGGCGATGGCGGCAAATCTCGTCAAGGCTGGGCACGATGTCACCGTGTTCAATCGCAGTCCCGAAAAAAGCCGCGCGCTCCTCGAACTCGGCGCCCACCAGGCCACCAGCATTGCCGGCGCATGCAATGGGGAGGCGGTCATCACAATGCTTGCGGACGATACGGCGGTCAGCGACATCGCGCTGGCCGACGGCGGCATCGTCGGCAAGCTCCGCCAAGGCGCGATCCATATTTCGATGAGCACCATCAGCGTTGGGCTGTCGAAAGAGCTGGCTCTGGCGCACGCCAAGGCCGGGCAACAGTTCGTCGCCGCACCGGTCTTCGGCCGTCCCGACGCGGCTGCCGCGGCAAAGCTGTTCATCGTTAACGCAGGCGACCCGGTCGCCGTCGCGGCCTGCCAACCGCTATTCGCCGCGATGGGACAAAAGACGTTTTCCATGGGTGCGGAACCGGCGGCGGCGAATCTCGTCAAGCTCACCGGAAACTTCATGCTTGCGTCCGCCATCGAGGCACTGGGCGAAGCCATCGCGCTCGTCGGCAAGGCCGGCGTCGATCGCCAAGCCTTCGTGGATCTCCTGGCATCCAGCATCTTCCCTGCACCGGCGTATGCAAATTACGGCGGCGCAATCGCGGGCAACAAGTTTCAACCGGCAGGTTTCGCCGCACCGCTGGGCTTCAAAGATATCCGCCTCGTATTGGCGGCGGCCGAATCTCTACGTACGCCCATGCCGCTCGCCAGCCTTCTGCGCGACCGGTTTCTCCGCCTGCTCGCTCAAGGCGGTGATGAGCTCGATTGGTCGGCGATCGGCGGCCTGGCGACTCAGGACGCAAGCAAAGGTTGATCGCCAACCCTCGCTCGCGTCCCGCACCGTCACCGCCAAGCATGCTGCGGGCCGGATCTCGTCTCACGTTGTAGTCGTAATCTCCTTGGGCTTGTCGGTTGCGCTGGTCCCCTTGATGCGATCGTCGCCTGATGGCTCGAGCTTCAAGGCGCCGGCTACGCCCGCCCCATAGGCGGGATCGCACTTGGCAAACAACGCGACCTGTCTGCGCTTGATCTCATCCGGCACGCCTTGCATCGCGGCGGCGATGTTGTCGAACAGGCGCCGCCTCTGCTCGGTATTGAACAGACGGAAGAGGTTGCCGGGTTGCGTGAAATCGTCGTTGCCGTCCCGGTGGTTGTAGCGGTCGGCTGCCCCGTGCAGCGGCAGCGGCGGTTCGGAGAAGCGCTTATCCTCCTTCGGGCCGCTGAACGAATTGGGCTCGTAGTAAGCGTCGGGGTTCTTCGTGTTGTTGTCGAAGAAGCGCATCGGACCGTCCTTGTGATAGTGGTGTACGGGACTCCGCGGCGCATTGACCGGCAGCGCCTCGTAGTGCGTACCGAGCCGGTAACGGTGCGCGTCGGCGTAGCTGAACACGCGCGCCTGCAGCATCTTGTCGGGTGAAAAGCCGATGCCGGGAACGATGTTGGACGGCGCAAAGGCGGCCTGCTCGATCTCGGCGAAATAATTGTCCGGATTGCGGTTCAACTCCATCGTTCCGATATCGACCACCGGGAAATCCTTGTGCGGCCACACCTTGGTCAGGTCGAACGGATTCCAGCCGGTGCGCCCGGACCACGCGTCGGCTTGGCTGTCGGTCATGATCTGCACCTGCACCTTCCACTTGGGGAAGTCGCCCTTTTCGATCGCGTTGAACAGATCTTCCTGAGTCGATTCGCGGGTCCGCCCGATGACTTCGGCGGCCTCCGCGTTGGTCCAGTGCCGGTGGCCCTGCTGTGTCTTGAAGTGAAATTTCACCCATACGCGCTCACCTGCAGTATTGATCAGACTGTAGGTGTGCGAGCCATAGCCGTTGACATGGCGCACGCTGGTCGGCAGACCGCGGTCGGACATCAAGATGGTCACTTGGTGCAGACTCTCGGGCGACAGCGACCAGAAATCCCACATCGCCGTGGGTGAACGCAAATTGGTCTTCGGGTGGCGCTTTTGCGTATGGATGAAATCGGGGAACTTATACGGGTCGCGCACAAAGAACACCGGCGTGTTGTTGCCCACCAGATCCCAGTTGCCTTCCTCGGTATAGAACTTGATCGCAAAGCCTCGCACATCGCGCTCGGCGTCGGCAGCGCCGAGCTCGCCGGCGACGGTCGAGAACCGCAGGATCAAGGGCGTCTTGGCGCCGGGTTGCAGTGCCTTCGCCTTGGTGTATTTCGAGATGTCGCCGGTGATCGTGAGCGTGCCGTGTGCGCCCCAGCCTTTGGCATGCACCGGGCGCTCGGGAATGCGCTCGCGGTTCTGGTGCGCAAGTTTCTCGATCAATTGGTAATCCTGCATCAGCAGCGGCCCGCGAGGACCGGCACTGAGCGAATTCTGGTTATCGGCGATCGGATTGCCCGCGCTCGTGGTCAGTTGACTGCCGGCAGGCTTGGAAACATCGTCGGTCGGTTTGCTCATATGTGGCTCCTGTGCATGGGAGTGGAAATTAGGCTATCGCTGCCATCTGTGGAAATAGATTGATTGGATGCCTTCAATAGAGAACGTGTATCGGCATCGGACAACGTCCCGACATGAAAAATTCCGCAGCCGCGGCTAAAAAAACTTGCGACAATGGCTGCAGCCGGCAGCGTACCCTATGCTCAATGAATCAAAGCCGCTCACTGTCCTTGGTTTGACCTGCATGGTGGTGATTACCGCTCTATCCGGGTGCGCCTCGTCGCAGGTCGCGGTTGTCGGCCGCGTACGGCCGGCGATATCCCCGGAGCAGGTGCAGATCTACTTGGAGCCTCCCGCCTCCAAATACGACGAGATCGCCAACCTCAGCGCGTCAAGCCGCTGGTCTTATTCCATGACGGCGGAAGGCAAGGCGGATAAAGTCATTGAGCGGCTCAAGAAAGACGCCGCGAAGCTAGGCGCGAACGGCATTCTGCTCCACGGTGTGGGCGATCAAGCAGGCGGTTCCGTCGGCGCCGGAATCAGCACCGAAACCAACTCCCCACATTCGCCCTATGGCCTCGGCTTCGGTGCCTCGGCATTCTTCTATCACAAATCAGGAGATGGGGTTGCCATATACGTCGAGCCCAAATAGAGATTTCCGCCGCTTTCGCGCGCTGTTTGCAGAAACAGCGCTTTGGGTGTGTCGCAGACCGGCATTATTTTCAATATAGTAGGTCCAATATAGTAGGTCGTTTGATTGGATAGCCGACGTCAGCCCTGTCAACCAACCGTAGGAAAATAAAATGCGAGCGACCGTCAGCGTAGATCACCTGGTTGTCGACAAGGTTTTATACGATTTCGTCAACCGCGAGGCCATCCCAGGCTCGGGCGTGCAGGAGCGGCCTTTTTGGAGCGGATTTTCCGCTCTAGTCCGAGCTTTGGCGCCGCGGAATTCTGAACTGCTGCTGCGACGCGACGAGTTGCAATCAAAGATCGATGCCTGGCACCGCCAATCTCCGGGGGCCGCCTTCGATCGCACACGATACAAAGAATACCTGCTCGAGATCGGCTATCTCGTGCCCGAGAAACAGCCATTCGCCGTCGATACCGCTGCTGTCGATCCGGAGATCGCCCAGATCGCCGGACCGCAATTGGTGGTGCCGGTCAGCAACGCCCGCTATGCCCTGAATGCCGCCAATGCACGTTGGGGCAGCCTGTACGACGCACTTTACGGCACCGACGCCATACCCGAGGAAGGTGCCCCCCGCACCGGTAAATACAATCCGCAACGCGGCGCAAGAGTCATC
>Ga0073928_10006735_pt1 | contig 15316 bp, 12 predicted proteins | sample PaiPotPPA55metaG_FD_76969 | JGI IMG/M metagenome (GOLD analysis project Ga0073928, IMG submission 76969) | Iron sulfur acid spring bacterial and archeal communities from Banff, Canada, to study Microbial Dark Matter (Phase II) - Paint Pots PPA... ... | reverse complement strand
CGATCATCCTCTGACGGGCCTGTTGACGGGTCGTTCGCGCCGGCATGGCTTCCTCCGTGAAGTCGAATTCCCCCTGCCCGACAGTTTACCCGAAAAACACGCCGCCTAAAGTGTCACGGACCCATTTCAAACGGCGCCGCCCGCACCATCTTGACCACTTTTATGGTCAAGCGTAGCGTCTGTCAAACCGACGATGCCCGGCCCAGACATGACCGGCCGGGCACTCGCGATCGGCGAAGCTGAAGCCGGTGTACTGCGGGGAAAGTTCCCGGTATTCTGCCCGGCGGAATGACCATCAACGAGCCGGAAGTCCACGACATTCCCACTGTCACAGGCCCGATGCGGACGTACGTGTATCGCCCGTCGGCGGGCGGGCGCTATCCCGGCGTGCTGCTGTTCTCGGAGATCTTTCAGGTGACCGGCCCGATCCGCCGGACCGCGGCGTTTGTCGCGGGGCATGGGTTTGTCGTCGCCGTTCCGGAGATCTATCATGAGTTCGAGCCGCCGGGCACGGCGCTGGCGTATGACCAGGCCGGGGCGGATCGCGGCAACGCGCTCAAGACCACCAAGGAACTGAGCGCGTACGACGGCGACGCTCGCGCCGCGCTCGATCATCTCAAGTCGCGGTCCGACTGCACCGGCAAGCTCGGGGCGATGGGAATCTGCATCGGCGGCCATCTGGCGTTCCGGGCCGCGATGAACCCGTACGTCCTGGCGGCGGCGTGCTTCTATGCCACCGACATCCACAAGCGGTCGCTGGGCAAGGGGATGAAGGACAACACGCTCGACCGAATCGGGGAAATCCAGGGCGAGATGGTGATGATCTGGGGCCGGCAGGACCCGCACGTCCCGCGCGAAGGGCGCCAACTCATCTACAACGCCATGAGCGACGCCGGCACGTGGTTCACCTGGCACGAACTCAACGGCCAGCACGCCTTCATGCGGGATGAAGGCTATCGCTACGACCCGGAGCTGGCTCACCTCTGCTACAAGCTGGTGCTGAGCCTGTTTTGCCGCAAGCTCGGCGAAGGTGATCTTCGCGCCGCCGGCAAAGCGGACGCGGAGACGAAACATTGAATCCGTTGGCTTATCCGCCGCTCGCCGGAAAACAAGTCCTTAATGTGGCAAGCCTCTCATTCGCCTGAACCGCGCCGTCGGTACGGCGTTCGAGTCAGCGCTCGCGCGATGCACGCCCGCCGCGGCCCCCGCCACGGGCGACGCGAGCGCGTGGCCGTAGCTCCGGGCCAGCATCACCAGATCACCGAAGTCTACCTTGCCGTCGTAGTTGAAATCCCCCGTGTCCCAGTTCGCCGCGCTCGAATTGTTGCCGTAGTGCCGCGCGAGGATCACCAGGTCCTTGAAGTCCACCTTCCCGTCCAGCGTGGCATCCCCGTAGTTGACCCACTTCACCAGGACGGAGTGCGCGGCCAAGCCTTGGACGATCCCGTCGGCACTGTCGGCGAAGCCAAGTCCGTGCGTCGCGTCGGCGCTGCTGGTCACGATGCCCCGGCCGTTCCACGTGCCGCCGGCATAGCCGCTGGTGAGCAGAGACTTCACCGCGGCCGCGGGGCTCGAACCCGTGTAGTCCACGATCATGCTCTCGTCGGTCAAGTCCAGCCTGCCCGTCCCCGAGATGGAAAGGGACGGCACGGTAAGTACCTTGCCGCCGCCGGGCAGGACGGTCGCGGTCCCGCCGGCGCCGATCGTCAGCGCACCAATCCGCTGGGTGGCGGCAAAGACGGCGGCGGCGGTGCCCGTACCGTTGCTGTTGACGGTGACCGGCTCATTGGCGACGCCGGGGCCGATCGTCACAGGGGCCGCGGGACTGGTCTTGTCCACGTTGATGACGGCGGTCCCCGGGCCGGGGTTCACGGTCACCGGGGTCGCGGTGCCCTCGACGTTGACGACGTTGGCCAGGAAGCCCGTATTGAGCGTCAGCAATCCGATGCCGCTGCAGTCGATCGTTGCGACGTGAATAATGGGCAGCCCGAACGCATCGACCTTCTGACCGATGCGGGTCAGGGCCGTGGTCGCCGTGCTGGTGAGAATGTCCTGGGTAAAAACGAAGTTGGGATTGTTCTGATCGTTCACCGTCAGGCTTGAGGCGCTGTTCCCGTTGACGGTCAGGAGGGCCTGGATGGTGTCGAGGTTCTGTCCCTGCGGGGTGACGTTGATGACGTCGGCACCCCCGCCGGTGTTGAGGATAGTGGTGATGTTGGTGCCGGCGATGTTGAACAGGTCGGGGCCGGGGCCGGTGTTGACGGTGAGCGATTTCACGGAGTAGTAGATATCGGCGCTGCCCAGGGGCGTGATCCGGCCCGCGTCGATGGTATACCCGATCCCGTTCGGGTCGGCGGAGCTGTTGACCACGAGGGCGTTGTTGCCATTGCCGCCGGTGAGAAACAGTTGGCCGAGGATGCTCGCACGTCCGGCGCCATCGGTGGCGGCGACGTTGAAGGTGTCGTTCCCACCATTGCCATTGATGCCGATCGGTGTGCCCGCCGCGCTGCTGATTATGTTGAAGACGTTGTTGCCGGCGCTGGCCTCGATCCGCAACGTCGCGAAATTGGCGTAGGTAAAGCTGCCGAGGGGGCCGAACGCCCAGAATTCGTTCACCGAGTTGGACGTGATGTTGTAGTTCTCGTTGAACCCCGGGTTGGACAGGTGGCCGTCCATGTTGAGGGTGTTGGTCCCGCTGCCAGCGTCGAGATGGACAACGGCGCCGGCGAAATTGCCCACGTGGTAGCCGTTGCCGAAGTTGACCGTGTCGTTGCCGGGGCCGGTGTTGACATTGAGCACACTGGGGAGCGAAAGCTCCCCGCCGATCGTGACGATGTTGTCACCCGGTCCGGCGGTGAGGGAGATCACCTGGATGCTGCTGTAATTGAAGCTGAAGCCAGGGCGGCTGAGAACGTTCGCGCTGTTCCCGGCACCGTCAATGCCGATCAGATACGACACGTTTCCGCCCAGCGCTTCGTCGTCCACAAAGACGGTATTCGTCCCTCCGCCCCCATCAATGACCGGAAGGCCGATGGTGCTGGCCGGCCCAAACGCGTTGCCGATCTGGAACGTGTCGTTGCCCGCCCCGCCGCGCACGGTGCTGGGGCCGGGCGTGGAGATCAATTCGAACAAGTTGTTCCCGTCGCCCCCGTTGACAACGTACGACTCGACGGTGTTGTAGTTGATGGTCACGCCGACGCCCGTCGATCGGTCCGTGCAGATCAGAATGTTGTCGCTCAGGACATAAGCGTAAGCGTCGGGGTTGGACTGGTTGTTGATGTTGATGGTGTCGTTGCCGTCCCCGCCGGTAAACGTGAAGTTCCTGGTAATTGAAGCGATGCTGCCGCTGCCGACGTTGAGCGTGTCGTCGCCGCCTTTTCCGTCGATGGAGAACCTGTTGCTGGCAGGCACGCCGTTGACTGTAAACGTATCGTTGCCGGTCGTCCCCTCGATGGTCAGGTTCTGGATGCCCGATATCTGGGTGATGTTCTGTCCGCCGCCGATGATCGAGCTGCCGGTGATCACCGTGTTGCCGTAGCTGCCGATGACCGAAAGCGTGTTGTTGCCGCTGCCACCGGATATTTGGATCGGGGTGGTGCCCGTCTGCTGGATGCCAATAGTGTCGTTACCGCCCTGGGTGGTGATCTGAATCAGCTTGACCTGCAACTGGGAGAAATCCGATGTGAAGTAACCGACCGGATCGGCGCCGTTGACGGGACTGCCGATTTTGATGGAAACGAAGAGCGTCTCGCCGACGCTGCTGATGTTGATGGCGTCGTTGCTCAACCCCGGCGGGCCGGTAATTCGCAGCGTGCCGTTGGCGTCGAGCGTGTCGTAAAACGTGCCGAACGAATCCGGCGGGGTGATGCTGTAGCCGTAAGCATCCCGCAGCATGAGCGCGTCGTTGTCGGAGATGATGCTGCGGGAGGTGAAATAGGCGTTCATCAGATCGACGGCGCCGTAATAGGTCGTGCCGCCGACGGTGACTTGGGCGCCCGACGGGGCGGAATGCTGGGGACCGTTGCGGCTTGAGGGGGCTCCGCCCGCGCCCCCGGAATCCCAGCCCGTCCAGAGCGTCTGGACGGAAGGCCCGTCAAAACGCCAGTAGGTGGCAGGCGGACTGGCCGCCGGGGCGTTGAGCGTGTCGACGACTTTGGTGTCGGTCGCGAGGTTATTGAGCTGTCCCCCGGCGTAGAGGCCGAAAGCGTGTCCCAGCTCGTGGAGCACGCCCGTAAAGAGGTCGCCGCCCTGGTTGGTGGTGAAACTCTGCGAGAAGGCATTGTTTAAGGTACCTTGGAACTCGCTGTTGTCCATGGGCGTGGGGTCGAGAAACCACCCGTTGCTTGAGTTTCCGCTGGCGGCGATGTTCCTCCAGCCGATGCCGCAACTGCCCCCCGAAGGCTTGTTGCCGATGAACGCGTTCGCGCTGGCGTTGGCGCCCACGCCATTGCCCATGCTCGTGATCGGGTTGGCGTTCATCGAGATGGAGATGTTGTAGGTGTTGGTCCCGTCGGCGTAATTGAAATTGCTGATGGTGCGCTGCCAATAGGCGATGTCGGCATTGATGACGCCGCGGGCCTGGTTGTCAAGATTGCCGAACACGCGCGTGAACCCGTCGGTGTCGTTGCTGGTACTGCCGATGTTCGTCCAGGTGATGGTCGACAACAACAGCCGGCGTTCGAGCGCTTCGCAGGAATATCGTGACGCATTCGAAATTGAGCTCGTTGCAGATCGACGGTGTCTCCGCGCACGAATATTGGTCCGTGGCCACATACTGGGCCCCTTCTCGGTTTTCAGGGTTTGCCAGACGAAATCGTGCCTGCTACGGCAGCCGATATGAAACACCGGCCCATGAAGGGAAAGGGGCGCCTTCAGCCCTGAGCAAACGGCGCCAGCCCGGCCGGTCATCGCCCCCAAAACGACTGTAACGGATTTTGGTGTGTTATGGAACAAGCGAATTGCGGAGTTTGCGCTCACGCCGAACGGGGACTGTGGTTGTGGTAGAGCAGGACGAAGCTCGGAGCTGGCTCAGATCTGCTATCCGGTGGTCTTGAACCTGTTTTGCCGCAAGCTCGGCGAAGGTGATCGTCGTGCCCCGGGCAAGGCGGCCGGGGAGACGAAGCGCTGAAGCTGCATTGGCGGCACGGCTCCAGAGGGGCGGCTCTCTTTGTAAGACCGGACGGCCTGTTGTACGTTTCCGCGATGCCGACGTGGGACGCCGATCAGTATCTTCGCTTTGCCGATGAGCGTACGCAGGCGTGCCGGGACTTGGCGGCGCGGGTGGCGATAGCGAGTCCGCGGCGGATCATCGATCTGGGGTGCGGCCCGGGAAACAGCACGGCGATTCTGGGTGAGCGCTGGCCCAGCGCCGATCTCACGGGGCTGGACAACTCGCCGCGCATGATCGAGGCCGCACGACGCGACTATCCGTGGGGCCGCTGGGCGGTCGGCGACATTGCTACGTGGACGGCCGGGGAGGGCGGGCCGTTCGATCTGGTGTTTTCCAACGCCGCGTTGCAGTGGGTTGACGATCACGCCGCCGCGTTCCCGCGGCTCCTCGGGCAGGTCGCACCCGGCGGGGCGCTGGCCGTGCAGATGCCGAGCAATTACGACGCACCGCCCCATCGTATGATGCGCGAGCTGGCGGCCTCCGCCGCGTGGCGCGACCGGTTCCCCGCCGGCGGCATCCGCCAGTGGCACGTGCACGATCCGGCGTTCTACTACGACGTGCTCGCGCGGCGCGCCGTCCGGGTCGATCTATGGGAGACGGAGTACATTCACATGATGAGCGGGGCGGAGGCGATCGTGGAGTGGTACAAGGGAACGGGCCTGCGGCCCTTTTTCGACGCCCTCGCGTCCGACGAAGACCGATCGCAGTTTACCGCCCAATATCTGGAAGCGATCCGTGCCAAGTACCCGCGCCGGCCCGACGGCCGGGTTCTGTTCCCGTTCCGGCGGCTGTTTGTAGTGGCGTACCGGTCAGTCTGAATCGGAATCCCAACGGTTCTTTGCCCGTCACATCGCAACAGTGACCGTCTTCACCTCCGTATAGTTCCTCAGGGCGTACTCCCCCAGCTCGCGGCCAATTCCTGACATCTTGAAGCCCCCGAACGGGGCGGCGGCGTCGAAGACGTCGTAGCAGTTGATCCAGACGGTGCCGGCCTTCAGCTCGGCGGCCATGCGATGGGCCTTGGTGATGTCCTTGGTCCAGACCGCGGCGGCCAGGCCGTACATCGTCCGGTTGCCGCGCTGGATCACCTCGTCGATGTCGTTGAACTTGATGATCGACATGACCGGGCCGAAAATCTCTTCCTGCGCGATCTTGTGCTCGTCCTTCACGTCGGTGAAGACCGTCGGCTCGATGAAATAGCCCTGCTTACCGTGGCGGGCGCCACCGGTCTGAAGCCTGGCGCCGCAGCCTTTGCCCGACTCGATGTAGCCGAGGATCTTGTTGAACTGCTCTTCGCTGACCTGCGGTCCCTGGGTGGTTTTGGGATCGAATGGGTCGCCGAGCTTCTGCTTTTTCGTGCGTTTGAGCACGCGATCGACGAACTCGTCGTGGACGGTGTTTTCCACGAAGAGCCGCGAGCCGGCGCAGCAGCACTGGCCCTGGTTGAGGAACAGTCCGACGAACGCCCCTTCGACCGCGGCGTCCATGTCGGCGTCGGCGAAGACGATGTTCGGGCTCTTGCCGCCCAGCTCGAGCGTGACGCGCTTCAAGTTGGTGCGGGCGGCGGCCTGCATGATCAGCTTCCCGACCTCCGTCGATCCGGTGAACGCGACCTTATCGACATCGTTGTGCTCGGCGATCGCCGCCCCCGCGGTCTCGCCGAAGCCGGGGATGATGTTGATGACCCCCTCGGGGAATCCGGCTTCCATGGCCAGCTCGCCCACCCGCAGCGCGCTCAGCGGGGTCTGCTCGGCGGGCTTGAGCACGACCGTACACCCGGCCGCCAAGGCCGGCCCCCACTTCCATGCCTGCATCAGCATCGGGAAGTTCCACGGGATGATCTGCCCGACCACGCCGACCGGCTCGTGGCGGGTGTAGCAGAAGTACGGGCCGTTCACCGGGATCGTCTTGCCTTCGATTTTGTCGGCCCAGCCGGCATAGTAGCGATAGCAGTCGAGCACGAGCGGCAGATCGGCATTGCGGCTGTCGCGGATCGGCTTGCCGTTATCCAGCGTCTCCAGCGCCGCCAGCTCGTCGATGTTCTGTTCGATCAAGTCGCCCAGCTTGTAGAGCAGCCGGCCGCGCTCACGGGCGCTCATCTTCCGCCAGGGGCCCTTCTCGAACGTTTTGCGCGCCGCCTTGACGGCCTTGTCCACGTCAGCCTTGTCCCCCTCGGCCACTTTCGCGATCACCTCGCCGGTGGCGGGGTTGATCGTTTCGAACGTCTTGCCGCTCGATGAGTCGACCCATTTGCCGTCGATCAGCATCTTCGTTTGTTTGACCTTCACGTGCGGTGCGGCGGTTTTGGAAGCAGGGGCGGTAGCGGTGGTCATGACGACCTCCTTGGGTTGAAAGGAAAGAACCGACAGCCCGCGGCTATACCTCCAGGGGCCGCCGCGGAACGGCAGCATTATACCGCGCGGGGAAGGCCGTTGAGAGTCCGACGGGCAGATTTGTTACAATTCATGCCATGTCGGGCGGGCACTGCCCGCCGAGCGGATCATGCGGCGGGCAGTGCCCGCCCTACGTTGTTCCTGCTGTGAGTACCTTTGACGTCATCGTGATCGGCATTGGGGCGATGGGTTCATCGGCGTGCTATCACCTCGCCCGCCGTGGCGCGCGGGTCGTAGGGCTTGAACAATTCGACATCCCCCATACCTTGGGCAGCTCGCACGGGCAGTCGCGAATGATCCGGCTGGCGTATTACGAGCACCCCGATTACGTCCCGCTCCTCAAGCGCGCTTATCAGCTTTGGGAAGAACTAGAATCGGTCAGCGGGCAGAAGTTGCTGCACATCACCGGCGGCGCCTACATCGGCCCGGAGAAGGGTGAGCTGGTTGGTGGCTCGCTTCGGTCCGCGCAGGAGCACGGGCTTGAGCACGAACTTCTCGACTGGGACGAGCTTCGCCGGCGGTTTCCGCAGTTTCATGCGCCGGACGACTGGGTTGCGTTCTACGAGCCGCGGGCCGGATTCCTGCGTCCCGAGCGGGTGGTGGCGGCGTACGCCGAGTCGGCATTGCGGGCCGGGGCCGAACTGCACGGCCGTGAAGCGGTCATGGAATGGCGCGCCGACGCACACGGCGCCACCGTCCGAACGACCCGGGCCGTGTACCACGCCGATCATCTGGTCTTCTGCGGCGGGCCTTGGTCCGGCAAGCTGCTTCGAGATGTGGGGGTCCCGCTTGTGGTCACTCGCCAGGTACTTGGATGGGTCTGGCCCAAGGAACCTGAGCTGTTTGCCCTCGGCCAACTGCCGGTCTGGGCGATTGACCGACAGGACGGCACGCTCCACTACGGTTTCCCGATGACCAGCGATGTGCCCGGCTTCAAGCTGGCCCACCACGGCGCTGGCCAGCCGACCGACCCGGACCGGCTAGAGCGGGATCCGCTGCCGGGTGATGAGGAGACATTTCGCGCGGTGTTGCGGCAGATAATCCCCGCCGGCGACGGGCCGTTGCTGTCGATGAAAGTCTGCCTCTATACGAACAGCCCGGACCAACACTTCATCATCGATCGACACCCCGAGAGCGAACGGGCTACGATCGCCTGCGGGTTCAGCGGGCATGGGTTCAAGTTCGCCAGTGTCGTGGGGGAAATTCTGGCCGACTTGGCAACGACCGGCCGGACCGCGCTGCCTACGCAGTTCCTGCGGCTCGACCGCTTCCGCAGTTTGAAATAGCGCGCGTCCGAATGAGATCAGTCAAATCGCAGCTTTCGCCCGGCGTCCTCGCCGGTCACATACCACCGCCCTGGCCTGAGCGCGATCTTTCTCAGGCCCGCTGATTTGCATGCCAGAAGAAGCTGCTGTTGAAGCCCGGCCAGCAACAGTTGCTTTAGCTCGTACAAGTGTGAGGCGCTGTCGACCACCACCGTGAGCGTTCCACGGCTGAGAGAATCCAGCGCACAGTGATCGCTGAGCATCTCGGGGACAAGCTGCGACCAGCACGCGGCGATCTGCGAGAACTTTGTATGCCGCTTCTGAATCGACTGCTGAAAGAAGCCGATCATCTCCGGGCCCAGCGGTACGGCCGGCGGGTTGTCTAGCTGTTTGAAGCGAAACAGCCGGGAAAGCTCCGCGTCACCGCGCGCTCTTGCCATGACAGGGCCCCTACCGGGATAGCGGACTACTGAAGGTTCACCGGCATAATCACGTAGAGGAAATTGGGGCCGCCTTTCAGCAAACCCGGGCGATTCGGCGCGGTCATTTCCAGGGAAATCTCGTCCATATCGACAACCTTCAGCGCCTCGGTCAAGAAGTTCGGGTTGAACCCGATCTCGATCTCCGCACCCTCGTATTTGCACGGGAAGTTGACGGTCGCCTCTCCTGCATCGGGCGAGCGACTGGTCAGGACCAGTCCCTTTTTCGAGAAATGCATCCGCACGCCTTTGCTCTCTTCCGTCGTCAGAAGCGCGGCCCGGCGGACGGCGCTAAGGAGATCCGCCGTTGCGGCCGTCATCTTCTTATCGCAGTCCTTGGGGATCACGTCCTCGAATGGCGGGAACTGCCCCTCCACCAGGTTGCTCGTCAGTGTCGCACTTGGTGAGTGAAATATGATCTGGTTCTCGCGGACCTGAACCGCAAGCGATTCCTCCGGGTCGTCGATCAGCTTGTCAAGCAGGCTTAGCGCCTTGGCAGGCACGATGGCTTTGGCCCCCTCTTTGGGCAGCTTGTCGGAGATGAGATCGCCTTTGGCCATGGCCAGTCGCCGGCCATCGGTGCTAACCAAGTTTATCTTCTTGGCCTTGACGGTAAACAAGACGCCGTTGAATGCATACCGCGTGCTCTCCCTTGCGGCGGCAAAGAGAGTCTGACCGACGAGTTGCTTGAGCAGCCCGCCGCCGATTTCCAAGTGGGCTTCCCCTTCGAAATCCGGCACCGGAGGAAAGTCGCTCGGTTTCTGGGTGAAGATCTTGAAATGCGAGTCTTGCCCGCGGATGTTGGCCGTATCGTTGGCAACTTCGATCGACAGCGTATCATCTACGCTCTCGCGCACGATATCACGGAGCTTTTCGGCAGCGACCAGCGTCTCCCCCGCCTGCTCGATCTGCACCTGGCTATCGACATACCGGATGGCCACTTCCAAGTCGGTCGCCGCGACGGTCAAGCGATCGTCCGAGGCCGTCAGCTTCACACACTGCAGCACTGGTTTAGGTGTGCGGGCGGCTACGACATTCCCGGTAACCGTCAGCGCCTCCAGCAGCGCGCCCCTGTTGCAGATCACTTTCATGAACAAACCTCACAATCGTCCGGTCGTGGACTATCCACGACGCGATCATTCCGAAAAGCCAGCTTCGTACTGTACCGTTACTTGAATGCTATGAGAAACCTTAAGGTCATAGCAGCACTGGTGGTGGGTGCCACAATGTGGATAAGTTCTCTCAACCCACTGTAACATTAGTCAAATAAAGAGGATACAACTCATATTATCGGACGGTCGCGGTGGACAACTTGTTGGCTAACCTGGTTGCTCGCCGCTAGTTACCCCGGGTTTCACGCCAGATACCCGATAGGCGGACTCGTCCGGCGAGCAGAGATTGGATGTTGTAGCCGCGCCACCGTCCAGTAAGACCAGCTTTTCCACCGTGTCTCCAGCCGCCGTGTGGCAATGTGGGGCTGCGATCGGTAAATCGGTTTCAAATTCGCCCAGCGCGCGGGTATCGTAGCGACTTCCGTACGGCACGCGCGGTAGTCCACTTGAGGTTGACATGTTTCCCTTGCGGGTGCTGGCATATGCCTGGGCGTTCCCGACCACGGCGTTGGGGCTGCTCTTCGTGCCGGAGTCGATGTTCAGCGGCGGCGTACGACTGGTCGACGGAGTGCTGGAGGTAGATGGCCGACTGGTGCGCTGGTTCCTCACCCACTGCACCCTACTCCGCGGCGGCGCATCGGCCATGACGCTCGGGCACGTCGTCCTGGCCCGCAGCCGCAAGGTGCACGATGCGACGCGGAATCACGAGCGCGTGCACGTTCGCCAGTGTGAGCGATGGGGTCCGCTGTTCATTCCGGTCTACCTTTCTATGTCCGGGATCCTCTGGTTTCGCGGCCTGCGCGCTTACGAGGACAACCCGTTCGAGCGCGAAGCGTTTGCCGAAACCGCGCGATAGTTCACCGGAGCACTTCCGTGCGCTAGGATAGGAGACGTATGACCGTGGCTCGCACCAGTTCGGTCCCGGCGCTGCAGCCGGGCGATCACCTTACTCGCGAGGAATTTGAGCGGCGCTACGACGCCACGCCGAACTTGCGGAAGGCCGAGCTTCTCGAAGGAGTGGTGTACATGCCGCCGCCGGTATCGCAGGAAGGTCACAGTGGTCCGCATTTCGACCTGATTGGATGGCTCGGCCAATACCGGATCGCCACGCCCGGTATCAAAGGAGGCGACAACGGGACGCTTCGGCTCGATCTCGATAACGAGCCACAGCCCGACGCCTTTCTCTACATACTCCCGTCCCATGGCGGCCAGGTGCGCCTCAGCCTGGACGGATATGTCGAGGGGGCCCCGGAACTGGTAGCAGAGATCGCCGCTTCTAGCGCCAGCTACGATCTGCACGTAAAGAAGAAGGTCTACCGCCGCAACGGCGTGCGCGAATACTTGGTGTGGCGCGTCTTTGATGAAGTGGTCGACTGGTTCGGCCTGCGCGAGGGGGAATATGTTTCGCTTTTGCCGGGCGCGGACGGCATCTTCCGAAGCGAGATCCTGCCCGGACTGTGGTTGGATGCCGGGGCCCTGCTGCGGGGCGATGTCGCGGCCGTGGCGCAAATTCAGCAGCGCGCGCTGGCGGGCGCAGAACATGAGCGGTTTCTTGCACAGTTGCAGGCCGCCGCCCACACGTAGCGTGCGGATGGCTCGAAAGGGGAACACGATGCGGCTGCAATTGAAAGTGGTGGCGTCATGGCTGGGCCTGCTTGTGCTATTCGCGAGCGCGCCGTCGCTAAGAGCACAGGACCAGACCAGAGACGTCCTCAAACCGGTACTTCCATTCCTGGACGACTCGGCGGTTCTGGTTGCGCGGCTGGACGTGCCGGCAATCAACCTGAACGCCATCCAGGCCTGGGGCCTGCGGCTGTTGCAGCAATCGGGGGCGCCGCCGAAGGAGATCGCCGACGCCGTGGCGCAGGTTCCCGAGGAGTTTGGGAAGGCGCAAAAGTGGCTGGACGACTTTCAGACGGCCGGCGGGCGCGAGGTCTTCTTCGTTGCCTACGCCCAGCCGGGACAGGACGCTGAGATCAGTCTGCTGATCGTGCGAGTCGAGAAGAACGCGGACGCGAAGACGCTAATCAACCTCGCCCGGCAGGTGGCATTCTTCGACATTGCCGAGGACGAGCCGCTCGACGGGCCGGTGCGGCCGACAACGACGGCTCCGACCACGGCGGCGGCCGCCACCCAGCCCGCAGACGACTCTCAGGCCCACGCCCGCCTCCTCGGCGACGCCCTCGTGTTCGGGCAGTTCAAAGACTTTGAGAAGCTCAAGCATCTCAAGCCGGTCGATCGCCCCGAGTTCGGCAAGGCATTCGCCGCCGCCGACAGCCCGACGCTGTGCGCCGCCGTCGTATTCAACGCGACGTTGCTCAAGCAACTGGACAACCCAAACGTGATGTGGTTCGGTCCGCTGTCGAAGGAAAAGCTGAGCAAGCTCCGGTGGGTGGCGGTGGGATTGCGGCCTCCGCCGCAACCCTTCCTCCATGTCCAGTTTCAGGCGTCTGACGCCAACGCCGCCAGAGACATTCGCAACGAGTTGGACAAGCAGCTCAAGCAGCTCGCCCAGATGGGGATGGGGCCGGTTGCCGCGCAGCTCGTGGCGATGCTCCTGCCGCGGCAACAAGGCGACCGCCTGATCTTGGCGCTGGACGGCAAGCAATTAGATCAGATGGTGATCACTTACTATCGGTCGATGCGGTTCGAAGCGCCCGCGCCCATGCCCCCCGCCACCCAGCCCGCGGAAGTGGCCGAACCCGCGCAGCAGGGGGCCAAGTAGGGGCGGCGCGCAATTTCTCAAGGCTCTCCGCGCCACGCAACGCTCGTCCTGTTACGTTTTACGTCTTTACGTTCTACGCGCTCGGCTACCGCGGCCGTATAATCGCAATCTCTGAAAATGAAAGGAACTCCGCATGTCACTGCAATCATTAATCGCGACGGGAACAAAGGTGTGGTTGGACGGCGTGGAGCCGAGCGATGTGAAGAAGAACCGTGCCTGGGGGGTCACGGGCGCGACCTCCAATCCCATCATCATTTCCGACATCATCAAATTGGGCCACTTCGACAACCGGATCACCGAGCTGGTCGAACAGGGCCGGGAGGATGACGCCATCGCGTGGGTCCTGGACGATGAATTGGTGAAGTCGGCGCAGCAGGTGTTTCTGCCCGCTTGGGAGCAGGCCAGAGGCAACGACGGGTATGTGAGCTTCGAGCTGGATCCGTTGATCGAGGACGAGGCCCGGCCGCTGCCGCACGCCGAGCGCGTGCGCCGATATGTCGAGTTCGGCAAGAAGTGGTCCGCCGGACACAAGAATCGCATGATCAAGGTGCCGGCCACGCCTGCCGGTCTGGACGCGCTCGAAGAGCTCGCCGCCGCCGGCGTCACGATCAACGTGACGCTCATCTTCTCCACCCGGCAGTACAAGATCGCCCGCGACAACGTCTGGCGCGGCGCTCAGCGGCGAAAAGACGGGCTCAACAACTTCAAGAGCGTCTACAGCATCTTCGTCTCGCGGCTGGACGTGTACACCGAAAAGCAGGTCCCGGAGCTGAGCCCTGCCGCTCAGGGGCAGGTCGGAATCGTCAACGTCAAGCGGATCTGGCGGTTCAACCAGGATTTCTGGCGAGACAAGAAGCTGCGGCTCAACCAGGAGATCGTGTTCGCCAGCACGGGCGTGAAGAAACCGACCGATCCGCCCGACAAGTACGTCGAGGCGCTGGCCGGCAGCGATATCGAGACCAACCCCCCCGCCACCAACGAGGCGGTGCAGAAGCTGAACAAGCAATACGCGCGCAATATCGACAAGATGCCGCCCGACAGCGTGCTGAAGGAGATCGATCAGAAGGTGGACGTGGCGAAGATGGAGCGAGTGCTGATGGAAGAAGGCGTGAAAAAGTTCAGCGACCCCCAGCACGCGCTGCTGAAGCTGATCGCCGAGAAGCGTGCCCAGCTCGCACCGGCGAAGTAAGACCGGGCGCGCGAGTGCAGCAGGTATTTCGGCGATCGCGAGTGCGACGAACGAGCACGAGCAGGGATGAAGTCCCACACGGAATATCTAACGTTCAATCTTCCTTCGAACGTCGGGTTCGTGAACATCACGCCGCAGTGCGAGGAGGCGGTCCGCAAGAGCGGTATCCGCGAAGGGTTGCTCTTGTGCAACGCGATGCACATCACCGCCTCGGTGTTCATCATTGATGATGAGCGCGGGCTACACGAGGATTACAAAAAGTGGCTGGAGGAGCTGGCGCCGCACGAGCCGACGTCGCAGTACCAGCACAACCGCACCGGCGAGGACAACGCCGACGCCCACCTCAAGCGGCAGGTCATGGGCCGCGAGGTGGTCGTCGCGGTTACCAACGGGAAACTCGATTTTGGCCCCTGGGAACAGATCTTCTACGGCGAGTTCGACGGGCGCAGGCCCAAGCGCGTGCTGATCAAGGTGATCGGCGAATGAATGTCCCCGCAATTGAATCGCTCGACCCCCGGATGCTCCTCTCGAGCGTTCCCCTGCACGTCTCCGGCACGCACATCGCCGACCCGGTCGGCGACACGATCCGCCTTCGCGGGGTGGACGTCGACAGCCTCGAATACGACGTCGAGGGCGACCACATCATCCAATCCCTCAACACGGCCCTGCAAAGCTGGCACGCCAACCTGATCCGTCTGCCGCTGAACGAGAACTTCTGGTTCGGCTACGACTACAGCAGCAAGAACATCGACGGCGGCGCCGCCTACCGCGCGCTGGTCGATCAAATCGTCACGACCATCTCACAGAACAACGCCTATGTCGTTCTCGACTTGCACTGGTCGGACGAGGATGTATGGGGGGCGAACAACGGCCAGCACCTCATGCCTGACGACAACAGCACGCTCTTCTGGCAGAGCGTGGCGACGAAGTATGCCAACAATCCGGCAGTGATGTTTGACCTGTACAACGAGCCGCACAACATT
>Ga0073928_10006734_pt1 | contig 15319 bp, 11 predicted proteins | sample PaiPotPPA55metaG_FD_76969 | JGI IMG/M metagenome (GOLD analysis project Ga0073928, IMG submission 76969) | Iron sulfur acid spring bacterial and archeal communities from Banff, Canada, to study Microbial Dark Matter (Phase II) - Paint Pots PPA... ... | reverse complement strand
GAAAGTCCGCCACCAAATTCGCCGATCGCGGTTCGTACACCAGCGACGACAACAACATCCTTTATCTGTTGCACTGGTAATCCCCTCGTACTGTGTGCCGCGCCCATCCAGGCACGGCGCGCTTGACTTCTATCCAACTACCGAAAATGACCGCATCTTCCTGCGGGGGGCTGGCGAACAATCGCGCCCCCTTCGATGCGCTGCGACATTGGTGCAAGACCTGCCTTCCAGATGGCCGACCACTTACGCCTCTACTAGGTCGCGCTTACGCTTCTTTCACGGTCAGCTGGAAATATATAACTAGTATATATAATTAAGATAATTTTTCAAGAAACATCAAACCAGCATCGATCGATGGACGCGCGCGCTTCTGGATCCCACAGCGTGGTGCTGTAGTTGTGCCTGGCGGTTTTACAGGCCGACGTCGTTGAGATCGTCGCGAAATGCATTTGCTGTGAGGCTGCCGGACGTTCGCCGTTACGATCCATGCACTCGCCACTAGACACGCAATCCTATCTGACTTATATATACGTATATGGAGGCTGTCTGGAACGGTCCGTAAGCGACGAGGATGAGATTATGGTCGAGGTAACCGAAGAATCCAGCTATGGCGTGATCACGGAGGAGGGCATCGCGCAACTGAAGCAGCGGGTCGGTCTGGTGTTTTCACGGAGACGGCACCGCAGCGACGACACGCGTTGGTCATCAGTTATCGGATACGTGCCAGGGACGCGCGAATGCAATATGGGGAAGCAATGTTAGATCGTCAGCAACTCGAGACTTTGGGTGCTGTTATTGAGCACGGGAGTTTTGAGTCGGCAGCTAGGGCGTTACACGTCTCGCACGGAGCGGTGTCGCAACGTATCCGCGCGCTCGAGGAATCACTGTCGGCTGTGTTGCTCTTTCGAGAGATACCTGTTGTGCCTACCAGGGCTGGCGAGGCTGTACTGAAACACGTGAAACAGTTGCGCCTGCTAGAACAGGAGACCGTCCAGCGCGTGAGTCCGCCAGGCAGTCCACGAGCGCGGGTTCAAATCGCTATCGCGGTCAACGCCGACTCGCTTACGACCTGGTTTGAGCCGGTGGCCTGGCAACTGACGCGGGAGGCGAACATCGCGCTGGAAGTATTCGTTGATGACCAGGATCACACGTATGCGCTGCTTGCTCGTGGTGACGTAATCGGATGCGTTTCGACCAAGCGGCGGACTAAACCAAGTGTGAGTTTTGCGGAAGAATTGCTCGGAACGATGCACTACCATTGTGTCGCGAGTCCGTCGTTCGCTCGGCAGCACTTCGCGAACGGATTGAAACTGCCGGCGGCAGTCTCGGCGCCGGCAGTGCTGTTCAATCGCAAGGATCGGTTGCACGACGTCTTTCTGACTAACCTGTTCGGTGTCGAGATCGCAGAGTACGTCAGACACTACGTACCGTCACCACATTCGCTGCTGGCGGCAATCTGTGAGGGGGTCGGTTACGGGCTTGTGCCGCAGTATCAATGCGCACCGCTCGTCGAGGCAAGCCAATTGACGGCGCTCGCGCCTCAGCGCACCGTTGCGGTCGACCTGTACTGGTACCACTGGCGGGAGGAGCCACCGCTGGCTGCAGCGATCACACGCACTGTGATCGAACAAGCAAAGTTGAGGCTCGATGCTGTTCCCTGACTCCAAGGCGGGTTTGGATGCTATGACGGGTGGTGTGGCGATCCGCGTGCCCCGCGCACACGTTTCACCTGCGTCCAGATCGCGTCCACGATGACGAACGCCGAGAATCCTACCACTAACACTACGTATGATGAAGTGGCCAGATTGAACCAGTCGCCGATGTAAAACGCCGCGGCCGGGACGAAGCCCGCGGCGATCATCAGGCGTGCTCGACTCGCAGGAGTCTCAAGGCACAATTCGTGCGCGCGAAAACAACGCCGACAATTGCGAGATAGACAATGTTCAGCGCTGCGATCGTGGCGACTATTGCGTTGCCGCGCGTGGCAACGATTGTGGCAACCTGACCCGAAGTTCCAACTGAATCTGAGCGATGGTCCGCTTGCCGCGTCGTATTGCGGCATGCCAACGCTTACCGACAATCTTTTTAGCGCAGCATAGAATGCTGCAAGCCTGATCTTCAACGCAGGCGGATTACCGATGATATCCAGTAGAGCAAACTAAAAGTGCATGAATCGAAACTGAATTTTCAGCAGACGAGGCTGCAGGCGCTAAGAGAGGTGGAGGACACGCGCAGCGATCTGGTTAGCACGATCGAGACAACACACCGTCTGACCGATGCATTGGGTGCATCGGATCAGTCGTTGAAATCGGCAAACTAATTGTACAAAGGCGGCGCGACGGGCTTCCTTGATGTGCTGTCGGCGCAACAAACCTATCTGCAGAATTACGATTTGGTGAATCAAGGGAGGCGCGAGCATGCACTGGCTGCGGTCGCGTTGTACAGGGCGCTTGGGGGCGGGGTGGAGCGAACTCCATCCGTGATCACATCGAGTACGCCGACTGTTTTATCGGAAAGCTTCAATCGAATTCGGATTAGCATCGGTCGACAGATATAGGTGTCGTCAATGCGGTATCCAAAAGGATGGAGGGCCTTTTACCCCTAGGTCCAAGCGCAAGCTCCCGACCGACTGTTGCTTATCTTGACGCTCGCAAGGTGCTGGTGCGTTCGAGCGGGAGATCAATATTCCGGCGAATCCCACTCTCGCTGAAAATGCCCACGCACGAACGATCGGGGCGTGTGTAAGGCCGACCGAAGCGAGTTCTCAGGCTCAAGCTTGGCCAGCGGCTGCGGATCACACCTGCGGCGCGCGCTATCGCCGCCGTCTTCCCAGCGGCAGCAACTGATACGTGGTGAGTCGGAGTACAGATCCATTTGAAAAAGTGTAGGCGCACGTTTATCCAGACCTCGGCCTCCCTGCCGGTGATGAAAGACGGTGAATCCGATCGCGCGAACTGTTCATCAGCTTGAGTGTTGGCCGCATTCCAGGCGGGTCCACTGATGTCTTGAAGGAATTGAAGCCCCTTCGAAATCCCTAAAAGCTTGGGATCAGCCCGTACGTGTCCTATTCGGTCGCAGCCGCACATTCCCCACTAGACACGTCAACCTATCTGACTTATATATACGTATATTGAGACTGTCTGGGACGGTCCGTACGCGACGAGGATGAGACTATGATTGGTGTAACCGAAGAATCCAGCTATGGCGTGATCACAGAGGAGGGCATCGCGCGACTGAAACAGCGAGTCGGCCTAGAGTTCAACCAGCCCCGCGTGCCACACAATCTGGAAGTCACATTTGACGGGGTCCGCCACTTCGCGTTGGGATACGGCGACGAAAATCCGCTCTGGGGCAACAAGACTTATGGCGAGAAGACTCGCTGGGGGGGGCTGATTGCGCCGCCGAACTTTCTCTACACAATGGGGGAGCAGGATGCTTCGCCGACACCAGAACAGAAGGCACTCCTGAAGGGTGACCCTCTGTCGGGTCTTGGCTCGTATCAGGCCGTAATGGAGTTTGAGTGGTGGCGTCCGCAGCGACTGAATGACCGGTTGCTAACCCGCTGCGCTCTGATTGGCGCACAGGTCCGCAACAACAGCCGGTTCAGCGGCCGAACGGTCGCGGAGATCCTGGCCTTCATTTCTCGCAATCAGAACGACGAGTTGGTTGCGATACGCCGCGGTACCTGGCTTCGAGCGGAACGTCACGCCTCCGCGGAACGCAAAAAGCAGTACGAACTGCCGGCACCCTACACGGACGATCAGATCGCCGAAATCGACGCGGCGGTAGCCGCCGAAAAGATCCGGGGCGCCGAAACGCGCTATTGGGAAGACGTGGAAGTTGGCTCGGATCTGCAGACCATTGTGCGGGGACCGCTGCGCCTCAGCGACCTTATCGTCTGGCACATTGGCTGGGGAATGCAACTGACCCCGCCCGGAAATTTTGGCGTCTCGCACAAGATACGCAAGAAGGCTCCAGGCCTGTTCACGAAGAATCCACTCAACATTCCCGACACCGTTCAGCGACTGCATTGGGAGAAGGAGTGGGCCGCTGAGCTCGGGATCCCAACGCCATACGACTATGGCGGTATGCGCGAGACGCTTCTGACCAACCTCATCACCAACTGGATGGGCGACGATGGCTGGCTGTGGAAGCTCCGCTGCGAGCACCGCAAGTTCGTCTATATGGGCGACACCTACTGGGTAAAGGGGCGTGTCAAGGACAAGCAACAGGTCGATGGCCGTAACGAGGTGCACCTTGAAGTCTGGATCGAGAACCAGTGGGGCACCACAGTCACACCGGGTGAGGCTGTCGTCCTTCTGCCGACACGGGACGCAGCGGTCGAACTGCCATCGCCGCCGGCAGAGGATCTGCGCAGCCTGATCGATCATGAGGTGGCGCGTCACGCTATTCCTGACGCAGCTACTCAGCTGACCGATTAGGCCACGTGTTCAGGAGTCGATTTGTTCGGCTCCCAGTAAGAGTTATCCGTGCCTCACGCAGGAGTCGTGTGGCGAGGTGACCTCAATCTAACCAGAAGCGAAGGAATCCATGTCTTACGAGACGATCGTCTATGAGACCTCCGACGACGGGGTCGCCACTATCACGCTGAACCGCCCGGATCGTTTGAACGCCTTCAATCATATGATGGGAGACGAGTTCAAAGACGTTTGGCGCCGTGTGAAAGTGGATGGCAATGTGCGAGCCGTGGTCCTGCGAGCGGCGGGCGATCGGGCCTTCAGCTCCGGAGCGGACGTCAAGGAGGGTGGCTGGGCGGACAAGTCGCTTCCGCCGTTCGACTGGGAGGATCCCGGTCCGTCACTCGGGCCAAAGCAAAACTCGGTCTGGAAGCCGATTATCTGCGCTGTCCACGGCATTGCGGCGGCTGGCGCTTTTTACTGGCTGAACGAAGCCGACATCATCATCTGTTCGGAAGACGCTCAGTTCTTCGATCCGCACGTAACCTTTGGCATGGTCTCGGCGGTCGAGCCAACGGGAATGCTGGGGCGGATTCCGGTCGGCGAGATCATGCGCATGATACTACTCGGCAATGACGAGCGGATCAGCGCCCAGACGGCATTGCGGATCAGCCTGGTGAGCGAGGTCACGCCGCGCGACAAGCTCTGGGACCGTGCCCATCAGCTCGCGGCCATTATCGCGGCCAAGCCTGGCGCAGCGACCCAAGGCTCAGTCAAAGCGGTATGGGAAGCACGCGACTTGCCGCGGTCCGTAGCTGTGAAGGCGGCGCTCGCCTATACGCAGCTAGGAAATCCCATCGGCGAAGCGGAGGTCGACCGCTGGTCAGTACCCAAGGCCAAATGGACTTTGCGCTAACTTCTTGCAAGGAAATCGTCATGGCGCATCGCACCAAAAATTCAACAGATGAAGACCCTGCCCCGACCCATGCGCCGCTTTCTGGAGTGAAAGTGGTGGAGCTTACGTCGGTGCTGATGGGGCCATGGGCTTGCCAGATACTCGGTGACCTGGGGGCAGAAGTGATAAAGGTTGAACCTCCCGCAGGCGATAGTACGCGAGGTATTGGGCCCGCCCGCAATCCAGGCATGAGCGCCTTCTTTCTGAACCTGAACCGCAACAAGAGGAGCTTGGTTCTCGACCTCAAGACGCCCAAGGGGCATGAGGCTTTCATCACTGTTCTCAAGGGGGCGGACGTTCTGATCTACAACGTTCGGCCCCAAGCCATGAAGCGACTGGGACTCGACTACGAAACACTTCGGGAGGTCAATCCGCGCCTGATCCATGTAGGCGCATTCGGCTTCGGCCAGGACGGTCCTTATGCACAGAAGCCCGCATACGACGATCTGATTCAGGGGCTCACGGCGCTTCCCTCTCTCTCGGCCGAAGCCGGCGATGGTGTTCCCCGCTATCTTCCGGTGACGATCGTCGACCGAACCGTGGCGCTCCACGTCGTCAATGCGGTTCTGGCTGCACTCCTTGATCAGCGGAAGAGTGGGTTGGGTCAAGCAGTCGAAGTGCCAATGTTCGAGACCATGGCCCAGTATGTTCTCGGCGATCACCTCCAAGGGTATACCTTCCAGCCGCCAATCGGCACCATGGGCTATGACCGCCTCCTTGTACAGGAGCGCAAGCCATACAAGACGAAGGATGGTTACATCTGCGTGTTGGTCTACAACGACCGCCACTGGGAGGCCTTTTGCGGCTTAATGGGTCGACCGGAGCTGTGGAGCACGGACCCAAGGCTGACCGACATCCGCCAGCGTACCAAGCATATTCAGGAATTGTACGGCATGGTCGCCGACGCCCTCGCAACCAAGACCACCGCCGAATGGATGGAACTCCTGGAAAAGGCCGACATACCGGCCAATCCTCTTCACACACCCAACAGTCTGTTGACTGACCCGCATCTGAGCGCTACCGGTTTTTTTGGGGCGGCCGAACATCCAACTGAAGGCTTGCTCACAACAATGCAAATCCCCGGTCGATGGTCGCGGACGCCGCCGAGCATCAGGAGCCACGCGCCGCGCCTGGGCGAACACAGCACTGAAATCCTCAAGGAAGCGGGTTTCGACGAAGCCGAAATCACGCAGATGCTGAGGGACGGAGTGACCGTGCAGCCGTGACGATCAATTCACCGCGGAGATCACGCCGCGTTCGGCGTGTCCAGGAAGTAGCTGCCCAGATGGCTCAGGGCCGGATTGATTGAGGGCCGCAAGGTGTGTTTCCGCGAGCAGGAGGCTGAACTTGGTGCTGACCCGAAAGGATGCGGTGCCGGTACGCATGCGGGGTTTTCGGATGCTGCTTACCTAACTCACACTCAATTGAGGAGTCGACTGTGTATGAAACCATTATCTTCGAAATGAATGAGGGGATTGCAAGGCTGAAGCTGAACCGGCCCGACCGGTTGAATGCGTTCACCTTGCAGATGCACGCGGAGATCCGCGACGTTCTCAACCAACTCGAGCTCGACGCAGCCCTTCGGGTACTTTTGATTACCGGCCAGGGGCGCGGTTTCTGCGCGGGGCAGGACCTTCGTGAGCGCAAGCTTGAGGCGGGATCGCCGCCGCCAGACCTCTTCGAGGCTCTCGAGCGCCGCTGGAATCCGCTCGTGCGACGACTGACGCGACTTCCAGTGCCTGTTATCTGCGCTGTGAATGGCGTAGCGGCTGGCGCTGGCGCCAATCTCGCCCTCGCATGCGACCTGGTCATTGCTTCGAAGAGCGCCAGCTTCATTCAGTCCTTCGTTGCCATCGGGTTGGCGCCTGACGCTGGCGGGACCTGGATGCTTCCCCGGCTGGTAGGCCAGGCGCGTGCGATGGGGCTCGCACTGAGCGGCGAGACGCTGTCAGCGGAGACCGCTGCGGAATGGGGGATGATCTGGAAGGCAGTGGACGAAGACCGCTTTACCGACGAGGTCGAAGCGTTGTTGGTCAAGTTGGCGGCCGCTCCACCATTGTCGCTCGCCGCGATTAAGCGCGCGATCAGGGGCAGCAGCACCGCTACCCTCGACCAGCAGTTGGACCTCGAGCGCGACCTTCAGAGGCAACTGGGATTCAGTGACGACTACGCCGAGGGCGTTCGCTCTTTTATGGAGAAGCGCAGCCCGGTCTTTAGCGGGAGCTGAGGACGAGCGGTTCCATGGCAATCACCAGCCGACGCATGGGACTGAAGCGCTCGTAGGGATGCCCGGAGGGATCGTTTTTGTCCCTCCGACATCGAACCTTGAACTTATTAGAATCGTATATATAATTATGCTTATTGAACCTTTTGGCGATACACTACGGCGGTACGAGTCAGGCACAGAATCGGGCCAGTAAGGTTGCCCAATCATTACAACGAGACTGGAGACACTCATGAACGTTCTGAAAGCGGCAGCACTCGCCTGCGCGCTCGCAATTGGGTCCCACATCTGTCTTGCGGAAGTATCAGCGGACGAAGCGAAAGAGCTTGGCGCCACACTGACGCCGGTTGGTGCCATCAAGGCGGCAAGTGCAGATGGCAACATTCCGGCGTGGACGGGCGGCATGACCACGCCGCCGCCGGGCTATGTCCGCAAGTTGGCCCCGGGCGCATATATCGACCCTTTCAAGGACGAAAAACCAATACTGCGTATCGATAGCAAAAATATGGCGCAGTACGCCGACAAATTGAGCGCAGGGGCTCGCGAGTTGCTAAAACGTAATCCGGACTACTATCTGGATATCTACCCGACGCATCGCACAGCGGCATATCCCGAGTCAGTGTACGAAGCAACAAAGCGCAATGCCACAAAGTGCAAAACCCTGCAAGGGGGCCTCAGCCTTGATTCCGTGTGCAGGGGCGGCATACCATTCCCCATCCCAAAGTCAGGCTACGAAGCGATGTGGAACCATCTTGTGGCATATCAGCTCCCGGTATCGTTGCACAACTCTGATGTCTTGATTGTTGACACCGCCGGCCATCCCTATCTCGCCAGCGAAGTAGACGGTTACATGGAAATGCCCTTTTATATGGGCGATAAAAGGTCCGATCCAGACAAATACAATTTCGTCGATTTCAATTTTACAAATCCGCCGCGTTCGCGCGGAGAGATTGTGACATATGCCGACTACCTCGATCCGGTTAAACAACCGCGCCGAGCATGGAGCTTCGACCCCGGGCAACGAAGGATGAAGCTTGCGCCGACGTTTGCCTATGACACACCAGCTGCTCCCTCCGCGGGTACCTCGTTCTTCGACGACACTTTTCTGTTTTCCGGAGCCATGGACCGATTCGATTTCAAGTTGATCGGCAAAAAGGAAATGTACGTCCCGTACAACACCTATAAGCTTGCCATGCAATGTGTCGGCGAGAAAGCACTTAAAGCCCATACGCTCAACCCGTCGTGCGAGCGGTGGGAACTGCATCGGGTATGGGTGGTTGAGGCTACGCTGAAGGCTGGTATGCGTCACGCTTATAGCAAACGCGTTCTGTACCTCGACGAAGATAATCCGGCAGCCGGCATGGCGGACAACTACGACGGCGGCGGGAACCTCTACAGGGGCTTGTTCGTTTATCCGTTCCAGGTGTATGACGCATCAAGTCCTTTTGGAGCCATGTATTCCGTGTTCGATTTTGTTAAGGGTAACTACTCAATTAACGTTATGCTTAACCCGACCGGATACTATGATTTCCATCCTAAGATTCCGGACGAGAGAGAGCTGACTCCTGAGGCGCTTGCTGGTAGTGGCAATGACTGACAGCCAACCCCGTCTCTTCCTATTCAGAATGCGGCACATGGCAGCTGAATGAGGGGCGGGAGTAGGGGCATTCCTGATGTCCATTGCGGAACCGCTGAACCATTTTTGTAACGTAGCAGTACACGATTATGTTGGTACGTTCCAGAGCACTGTTTAAGCTAATTAGTATTACGAAATAATAAAAATCGTTCGATCGATGACGACGACGCGTTCGCATCGACGATACCTGCCGCCGATCGACAACAGCATCAGGAGACTAAGCACCATGACAATCCAGCGATACGGAATTGCGTCGTTTCAAGAGGCTCGATTTATTTTGAAAACATCCGTGCTTGTCGCATCGATGCTGCTTGCCGACGGTTCGGCGATGGCATTTTCGTTCGACACAGGTATCCCCGATCTGAGCGCCAGCTGGACCAATACATTCGGATATACGGGGGGGGTGCGTACGCAGGCTCCACGGCAATACATCGTTAATTCGGTCGCTGGCGGATCGGATCTGAAGTTCGGTCAGGGAGACATCAATACCAGTCGGTTCAGTCTGCTATCGGAGTTGGTCGTAAAGTACCAAAACAACTATGGTTTCCGCATCAGCGGCGACGGATGGTACGATCCCGCGTACGGCGCATCCAAGGCAGACATCAATCCAATCCTGGGCGCCAGCGGCTATGCGAATAACGCCTTCAGCGGGTACGAGAAGCACTACTATCGTGGGCCGGGGGCCGAACTTCTGGATGCCTACGCGTTTGGCAAGTTCTTCCTCGGCGACGTACCGGTCAACGTCAAAGTCGGACGTCATACGCAGTACTGGGGAGAGGCGGTTTTCTCGAACACTTACGCCGTGTCTTATTCTCAGTCACCGGTCGACGGCATAAAGGGCAGCACTAATCCGGGTGCGGAGATCAAGACACTTTTTCTGCCTTTGAACTCGGTGTCGCTGCAGTCACAGGTAACGCCTTCCGTTTCCTTGGGAGCTCAATACTTCCTCGAGTGGGAGCCATCCCGGCTGCCGGTCGGGGGAACCTATTTCGGCGGCGTGGACTATCTCTTCCAGGGACCGAATCAGATTCCCCTTCCCGGCGTCGGAGCATTGCCGCAAATCGGAGCCTTGGAACCGAAGAACGTGGGTAACTTCGGGTTCAATGCCCAATGGAACGTCGCGCCATTGCAAACAAAATTTGGCTTTTACTATCGGAAGTTCGACGACTACACGCCTTGGCTGGCGCCGGAGGTAACGGCCAGCAGCTATCGCCTAGTGTACCCCCAGAACACCCAACTCTTTGGTGTTACCGCAGCGCGCGATATAGCCGGCGCAAGCGTGGGCGCGGAACTTTCCTATCGGAAGAACACGGCTCTCTCTCCTTCGGGGATCAACCCGCTGAACAATCAGGGGCCATCCGGCAACACCTGGAATGCAGTGCTAAATTCAATCTGGGTGCTGGACAAGACGCGCTTTTATGACACGGGAAACGCGATACTAGAATTGACTTTCAATCATCTGTCAGCGGTTACGAATAACGCTGCCCAGTTCAATGGCGTGGGTTACGGGACATGCACATACAAGTGGAACAGTTGTGCGACAAAAAACTTTGTCGGTGTTGCATACAGTTTCGATCCCCAATGGTTGCAGGTATTCCCCTCTGTCGATATCGACATGCCTCTCTTCGTGAACTACGGTTTGTATGGCAACGCAGCGAATAACGGCGGCGGTTTCCAGGGGGCTGCGACCTACTCTGTTGGAGTCAATTTCCAATATCGCGGCCAATACAACCTCACGTTCAGTTACGAAGGCTTTTATGCGCACACCCATAATCAGGGGCCGATCGTACTTGCAAACGGCAGTGCGGCATACAACGACAAAGGTTGGTTCTTTGTGACCTTCAAAGGCGGGTTTTAAGGCTAAACCACGAGAGGAACGGAAATGGAGACGCGTTTAGACAGGCTTCGCGTATGGGTGGGTTTGGTCGCGAGTTTGGCAATCGTTGCCAACGCTTTGGCGCTACCGTCGAACTACGAGGATCCTCTTGAGCAACCTGCACAGATAGCTGAATTGCAGCTGCGGGCACCGGTTCTGGCGATCACGAGCGCTGGAACGGCCCTGATTGCGGTTGGGCAGCGCGGTCGTATATTACGGTCGACTTCGACGACATCCCCATGGCGCCAGATGGCGGTGCCGGTATCGACCGATCTCGTGGCGGTATCGTTCCCATCCCCCAATCATGGGTGGGCGGTCGGACATGATGGCGTCGTATTGTCGAGCAGCGACGGCGGCGTTAGCTGGCAACGCCGTCTCGACGGCCGCATTGCCTATCAGGTTGAGTTGTCCTACTACAAAACCCTCGCTGCACGTGGTGACGCGGCGGGGCTGCGCGAAGTCAGATATTTGATGAAGGTGGCCTCCCGGGCGCCCGCGTGGCCTTTCCTCGACGTATGGTTCAGGAACAATAGCGACGGTTACCTGGTTGGCGCTTTTGGAACGATCCTTCACACGTCGGACGGTGGGACCAGTTGGACGCCAATGACAGACCGCGCGGACAATCCGAAACGCCTTCATTTCTACGCTGTGCGCGGAGACGCAGACGATACTTATATCGCCGGGGAGCAAGGCACTTCACTTAAGTTTGACTCCGAAAAGGACAGATTCGTCGCAGTGAATGTTCCGTACAAGGGATCATTCTTCGGTGTGGCTGCACGCGGGGGGCGGGTCGTTGTCTATGGTCTCAATGGACATGCGTTTCTAAGCGACGATCGAGGCAGCACATGGCAAGCACTCGACACGGGGACAACACAGTCTATCGTCGGATACGCTGCCACCCCTCATGGCGACCTGCTATTTGCCACGCAAGGCGGAAAGATCATGAGACTTCAAGCCAAAAGCACCACGATCTCGATGGCTGGGATCGAGGCGGCTGAGGAGGTTTTCGGGATCGCGTCAACGGGCGACGGCAACGCGGTCATTGCCACGTCAACCGGTCCGAGATCCGTTCAACTGAGCGGTGGATCTTGATTCTTTGACGCCGCAAGAATTTGGTCGACCTGAGAGTACATCGCAAGGACTCAATTGTGACTGAGCACGTGAATTTATCGACTACTACGACCGACAACATGCCGGTCGTTCGCGATCCAAAGGACTTTGAGCAGAAGTCGGGCAGCCTGTTCGAGCGTCTCGTTTTCAATCATCGTCCGATTGTTATCATCATCTGTGCGATCCTGACGGTCTTTTTGGGATTTCATGCGTCAAAGCTAACGATCAACGCGAGCTTCGAGAAAACGATTCCGAGCTCGCATCCGTATATCCAAAACTATCTCAGCAACGAGAAAGATCTGCGTGGACTCGGGAACACAGTTCGCATCGTCGTAGAGAATACCACTGGTGATATCTTTGATCCGCAGTACCTGGAAACACTGAAGAAGATCAATGATGCGGTGTACCTAATGCACGGCGTCGACCGTTCGTGGATGAAATCGTTGTGGATGCCGATCATTCGTTGGACCGAGGTTACAGAGGAGGGCTATAGTGGGGGGCCGGTGATGCCGCCCGATTACAATGGCTCGCTCGAAAGCGTAACGGCACTGCGAAAGAACGTGGCTCGCGCCGGCATTTTTGGCACGCTTGTGGCGAACGATTTGCGCTCGAGCATGATCACCGTGCCACTGCTCGACTTCGATGCTCGAACGGGTGCGCCACTTGACTATCGCGCGTTCTCGCATGAACTGGAGCAAAAAATTCGCGCTGAGCAGACGCCGACCGTCAAAGTCCATATCGTCGGCTTCGGCAAGCTCGTCGGCGACCTGATGGACGGCTTGGGAGATGTTGCGCAGTTCTTTGCCGCTTCCGCAGCGATCGCAACATTGCTTATCTTCTGGTACATGCGCTGCGTGCGAAGCACGGTATTACTCGTCTCCGTATCGCTGGTCGGAGTGGTCTGGCTACTCGGCTTGATGCAGCTCGCGGGGTATGTCCTCGATCCTTACTCCATTCTGGTCCCGTTCCTGATCTTTGCGATTGGCCTGTCTCACGGCGCGCAAAAGATGAACGGCATCATGCAAGACGTGGCGCGCGGTACGCACAAGTACGTTGCCGCACGCTACACTTTTCGACGTCTGTTCCTAACTGGATTGACCGCGCTGCTGACCAACGTGGTTGGCTTTGCTGTGCTGATGCTCATCGATATTCCGATCATCAAAAACATGGCGCTCCAGACCAGCATCGGCGTGTGTGTTTTGATTGTCACGAAATTGATCTTGATTCCGGTAGTGTTGTCATACATTGGTGTGAGCAAGAAGGCAGCCGCGCGCCATGTTGAAGAGAGTCAAACCCTGAATCGTCGCAAGATGAGCGGCTGGTGGGGGGCGCTCGATAGGTTCACAGAACGTCGGTGGGCGGTGGTCGCCGTCACGGTGTTCGGGGCTATTGGGGCGGTAGGTTTTGTGGCGAGTCTGCAGGTCAGGGTCGGTGACCTCGACCCGGGCGCTCCGGAACTACGCAAATCATCCCGCTACAATCAGGACGACGCATACATCACGGGGCATTATGGTCTGTCGAGCGAACAGTTCGCCGTTATCGTCAAGACGCCATCGAATGAGTGTGCTACCTGGTCCAATCTCGTTGGCATGGACAATCTGACGTGGTCGCTGCAGCAATTACCTGGTGTGCAGGCCGTTGTCTCGCTTCCCGAAATCGTTCGGCACGTTACCGCGGGCCAGTTCGACGGCAACGGAAAATGGCAAACCATCAGCAGGGACCAACGTGTTGTCGACGCCGCTTTCTCGGCGGCCCAAGTAGCGACACCAGACGTGACGAATGAGTCGTGTTCGGTGACGCCGATCGTTGCGTATCTCACGGATCACAAGGCAGCGACACTCTCGCGCGTACTCGACACAGTGGTTGCATATGGAAAGAAATACGATTCCAACGACATTCAGTTCTTGCCGGCAGCGGGATCGGCGGGTATTGAAGCGATTACCAACGTTGTCGTCCAATCCGCAAACCGGACCTTGTTGCTCCTGCTCTATAGCGCAGTGATCCTTCTTTGCTTCATCACGTTCCGGAGCTGGCGTGCCGTGATCGTTGCGCTCGTACCGCTAGTCATTACATCCGTGCTATGCGAAGCACTGATGGTCGCGCTCGGAATCGGCATCAAAGTTGCGACGCTGCCGGTCACCGCGCTTGGTGTCGGAGTCGGGGTCGACTACGCACTATACCTACTGAGTGTTCAACTTGCCTTTCAACGGAGTGGTGCCACATTGGCTGTCGCCTATCGAAAATCGGTGATGTTTACTGGCAAGGTGGTTGGATTGATCGGTTTCACGCTGGCGGCGGGAGTGGTGACGTGGGCGTGGTCGCCGATCAAATTCCAGGCCGATATGGGTATCTTGCTTGCCTTTATGTTTATTTGGAACATGCTCGGTGCGGTGATTTTGATTCCAGCGTTATCGCATTTCCTGCTGCGTGACCCATTCGGTAACCGCAAGACTGAGAACTTGTCTGCTGCGGGGATGGACCAGACCAGCGTTCCTTTGTCCGAAACTGAGCGATCGGTCGACCGTCCGTCCAAACTGCGTGTGGCGCGTTGAGCAGGAGGGCGCGATTACATTTGACGCGCCCGATTGCTTCGTCGTCGACAACGATGTTTGCGAGTTGCCGTTGAATAGTGCGGGTGTCTGGTCGATTCGAGTGTCTATCTAGGCGCCTTCCACGGGCCTAATTCGCCGAAACTGATATTGCGTGTCATGCCGGGCTGAGGGTGGCCGACGCCTCTGCGTTGGACTGTCAGCTTACTGTGCACAGAGAGCATAGGACGCCGTGAAATTGGTTCTGGGCCCCGATGTCAACATAGTGCAGATGCTGCGTAGATCAGGGCCCAGAACTCCGTGGCCAGCTTTTAACCCAAAACCGCAGCGAGACGGCCGCGAATTATCGCTTCAGCTTCGGAGGTAATGCGTTCGATGAGCTCGCGTACCGTGGGGATATCATGGATCAGGCCTTGAACCATGCCGGCCGACCAGACACCGTGATCGAGCTGACCAGTCTCGAACCCTTCGCGCCCGCGACTGCCGCGCACCAGATGCGCTACAGCCTCGAACGACTTGCCCTCGGCTTCGGTCGCAAGCACCTGCTGGCT
>Ga0073928_10006733_pt1 | contig 15320 bp, 13 predicted proteins | sample PaiPotPPA55metaG_FD_76969 | JGI IMG/M metagenome (GOLD analysis project Ga0073928, IMG submission 76969) | Iron sulfur acid spring bacterial and archeal communities from Banff, Canada, to study Microbial Dark Matter (Phase II) - Paint Pots PPA... ... | reverse complement strand
CCTCCCATGACGGCGGCGCCGGGGTTGCGGACTCGGCGGACGCGGGAACGTCCCACGAAGGCGGTGTCGCCGGTGGCGCGCCCGGCTCGGCCGGAGCGCCGGACGCATTCCACCCCGGAGCGGGAGCCGCCGCACCCGCGGGAGGCGCGGCGGCGGCCGGCGGTCCCCAGGCCGGGGCCGGAGCGACCGGCGGCGCCGGAGGCGCGGCCGGAGTGGATGCGGACGGCGGCGGAGGTGGTGCGGCGGTCGGCGGCCCGGGAGGCGCCGGCGGTGGGGCGCCCCACGACGGGGCGGGCGCGTTTGGGGCCGACGCGGCGGCGGCCGGAGGCGCGGGCGGGGACGAAGCTGCTGGGGGCGGCGGCGGGGCCGCGGCGGCGGGAGGAGCAGGCGGAGCCGGTGGCGCGCCGGGAGCGCCCCAGGTCGAGGTCGTTCCCGCAGGCTTCGCGGGAGCGCCCCAGGTCGAGGTCGGCGCCGCCGGGGCGGCCGGGGCCGGCGGGGCGGCCGCCCCTCCCCATGAGGGGGCGGGCGCGGCCGAGCCCCACGTGGGCTGGCTGCCTGGAGCCGGCGCCGGTGGCGGCTGGTCCCAGCTCGGGCTCGCCGGCTGCGGAGGCGCGGCCACGACTGTCGAGGCCACAGAGCCGGGGCGGGGCGGGGTAACGGGTGGCGCCCAGGTCGCGATCGCCGGCGGCTGAGCCGCGGCGGCCGATGCGGCGCCGGCTTGTGCCGGGGCCGCCGGCCTGACCGCGTTCTTGTTCGGCTTCTTGTTCTTGCCGCGGCTGCGGCGAACCCGGAGATAGAGGACGCCCGCGAAAAGCGCCACGACGGCCAGGATTATTTCTGCGTACTCGATCGGCATCCGGTGGAGGGCCTCCCTATTGGCTTATTCGTCGTCCGGGCAGTGCTGCGAAGTATGCCATCAGGTCTCGACCTAGCCTAGACGTGAAGACCAATTCCCTATCCGGGTGGGACTGTTCCTTCAATCAGGAGGCGCCCCGACCCGACCCCGGGCACGCTTATGTCCGCCTCGAGCGAGTGGAGTCCAGGCGCGAGTGCCTCGCCGGTGACGACGTAAACGCGGATGCGCCGGCCCAGCGCCAGGTCGAGGCGACGCGGCATGGGCGTGCGGCCGGCATGGCCCTCGACCTGGATGTCTTGCCGCGCCAGCGTCCGCCCGTCGAGGTGCAGGCCAGCCAATGCCGTGAGCACCGCGGGCCTCGTGCGGTTTTCGACCACGACGCTGAGGCCGTCCGGCTCGCCGCGCAAGCTCTGCAGGTCCGCCAGGCGCTCCGCCAGGTAATGCGGAAGCTCCGGGCGCAGGCGCGCGAGGGGGACGTTCGCGGTCACGCCGAACCGGAGCTCGGCGCGGTCGACCACCTCGCCCCCCACCGAGAGCGTGGCCTCGAGCCGGTACTCGCCTTCCGCCGTAAGGGCGAGGCTCACCGTGGTGGCGTGAACCGCCGGCTCGAATGCGGTCGGCACCTCGCACTGGGTCGCGCCCGAGAAGGACTTGCGCTGGGCCACATCGCGAATCCTGCTCACGCCGCGCAGCGACACGGCGCGCTCTCGCGCCACCGTCCAGCGCACGGTGCCCTGACCGGACAGCGCGGGGTCGTCGTTGACCACGACTAGCTTCGCGGTGAACGGCGTGTCCGGACGCTGAATCATGCCGACAGGGCGATCGGGCTCGCAGCTGAGCGGCTCGACAATCACGCGCGTCACTGCGAACGCGCGAGCGAGCGCGGCATGCGTTTCGCCCTTTGGGCGGCCAGCGTGGTCGAAGATGCCGAAGCTGATCGCCGGAAAGGGATCGATGAGGTGAAAGGCAAATGCGCCCCAGCAGCGCTCGAACTTGCGCGTGCGCAGGTGCTCGGCCGTGGTGCGGAGAAGCGAAGCGTGGTACTCCTGCGACTTCTCCACGTACTTCTCCAGGCTCGGGTATGCGGCAGGCAGGCCAACCCCGCGCTCGGCCCAGTTCACCGGCTGGAATCCCACGTGGCGCCATGCGGCGTCGTCGTCGGCCACGGGCCAACGCCTGCCGATGTCCTCCCACACGGGCGAGTCGAGGGAAGGCAGCGACTGAGCCCCGAAGGCGGTCACGATCGTGGGCTCGGTCTCGATCACATCTCGCCAGGATCCCTCTTCCCAACCGAGCTGAAGGTGCGTATCGATCTCGCCCGACGCGGCGAGCGCCGGCCGAGTCGGGTCCAGAGCCTCGAAGGAAGACTTCAGGTCCTGGTCGATGGAGTGGTTCTGCCGCACCACGTGCACGTCACCCATGTCCGCATTCGCGGGCAGCCATGGCGGATCGTCGTGGGCGACCCACACCGCAACCGATGGATGATTGCGCAACAGCTCGACCATCTCCGCCTGCACCTCCCGCGCGGTCGTCTCGAAAAAGCGCGCGTCGTCACCTCGAGCCTGGTAGGCGTAAGAACCGATCAGCGGCATTTCCTGGATGAGCAGCATCCCGGCTGTGTCGGCCTGGCGGTAGAACTCTCGCGGCAGGACGTTGGCGACGATTCGCAACGCGTCGAGGTTGGTCTCACGCGCGAGGTGCAGATGCGCTGCGAATGCCTCAGGTGTCAGCTCGTCGATTCGATAGGCCGGCGCGTAGCCCGCTCCGCGCAAGAACATCGGCCGGCCATTGACTGAAAGGCTCCAGTGCCGCGGCCCCATCTCCCACTTGAGGTCGCGAAATGCAAACTCGTCCTCGACGCGCACCGATTCCGTACCCGCCACCTGCACGGTCATCTCGGCCCGGTACAGCGCCTGCTCGCCAAAGCGCCATGGCTCCCAGCGCTTCGCGCCCGGAAGAGCGAGCCGCATGGAGATGACATGCTCGCCGCCGCCGCCGATGCGAAAGTCGCGGCGAAGTCGCAGCGGAGGGCCGCTCGGCGAGGAGCCGACCGGCGAGACCACGAGCTCGATCTCGCCGTCCATCTGTCGCCCGTCGAGGTTGCGCAGCTTGGCCTCGACCTCGAGCCGGCCATCGCCGGCCTCGAAGCTCGGCTTCAACCGCATCCACTCGACCGTGACCGACCCGAGGTACTGCAGCTCGACCGGCCGCCACAAACCAAGCGGCACCTCCCATCGATACGGCTCTCCGAGGCTCATGTAGGCGGAGGCGGGGTAAGGCCGGAGCTCGCCGTCGTTGAAGTGGCCCATGATGTGCCGCTTGCGGTCGAGCTGCGTCTCGACCGCCGACTCGCAGCAGATGACCAGCTCGTTATCGGGCTTGAGGTACGGCGTCAGGTCGAACCCGAACGGCATGAAGTGTCCGTAGTGCGACCCCAGGAGCCGCCCGTTGAGCCACGCGTTGGTCGCCAGGAAGGCGCCGCCCAAGCGCAGCACCACGCGACCCGAGTGGTCGGGTTTCGGAAAGACGGTGTGGTACCACACGGCCTGCCTGCCCTCGCTGGCGGCAAGCTGGCGCGGAACGCCGACGGGCTTCCATCCGGTGCCACGGCCAAATGGCAGGCGCTCAGCCTCGCCTTCGCCGAGAGACATCCACACCGCCTCCCAGCCGCTCAGCTCGCGACGACCGGCGGAGAGCTGCTCGAGCGGGAGGAGAAGGCAGTCGCTCATGGGATCGCCGCGTGGCCCAGCTGCGACCCACCCCGCGGAATCGACGATTTCGCGGGGACCCCGTGGGCTGGGCCACCGCCCCCGAGCGTCGCGGGCTTTGATGCAAAACCTGGGGGGGGTCCCGCGGGGGGGGCCTGCCCCACCCGCGCCTTTTCGCTCACGAGCTCGCTGTGTAGGCGCCGTCGGCGGTGGCGCACAGCATCACGGGCCGCCCGATCTGTGCTTCGAAGACGCGTTCACTCCCGCGACGCAGGAGCGCGATGATGCTGCCGCCGAACCCGGCGCCCATGATGCGCGCGCCGAGGCAGCCGTAGATCGACCAGGCCTTCTCCACCAGCGCGTCGACCTCTTTCGTCGAGACCTCCATGTCGTCGCGCAGGCTTATGTGTGATTCCTTCAGCAGCTCTCCCAGCTTTTCGAACTCGCGCTCCTCCAGCGCCTGCACGAAAGCGTGCACGCGAGCGATCTCCGAATCCACGTGACGCTTGCGTTTCGGCTTTCCAGCCTCGGCCTCCCGGCGTCGCTTGTTGTACGGCGTGTGCGCGAGGTTGCGGTGCTGGCCCGAGTCGACCACCGCGATCACCAGCTCGTCGGGAAAAGGCACGGCACGGTAGTCGAGGGTCGCACAGTCCAGCAGCAGGGCGTGGCCGCGCCGCCCGAGCGCGGAGGCGAACTGGTCCATCACTCCGACCTGCACCCCCGTCGCCTTCTGCTCAGCGCGCTGGCAGGCGAGCGCGGCCGCCTTGCCGTCGATGCCTGGTGCGATGCCGGACGCGACCGACATCAGCAGCGCCGCGGACGAGCTGAGCCCGGAGCCTGGTGGAATGTCCGACGCCACGTTCACGATCTGCGGATCCACGTGCAGCTCCTCGCCGATCGCCTGCACGTACTTGAGGCCTCCCTTGATGTCGCTGTGGACCGACCACTCCTTGTTCGCTATGCCCCTCGTGTCTGTGAAGCGATCCACCGCGGCGGGCAGGACCACGCCGCCCATGTAGTCGACGTGCTCGCCGATCAAGTTCACGCGGCCGGGAGCTCGCCCGTGCCAGGCGCCGATGCCGCTCAAGCCTGCCGTAGCTCCGCGGCCGTGTCCTCAGCGCGGGCGTCCAGGATGAAGGCGCCGGCGCCGAGCTCCGAACCCGCCAGGTACTTCAGCTTGTCCTGGCTTCGGTTCGGCGGATAGAACTCGATGTGGAAGTGGTGGTGCGGCGTGCGCCTGCCCGGGGGCCGCTGGTGCATCGCCATCACGTACGGAAGCGGCATATCGAAGACCGCGTCGTACTTCTGCAGCAGAGCTTTCAGGATTAGCGCGAGCGATTCGTCATCCTCCGGCTCGAGGTCGAGCAGCCACTCGCGGTGCTGGAGGGGCGCGATGTGCACCTCGTACGGCCAGCGTGCAAACGGCGGCACAAAGGCGATCCAGCGGTCGTTGCCGACCACGGTGCGCTCGCCGTTGCTCTCGCCCGCGAGCACGTCGCAGTAGATGCAGCGGCCGGTCTTGCGCATGTGCCGCGACTCAGAGGCGAGCTCGCGCGCCATCACCGGCGGCATGAACGGGTACGCGTAGATCTGGCCGTGCGGATGGCTCAGCGTCACGCCGATCTCCTCGCCCCGGTTTTCGAAGATGTACACGTAGCGCACGTTGGGCAGGCGTGACAGCTCATCGGTGCGATCGCGCCACACGGCGATCAGGTCTGCGATGTGCTCGACCGTCTGCTCGCCGAGCGACGATTCGTGGTCGGGCGTGTAGCACACGACCTCGCAGCGACCCTGCTCGCCGCTGTACGACGGATAGCGATTCTCGAAGACCGCGATGTAGTAGTCCGGCTCTGGAATCTCGGTCTCGGGCATGCCGGGCCGGGTGGGGTCGAGCGGGCAGTGGTCGGCCGGCGGGTGGTACGTGCGGTCCTGCCGCCAAGGCGCGACGGTGACCCATTCCTCGAGCAGCGGGTGCCAGCGAAGCTCGCTCAAGGGCGTTCGTAGTAAACGATGTAGCGCCCATCGGCCTTCGGGACGGTGCGCTTCTTGAGCTTCCTGCTGATCAATGGCGCTGCCGCCTTGCCCTGGGTGGTCAAGGGCGTTGGCGGGGTTCGTACCTTTCTAGCCAAGAGCCATCCGGACCGCCTCTTCGGGCGTCGCCACCGATTCGAGGCCCGAGATCGGCCAGCTGTCCAGGGTCACCACCGGGCGGCCGAGGCGCTTGGCGATCGCGATCTCGCTGAGCGTGCCCCAGCCGCCGCCGATCGCGATCACCGACTGCGCGGCGGTCACGATAAGGACGTTGCGGCCCTGGCCCATGCCAGTCGGGAGGGCGACCGTGAGGTAAGGGTTGGCGCCGGCGCGGTGGCCTTCGGGCAGCAGCCCAACGACCAAGCCTCCTGCCGCCGCCGCTCCTTCGCTCGCGGCGCCGGAAACGCCGCCCATCCCGCCGTTGATGACGATCGCCCCGGCTTCCGCGAGCAGGCGCCCGACATCCCTGGCCGCGGTGAGCTGTGACTCGGTCGCCTCCGACGCACCGCACACAGCGACGTAACGGCGTGGCATCGAGCGAAGAGTCTAAGGGGCCCTCCCGAAATCACGGCGAGCCGCTCCTCGAGCCGCGCCGCGGCTCGAGTTGCTGGTGCCTCTGATTTCGCGGGGGTGTCGCTGGTAGAATCCGATCGAAGTTCACAGCCCGTGTGGGAAAGGAGGTGAGGCGAGTCTTGGATAAACCGAGTCGTGGTGCCAGCCGCCTCGTTTGCCAGCCGGGAGCTCGGGAGGGCGTAAGCCTCTAGGGCTTCCATCCGAATCCGGCTCCTGGAGTCGGAGGCGGTAGCACTGCGAACGTAGACAGAGGGCCGGGATCGTCCCGGCCCTCGCTTTTTTTAGGGGGACATTCTGTTGATGATCGCGGGCAACCGGGTTCGGTTGCGGCGTGCGACGCTCGCCGACGCCGAGTATCTCGAACGCTGGCAGTCGGTCGAGTACACGGGAGAGTTCAACGACTTCGGCCTGCCGCGACGGCCACTCGGAGATGCCATCCGGGAGACCGGGCTCGTGGGCGAGAACGGAGGAACCATGATGGTCGAGTCCGCTGCGGACGGCGAGCCCATCGGCACTGTCTCCTGGCGGGCGGTCCGTTACGGGCCCAACACGGAATCCGGCGCATGGAATATCGGAATCAGCCTGATTCCAGAAGCCCGAGGCCAGGGCCTCGGCGCCGAAGCCCAGCGCCTGCTGGCCGATCACCTGTTTGAAACCACGCCAGCCCATAGGATCGAGGCGATGACCGACATCGACAACGTGGTTGAGCAGCGTTCCCTCGAGAAAGCGGGATTCGCCCGCGAGGGCGTGCTCATAGGCTCTCAGTACAGGGCGGGCGGCTGGCACGACCTGGTGGTGTTTGCCCGCGTTCGAGGCCGGTGACTGCGTAGCTAGGATTGCTGGGTGGCTGAAGACTTTTCAAAACGACTGAACGCGATGCCGGAAGGATGGCTCCAGGCGATGCACATCACCATCACCAACGCGACCGCCGAAGAGGTCAGCGCGGAGCTGACGGTCGGGCCCGAGCACCTGCAGGGCTACGGCATAGTCCACGGCGGCGTGCACTGCGGGCTCATCGAGTCGCTTGCATCCATCGGAGCGGCGTTGTACGCGCTGCCCAAGAACCAATCGGTCGTTGGGCTGGAGAACAACACGAGCTTCATCCGCGCGGTCCGCGAGGGCGCGACGCTCCGCGCCACGGCTACACCGGTGACGCGTGGGCGCAAAACGCAGGTGTGGAACGCGCAGGTTGTGGACGCCGACGACCGGATAGTCGCCACAGGTCGCGTGAGGCTTCTATGCCTGGAGCAAGACGACGCGCTCGCGGGCGAGCAGGTCCGAGGAGCGCTGCACCCGCCCCAGGCCTAGTTCCTTCCCGTCACGTAGCTGAAGATGATTTCGTCGATCAGCTGCTCCACGGGAGCGAGGTCGTCGGTGTAGACCTGGCCGTGGTACGGAGACACCCGCAGCCGTCCCTCCGCCAGCGCGGTCTGAGCGGCGGAAGAGGCCAGCGGAGCTGACACCAGGCCGAGGTTGTGCTTGATGTCGTCGATCGACACGGCCTCGGTGGTGCCGAAGACCAGGGTGTTCTCGAAGTTGGGGTCGTCGATCAGGTACACGTTCGTGTAGACGGCGGCCATCGTGCTCGCGATCGCGGCCACCAGCCTGTAGTCGGTCTGCGTGCGTCCCACGTTGACCGCCGCCACGCCGCCCGGGTTGAGGTGGTCGCGCACCTGCGCGAAGAACTCCTCGGTGGTGAGGTGAAACGGGATGTATGGCTGCCGGTACGCGTCGAGGACGATCACGTCGTAGTGCCCTGCCTGCGTGTCGAGCCAGTAGCGCGCGTCGGAGACGACCTCGTGGGCATGCGCGTCGCCGAGATGAAAGTAGCGATGGCCGATGTCGAGGATCGCGGGGTCGATCTCGACGCCGGTGATGTCGACGGAATCGCCATAGGCGAGGCGGTACTGCCGCGCGGTCGTGCCGCCCGCAAGGCCGAGGATCGCGAGCGACCGCGGCGAAGGCGCGCTGGACTGCGCGGATTGGAATGTATTCGCGACAAGAAGGTAATCCCAGTAACCGTGCGTGAGGTTGTCCTGCGAGTTGTAGATGGAGTGGATCGCCTGCCCTTCGTTGAGGATGAGCTCCGTGGTCGTCCCCGTCTGGACCACCTGGATGTAGTTGTACGCGGAGTCCTTCTCCGTGAGCAGGGTGCCGACCGCGGGCGGCTTGATGCCCACCGGCAGCGCGATCCACGCCAGCAGCACCGCGACCGCGAAGGATGCATAGAGGCGGCGACGCGGCCATAGGCCCAGCACCGACACCACAACCAGGACAAGACCGAACCCTTCGAGGGTCGGTCGTGTCCCATAAGTCGGGATGAACCAGAAGACCGGAAGGAACGTGCCCAGGATGCTTCCTGCCGTCGAGAGCGCGTACACCCGGCCCGCGGTGTTGCCGCCGGTCTCCACGTTCTTGAGCAGGAGGCGGATGGCGAACGGGCTCACGCACCCGAGGAGGATCACCGGCACCGCAAACATCAACACGACCGCCAGGAGCGTGCCGGCGACCAGTCCTGCGCTCAGATCCTTGAATCCCTGCTGTGAAGCGAGCAGGATCGGGTAGCTGACCAGCGGGATCACGCCGATCCACAGTCCGGCCCACGCCGTGATCTGGAACAGGAGGGCGTCGTCCGGACGCCGGTCTGCGAGCCGGCCGCCGATGACGTAGCCGGCGGACAGGTAGATCAGGACCAGCCCGATCAGGACTCCCCATACGTAGAGGCTCGTGCCGAAGTAAGGGGCAAGCAGGCGGGCCGCGCCGAACTCGACGCCGAGCGAAGCCATGCCGGACACGAAGACAAGGGGGAGCAGAAAGCGACGCAAGACTCGTTAGAGGTTAGTTAGTTCGTCGTTGTCTTCGCGCTGGGCGGGTTCGGTTGAGCCTCCGCCCATTTCTTCGTGGGTTCGTCCATCGGCACCGGCAGCTGCACCTTGACCTCAGCGTAGAGGTCCCCCGCCGGGCCGCCCTTCGGGTCGGGCAGGCCCAGGCCTTTGAGCCTGATCTTGGTGCCGTTCTGCGTCTCCGGCGCCACCTTGAACTGCACCTGCCCGCCTTTCAGCGTCGGGGCCGCGACCTCGCCGCCGCGCAGCGCGGCATTCAGTGGTACCGGCACGACCACGCGCACGTCCTTGCCCTCGCGGGTGAACAGGGGGTCGGGCGCGATCTGTACACGAGCGCGCAGGCCGGGCACGCGCAGCACGGTCCCCTCCTTGACGCCAGCAGGCACCTTGACCTCGACCCGGCGGCCGCCCGGCAGCTCCACCATGCGGCTCGTGCCGCGATATACCTCGGCCAGGCTGACCGTGATCGGGACCTCGGCGTCGAGCGGCTGAGGTCGCTCGCGCCCACGGGCGCCGCCGAAGATCGACCCGAAGATGTCGCCGAACCCGCCCGATTCACCGAACAGGTCCTCCATCTCCTCTGGTGACACAGTCCGGTACTGGGCCCCTGGGGCGCCCTGCGTCCTGAAGCCGCCGCCCGCGGAGCCGCGGCCGCCGGCCTGGCCGGGCTGCACGCCCGCCGCCTGGGCGGACGCCCAGTTCGAGCCGTACTCGTCATACAGCTGGCGCTTCTTGGGGTCCGACAGCACCTCGTGGGCCTCGGAAAGCTCCTTGAAGCGCGCCTCCGCCTGCTTGTCGCCCGCGTTCAGGTCTGGGTGGTGCTTCCGCGCCAACTTGCGGAACGCAGCCCCGATGTCCTTCTGGGTCGCGGCTCGCGGAACACCCAGGACTTCGTAGTAATCCTTGGTTTTCGCCATCTCGCTATCCCGTATCTACCGCAAAGCCGGAGCGCGTAATCGCTTGACGAAGATGACGTACCCAGGCAGCTCCGTGTACCCGAGGGTCTCGTTGATGTGAAGCATCGGGGCATTCTCGGAGTCGTTGTCGGTCCGGACCTCTGGAACGCCCAGCTCGGCCGCCTGGGCCAGCGTCTGCAGCTTGACCCCGCGGGCGATCCCCCGCCCCCGATACTGCGGGTGGCTACATGTGTACGAGGTCCAGACCACTCCGCGCACCGGCGGGTAGCTGAGGTAGGACATCGCCACCGGCGCTTCGTTGTCAACTGCCAGCCACCAGCGCTCAGGCGGCGTGTTCGGAGCATCCACGCGCTGCATGAAGTCCTGGATGGTTTGAGGCAACGAAGGATTGCTGTGCGGGATGTCCTGCCGAGTGAGCTCGTTCAGCTCGTGCAGCTTCTGGAATCGGTCGGGATCCTGCCAGCTGGCCAACGTCGTCACCTCGATGCCCGCCGCCCGCATGCTTTCGCGCGCGTGCTCCGCCTCCGCCTTGATGCGCTCGGCGGCGCCGGCTAGATCGAGCGACCACACCTTCTCGGTCCGCTGCCTCTCATAGCCGAGAGCGGCAAGCACGCTCAGCATTTCGGGCTCGTCCTCGCCGCAAGCCGCGTTCAGGGTCTGCGCACCGGCGGCCGCCGCTGAATCCTGAGCCCACTCCCACATGTAGGTCAGCAGCGCCTCGTCCATGTGAGCGCGGTCGAGCCAGACCTCGACCCAGCAGTTGCGGTCCGGGAGCAGCGCCCAGGCACCGTGCTGCCACTCCACGAAGCCCACCGGCGTGTCCCTGAGGTTGGCGACGAAGCGGCCGTGACTCCAGCCCTGCCGAGGGTGATCCCACCGGCGGGCGATCAGGACAGGGTCCTGTGGCTCGCGCGGAAACGACGCGGTCATGAGATCGGCGGCGAGGGAAGCCTCGTGCGGCGCGGCCGGGCGGATGGTCGGGATCGCCATGCCCAACACTCTAAAGAGGCACGATCCGCGGCTCGATCCCGGCCTCGCTCACGTCGAGGATGCCCACGCTCGGCTGCGGAAAGCTCCGGATGTGACGCGCGACCTGCAGCCAGGACCACTCGAACCAGCCCGGGTTCTGCCGCAAACGCGCCCGGGTGGTGACGCGATTCCACTGGTGGACGCCACCTGGATTGAAGACGAGCCGCCCGGCGGACTGGTCGACGAGCGGCCGGTGCGTGTGGCCGAACACGATCACGTCGGCGTCAGGGAATCTCTTCTTGAGCTGGGCCGGGAGGCGCTGGTGCGGGTGGTAGTAGCCGAGGCTCACCGTCCACAAGAAGGTTTGCGGCTCCTCGAGGAAGCGGCTGTGGTTGCCGTGGACGACCACGATCCGGCGGCCCTCGACCACGATCTCACGGCTGAGAGGCAGCGCCGGCAGCGCGGCGTCATGGTCGCCGCGGGCGGCCTCGACGGGCGCAATCCGGCTGAGCTGGGCCAGGGTCGAGGGGCCGGTCACATCGCCGGCATGAACGATGAGGTCGACGCCGGCGAGGACCTCGAACAGCCGCTCCGGCAGGCGGTCGGCGAACTCCGGGCAGTGGGTGTCCGCGACCACGCCGATTCGAGTCGTCATGGCGAGCTGAAAGCCGGGTCGAGGGAGCGGGTGCTTAGCGGGGCGTGACGCCGGCGGCGGCAAGCCCCATCTGGTGCGCGACCATCGAGTCCGCGCCGCCCTCGAGGGCCTGAACGGCGCCGGCGGCGAATGCATGCGCCTGAGCCGTGGGCAGCTTGAGGTCGATGTTCCCCAGCGAGTACCACGCGCAGTAGAGCTGCCGGCTGGTGCCCACCAGGCCGGGCGGTGAAGCCATCGCCTGCGTCGCCCACTGCACGGCGATGTTCATGTCCTGACCGGTCGACAGCGCCCTGAACGCTCCCTGCGCCGCCGCGTGACAGGCGCTTGCGGGAGCTCCCGACCGCTTTGCCCATGCGAACCACTCGGCGTAGGACTTGTCCTCCGCCGTGGGGCCCGTGAAGGCGGGGGCGGCCTCGACCTTCTGCTGGACGATCTCCCACGAAGCGCTGGATTTGGCCCCAGGCGTGCCGGCTGTCGCGGCTGGAACGGACGAGGGCGCCGGAGTTGCAGGCTTGGCCGCCTGTGGGCCCGGAGCCGGCGCGGGCGGCGGTACAGGCGCCGCCGGCGGTGATGGAGACGGGCCCGGCGACGAGGTGATCCGCACCCGCTCAGGCGGTGCCCCCGTCGAGGGGCCGCCGGCGACGGGCGCCCACGACGGCAGATTGGACCCCGGCCAGCGCGTGCTCGCGGCGTTCTCCTCCGGCCCCACCGGCAGCTTTGGCGCCCAAGCCGGTATCACCGGTTTGGTGGCTTCCGGCGCTGCCGGCGAGGCCGGCGAGGAGGCCGCGATCGGTGCGGGCGCCGGCTGGGCGATGGGCTCCGGCGCCGCGGGTGGCGCTGGCTGCGCCGCGTCTATAGACGGCAGCCCTGCGGCGGCCCCGATCGGCTCGGCGGCGGGCGGGGCGGTGACCGGAAGATCCGGCTCGGAGTCGGGGTCTTGAGCGCGGGGCTCGGCCTCGAAGGGCGGCGGCTCAGAAGACGTCTCGTCTGCGACGAGGGTCGCCGGCTCCGCCTCGTGGGCGGCTGGCATCGGTGGAGTTGTCCCGGAAGCGGCGCCTTCTTCATCCGCCGGCGATGCAGCCGCGGGGAGCGTGGGCGCGGTCGTCGCCAGCGGTGGGGCTGTCTTGAAGGCCTCCATCGAAGGCGCCGGCGGCTTGGTGCCCGCGGTGTCGTCGTCATGTGCGACCGGGGGCGCCGTCTTGGGCGCTTCGGTGGAAGGCGCCGGCGGCTTGGTGTCTTCGGTCTCGTCGGCATGCGCAACGGGCGGCGCGGTCTTCATCGCATCGCCGGGCGGGGCTGCGGGCGGCTGGGTGGCGGGCGGCTCGGCGGCACGCGAGGCGGGCGGCTGCGTCTTCCCCACACTTGGCTCGGACGGCGGCTTCTCAGACCCGGCCGAGCTCGCATGCTGCGTCGGGAAGGGTGCGGTGTGCGGGTCGTGCGCAGGCGCGGGATGCGAATAGCCCGGCCGAGCCGGCTGCTTGCCGAACTGGTGGGTCCAGGGCGGATCCACGGGCTCAGGCACCGGAGGCGTGACAGCGTCGGGATCGGTTTCGGCGGCGTGCCCATCCGCCTCGAACGGGTCCCGGGGCCAGACGACCTGCGGATCAGGCGGGATGGCAGCCATCTGGCTGGTCTCCGGTTCCTCTGGTTTCGAGCCGGAGGGCCTGAGCGGGTCTGATTTGTCGGGCGAATCCATCGGGGGCTCCACTTAGATCCGTGAGTCTATTTTGAAGTGCGGCCTTTCGGTTCAGGCGAACACATTTTTCATGGCGTCTTCAGCGACCGGGTCCGGCTGCTGCTCTGCCCAGTCCGCGGCGTCTGAGGCCCCCCGGTCGCACTCGGCCTGGATGGCGGCACCCTCCTCGGCGGTCAGCCAGCGCCGCTCGAGCAGCCAGGCGTTGAAGCGAGCGATCGGATCGTGGGTCGCCGCTTCGTCGATCTCGTTCTTGCCTCGGTACTTCAGGTGGTTGTCCTCCGACGTATGCGAGTTCATCCGCCAGACCTTGGCGTCGATCAGGGTCGGGCCCTCGCCGCGCCGAGCGCGCGCGACGGCCTCCTGGCAGGCGGCGTAGCTCGCCGGGACGTCCGTGCCGTCCACGGTGACTCCCGGGATGCCGTAGCCAGCGGCGCGGTCGGCGATGTTGGGGTTGGCCATCTGCAGCCGGATCGGGACCGAGATCGCGTAGCTGTTGTTCTCGCAGACGAAAACCACCGGCAGCTTGTGCGTGGCGGCAAAGTTGACGCCTTCGTGGAAGTCCCCCTGACTGGTGGCGCCGTCGCCGAAGGTGCACAGGGTCACGGAACCTTCGCCGCGCAGCTTGGCGGCGTAGGCGACCCCTGCCGCCTTTGGCACCCAGCTCGCGACGACCTGCGACACCGGGGCGATCTTCAGCTTGTGGTAGCTGTAGCAGCCACCAGGGATGTTGCGGCCCGCGGAGAGCGGGTCGTCCGCCTTGGCGAACACCGCGAGCATCCACTCCTTCATGGTCAGCCCGCGCACGATCGAGTTGGCCAGGGCCCGGTAGTGGGGCACCAGCCAGTCGTCAGGGCCGATGGCCGCGGTCGACGCGACCTGGATGCCCTCGTGGCCGCGGCTCGAGCCGACGAACGGAGCGCGCCCCTGCTTGACGAGGATGTGCATGCGGTCGTCGAGCGCCTTGGCCATGCACATCCAGCGGTGAAGCTGGAGGTACTCCTCCCGGGTCGCCCTGTCGGCGGCGGTCGTGGTCGCCACGGGATCAGTGTAGGCGGCGGCTCAAAGCGTCAATGGGCGCATCAACAAGCTGATCACGATGAAGACCCACAGGATGACCCCGGCTATGCACATGCCCGCTACGCCGCCACCGGCCGCCGCCAGCAATGCCCACTCGAGTGCGAATCCCGACTCCCTCCACGCCGCGACAAAACCGGCGACCATGACGATCAAGGTCATCCAGCCGAGCGCGGCCGGCACGACGTACGCGGCGTTGTAGAGAAACCCGATCGAGACCTGCGCCGCGAAAAAGCCGCTGACGGCCATCGCGCCGACGGCCCCGGCCACCAGGAAGAGGCGGACCATCTGGTGCCGGACGAGCATTGCCCCCGCGGCGAACAGCGCGACCGGGATCGTCGGAACCCCCAGCAGCACTTCGCTGCCCGGGTACGGGCGCATGTACTCGCGCACCACCAACACGGCCAGCACGATGGCCAGAGCGGTCAGCACCGCCGCGGCCACCATCGAAGGCACGGAGCGGGCCAGGCGCGCTGCTGATCCACTGGGCAGAGACGGAACCGGGCGCATGCGCGCGGTTAGTGTGCCGTCAGCGCCCGAGCGATGTCCACCACCTCGCCGGCGGTCAGCCCAAGCCGGTTGAGGTGGTCGTAGTACTGCCTGTGAAATTCCGAGAAGTCCGCGCGCTCCGCCCGCTCCTCGCGCACGCGCTTGACCTCTTCCAGGACCTTCCCGACCAGCTGTGGCTCCGGAGAGATGCCCGCGTCACGCAGCGCGTGCTCGATCACCACCGCGCCCGAGTGCTTGCCGTAGACGTACTCGACCTTGGCGCCCATGTCGGCAGGAGGGATGAACTGATAAATGGCGGGGTGAATCAGCATGCCCGCGGTGTGGATTCCCGACTCGTGCGTGAAGACGTTGAGCCCGATGCCCGGCTCCGTGGGCTGCACGGGGATGCCGCTGACGAGCTCGAGGTGGCGGGCGAGGTCGCGCAGCTTTTCGTACTTGAAGCCGGGGATCTCGATGCCAAACAGGTAGCGCAGCTGCAGCAGGACCTG
>Ga0073928_10006731_pt1 | contig 15321 bp, 17 predicted proteins | sample PaiPotPPA55metaG_FD_76969 | JGI IMG/M metagenome (GOLD analysis project Ga0073928, IMG submission 76969) | Iron sulfur acid spring bacterial and archeal communities from Banff, Canada, to study Microbial Dark Matter (Phase II) - Paint Pots PPA... ... | reverse complement strand
GCTCCGTGCGAACCGGTTAAGCGGAAATGGTTACTTGGCCCAGTTGAACAACTTTGGCATCGGTCTGGAGGGCACTGGCACCAACGACAACGTTGTTGAGGAGAATACAGTTTTTGGGAATTCAAACGGTCTTTATCTGACTGCCACAGTTCAGGGAAACATCATTCGCCATAACATCTTCCTCGGGAATCCTGCCGTGCAAGTGTCCGTTGACAATCCTTCGGGCAGTGGCGTCGATATCAAGAACCTGGCCGATGTTGGGGCGAATGCATTCGAGGGCAACGCTTGTGTAACCTCGATCAATGCGCCTTGTTCTTCACTTGGGCCATCGCTGACCGCCAGTCCGAATCCCATTCCGGTTACAGGCGCCGCCACTTTAGGAGTGACCAACTTGAGTTGGAGCGCACCGGATGCGGACGTCATCGAAATTCACGTCGGTAGCCCGAATGGTCCCCTGTTCACCCAAATGGGCACTCGCGGATCAATACAAACGGGTCCCTGGGTATCCGACGGCCTGACGTTTTATCTTCAGGATGTCACGGGCGGGAAGCCGCTGACGTCAGATTATACCCTGGCCACGCTCGTCGTCCATTTGCAGAAGAGTAGTACGGCGTATCCCGATTTCCGGGGAAAACTGAACTGGTGGGGGGGCGCTACGGCGGCTCTGCTGGGACTTAGCTTGTGTTGGGTATGGCTGGGGCGGTCCGGTCCTCGATGGAATCGTATTTTTGTGGTTCTGCGTCATGCGGTCCTGCTCACAGGAATCGTGTTCAGCTTGTCGCAATCGGCTGTGGCCCAAACTCAGCCATCGGCACAACAGACGGGCGCCACACTGGACCGAATGATCGCCGCCCACAAGAGCCAGCAAGAACTTGCCCAGTATGTGTTTGACACTCACGGTTGCAAGAAGTGCCACACCATGGGCAGTAAGGGCAAACTGGGCTTTGCCGAGGTGGGCAAGGAAAGGGCCCAGGGCTTTGAAGGATGCATTTCCATGCTGACGGCGATGACCGTGATTGTCCAGGTACCCGAGGATAAGCGTTCGGCCAAGCAGCGTCAAAAGGCCGAACGCTTCGAGGAGTTCGGTTGCACTACTTGCCACAAGCTTACTCCTGGAAAGCTGGATCTTACCGAGGTCGGAGCCAAACTGACGCACTTGCACCTAGGATGCGTCGATGTAGAAAGGTTGGTCGCAAGCCAGCCGGGCCGCAACAACTAAGACCAATGAACGCCCGTATTTGTACCGACGGTACCCGGCAATCCGACAAATGCAATCCACTTCAGCGGTCACCTCGCGGTCATCCGAATGTAATCATCCGGGCATTGCGACTTCCAGACTTTGGCGTATGATCTCAAAACAAACGAAAGGACACGCTCTATGATCACCAACCAAAACCAAAACATGCCCGCCAGTGGACAACCAGCCACCATACCCAGAAGAACTTTGATCGGCGGGGCGGTGGCCGCTTTGCTTGCATCCCCTCGGTCGATAATAGCCGAGGACACGGATACGCCCAACAATCCTTTCATCCTCCTGCTGCATGGCCTCTATCAGCCCGTGGTTCACGCACCCAACCTCGGCCTGTCCTCGGTAAACCTGAATGATGGTTCCTACTCGACAACGAAGATATACCCCGTTTTCGGAGTCCCGGATAGCAAGAACGAGGACAAGCAGGACGACGGGGCTATCGGCAACTTTTACGTGTCGCTCATAACGCATCGGTGTGCCTACCAGCTCCCAGGAGGCGCCATCGCGATGCAATTCACAGGCGGCGGTTTCCCCATGATTATCCCCGACGGTAGCGGCGGGCAGTACGACGAAGGAACCTTTGAACTAACGATACTAGAGGCAACCGGGATTTATTCGGCTTTCCAGGGTGGTCACAACCACATGGTCGATAGACTGCATCAACTAGTAGCTGGCGCCGTCTTCGCTGGCTTCCCGGCGTCCGGCTACAATGAATTCTGCTTCTGCATTATCAGCCAGTATCCGTTCCCATAGACCGATCCAGGCCCCATAGGACGCGCGTATGATCTCAAAATCGAACCAAGGGACACGCTTTATGATCACCAACGAAAGGCCTAACATGCCCGGTAGTGGACAAGAAGCGACCGCCATACCAAGAAGAACTCTGATCGGCGGCGCCCTGGCCGCTCTGCCTTTCGTCGCCAGGACGGGCGAAGGCTGAAGAAAAGGCTTTTCCCAACAATCCTTTCATCCTCCTTCTGACGGGAGTCTATCAGCCTGTGGTTCACGGGCCCAACCTCGGCCTGTCCTCGGTAAACCTTAGCGATGGTTCGTACTCGAAAACGGAGATCTACCCCATTTTCGGAGTTCAGGGTAGCACGGCCCAGGACAAGACTATAGGCGATTTTTACGTGCAGTTCAACGGGAATTTGTGTGCCTACCACCTCCCCGGAGGCGCGATTGCGATGCGCTTCAACCCCGTTCCGCCGGGTGCACCCCCCGGTTTTAACGGTTTCGTGCCTTTCCCCGACGGGATGGGTGGGTTTTACCTGGAAGGAACCTTCGAACTAACGATACTGGAAGCGACCGGGATTTATCAAGCTTTCGCAGGTGGTCATAACCACATGGTGGATAGACTACATCAACTGGCTAACGGCAGCTTCGATGAATTCTGCTTCTGCAATATCAGCCAGTATCAGTTCCCATAAACGAGTCGGGTTATCGCAGGACGCGCGTCGGCGGGTCGCAGAGTGGTCTTATTTTTCCGCCGACGTCAATGATGAAGCGAAGCCGCCACCGCTTCGGCTAACTGATTTTTGTGGCGAATAATAGTGCTGCCCCAGCCTATCAATCCGGACGGCTGATCTGTCCACTTAGAATCGGAGTTATAAACGAAAAACGCATCCCACACTACCTTGCCCGAACCTTTAGAGAATTCCTTAAACGTCGCATACCAGTTGCCGAGAAGTTTCCTGTCGTCCCAGAATTGAGTCACCCGCCTATCCGTCAGCAACTTCGACGGCCACTCCTCGCGCTGATCCGACGTCATCATGTTGAACCAGACCGCATAGACCTTGAGTTTGGCGGAAGGCTGCTGGGCTAACCAATCGTTCTGTGCCCACCGGGCACCAGCGACACAATAGGGTCATGTGGGTGACAGTAACAGCACGATGCGCGGCTGCCCTTTATCAGCGTTGAACACCTTCTTGAGATCGTCAATCTGTCGGAGGTCGTGTAGTTCCGGAGCCGCTAACAACCGAGTGGCTCCGGGCAGAGCCAAACTCGGAATCCCTTGTATGAACGTCCGTCTCTTCATGGGGTCACTCCCTGTTTTTAAGAAGTCCAGTAGATCAACCAGCTACTCCAGTATTGAATCGTGAGAAGCGTTGCGATGAATACTGCCATGCACCAAACCAAAACACGTTGGCCCCGCCGGCCGGTTGATGGGGAACAGCTTAGCTCTCCACATGCTTGAGGGCGATAAGCCTGATAAAACGCAACGCCAAGGCAGACCAAGGAGAGGCTTGTGAAGACGGGGCGTAGGGACATCAGTTTGGTTCCCATTCCCGCCAGACCCACACCCAAAAGGCCCGCCGCGATAGGTAAGCAGCAGAACCATGTTAGTGAAAACCCGATAGCGGGGAGTAAAGCTCCCACTCCAAGTCCTAAGAATTTTCCACGTTCGTTATCAGCCATGATTTTGGTGCAAAGCTTGATGGATTGCCCGGCGGATCAGTTCCTGTGAAGGGACGCCGCTGCGCTTGTCTTGCTCAGTATATGTACGGCAGCTATAGCTGAATTCAGATAGACCCTCCGCTTCTGGTTCAACATCCGCACCGTTAACTCGGATGCTGGGTGATCCAAGAAATCCGAGCGTCTTAGCTTGCTCGACGCTTTCGACGGCTATTTCCGTGACAGCCACGGAGAGGGCGCTTTCTTGAAGAACGCCAACGACTCGTTCCAGTGCTGGCCAGTGATTCGGGCAGCCCTCTATGTACAGAACTTCGACCTTCATTGCCTCCCCTTCCGCTTCTGACCCGCCGGTTTCAGGACCGGGCACGGTTGCCGGCTACCGCGGTTCCTCCTTTGAGCGGTGTCACACTCTTGCATAGCGGTCTTGAGTTCGCCCTCCAGGTTTTGCAATTCACGAATGTGGTGGCGCACTTTAACGAGCTTCTGCTCCAGCATCCCTCGAACCCTTGAACAGGCCTCCACCGACCCACTCCGCAGAACGAGCAGTTCTTTCACTTCACAGAGAGAAAAGCCGAGTTCCTGCACCTGCCGAATGAACTGTACTCGCTCGACGTCTTGAGCACTGAAAAGACGAAATCCCCCGCTCGTTCGTTGTGGTTGCTCCAGAAGGCGCTCTTTTTCGTAGAACCTTATGCCATCCACGGTCAGGCCCGTTTGACGGGCTACATCTCCGATATGAAGGGATTGAGTTGTGCTAGCCATTCACGTTTGTTCGCCATACGAGAATATTCGCCATACCAGAATACACCCTCGAGTGGACTCCAGAGTCAAGTAATAAGTACAACTAAGTCTACTGCCGGAGAAATCAAGCAGACAGCATTAGAATCGGCCCCAGAAGATACGCAGTGAAGGCACCCCCGCAGTAGAGGACCGCGGAGATCCACAAGACAACACGGCTCGTTTGGCTGGCCTGTGCACACGCCTCTGGGCCGTCGGCGGAGCAAGCCAATCCGCGCGTTTGCAGGCGTGGGGCCAGCACGTAGATGTAGACGAAGTTGCCGGCAATCAGCAGGCCGGAGATGGCGAACACCCAGTTCTTGTGATGCGACAAGGTGACTAGCCAAGGAACCGCGGACAAGAACGAAGCTACCGTCGCACCCAGGCCGAGGAGGACCAGCAACGAGGGCAAGGCGCAGCAGAGCAAAGTACCGAATGAAGTAAACAACGACAGATAACTGAACAGTCCGCTTTGGCTAGTTGAGGTTGCACGGTTCATTGGTTGCATGCTTCACTTCCCCTGGTCAATCAAGCCGCGCACCAGCAGCGGCACGTGGCTTTTGAAGTCCTTCGGCGGTAAGAGCCGGCCTTGGATCGTTACCGTGTTCCCCGAGTGTTTTGCCAATTCATCCATCATTTTGGGTGCTTCTGGATCGACGGCGAGGTCGTACGTTTGACTTGTGCCGGTCACTTTCAATCTGGCGCCGTCGACAACTCCCCGTACAACGACACGCGTTTCTTTAGGCGTGAAGCCGTCCTTTCGAATCGCCGCCCAGAAATCTCCAGGGGCAACTGTGTTGCCGGGCGTAAGCTTTACGGCTGCCGTTCCTTTGTTCAAGCTCACATCAACCGCTTCCACACCAGAAAACCGCTTGAGGTCCACGCTCACGGCGTGGGCACAGATCATTCAGTCCATGCCGAAAATTGACAGGTCAATTTGCAGGAACTCGGCTCTCATTCGGGGCGCGGCAAAGAGCAGCGTCGCAAAAGCGATAGAAAGATACTGTTTCATTGTTTGCTCCTATGAAATGAAAAATAGTACGTCACGTTGGCGGAAACCCTAAAGAGTTCTCGCTGATAGATCGCGCTCACATCCCGATAAACGGGAAACTGAATGCCGGCCGACACGGCGCAGTTCTTATAGGTGCCGAGAACGCTGGGGCCTAGGTAAGCCTGGTAGCTGAGCGTTGCAGGTAACTCCTCGCCGGCTTTCATGATCGGGCCCGCACGCTCCGCAGTCATTTCGGCGAAGAGACGCCAATCCCACCTCGGATAGTCGGTGCGCCAGGCGGCAGGCCGGTAAGCATATGCCGCGCTAAAGAACAGAAGGTCGGGGCGCCGATCACCATCGGATTTGGCGAACCGGCTGTAGCTGAGGCCCACCCAGGCGTAGTGACTGCGGGATGCCAAGCCGGCGGTCAATCCGCTGTAGACACCCGGCGAGCGATGCAAGCTACCGAGGATGCCGCCCATGTGTTGCGGCCCCGGCGCGATCACGCCTCCAAGAGCCGTAGCTTCAATTCGAGAGCCAACGCCAGTGTCGCGTCGGAAGAAGCGCCACTCCGCAAGGCCTTCGATATCTGTTCCCATCGGCATTACACCAGTGAAGCGAGACGGGGCTAGCGGCTGGCTTGAGAACACAGCAGGCGCTGACACACTTAGTTGGAAATTCTCGGTAATGCCACAGTTGAAAAGAGTGCGAAGCATGGGATTGGCTCCTCCGCTTCCTTCACGGTTCATCAAGGCGAGATCGATATTGCAGACTCCTTCGGCATTTACTGGAGTCGCGAGGCCAAATACAGGGCCGTGGCCGGAGGCCTGAAGTGACGGCAATAGGCCCAACATCACTACACAGAGGGCGACAATTCGTTTGGTCATCTCATCTCCTCTCGCGCGAACACGCGCGATTTGATCCAGAGCCATGCAATCGCGCTCGTGTAGCGCGATCGCGTTATTTGGGCAGAGGAATGGCGATCAGATTAAAAGGCTTGAGTTTAGAAGGTTAAGATCGGGCGGCGAGTGCTCCACGACGTCGATAGCGATCAACGGCGCGCCTACAGCTGAACGCAGATCATCTTCCACGAATGGCAGCGCTGCGGGAGTCACCGCCAAATCGATGTGAACCTGCTGGCCTCCGCTAGGCACAACGGGCATACGCTGACAGTCCTTTTTTACAGGTACGTTCTGAGACCGTTCACACTTTCCGGCTTTGCAACAATCCGTTGCGCCGGGCATCATGAAGAACTGCGGACACGAAACGCAGCCCCCAAACATAAGCGTGCAATTCAGCAGAAGTATCAGAAATGAACTGGCGATTGCGCGCGGCACTCCGTCTTTAGAGTACCAGTTCGGGTCGCGCGACAGAATGCTTCGAGCTGCTCAAACGCAGGGTTCACTAGGGTTGCCGGTTTCAATGACCACACTGCTGAATACGGGCGCGGCGTCGGTGACGATCGGCGGCAAGGACGCGCTGGCTTAGGGAAGCGCTTGCCCAAAACAGCAACACGTCCGGAATGGAGAGGTTCAACGGGATGCCACAACAGCGGCTCTAGCGCCCCTTCTGCAGATCCGCAGCCGCTCCCGCCGCATCACCCAACGCCTTCCGTGCCACCGAGCGGTTGTGATAGGCATTGACGTAATTCGGATCCAGGCGGATCGCTTCATTCAGGTCGGCCGCGGCGTGCTGATAGTCACGCTTCAACAGGTAAACGTAGCCACGCGCGTTGAAGGCGCGCGAGAAATCCGGTTTAAGACGAATCGCCTCGCTTAACTCCTCGATCGCCTCCGGGTATTTTCCCGATGCCGTCAGCGCGCGGCCGCGCCGGTCGTGTTCTTCCGCGGAAACGGCCGACTTCGGCATTGGGGGAGGAGCCGGTGCAGGTTTTGGCGGCGCAGGCACGGGCAGCGCTGGATGGGCTATGACCGGTTCGGGAAGCCGTGGCTGGGGCGGGGCTGGTTGTGGAGGAGGTGGGGCTGGTTGTGGTAGAGGTGGTTCAACTTTGACCGAATCGGGCGCCGCAACCGGCGGTACAGCCTGTGCTGCCTCCACGGGGGCGGTCTCCCTCGCCCCGGCCAGCTTGTCGTCCGTCTTCTTGAGGACCTCGATCGCTTCCAGATAGTCCGGCCGCAGGCGCACCGCCTCAGCCAGGTCAGAGCGGGCCTTCGCAAAATCGCCCATTAAATAATACGCGCTCCCTCGCGCAAACCAGGCTTCCGGAAGATCGGGCTTCAACTCGATCGCCTTCGTCCGATCCGCCAAGCCCTGTTCGTGTAGGCCGAGCTGGTGATACGATCCGCCCCGCGCCAGGTAAGATTCCGCCAGGTCGGGCCGCAACCGCACTGCCTGTTCGCGATCCTGGAGCGCGTCCCAATAACGTTCCAGCCTTACCAGCGCGGCCGCGCGTGCCAGATACAGGTAGGGATCTTTGGTGATCTTCAACCCCTCGGAAAAGTCGGCGACGGCATTTTCGTTTTGATCCAGTTTCAGATTCGCGGCGCCGCGCAGTGTGTACGCCTTGGCATCTTCGGGCCTAATCTTGAGCACAGCATTGAAATCCTGGATGGCGCGATGGAAGTCACCCAACTGACCCCAGGCGAAACCGCGATCCAGATAAGCATCCAGGTAATCCGGCTTCAGATTGATGCTTTGGTCATAATCGTCGATGGCGTCGCGATAACGCCCCATCGCCGCATAGACATCACCGCGCTCTTTGATGGGTGCCGGATCATCCAGCCTGAGCTTAATTCCTATCGTGTAATCGGCGATGGCTTCCGCATTTTCCCCCAGGCCGGAGTGCACTGCGGCGCGGCTGTTGTAAATGGCCGCCGAATCCAGCTTCAGTTTGATGGCCCGGTTATAATCGGCCAGCGCTTTGTGCAGATCCGGAAGTTTCCGGTAGGCGTCGCCTCGAAGTTGGTAGGCTCCCGCTTTGCCCGGCTCAATCCCGACCACGCGGTCGGCATCCTCGATGGCATGCTGATAATCCTCCAAAACGTAACGGACCCTGGCGCGATGTTGATAAGACTGGGCATCGCCAGGATCGTCCTGGATCGCCTCGGAATAGGCTTTCTCGGCTTCCTTCCATTGGCTGGAAGCCTCGTAGCGAAGGCCTTCCCGAAACGCTTTTTGCGCTTTCGGATTAGCGGCCGGTAGAACACCGCCGGTGGCTAAGCAAAGGACGAGCACCAAACAACAATTGCGCATCGAAATGCTTTGAGATTGAATGTAGCACATGTCGCGGCGACCTGTGCAGTTAATCGACGGCGGACTTTGAAAGGCTTAGTGTCAGGGCAGGGAAGCCAGTGCGGCGGTGGGGAATGAGATCAGCGAAAAGTGAGAAACCAAGCGCGCCAGGAAACTGTCCCGCTCCGACACGCTTACCCATTTCACCACTGACGATTCGCCGTCTTCAGAGAAGAATCCGATGCCGCCCCGGCTGAGCCGGGTGTCCGTCCAGGAGCTGACCAACTGGCCGTTCACTGAGGTCAGGAAATGATCTCCCCGCACACTGACACGCACCCGGTAATCAGTCCCGCGCTCGAGTGTCAGCGGCAGGGGCAACTCCACGCGCTCACGTTCGCGCCCATCCAGAACGATAAAACGCACCAGGCCGGCGTTCGGCAGGGGGCCGGGCTTGGTGATCACCAGTTTGGTCGCGTAATAGTTGCGCAGGTCCGGCGCGCGAAAAGCCCAATCCATGCTCTTGCGATCGATCTGGCCCATGAACTCCATTTCGTAATTGGAAAGCGAAGTCGAGGGCTTCCAGACCCGTAGCGCCGCCGGACGAACCTCGCCGCCCGCCAGGCTCCAGTCCGCGCCCGTCTGCTTCAGGCCTTCCCAGTCCACAAAGCCGGCACGAAAATCCTCGCGCAGGGTACCCGACGTCTTGCTCTGGATCAGATTGCTGAGCATCTGCCCCATTCCGTCTTGGCCGCCATGCAGATTCGCTTCCGGCGCAGGCGAAGCCGATCTCCGACCCGACGCGCCGGAGGGGAGCTGCGACAGCGCGACCAGCAGCAATAGCACGGCGACCGAAGCAAAAACCGTGGCCGCGTAACCGGAGCGCCGCTCCGTCTTATCCTCTGGTTTAGTTTGCGTGATGCTGCGCCAGGTCGGCAATCGAGTGTCTTCAAAGCCATACAGATCTTCGGCTTCGCGCAGCGCCCGGGCAGACCGCGAAGCCAGCTTCTGGCGATGGTCATCGCAGCAGAATTGCTGATCCTTCAGCCTCCGGAGAAGCCCGATGTTCTTGCGGCAATACGCGCAGACCATAGTCCTGCCTATCAAGATGCCCCAGTGTAACAGGTGGGTTGCTCCAAAGAAATGTACTAAGGCAAGAATCGAGGCAGGGTTGGAACTCCCGATGGACAAGACTAGGGGAACAGCCTTAGAAAGGCCTCTGCCGAGCCAAATCGCTGGAACAAGGGCCACGTTACCTGTCGTATAACCAGGGTAGGGTGATCATTCTATGCTGACGATCCGCTGCGTAGCCCTGGGCGCGGTCACCGCGGTAAGCCTTTGGATAATGACCGGGTGCGCCGAAGACTTTGGACCGCCCGGCCCAACTCGCACCGAGACTCGCTCCATCGACCTCGACAACTCGGAATTAGTGCGCGCCGAACTGAAAATGGGCGTCGGCGAACTCCACGTTCGGGGTGGGTCGCCCAAGCTCATGGACGCCGAATTCACTTTCAATCGCCCTGCGATGAGGCCCAGTGTCCACTACGACACCAGCGGGTTTCGCGGCCATCTAATGGTCGAGGAACCTTCCAACATACACCATGCGAATTCCCACTACCGCTGGGACCTTCGTTTTAACGACGACAAACCGCTCGATCTGATCGTAAACTTCGGAGTCGGCGAAGGCCGCTTGGAAGTCGGCGATCTGAGGCTGCGGAGCCTGGAGATTCACATGGGCGTCGGTGAAATGCGGGTGGATCTTCGCGGCATGCCCAAAAACGACTACGATGTCTCCATTCACGGCGGCGTCGGCGAGGCTACCATTTACTTGCCGGAAGGCGTCGGAATTGTTGCCGAGGCCCACGGGGGCATCGGCGGTATCAATGCCCGAGGGCTCCAAAAGCGCAACGATCGTTATGTTAACGACGCCTACGGGCATTCGAAGACCACCGTTCGGCTGGAAGTCCATGGCGGCATTGGCGCCATCAATCTAGTAGGTGGTTAAACCCAGTACCTAGCACGGCTCCGTGCTACAAACTATCGGTTAACAAGTTCCATCTAAAGGCTTTATCGTGTGTTGCCGATGGGACTAGAGATAGCCTTTTTTTCGCTTCCGAATCGGAGCCAATGCCTTTGTCGGTCTTGCAACCGGTCGTATCGTTTTTGTGCTTTGTGGTGATGGCCATTTTGGGCCGGCGCTTGTGGCTATCATTCCGCTTGCGTTCCCGAGTGGCAGTTCAAGGAGAAGCGTCCTCCGCGAATCCCGTCGACGGTCTGTTCGAAGCCGCTCCGATTGGCTATCTCGAAATCGATCCGAAGGGTGTGGTGCGTCGCGTCAATCGTCAGGAGTGCGAGTTGCGCGGCCTGGCGCGGCGCGAGTTGATCGGAAAGATTTGCTGGAGCCTGCTTCCGCCCGCGGAGCGGCAAAGATATCGCGAGCAGACCGAGCGTAGAATGTCCGGACACTTATCCTTGGTGCCCTACCAGCGTAAGTACCTCCGGCCTGACGGCAGCACCATCACCGTAGAAGTTCACGAGCAATTGCTGCGCGACCAGTCTAGCCGGGTGGTCGGCATGCGCCTGGCTGCCATCGACATGACCGAGGGAAAGAAGAGCGAGGACCAGGCCTATGAAGCGGCTTCGGAGCTTCGCGCGCTCTTTCAGACCTTTCCCGATCTGTTCATTCGGCTGGATCGAAGCGGGCAGGTGCTGGACAGCACGGGCGGCCAGAGTTCGGACCAGTTTCTGTCGCCAGATAAATTTCGAGGCCAAAACTTGCAGGATCTCTTGCCGGCCGGCGTGGTAGATCAACTGCGCGAGGCGCAGGAAAAAGCCCGTAAGACCAAAGCCCCGCAAATTGTCGAGTTCAACGTGGACGGCCGCGCCGGACAGCAGATCTATGAAACCCGGGTGGTTCCACTCGACTGGGAACACTCCATCGCAACGTTGCGCAACATCACGGCCCGGAAGAATGATGAAAAGCGGCTCCAGGAATACGCCCAGGAACTGGAGCGCAAGAACGAAGAACTCGAGTCTGCGCTAGTGACCGCGCGCGACGCCACGCAGCTCAAGAGCCGCTTTCTGGCCAACATGAGCCACGAGATCCGCACGCCCATGAATGGTGTACTGGGGATGACCGACTTCTTGCTGGGCACCAGCCTCACCGCCGAGCAACAGGAGTTCGCCGGGTCGATCAAGAAATCGGCGGATGCGCTCCTCACTCTGATCAACGACATCCTGGACCTGTCCAGAATCGAGGCAGGTAAGCTGCGGCTGGATCGTCTTCCGTTCTCACTGGCCGCAACAGTCGAAGAGTCGTCCTCCCTTTTCGCTTTACAAGCCCGTACCAAAGGATTGGATTTCTCGAGCACCGTTTCGGGTGATTTGCCGGACGCGATGGTCGGTGACGCGGGAAGAGTCCGCCAGGTGCTCACGAACCTCATCGGTAATGCGGTCAAGTTCACCGATTCCGGGAGAATCGATGTGGAGGCCGAGCTGGTACGGCCCACCGAGGATGGATTGTTGGTGCGTTTCACCGTGCGCGACACCGGAATCGGAATTCCGCCCGAGCACCAAAGCCGATTGTTTGAAAGCTTCACTCAAGGTGACGGGTCGAGCACCAGGAAATACGGCGGTACCGGCCTCGGCCTTTCCATCTCAAAGCAATTGGTGGAATTAATGGGCGGCGAGCTTGGTGTCGAAAGCAAGCCCGGTGAAGGGAGCCGCTTCTGGTTCACCGCCATTTTTGGTAAAGCGGCTATCGTAGCGCCCGCCGCACCGCCGAAACGGGGCATTCCCGTGCCCACCGCTCCGCCGCCTGCGCCTCCGAAGGTCCCGATCCCGTCCGCGAAACCTGCCGGCGTGCCACCGGAAAAATCGAATGGCGGCCCTCGAAAATTGAGGGTATTACTGGCCGAAGACAACGAGATCAACCAGCGGATCGCCTTGCGCCTACTTGAAAAACTCGGACTCGCGGCCGATGCCGTCGACAACGGTCGTGCAGCCGTGGAAGCGCTGGCGCAGCAGAACTACGATCTGGTGCTGATGGACTGCCAGATGCCCGATATGGATGGTTTCGAAGCTACGGCCGTCATCCGCAACCGCGAACGTGGCAAGAGCCATACGCCCATCTGCGCTCTCACCGCCAATGCTATGGAGGGGGACCGCGAGAAGTGTCTCGCCGCCGGGATGGACGATTACATTAGCAAGCCGGTGGGTCTCGACAAGCTCCGCGAAGCAGTGGAGCGCCTGGTTCATCAAAAGGAATCTCCCGCCCTGGTTCGCTCGTAGCGCACGCTCCGTGGCGCACGCTTCAGCGTGCCGCGTTCACACTCTCTCGTGTGAACGATTGGCTTGCCGCGATTATCTTGCGTCGGCACGAGTGCCAACGCGGCACACAAAGTGTGTGCGCTACGTCCTTACACCTCCAGCCCTACCGACCGCATCAAATCCAGCGCATTGCTCCGCTCTACAATTCCCGGCATTAGCTGATAGTCGAAGTGCAGCCGGCCATCCTCCAGCGTATCGGCGAAATGGACATTCATCGCCCGGCCCGAAAGATCGTCCGCAATGTGAGCCAGCGCCAAATCATGCGTGGTGATCATTCCGATTGCCCCGCGATCGATGAGGCTTCGCACTATGGCCTCGGCGCCTATCTTGCGATCGTGAGAATTCGTTCCGCTCAATAGTTCGTCCAATAAAAACAGCACCGTTCGATCCCCGCTCGCCAGGTTCACGATCTCCCGCAATCGCGTGATCTCCGCGTAAAACCGCGATTTGCCGTCTTGCAGCGAGTCCAGCACACGGATCGACGCGCCGACGGTGAGCGGCGAGACCGCGAAACTTTGTGCCCGGACCGGCGCACCGGCCCACGCCAGTACCACGTTCAACCCCACGGCGCGCAGCAGCGTACTCTTGCCTGACATATTTGAGCCGCTCACGATCAGCAGGCGCAGGTCACCACCCAGCCGCACGTCGTTCGGGATGCACTGGCTCTCCCGCATCAGAGGGTGCCCCAAGCGCCGAGCGTCCAATCTTCCCCCGGCGACATCCAACAACTCCGGGAAACTGTCGTGCGGATGTTCGTAGCTGTAGCCGCCCAGCGCGACTAAGGCCTCGAACTCGCCGACCGCCCTGATCCACTCCGAGATGTGCCGCCCGGAGACCTTGCGCCAGCGCTCAATCGCCATCGCAATTTGTGCGCTCCATAGGATGGCCATCGCGATGGGCGTAAAGAATAGGTTGCGCTGCCAATCGAGCCGGGCTACCAGACGCTGCAGCCGGGCGATTTGGAACGACGCAACTAGCCCGCTGGCCCGCAGGTCATCTTTCAAGCCCTGCAGCAACGGCGCCTCGAAATGTTCGCTCTCCAGGCGATGAAGCAGCTTGGCTAGCACGGCCAGGTCGCGCGCTGGCGAGTTCACTGCTCCGGCGACTTGCAAAGTCCGGCTGCCGAGAAAAAACCCATAGCCGAGCGTAAGAAGCAAAGCCGCCAGGAACGGCGTCCGGGTGAGCAGGCTCGCCATGTAGAGGCTGAAGGTCACGACCACTGCCGTCGCCAGAATCGCCGCAATGAAAGGAGCGCCCGCGGGAAAATTCACCAAGGGAGCCTGGCCCCAGCGAGCTGCCACTTCTGGATCGATCCCGGAGCGGATCGCGTCACCGAGCACCGCCAGGTCCTCGCGCAGATCCAAACGAGACCGCAGTTCCGCGATCGCCTCTTGCCGCCGACCCGCCTCTTCCCGTGAAGCAGGCGCCAGTAGCCACCGCGCCAGTGTGTCTTCGCCGGCACGCGTTCGAGCCGTGCACAACAATTCGAATAGCGACCCCTTGCCGAAAATGTCCAGGTCTTCTTCGTAAACGTGCGATGGATTGCGGAAGCGCTCGCCCGTCTCTCCAGTACCGATCCACTGATTCTCCAGCCGCGCCAGCCCGCGTTGATAGAATCCGACCGCCCGCTGAGCCCGCTCCAACCGTTCCGCAACTCGGGCATGAATGACCACCAGCACTGAGAAGGCGGCGGCCGGAATCACCAGCCACCACGGCGACAGGACCGTCTCCCCAAAAACGAAGAATGCCACAATGACACCCACGATGCCCGTCCCCAGGCGCGCGTTTCCAATCCTGCGGAATTGTTGCGCTTGACGTTCCGCGACCGTGCCTCTGTCGGCCAGACGGAGCTCGTACTCAGCTAGTGGATTCACAATGTTAGGCTAACAGCAGTGGAGCAGCCAGAAGAGCCGGTCCGAATTCCGATTACGGATGTATTCGATCTGCACAGCGTTCCTCCGCGGGATGTCGAACCTATCGTCGAAGAGTACCTGGAAGAAGCGCGGCGGTTAGGTCTCAAGGCTTTGCGGATCATTCACGGCCGAGGAATCGGCGTCCAGCGCGAGATCGTACGGTCGATCCTCGCCAGAACCACGTTTGTGGAAAGCTTTGGCGATGCCCCGGCGGAGGCGGGCGGCTGGGGGGCGACTATAGTAACGTTGCAGTAAAATGGCGCACCCTGCAGTAAGGTAGCCCACAACCGAAGAAAGTGGAACTTTTTGATGCGCGGAAATGAATGCTCATTAACAGACCGATGCAGATCGTCGAAGTAAACTAATGTTGGAATCCCCGTCCCATAGTGACGACGATCTGCTTCGGCTGATTGCGAAGGGTCACGAACCTGCCTTCGTGGAGTTTTATCGGAAGCATCAGG
>Ga0073928_10006730_pt1 | contig 15322 bp, 13 predicted proteins | sample PaiPotPPA55metaG_FD_76969 | JGI IMG/M metagenome (GOLD analysis project Ga0073928, IMG submission 76969) | Iron sulfur acid spring bacterial and archeal communities from Banff, Canada, to study Microbial Dark Matter (Phase II) - Paint Pots PPA... ... | reverse complement strand
GCCAAGCTGAACGACATCGTCAAAGGTACCGTCCAGCGGTTCGAACAGCGCAACATGTACGTGCTGCTCGACGGCAAGGATGAAGCGATGCTTCCGCTTTCCGAGCAGGTTCCGCGCGAGAATTTCCGCATCAACGATTTTATCCGCGCATACGTGCTCGACGTTCGCAAATCGCCGAAAGGCCCGAGCGTCATTCTTTCACGCGCCGCCGAAGGCTTGGTTCAGCGCCTGCTCGAGTTCGAAGTTCCGGAGATCGAAGACGGCATTGTCGAAATCATGGCGATCGCGCGCGAACCCGGAAGCCGCTCGAAGGTTGCCGTGCGCACCAACCGTCCCGAAATCGATCCGATCGGCGCGTGTTTGGGACCGAAGTCCAGCCGAATCGCAAATGTATCCGACGAGCTGCGCGGCGAGAAGATCGACGTCATCCGCTGGGAAGCCGATCCGGTCGCTTTCATCATGAATGCGTTGCAGCCGGCAAAGGTACTGAATGTCGAGCTCTTTGAAGACGACGGCGTCGCGCTGGTCGTCGTGCCGGATTATCAGCTTTCGTTGGCGATCGGACGCGAGGGCCAGAACGTGCGTCTCGCAGCGCGCTTGACGGGCTGGCGCCTCGACATCGCCAGTGAATCGGAAGCGGCCGAAGCGCGAGAGCGCTACCTGGCCGAACGTTCCGAGACCCAAGCGGTCCCCGAAGAAGCACCCGCCGCCGAGGACGAGACCGTGCTCGCGGAAGAAGTGGCCGTACAGGAAGATACCGGCGTGGCTCCCGTGGGAATCGACGAGGAGCTCATTCGTAAACTCGAGGAGTTCAAGCGGGAGCGGCTGGGGGGAGAGAACTAGGCTGACGCATAGACCGGTCCGGCAGTGTGCCGGGTGTCGCGAGCGTAAGCCGCAGGCGCAGATGCAGCGGTTCGTTCGCGAGGCGGAAACTGGTTCGCGGCGCGCAAGCTGGCTGGCGGATGCCGGCCGGACACGCCGGGTTGGCAGAGGCGTATACCTCTGTTCGGCGGACTGCGCGATACGTGTTGAAAAAAATCGAAAGTATCCGGGGCTTGCAGCTGCAGCCGCCGAATACGGGTTACAACTAGGCTAGGCAGTTTGTATTTGAATTGACATGTTGAACAAGACCAATGCTTAATAACCTTTGGCGTGCGGGACACGCTGGGGGAGGAGCGCGCTTATGAGCTGAGGGCAATGCAGGCACCCGAGGTTCTGCGACGCACCAGGACGGTGCTAGCGCCGGCGGTCATAGGATGTGAAAAAGCCGGCGGCGCCGAGGGAATTAAAGCGCCTGCAAGATGAAAGGCAGAATTTGGCTACCGGAAAAGTTCGGATCTTTGAACTTGCAAAAGAAGTTGGGCTGACCTCCAAAGAGCTGGTCGCTCTCTTCAACGAACGGCTCGGCGGCGTCTTCGAAGCGAAGAACCAGCTGAGCGTCGTTCCCGATCACATCGCAGATTTGGTTCGCAGCGTGCTTTTGAAGTCCGCCGCGCCGTCGCAAGCTAGACCGGCAGCCACAGCAGCTAAGCCGGCCACTGCCAAGACTCCGGCCGCCGCAAAACCGGTCGCGGCTGTCCCTCCAAGCGCGGAAGCTCCGCGCAAGGCCGAAGCGCCGGCTGAACCCATTCCGTCGCTGAAGCCCGTGGCTCAGAACTCGCGCCGCACGGCCGCTGCCGCCAAACCCGCCGCTGCCAAGCCCGCAGCAACGCAAGCCGCACCTGCTGCGCCCGTGGCCGCTGCCGGCGACGGCGCTGTGACCGCACCCGAGCCGCCCAAGAAGGCGCCGCCCGTACGTCCGGTCGCTGCGCGCACCCCCTCTGCCGCACCCGCAACGCCGCACGCGCCGATTCAGCGTCTTCGGCCGGTGCCGTCGGGCCAGACTTCCGTCCTTCCGCCGCGCCGTCAGGCGCCGCCGCCCACCACTTCTGCTTCGGCCTCGCCGGGACCCCAAACCGGTCTGCCGGGCCGCCCCGGCGTGGCTCCGCGCCCCGGGCAAACCGGAACGCCCGCGCAGGCAGCTCAGCCTCGCGCGCCCCAGCCCGGCCGCCTCATATCACCCGCGCCGCAGCGCCGTCCGCAGGGTAACGGTCCGTTCCGCCCGCTCACTCCGCCGGGAGCGCGTCCGTTCACGCCGCGTCCGGGCGGCGGCCTCCCGCCGGCTCCCGCCGAGGCCCCCATGCCGAGCTCCGGCGCCGGCCGTCCCGGTGACCGCTCGCGCGATCGCGACGACAAGCTCAACAAGAAAGATCGCGAAAAGGAGTTGCTGCTCGAGAAAGAGCGCAACCGGAAGAAACGCGTCGATCACGCTCCGGCTCCTGCGCCCGCGAAGCTCGAAACGATCGAAATCCCCGACTTGCTGACGGTGCAAGAACTTGCAACCTCGATGATCGTTCCCGCCAAAGACATCATCAAGGAGCTCATCAAGATGGGCACGATGGCGACGATCAACCAGAACATTTCGAGCGACATCGCAATCAACGTCGCCAAGAAGTTCGGCTTCAACGCGGTCGTTAAAGAGGCGGGCGAAGAAGTTACGGTCGAGCAAGAGGAAGATAAACCCGAGATGCTCTCGACGCGACCGCCGGTCGTAACTGTGCTCGGACACGTCGATCACGGTAAGACCTCGCTGCTCGACAAAATCCGTCGCGCAAACGTGGCGGCCGGGGAAGCCGGCGGAATCACGCAACGCATCGGCGCGTACACGGTCGAGCAGAACGATCGCAAGATCACGTTCATCGACACGCCCGGTCACGAAGCCTTTACGGCGATGCGCGCGCGCGGTGCGAAAGTCACGGACGTCGCGATTCTCGTTGTGGCGGCCGACGACGGCGTCATGCCGCAGACGCGGGAAGCGATCGCGCACGTCAAAGCCGCGGGCGTTCCGATCGTCGTGGCAATGAACAAGATCGACAAACCCGAAGCGCAGCCCGAGCGCGTCAAGCAGCAACTTGCGGAGCAAGGTTTGCAATCGGTGGATTGGGGCGGCAACATCGAAATGGTACCGGTCTCGGCAAAAACCGGAGAGGGTATCGATCATCTGTTGGAAACGGTTCTGCTCGAGGCCGACATCCGCGATCTCAAAGCAAACCGCAATCGCCGCGCAACCGGCGTCGTCATCGAATCCGCACTCGATCGCGGCCGGGGCGCCGTCGCAACCGTGCTCGTGCAGAACGGCACGCTGCGCGTCGGCGACATCGTCGTCGTGGGCGGCACGTTTGGTAAGGTTCGCGCGCTGGTCGACGACAAGGGCAAACAAGTCAAGAAAGCCGGCCCCTCGATTCCGGTCGAGATCATGGGCCTGCAAGACGTGCCTTCTGCCGGCGACACGCTGATGGTGGTCTCCGACGAACGCGTCGCGCGTGAAACTGCCGAGAAACGCAAGACGCGCCGTCGCGACGTTCGGATTGCGGCCACCGGGTCGCAGCGCGTTTCGCTCGAGACGTTCATGCAGATGCCGACCGAGGGTCAGAAGACGCTGAATATCATCGTCAAGGCGGACGGACAAGGTTCCGTGGAAGCGCTGCGCGCGCGCATGGAATCGCTCTCGACCGAGGAAGTCGAGATTCGCGTCATCCATGGCGGCGTCGGCGCGATAACGCCGAACGACGTGAACTTGGCCAGCGCGTCCAACGCGGTGCTGATCGGTTTCAACATTCGTCCCGACGAGACCGTAAAACGCCTCGCCGAGAACGAAGGCGTCGACTTGCGGTTCTACCAAGTCATTTACGAAGTCGAGGACGACCTCAAGAAGGCCATGCGCGGCATGCTTGCGCCGGTGCTGCGTGAAGTCACGCTGGGTCACGCGGAAGTCCGCGAGGTCTTCAAGGTCAGCAAAGTCGGCTCCATCGCCGGCTGCTACGTCAAGGACGGCAAGATTACGCGCAACGCGAAAGTTCGCGTGCTGCGCGATCAGGCGGTCATCTTCGACGGAGAACTCGAGTCGCTGCGGCGCTTCAAGGACGACGTCCGCGAAGTTGCCGAAGGGTACGAATGCGGTATCCAAGTCGCGCGTTACCAAGACCTCAAGGTCGGCGACGTCATCGAGGCATTCATGATCGAGACGATCGCGGCCGAGCTGGCCCATGCGTAACGTACGATTATGAAAGAACAACGTATGCAGCGTATCGATCACGAGCTGCAAAAAGTGATCGGTACGCTGATCTCGCAAGAGCTCAAAGATCCACGGCTGGGCTTCACGACCGTCACACGGGTCGAGGTCACGCAAGACTTGCGTCACGCAAAGGTCTTCGTCTCGATCATCGGCGATCGTCACGTGGCCAAGCAAACGATGGATGCGCTCGAGCACGCAGCGCGGTATCTGCGAGGCGGCGTGGGGCAGCAAATAAAACTGCGTCACACGCCGGAGTTGCAATTTGTGGAAGACCGCTCGACCGAACGCGCGATCAATCTGACGAAGACACTGCGGTCGGCTCAAAGCCCTCCTGTGCCCGCCGACAGTAGCGCCATCCATGGCGCCTCGGATGCGAGCGGGGGCGACGCGTGATTCAAGAAGACCGAACGGTAGCGACCACCGAGGAAGTCGTCGCGGAATTGCTCAAGCGCCCGGCGTTCGTTATGGTCAGCCACGTTAAACCGGACGGCGATACGCTCGGTGCGGGCCTAGCGCTCGGACTTGCACTCAAGAAACTCGGCAAACGCGTCCATTATTTTCAGCAAGACGCCGTGCCGCGAAACTTGCGCTTTCTTCCGGATACGGAATTCGTCTCGCGCGAAGTACCCGCAGATCTTCCGCCTGATACGCTGTGGGTTTTCGGCGACATGAGCAGCACCTCGCGCGCCGGTGAGTTTTTACCGAAGATCGAGCGCGAGAATATTCTCGACATCGATCACCATTTGGGCAACGACCATTTCGGAGCGCTCAACTATGTCCTTACGCACGAGTGCTCCACAGGAACCTGTGTCATGCATTTGCTGCGGCAGCTCGGCGTGCCGCTCGACGCGGGCATAGCTACTTGTCTGCTCACGACGATTATGACCGATACCGGCGGTTTTATGCACAGCAACACGACGCCCGACGTGCTGCGAGTTTCGGCCGAACTCATCGAACTCGGCGCGGACAAAGAGCAGATCACCGAAGAGATCTTCGCGAACAAACGGCTCGCGGCGGTCAAGCTGCTCGGCCGCGCCCTGAGTGAAGCGAAAGTCGAATTAGACGGCCGCTATATCTGGTCGTACGTCGATCAGGCGATGCTCGCGGAGTGCGACGCGGACGGTGAAGATACCGAAGAGATCGTCAACCACTTGCGTTCTGTCGAAGGCGTCGAAGTCGCGGCCCTCTTCAAAGCGTACGACGGCGACATTCGCGTGAGCTTGCGAAGCAGCGGCCGGGTGAACGTGCAGGCGGCGGCCGCACGTCTTGGGGGCGGCGGACACTTCCGCGCATCCGGATTGACTTTTTTGGGACCGCTTCCGGACGCGGTGAAGGCGGTCCAAGATGCGCTGGTCGCCGAAGGGCTGTAGCGCATGAAGATTATCGCGATCGTTGCGATTATTCTTGGAGTGGGGGCGCTCGTAGGAACGCGGAGCGACACGCCGTTCATTCGCTGGGGCATTCTTATTACGCTTGCAGGGGTGCTGCTCATGGCGGCGTCCGCGCTTTTCACGTTCCGCGGCGTGACATTTGGAATCGTACTCGCGCTTGCGGGCGTGGGCGCGTACTATTACGGGCGGCTCGTCCGAAAAGAGCAACTGTTCGTCGCCAAGCCCAAGTGAGTGCCGCGGCACTAACATGCTCGGCTTCGTAAACGTTTTCAAGCCGGCGGGTCCCACATCGGCCCACGTCGTCGCACGTTTGCGGCGGATTTACGGTTTCTATTCGCGCGATCGCCACATTGCGGTCGGACACCTGGGCACGCTCGATCCGCAGGCGGCGGGCGTACTGCCCATTGCGATCGGCAAAGCCACTAGGCTCATCCCGTTGCTGGTAGATCAGCGCAAAGCGTATGTCTGTACGTTCGTACCCGGCAGAACGACAACGACGGGCGATGCCCTTGGCGAAACCGTTGAAACCGGGGACGTCCCGGCGGGTTGGCAGCGGCGATTACGCGACGTTCTGCCGGAGTTCATTGGGAGAATCGAGCAGGTGCCCCCGATGTACAGCGCCGTGCATCACGAGGGCAAACGCCTTTACGAACTCGCGCGCGAAGGCAAACATGTCGAACGCAAACCGCGTACCATCACAGTCTACGGTCTGGCGCTGATCGGCCCTTCCGGCAGTTCAGCTAGCAAGTTCGAGCGCGGAGTTGCGCGCCTGCGCGTCGCGTGCAGTGAAGGCACGTACGTTCGCACGCTCGTCGAAGATCTCGGCAAAGCGATACGCGTACCCGCGCACATGGGCGCGTTGGTGCGTGAAGGCTCGGGACCGTTTCTCCTTTACGAAAGCCGCACGCTCGAAGAAATCAGCGACGCCCCGCGCGAAGCGCTTATTCCGCCCGAGCACATCATTCCGTTTCCGACCATCGTTCTGGACTTACGCCATTCGGCCGATTTCCGAGCCGGACGCGTGGTGCCCCTGCCATCGGGCGCGACCGCTAAGCACGTATTCGTACGCGACGAATCGCGCACGCTGGTCGGAGTCGGCGAAACGCACGGCGCGCTGCTGGCGCCGCGCAAGGTGTTCGTGTGAAACTCCATTACGCACTCGAGCGAACCTCGCAGACTCCGCTGGTCATTGCGATCGGATTCTTCGACGGCATGCACCGCGGCCACCAGGATATCGCCCGGCAGACGCTGCGCTTGCGCAAACCCGGCTGGCGCGCCGCCGCGCTGACCTTCTCGAATCACCCGGCATCCTTCTTACGTCCCGGCAAAGAACCGCCGCTCATCTGTACGCCCGAGGAACGGATCGATCTCATCGCTCGAGCCGGTTTTGACGAGTGCTTCTTCGTGCCGTTCGACGAGCGCATCGCCTCGCAGCAAGCGGTGCGTTTTTTGCGAGAAACGCTCATCGGCGATCTCGGGGTGCGCGGCGTCGTCGTCGGAATCAATTTCCGCTTCGGGCACAAGCGTACCGGCGACACGGCGCTGATGGCGAATATCTTCGGCGACGCCGGTGTCACGTTCGTGCCCGTCGCGAACACGCCCGACGAATTCGGGGATCGTATCTCCAGTACACGCATCCGAACGTGCATCGAGCAAGGAAAGCTGGGGGAAGCCGACGAGATGCTCGGCCACAGCTACGAATTGCGCGGGCGCGTCGAACTGGGCGCAGGCCGCGGTCACGACCTCGGTTTTCCGACCGCTAATATTGCGGTGCCCTCAAAGCTTTTGCCGAAAGACGGCGTGTATTCTGCAACAGCGCGCTACGACGGGCGTGATTATGCCTCGCTGGTTTCCATCGGTACCAATCCGACCTTCGACGGTCAACATCGAACGATCGAGGCATGGGTACGCGACTTTCACGAAACGATTTACGGCAGAGAAATGGCATTGCGGGATTTGCGCTTCGTGCGCGATCAGCAGCGCTTTGCCAGCGTGGACGACCTGCTGGCCAAAATGAACGATGATCTCGGCGCGGTCGCGTACCCTTCGTACGGTTAGACGCGGATGGGCAAGAGTCTTCAGAGATCTTTCATGACTGCTTGCAAGGATACAATTCCGATGCGCGCGACTCTCGCCATGCTCCTGGTAGTACTGGCCTTCAGCGGCTGCTCCGTCCGTGTCGGAGGCTCCGGTGCGTCAAAGGTCGCGCGCGTCGGGCAAGCAGCCCCGGACTTTGCCGAACCCACCTCGAGTGGGAGCAAACTCACCTTGAGTTCGCTGCGGGGCAAAGCCGTTTATCTGAACTTTTTCGCGACGTGGTGCCCGCCTTGCAACGAGGAAGCACCCGGCATCAATGTGCTGCAAAAGCAGTACGCGGACAGAGGGCTCCAAGTCGTCGGCGTGGACGTACTCGAGAACGAGAAGAAGGCCGAAGGTTTCGTTCGGAAATTCGGCCTTTCTTACCCCGCGATTGTGGACGACGGCACGCTGCAGTCGCAATACCGGGTGAACGGCTTACCGGTTCACGTGTTCATCGACCGCGATGGTGTCGTCAAGAAGATCGTCATCGGCGAAATGAACCAGACGCAAATTGCCTCGGCTATCCAAACAATTCTGTAGCCGGCGCTAGGCCGCCTTAACGACCAGGGAATTCCCCTCCAGCCGTACTTCTGCCGCACAACCCTTCGGTAATTCGCCACGCAGGATCGCCGTGGAGAGCGGCGTGCTGACATGTCGCGCGACGATGCGATGCACGTAGCGCGCGCCGCTTCCGGCACTCATGGCCTCGCGAGTCAAAAAGGCGCGTGCGGCTTCGTCCAATTGCAGGCGCACGTCGCGCGCGCCTAAACGTCCGGCCAGCCCGTCGACGTGGATCGCAACGATCTGTTCGATGTCTTCGAACTGAAGATCGTTGAAATGTACGATATCGTCGATGCGGTTGAGAAATTCCGGGCGAAACGCGCTCGGCAATTCGGCGTCGCTCAAGTTCGTCGTCATGATGATGAGTGCGTGGCGAAAATCGACGGTGCGGCCTTTTGCGTCGGTCACGCGGCCGTCGTCTAGGATTTGGAGCAAAACCGCGGCGACGTCCGGATGCGCTTTCTCGAGCTCGTCAAAAAGCACAACGCAATAGGGACGGCGACGCACGGGCTCGGTAAGCTGTCCGGGTTCTTCGTGGCCTTGATATCCCGGCGGTGCGCCGAGCAGGCGCGAGATCGTGTGAGCTTCGGTGAATTCCGAGAGATCGATGCGCACGAGCGCATCTTCCGTGCCGAAGAGCGCTTCGGCGAGCGCCTTCGCCAGCTCGGTCTTACCGACGCCGCTCGATCCCATGAATAAAAAACTTCCAAGCGGTTTGCGCGGATCGTGAAGTCCGGCGCGCGCGCGGCGGATCGCTTCGCTCACCGCGCCGATCGCTTCGCGCTGGCCGATGACGCGTTTGGACAGCGTTTGCTCGAGCGAGAGCAAGTTATTCGCTTGCGATTCGGTAAGCGTCGTCTGCGGAATGCCGGTCCACTTTGTGACGACGCTTGCAACGTGCTCGCCGGTGACCGGCGGATGCGCGTTTGCCCCTTTGTTGGCCAGCGCGACCGCAGCAGCGGCCTCATCCATCAAATCGATCGCTTTGTCGGGCAGAAACCGATCGGCGATGTAGCGAGCCGAAAGCGCCGCCGATGCCTGCACGGCCTCGTCGGTAATCTCGACGTTGTGGTGCTCGGCATAGCGATTGCGCAAACCGAAAAGTATCCGCACCGTTTCTTCGATCGACGGTTCGTCGACCATGACGGGTTGAAAGCGTCGCTCCAGCGCGGCGTCCGATTCAATGTACTTGCGATATTCATCGAACGTCGTGGCACCGATACATTGCAAATCTCCGCGGGCCAGTTCGGGTTTGATCATCGAACTCAAGTCCAGCGAACCTTCGGCGGCGCCGGCGCCGACGAGCGTGTGCAATTCGTCGATGAACAGAATGACGTCGCGCGAAGCCTTGCGCACTTCGTCGAGAATGCGCTTAACGCGGCCTTCAAATTCGCCCCGGTACTTCGTGCCCGCGACAAGCGGCCCGAGCGAGAGCGCGAGCACGCGTTTATGTAGCAGCGACTGCGGCACTTTTCCGGCAACGATCCGTTGAGCGAGCCCTTCGACGACGGCCGTTTTGCCGACGCCGGGTTCACCAACCAGGACCGGATTGTTTTTGCTCCGGCGCGCGAGAATGGATATGACGCGTTCGACCTCGTCCTCGCGACCTATCACCGGGTCGAGCTTGGCGTTTCGCGCGAGATCGGTGAGATCGCGTGAGAATGCCGCGAGCGTGGGAGTCGCGTTGCGAAAGCGCCGCGACCAGTCTTCGATTGGATTGGAACTGCGCCCGCCTTGCTGCTCGCCCATTTTCTCGATCAGTAGCGCGCCGCCGGCAACCAGCGCGGCAGCGGTCAATGCTGCCCCCAAGTAGGGCAGAGCGGCTTTGGTAGCTTGGCGCCGCGCCGAGCAAAGCGCGCAATAGCGGGCCTGTCCGGTCGCAGGGTCGCTCACGGTTGCCGGACGCAGACCGCACGATTCGCAGGTTGTGGTCATCTGCTCATGCTACCCGGCTGGGAGGAGCGCAGTTTCACTGGGCCTCGTAGGTGACTGAGACGGTGGCTGTGACCTCCACGTTGCTGGGCTCGATTTGGGTCGGGGGCATGGGTGCCGGTGCGGGCATCTGAGCCGCCATCATCACGCGCGGTGTGGGAACCTCCGCGTAGACTTGCTGCATGCTCTTCACGCGCACGACGTGCAGCCCCGCGGCCGCGGCCATTGCATCGGCCTGCGCACGAGCATCGGAAACCGCCGAACGCAACGCTCGCGCGTACTGAGCGCGATTGTTGCTTACGCCGAAACTGACGCCGCCGATGTCCGTTACGCCGGATGCGACGGCTGTATCGATCGCTTTGCCGACGGCGTCGAGATGATGCAGCGTCACTTGAATGCTGCGGCTCACGAAATACCCATAGCGCTCAGGCGCGGGCTGCACCGGACCGGATTGTGGCTGCGCTTGCGGCGGCGGCGAAAAACTCAGGTTGTAGTACGTCGTGCTAATATCGCCGCGCGCGATGCCAAGTGATTGAAGCGAACTCATGAGCCGTTCGTAGCGCGCGTTGTTGTCGGACGTGGCTGCGGCGGCGCTGTCCGCGTTGGTTGCGATCGTAAAGCTTTCGGTGGCCATGTCCGGCATCGCGCTGGCGCGCCCTTGCGCGCTTACGGTGATAAGAACGTAGAGCAAAAACACGTGCATGGGGTATCCTCCTACAGTATGCTTGTCGAGGTCGTCACCAGATTCTGCGTGGGCCCGATCGCCTGCTACGCCGTTCCGGGTGGGCCGCCGCCGGACGGCGCACCCGTCGCTTAGCCGCATCCTGGGGGTTCGGGCACGGTCCTCTGACGCCGCTTTCGAGTTTTCTCTGCGCGCTCACCGGCGCGGTCGTGCTACTCTAATCCTGCCGGAAGGCGGGGGGCGCAGGGTGACCGTATAACAGACCCTTTGCGACCCGCCCGCTGCCTAGAGCGAACAAGGATTAGAACCGAGAATCATGGCCTACGTCATCACCGAACCGTGCATTGGAACCAAGGACAAGTCGTGCATCGATGTCTGTCCGGTCGATTGTATTCACGGGAAGGATGAAGACGAGATGCTCTACATCGACCCGGAAGTATGCATCGATTGCGGTGCGTGCGTTTCAGCGTGTCCGGTCGAAGCGATCTACGCGGATTCCGATGTGCCCGCGAAATGGCAAAATTTCATCGAAATCAACGCCGAGTACTTTAATAAGAGTAACGCGTAGCGCGGTGCTTCCGCGGCGCCGTCCGGCGCCAACCTTTCAGAGATTGCTCACGATTGTATCGTATGGTCCTCAGCGATGCGGTATGACGTAGCTATCGTGGGCGCGGGGCCGGCGGGAGCCGCTGCCGCGCTGCGTTTGGCACGCGCGGGCGCGGACGTCTGCATTATCGAGCGCGCGCAATTTCCGCGCACGAAAGCCTGCGGGGAATACTTGAGCGCCGGTACGGTCCGAATGCTCGATGGGCTCGGTGTCGCGAAGGTGCTTGCGGCGCATGCTGCATTGCTGCAGGGTGTGCGGCTCTTTGGAAACGGAACGAGCGCCGAGCTGCGCTTTTCCGTACCGGCCTGGTCGTTGCCGCGCGCAACACTCGACGCAGCGCTGCTCGATGCGGCACTCGAGGCCGGCGCGTTCTGCATGCTCGGCAGAGCCGAGCGATTTGTGTGTGACGCAACCGCGGTGCGCGTCGACGTGCGTACTCCCGACGGAAACATCGAGCAGATACACGCGAGCGTACTCGTGGGCGCAGACGGCGCACAGTCCGTCGTGGCGCGGGAGTTCGCTCTAAACGCGCCGAGCCGGGGCAGGCGGCGTTTCGCGCTGGGAGGCCACTATGCCGGACTGCGGGATCTCGGTGCGCATCTGCAAATGTTCGTGGATGGTCGCAGTTATTTCGCGGTTAATCCGATGACCGATGGGCGCGCAAACGTCATGCTGATCGTCGACGAGGACGACTTACACGAGCGCCGCGATGACGTGGACGACTTCATGCGGCAACGGGCGGCGGCGTTGAGCGGCGGACGTATTCGATTTGACGGCGCCGTGCTGGAAGGTAAGCGCATTGCAATCGGGCCGCTCGCGCATCGCGCGCGACGCTTTAGTGCGCCGCACGTATTACTCGCCGGCGACTCCGCGCAATTTCTCGACCCGTTCACGGGGCAGGGTGTCTATCTTGCACTGCGCGCCGCAGAACTCGCCTCGCAGGCGATCGTGCTGCGCCTTTCCGGGCACGTTTCTGAGCGTCGCGCGTGGGGCGAGTACGAGATGGGTTTGCGTCGCGAACTTGTCCGTCGTCGGCGTCTCTCGGCAATCGTTTCACTGCTCGTGCGGGTCCCGCTCCTGGCCAAACGTGCTGCAGATTTGGTCGAACGAAAACCGCGCGTTTTTCGTCCTTTGGTCGACGCGGTAACGGGTGCCAGGTAATGCGCATGTGCAACGAAATCGTCGTCAACGCACCCGCGCAGAAGATATACGAGCGCGCCGCTGCGACCGAACGCTGGCCCGAGATTTTGCCGCATTACCGCTTCGTGCGCGTGGTCGACGGCGACACGGAGCGGCGCACAGTGGATATGGGCGCAAAAAGGGGGCTCATTCCGATACGGTGGCGCGCCGAGCAGATCAACGATCCGCGCACGCCGGGCATTTCATTCCGGCACCTGCGCGGCTGGACCAAGGGAATGGAAGTATTCTGGCGTTTTGAAAATGAGGACGGCCGCACACGCGTCACGATCGATCACGAATTGCGCTCGCCCCTTGCGTCGTTCATCGGCAAGTACTTCATCGATCCGATCGCAACGAGCACGCTGCGCTGCATGAAAGATCTTGCGGAGAACGATCGGTGAACGCACCTTATCGCGTCGCCGTAACGGGTCTGGGCATGATTACGCCGCTCGGGATCGGTGCGGAAGCGATGTGGGAGAATCTGTTGCGGGGCGACGTTGCAGTAGCTCCGCTCACGCGCTTCGATGCTAGCGAGTATCCCTCGCGAATTGCCGCGCAGATCGACGATTTCGATCCAGCGTCGTTTCTTTCGCGCCGCCGAGTGCAGTGGACGGATAGGTTCTCGCAGCTGGCAGTCGCCGCCGCGCGGCTTGCGGTCGATGACGCACGCGTACATATTGAGGCAATGCACGATCAAACCGGCGTCTTCACGGGTTCCGCACTTGGCGGCGTAGCGCTTGCAGAAGAGCAGATGAACGTCTTTCACACGCAGGGATTGCGCTCCGTCAGGCCGTTGCTTACCATATCCGTTTTCGGCGGTGCCGCGGCAAGCAACATCGCAATCGAGTTCGGCATCACCGGGCCGGCCGGGGCCAATTCGAACTCGTGCGCGGCGGGAGCGATGGCGATCGGCGAAGCCTTCCGTGCCGTGCGGCGCGGAGACGTCCGGGTCGCCATTGCCGGCGGCGTGGAAGCCCCGCTCGCTCCGCTGACGTACGGTGCGTTTACGGTAGCGCGAGCGATGTCTACGAATAACGAGGATGCGCGGCGCGCGAGCCGTCCCTTTGACGCGCAGCGCGACGGCTTCGTCATGGCGGAAGGCGCCGGAATGTTGGTGCTCGAGCGGTATGACGACGCAGCGAGGCGCGGTGCGCCCATCTACGGCGAGATCACCGGCTACGGCGCCTCGAACGACGCGCACCACATGTCTGCGCCGCTCGACGACGGCGGCCAAACCGCGAGCGCGCTCCAGCGCGCGTTGGACGATGCGGCGGTGACCGCGGACGAGATCGAAGCGATCAACGCGCACGGATCCTCGACGCGCATCGGCGATCGCGCTGAGGTTCGCGCGTATGAGCGGATATTCGGGGAGCGCCTCGCGCAGATACCCGTATGCGCAACCAAGGGGCAACACGCGCACGCCCTCGGCGCCACGGGAGCATGGGAAATCGCAATCGCGCTACTCGGCATGCGGGATCGCGTCATCCCCGGCGCGGTGAACCTGCAGCATGCGGATCCGGACTGCGCGATCGATTGCCGGACGGCAACCCGCGAGACGGGCGCGCGACTGGTGCTTTCGAATTCCTCCGGATTCGGCGGAATTAATGCGGCGGTTGTTCTTGCGAGTTCCGCGAGGTGATCAGGGTGATCCCGGTGTGGTTTTGCGCGGACGTAATGCGCACGCTATCCATGAGCTCGTGCATGAGCACGATGCCGCGGCCCCGCTCCTCACGGCGCTGGAACGGCCGCCAGCGGCCGTGGTCTTCAACGTCGACCGTAATGTTCTCGTCGTCGGCGGACGCCCGCACGTACAGATAACCCGGATGCTCGCCGCGATACGCGTGTTCGACCGAGTTCGCGACGGCTTCGCCGACGGCGGTGATGAGAGCGAACCGTTGCTGCGACGGAACCTCGTGCTCGTCGCAGAAGCGGTGGAGTAGTGCCCGCACGATTGGCGCGGCCAGCGGAATGGCAGAAAACGCCACGGATGGCGCGAGCGGCCCGTCTTCACAAGAGAGCGTGAGTGTTGCCGCATCGTCGCGGTTGATCGTGGCATCGAAGATCCGCTCTTGCAGCGCAATCGCCGGATTGTCGGGATCGGATGCGAACGAACGAATGCCGGCCTCGAGCAGCCGCGCTTCGCCGGCCAAGATGTCACGCGAATATTCCGTCATGCCGTCGGTGTAGAAAATGACGCAGCTGCGCGGAGGGAGCGTTATCGTCCAATCGTTCGCTTCGATGTTGGCCTCGACGCCAAGCGGCATTCCGCCGCCGGGCAAAAAACCGCTGAATCCATCGGTTATCGTAAGCACGGGCGCCGGATGCCCGGCTACGGCGTACGTGAGTTCGCGACTTTGCGGCACGTAATACGCGAAAATGGCCGTGACCATGCCGATACCCTTACGCAGATTGATGACGCTGTTGATATGCTGCAAAACGGCGGCGGGAGATCGTTCGCTCACGGCTGTGCTGCGCATGGCATGCCGGATCTCGCCCATGACCGTCGCTGCTTCCAAGCCATGACCGGCAACGTCGCCCATGGATATCGCGACTCGACCGTCGGGCAGTAAAAACGCGTCGTACCAATCGCCGCCCACTTCTGCCTCGTCGCTGGCGGGCCGATATGCCGCATGGAAAACCGCGCCGGGCACGTGCGGAAACGTGTCGGGCAGCAGCGCGCGCTGCAAGCGGTCCGCTACGCGGTGCGTGCGCTCGAAGAGCATTGCCTGGTCGAGCGCGTTCGCCAGTTGGAGTGCAAGAACGTTGGCCAGCTTCTG
>Ga0073928_10006729_pt1 | contig 15322 bp, 13 predicted proteins | sample PaiPotPPA55metaG_FD_76969 | JGI IMG/M metagenome (GOLD analysis project Ga0073928, IMG submission 76969) | Iron sulfur acid spring bacterial and archeal communities from Banff, Canada, to study Microbial Dark Matter (Phase II) - Paint Pots PPA... ... | reverse complement strand
TGCGCTTACAGGAGAGAGTGATCTGGAAGCGTGCGGCGGAGAGTTTGTGCTTGCGCTCGGTTTTGGAGCGATTTCGTCAGAAGCTGGGCAACAGACGCGATCCAGCTTGCTGGAAAGCTACGAAGATCTGCGCCATCGGTATGTAGCACAGTGGGAAAGCTGGCACAAGAGTCTCATGGGCTTAGATGAGACTGGCCCCCCGCGCGAGCATGATCTTTATCGAGCTAGTGTCGCAGCGCTGCGCACTCACGAATCAAAGGATTTTGTGGGCGGAGTGATTGCGAGTCTTTCCATTCCATGGGGCTTCGATAAAGGCGATGAGGATCTTGGGGGATATCACCTGGTCTGGCCGCGTGACTTGGTTGAAACTGCATTCGGCTTCCTCGCAGCAGGAGCGCAAGAGGACGCGGTGCGCGTGCTTCGCTATCTCGAATCCACGCAGGAGGCAGACGGTCATTGGGCGCAAAACATGTGGCTGGACGGGCGTCCTTACTGGAATGGATTGCAAATGGACGAAGCCGCATTTCCCATTCTGCTGATCGACTGCCTGCGCCGCGATTGTCCGTCTGTGTTGGGCAAGCTAACGCGCTGGTGGTCCCTGGTCCAGCGTGCGACAGGATTCCTCGTTTGCAATGGCCCAGTCACGCAGCAGGATCGTTGGGAAGAAGATCCAGGCTATTCGCCGTTCACGCTGGCCGTGGAGGTTGCTGGATTGCTGGCCGCGGCAGACATCGCGGAGGCCGTCGGAGAAAAAGCAGCTGCCGAATATTTACGTGAAACTGCGGACAACTGGAATGACAATATCGAACGCTGGACTTATGCCACTGGTACTGACCTCGCACGTCAAATCGGAGTGGAAGGATATTACGTCCGCATAGCGCCGCCGGAAACAGACTGCGCGCCCACTCCCGCCGAAGGATTCGTCCCTATAAAGAATCGCCCTCCGGGACAGAGCACGGAGCCGGCAACTCACATTATCAGTCCCGACGCGCTAGCATTGGTGCGGTTTGGCTTGCGCGCACCGAACGATCCTCGAATCTTGAATACCGTCAAAGTAATCGACGCGCTCCTGCGAGTGAATTTGCCGCAGGGTCCCTGCTGGTACCGGTACAACGGCGATGGCTATGGAGAGCATGAGGATGGATCGCCTTTTGACGGCAGTGGAATCGGGCGCCCATGGCCCTTGCTCGCGGGCGAACGGGCCCACTACGAGATAGCTGCGGGACATCTGCAAGCTGCAGAGCAACTTTTGCGAGTGATGGAACTTTCAACCGAGGGGGGACGCCTGCTGCCGGAGCAAGTTTGGGATGCAGCTGACCTGCCAGCGCGCGAACTGTTTGCGGGTAAGCCTACGGGGTCGGCATGTCCGTTGGTGTGGGCGCACTCGGAGTACATTAAGTTGCGGCGCTCGCTGCGCGACCGGAAGATTTTCGATCAGCCGCCTCAGACGGTGCAGCGCTATCAGGTAGACAAAACAAAATCGGAATATTTTGCCTGGCGCTACAACAACAAGTGCCGATCAATGCCGCAAAGCAAGAAACTGCGTGTCACGCTGATGGCGCAGGCGCTGGTACATTGGAGCAACGACCACTGGCGCAACGCGCAGGACATCAACACACGGAACACAGGGCTGGGCACTCATGTCGCGGACCTTCCCACTGAGGGGTTGGCGGCGGGAAGCGAGGTTGTCTTTACCTTTTACTGGCTGGAGGAGCAGAGATGGGAAGTCACAGACTTTTCCGTCACGGTGGAAGGATAGTTGCAAAACAGCGGCTGAAGCCGGTCTAGTTTGCATCCGTGTGGCATGCCTGAAGGCATGCCCTGATACGAATCTGCTGTTGCTCCCACATGCCTGAACGCGTTGCCCTGATACGAGTCTTGGATCAGGAATTCGTTAGGCGAATTCGATAGACGAATTCGTTAGAGGAAGATTCGTATCAGGGCATCGCTTCAGCGATGCCGAAACGCCGCAGAAACAGTGGCGCCTTCAGGCGCTGCGGATAGCAATGGGAATCTTTCCAATGCCCACAGGGACTGGGTCGAGTTCGAATCCGGGATGTGCTGAAGACCACTGATAATCCGCCGCATCGCTAACTAGATGACGCGCCACCGGATTATTGTGAATATAGCTTCGAACTTACTGAAAGGCGTCAGCGTCTGAGATACGCACCTCGGAGAATCCCTTCTGCCAAACCGGTGACCTCATCCCCAGTTCTTTCCCCGCCCGAAAAGAAAATCCGCCTTTGACGAATTGCACCGCACGCTCGATTGTCATTTCGCTTCCAAGTGTCACCAACAAATGAAAGTGGTCCGGCATAACGACGAACTCGTGCAGGCGGTATTTGTTCTGCGCGCGATAGTCATAGAGAACGCGCAGAAATAATCCGGCAGCTCGATCTGATTGTAGGATGTTCTGCTTGCCCCATGTGGAGGATGTGACGAAAAAGGTGCGAACTCCAGCGATTACGTTCATGGATCTGCGCGTCGGGTCGGGATCGCCATAAAACGCCGGCTAAAGCCGGTCTACTTGGAGCATTCGTTCGGCATGCCTGAAGGCATGACCTGATACGAATCTCGGCATCTCGACAGCATGCCTGTTCAAATCTTTCGTCTGTCCGGCACTCGCCTGTTGCGAGTCCGCGGTGCCGCTCGACTGGTCGTATGTGATTAACGTCACATCAGGCAGTGGAAAACGTCAAATCGGGAAACAGGTGCTGTTTTTGACAACGTATAAAGCCTTCCTCTATCCCGTGTATAGCAGTTCCACGACAGTGCAATCATCGCTCAGGGGAGTGCCGCCGCAGAAACTGGAGATCGCGGTAAAGATTTGTTCTAGTGTTCCTGTTTTCGCGGCCTGTTCCAGGCGCGAGTCTTCGAAGAAGTCTCCGCGAGCATTCTCGGCTTCGGTGACGCCGTCCGTAACCAGTATCAGCCGGTCGCCCGGCTTCAACTGACAATTGTCGCTTTTATATTTCGCATCGGGTAGCAACCCGACGGGGAGATTGCCGAACGAAGGCCGCTGAATTTCTCCATTGGAAACGACGAGCGGCAAAATGTGCCCGCAATTCACGTACTCTACATTGCCATCGTGTTGAACTCGCGCAATGATCACTGTCGCGTACTTCTCTCCAATGTTTTTGTCGGTGAAGAAACGATTCACCGCCGTAACAATTTCAGTCAGTGGCATACCCGCAGTGAGCTGCGAATAAATCATTCCTTGCAAAGTGGACGCGAGCAGCGCGGCCGAGACTCCCTTGCCGCTCACATCGGCTAGTACAATCGTCAGGCCTTCGGCGGTATTGACGGCGTCGAAGAAATCGCCGCCAATCTCTTTGCAGGAAAGATTTCGTCCCGCCAACTTGGCGAACGGAACTTCTGGAATGGTAACCGCCATCAGTCGTTGCTGAATGGACGCCGCAATCGACAACTCCTGCTGGTAGCGCCGGCCAGCCTCTTCCGCCTGCACCAGCCGGGCGTTCTCAATGAGCGATGCTGCTTCAGTCGCGATGGCATGCAGAATATCGTTACTGACGCCGGAGATATCGCGCGAGGCAAAACGCGAATCCACGTAGAGCGCACCCATAACCTCCGCCGAAACCGCAGCTGCAGGCGCGTCGACATCGCGCGTGGCCTGAACCTGTGGCTTGCGCAGAGGCACACAGATCACCGTGCGCAGATCATAAGCAACGATGCTCTTGCGTCCGGTAAGGTCTGCGGAGCGACTGGTGTCGGTCAAGACGAATTCGGAGTTGGAGTTCAGCGCATCGTCGAGAATTGAATGGGAGATCGTTTTATCATCCAGCAGCGGTTCACCCTTTGCGTTGCGCCCAGCGGCCAGTCGCAGCTCTCCTCTGGCATTTTTCATGTAGACGTATGCGCGCTCGGCTCGAGTGAGTTTGAGAGTCACGTCCAGAAGGGTCATGAGAATCTCGTCGAGCACACCGATTGTGTTCAGCTTGCGAGCAGCTTCGAGAAAGAGCACTAATTTTTCCAGATCTGTAGTCTCGTCCGAGATGTGCATCCCGGAAATCTGGCTGAGGAACTCACGCGCGGAGTTGGTCGTTCCATGCTGCGGATTGAAAATCACATACGCAACTTCACGAACTCCAAACTCCAGGCGATCATTGCGTTCGAGAGTCTTGCGTTCAACTCGCTCCCCGTTGACGAACGTCCCGTGTTTGCTGCCCTGGTCGACGACGCTGAAGACTCCGTTTTCGGATATGATCAACGCGTGATCGCGTGAGACGCGCGGGTCCGCAATGACCAAATCTTTATCGACTTTTCGTCCTACACCAAAAGGACTGTGATCAAGGTTAATGACACGTTGCTCGTTTCCCTGGACAAAGACGAGCGTGGGAAATACCCCGGAACCGGTTCCTGAGGGCGGACCGACGATGGTTTGGAACGCCATGTAGCGCTGGCAGTGCTCCTTAAAGTAGTTAGGAGAATAATACGACAGTACTGAGCACAGGGGGAGGAGGCAAACTTTTTCACTCGATTACAGGGTTCAGGCAGCGCCACGATGGAAGGTGGCAATGGCTTCCTGCTCACTGTCGTAGACCTCAAAAACTGTGGCCAATTTCGTGATTTGCAAAACGTCGCGCAGGCGTTGACCGAGTCCGGTTAACTTTATGTCAGCGCCCGCGGCGCGAGCCGATGAATACACCCCTACCAAAGTGCCGAGACCGCCGCTGTCGATATAGGAAACTCCTGAGAGGTTCAGCACAACCTGCCGCGTGGACGCTAAAGTTCTTTTAAGATTTTCGCGCAAGGCGGCAGCTTCTTCTCCAAACACTATGCGGCCCTGCGGCGAAATAATCGTGACGCCTTCAGCCTGTCGAGTATCAATTTTCAGGGACATTCCGATCCCTCCGCACCGCAACGGTGCCTGAGAAGCCTAACGCGGGCAGCGGCAGAAATGCAAGCAGGCTCTCTCAGGTCAACGCAATTCTGGATTTGCAAGCACCGGGGTCGGACGCGCATCTGAGCCGGGTTGCATTCGGAGAAATTCCACTAAGAGGTCCACGAAAAAGAGTAAAAGCACCGCCCCCAGCAACTCCCATGACCTGTAGCGGAGAAGAAGCAGTAAATGCAAAGGGGTGCAAAATAGCACCCCTATGCAGCCGTAAAGTAAACGTTTGCTCCAGTAGTTGAAGATCTGGCCTGACAGCAAGACTTCGAGCACGATCAGCACGGCCAGGAACAGGATACCTACATCATACGCATAGGTGTGGTAGCTCAGCAGGACGGCCGCAAGCAGGCTCAAAGCGAAAACCAGTTCGGGATGGACTGCAGACCTTAGGAACGCTTTGCGCACCGCGTATGTGAGACCGGCGAGGAGCATTGAGTAAACAATGAGGATCAAACCAAGCCTTATGCGACGTTCTGTTGGCGGAAACAAGCTTTCAACGATGCCTCGCACGTTCGCGGCGTGTCCTACTGCGACCTTCCATGCGTCACTCTGGTTTTTTTCCCCGGCCAAAACGTAGGCGGGATAGCCGAGTGATCCTCTCCATCCAACTGCGGCCAACCCTAAAAGCGCGAGAATGACAGCAATCAGCAGAAATCCCGCCAGAAACTTCTTGCGACGCAACAGCATCAGCGGAAAAACAAAAGGAAGCACTAGATGGAATTTGCACATACCTAACCCCACCCATGCCCCTTCCCGTGATTCCGTTCCACGCCGAAACGCCCCAAATGCCATGCTGTAACAAAATAGGACAAAAACGGAGTCTTGTCCCTGAAGCAAAGCATAGAACAGTGGGAAAAAACCGAGCGCTGCCAACATCCAGAGATAAAAGGGTATGCTCCCTAAGGCGAGGAAATTCTTGCGCAAGAAAGCCAAGATAGCGAACGTCAGCCCCAGATTAATTGCCAGCCACAAAAAATAGGCACCGAGGTAGGGCAGACGGGCAAATGGAATAAATGCGAGAGCTTCAAAGGGGGGATGGTTGAAAGGAATAAAGTCGCCACGCTTTTGCAGGCTGATCGGGGCAAAGGATCGTTGCACTGCTTCCTGAACAGTGTCGTTATACAATTCGTATCCTCGTCCTGCGCGCAGAATCTCACCTGCCGTATAAAAAATACTGAAGTCCGGAAGACCAACACAGAGGCCAGGCCATGCATACCAGGCAACAACCATGTTCAGAAACAACATTGCTGCCAACCATAGCGTGAGTTTGTTGCGCGTGGAGGGGAGAAGCATAGATTGACAGGCATTATAAGCTCGCCTTTGCTTGCGCTTTGCGCCGTTTTTTTTGTCTTATTAGGAGGGACGGCGCCCGCCCGTTGCTTATAATCAGACGGCATGCCGAATTTCGCTCCGGTTGACGAGCAGTTAGCCTACATAAAAAAGGGCAGCGCGGAGATAATTCGCGAAGCCGAGTTGCGCGCCAAGCTCGAGAAATCCCGCGCTCAGGGCAAGCCTCTGCGCGTGAAACTTGGCATGGATCCCACAGCTCCCGACCTGCACCTCGGGCATACTGTCGTTCTGCGTAAGCTCAAACACTTTCAGGATCTCGGACACACTGTCATTTTCTTGATCGGCGACTTTACCGGGATGATCGGTGATCCCACGGGCCGCTCGGCCACTCGCCCGCCGCTTTCTCGCGAGCAGATCGAGCAGAATGCGGAAACCTACAAGGCTCAGGTTTTTAAAATTCTGGATGCGGAAAAGACAGTAGTTGATTTCAATCGCCGGTGGTTTGCGAAATTCACCGCCGATGATTTCATCCGCCTCGCCGCCAAATATACGATCTCGCAGATGCTCGAGCGCGAAGATTTTCATAAACGATTTCTTGAAGAAAAACCCATCGCGGTGCATGAACTGCTCTATCCGCTGGCTCAAGGTTATGATTCGGTCGCCCTCGAAGCCGACGTCGAACTCGGCGGCACTGACCAGAAATTCAACCTGCTTGTAGGCCGAGAACTGCAGCGCGCCTATGGCCAGGAGCCTCAGGTAGTGCTCACCACGCCGATTCTCGAAGGTCTGGATGGCGTGCAGAAGATGTCAAAGTCATTGGGCAACGCCATCGGCATCCACGAGCCCCCGTTCGAAATGTACGGAAAGATTATGTCCGTCTCCGACGAAATAATGTGGAGGTACTATGAGCTGCTGACAGACGTGTCAATAAGTGAAATTGAAAAAATGAAACGCGAGACGCATCCCATGACCGCGAAGAAAGACTTAGCTCGCCGGATCGTGGCAGATTTTCATTCAAGTGAGGCTGCAACGAAAGCTGGCGAGGATTGGGCAAAGCAGTTCCAGAAGGATCAGGCACCGGACGATGCCGAGGAGGTTCAGGTCGGATTCGATCAAGTTCAATGGAGCACCGAAGGCTCGCAGCATTTGGCAAACGGAGTTGGTCCTGCTGAATCGAGCCCAGCCCGCTTCAGAATACGGCTCGACCGCCTCTTAGTGATATGTGGGCTGGCTGATTCCACAACGGATGCGGCCAGAAAGCTAAAGCAAAGTGCGGTCAAGGTGAATGATAGCCTTGAGCAAAACCCGCGGATTATCCTTGCGGGCCTCCCAACGCGGCTGACACTAAGAGTGGGCAGGCGAGTAAAGGTGGCGGTGATCGATGTGAACCGCAATTGATCCCACTGGCTTCAAGGCCGCTGGTTGCATTAGGCACTACGCCCTTGCTTTGTCGATCATTTCTTTCCAGATGCCTTTGGATTTGAGAATAAGTTCAACCGCTTCGCGAATTGCTCCGTGGCCGGCGAGGGCTTTCGTGGTGTAGTGCGCGACATCCTTTACCTCGGGCACGGCGTCACCGACGGCAATCGCAAGGCCGGCGCGGCGCAGCAAGGGGATGTCCGGAAGATCGTCGCCAATGAATGCGACAACCGAATCGGAAACGCCCGCTTTTTCGAGAATTTCTTCATACGCTGGCATCTTTACTGGTTGTTTCATGTAGATGAATTCCATCTTCATTTCGCGAGCACGACGCAGCAGCGCGGAACTCTCGCGGCCAGTAATGCAACCGGTGCGCAGTCCGGCGGTTTGGGCGAGAGTCAGGCCTTGACCGTCGTGCGCGTCGAATTTTTTAATCTCAAGCGCACTGCCGTCAGGCTGGGAAAGCAAAATTACGCTGCCGTCCGTCATAGTGCCGTCGACATCCATAAGGAGCACTTTGATTTGCGCGGCGCGTTTCTTGAGTGCGGGAGAGATTCTCAAAAAGACCTCCGGGGCAATCGCTGTCTAAGTCAAAATCAATCAAGCAATCGAAGCTGATGCGCAACGACCTTCAACGGGCGATGCGGGCTGCGCCGCCTTGCATCACCGCTTCAACTTCGGAAAGTGTCGCCATGCTTGTGTCACCTGGTGTTGTCATCGCAAGTGCGCCGTGCGCGACTCCGCACTCCACGGCCCATTGAATGTCTTTGCCCGCGAGCAATCCGTAGATGAGGCCTGAGGCAAATGAATCTCCGCCGCCCACTCGATCCAGAATCTCCAGCGGACGCTGCGGCACATCAATCGATTTCCCCCGATATAGCGCGATTGCTCCCCAATCATTGTTGGTCGCGGTGTGCGCGGTACGAAGTGTAGTCGCAATCAGCTTGAGGGTGGGATAGAGGTCGGCGACTCGCCGCAGCATCGTCTCATAACTTGCCATCGACAGGTCGCTGAAATCTTCACTCATACTTTCGATCGCGACCCCGAGGGTTGCGGAAAAATCCTCCTCGTTGCCAAAAAGCACGTCCACAGTCGATACCAGTTCACGGTTCACATCCTGCGCTTTGGTCTTCCCACCGATTCCCTTCCATAGCGATTCGCGATAGTTCAAATCATATGAAACGACTGTACCGGCAGCACGCGCTGCCTGAATTGCAGCTTTCGCAACCGCAGCGGACGAGGAGGAGAGCGCCGCAAAAATACCGCCAGTGTGCAACCAGCGCGAACCGCTGTTTGCAAAAATCTGCTGCCAGTCGAAATCGTCAGGCTGACAGTTCGCCATCGCCGTATTTCCGCGGTCTGAGCAGCCGACGGCGGCGCGCACGCCGAAACCGCGTTCGGTAAAGTTGAGGCCGTTGCGTACGCTCCGGCCAATGCCATCGTAGGGCACCCAGCGAACCAGCGACGTATCGACTCCTCCCTGCAGTATGAGGTCTTCCAGAAGTTGTCCGATAGGATTTTTCGCGAAAGCAGTAATAACAGCTGTGCGCATGCCAAAGCAGCGCCGCAGCCCGCGCGCTACGTTATATTCTCCGCCGCCTTCCCACACACGAAAGCTTCGCGCCGTATGGATCCGTTCTTCGCCGGGATCAAGCCGCAGCATAACTTCGCCGAGGCTCACGCAGTCCCACCTGCAGTTTTCGGCCGCTTTCAATACGATCGAGTCCATGCAGCATTCTAGCTGGTTGGCAGCGGAAACATCGCTTTGGTATTCAGCGCCGTGAAACTAGGTCAGCGTATAATCGCCCGTCAGGCGCCACTCACAAGTTGAAGATCATCAGATTAAAAACCGCGGTTGTCGAGGGTAATTTCGATTGGACCTTTGTTCGTATCGAAACGGACGAAGGAATTCGCGGCCTGGGGGAATGTTTTTTTGCGCCCGGACTCACTTCGATTCTGCGTTCGCTAGAGCCGCTGCTGATTGGCGAGGACCCGCGCGACATCCACAGGCTTTTTCGCAAGTTGCAGATGGCTACCTCAGGGGCCGGTTCAGTTGCGGGCATCGTGTACAACGCCATCAGCGGTATCGAGGCTGCGCTGTGGGATGTGCTGGGCCAGTGGCTCGATGTGCCCATTTATCGATTGCTGGGAGGTAAGTTTCGAGAACGGGTTCGCGTGTACGCCGATTGCCACGGCGGCGAAGCGCTGGAGAGTTTGGACGAAGTTTTGCGCTCGCGGCCTGCGTCCTGGGATCCGGCCCGCACTGCGCACGCCGCGAAAGATTATTTTGGAGAGGCTGGCGACGAGGTACCTGCTACGCCAGAAGATTATCGACGCCGGGCGCTGGCAAAAAGAGCGGAGGGATTCACTGCTGTGAAGTTTGATTTGGATGTGCCCGGCACCGAAGGTCCAGACCCTTACAGTCGAGTGCTTAGTAATCGCGCGATCGACCATATGGTGAATTTGATCGCTGCCGTTTACGATGCCGTAGGAAAAGATACTGACATCGCAGTCGATTGCCACTGGCGTTATAACGCAAGCGATGCGGTGAAGTTGGCGCGGGAGCTCGAGCCGTTCCGGCTGTTGTGGCTGGAGGATCCGGTTCCGCCCAACGATACTGCCGCGCTTAAGGAAGTTAATTCTAAGGTGCGAGTGCCGATTGCAACCGGAGAGAATCTTTTTCTCTTCGAAGGCTTTCAGGAAATCATCGCGCAACACGCACTCGGCATTGTTACTCCTGACTTGCAAAAAGTCGGAGGATTGTCCATAGCCCAAAGCGTTGCGCAGTTTGCTGATGTGCACACCATGCCGGTTGCTCCACACAACATCAGCAGTCCTGTGGGGACTTTAGCTTCAGCACATTTTTGTGCAGCGATCCCGAACTTTCTTGCGCTGGAGTTTCACGCCTCGGACGTTCCTTTCTGGAATGATCTGATTGAAGGTGTGTCAAAGCCGCTTATCGAGCGGGGGTTTATCAAGATGCCAGAAAAACCCGGACTTGGAGTGACTTTAAACGAGGAAGTGGCCAGACGCTATGCGCGCCGGGGAGAACCGTTTTTTGAGTGAGAAGCCGGGATTGTCCGCGCCCATTGCAGAACGAACATTTATGTCGATTGCCAAAATAGAAGTATTGGGGAAAATTATTACGGCAGGATTAGTAGCCGTGATACGGGCCGAAAAACCCGACCAGGCGTTGCATATCGCCGAAGCCTGTGCTGATGGCGGCGTCGCTGCTCTGGAAATTACTTTTACTGTTCCGGGCGCACGCCGAGTCATTGAGCATCTCGCAAAAAACTCTACCGGCGGGATTTTGCTGGGAGCGGGCACGGTACTTGATCCGGAAACCGCACGCGTTGCCATTCTCGCTGGCGCGCAATTCGTGGTCAGCCCCGCACTCAACCCTGAGACTGCGCGTCTTTGTAACCGCTATCAGGTACCGTACATGCCGGGCGCGGGCACGGTTGGCGAAGTCATCGCGGCGATGGAGTGTGGCGCTGACATTATAAAAGTTTTTCCCGGAGAAATTCTCGAGCCGGCGTTCGTGAAGGCTGTTAAGGGACCGCTACCGCAAGCGAATTTGATGCCCACTGGCGGAGTCAGCCTTGAGAATGTCAGGGAGTGGATTAACGCAGGAGCGGTTGCGGTAGGAGTGGGAGGCAATCTTACGGCTGGCGCCAAGAGCGGTGATTTCGCATCTATCACCCGAATTGCGCGGCAGTTCGTCGACAAAATAAAAGAGGTGCGTGCGCGATGAAGAGAAAACCACGTGCGAGGCTGTGGACGGCGGACGAAGAACTTTTCGCCATCGCGCAGCGCGAGTTGTTCACGTGTGTGGTTGGCGATGTGATGGACAAGTTAGGTCTGCAGCATCAGTTTTTGCCGCCTCAAATCCAACCTGTGCAGCGCGACATGCTTGTGATTGGGCGGGCCATGCCCGTTCTCTCGGTGGATGTGTTCGCGGAGAAAATCGTTGGCAGCACGAATAAGTTGATGGAAAAACCGTTTGGTTTAATGCTCGAAGCGTTGGACGATTTACGCACAAACGAGGTGTACGTTAACACTGGATCCTCGCCTCGCAACGCGCTTTGGGGAGAACTCATGGCCACTCGCGCCCGCAAACTCGGCAGCCGGGGCGCCGTCTTGAATGGTTATATAAGAGATACCAAGGCCATTGTGAATATGGGGTTTCCTACGTTCGGTTTCGGATCTTACGGGCAAGACGCCGCGCCGCGTTACAAAGTTGTCGACTTTCGCATTCCGGTTGAGATTGGATCGGTCCGCGTCCGGCCGGGAGATGTCTTGTTTGGCGACATCGACGGAGTACTTTTGGTTCCCGCCGAAGCGGAAAACGAAGTGTTTACGCGCGCATTGGAGAAGGCTCGCGGGGAACAACTGGTGAAGAAGGCGATCGAAGCGGGCAGTAGCGCGGTTGACGCTTTTGCGAAATACGGAATCATGTAAAGAGGAATTGAGCGTGAGTACAAGTTTCGTTACTGGATGGCCGCTGTCTCGCAAAGAACAGGTCAAGGGTTTTCTGCGACTGCACAATCTCCAGGCTTGGATCGCCTGGCGGCCGGATGAACTGCTCATGTTGTCCGGGTATCTTCCTTTCTGGGGCGCTTCGTTACTAGTGTACTTCGCGGATGCAGAGCCAGTTCTCTTCGTTCCGCAGATCGAACCGCGAGATCACATTCCCAGCGGCTTGCGAGTTCAGGAATATCCATGGGGCGATTTGAAATGTGCGGATCCATATGCTGAGTTGGTGTCGGCGGTTGGCGATCGACTGGCGAAAAGCAAAGTCAACCCTGAACAGGTGGGAATGAATGCGAGCGCCTCCAGAACTTCTCTGCCGATTCAAGCCGCTGAACAAATTCCGATACCCGAAGGTTTTGCGGGACATTTATCTACGCTTGGTGCGAAGCAAGACGCGAGAATTGCTGATCTTTATTTGCGAAAAACATCAGAGGAGATTGAGGCGATCCGACTGGCAAACCGGGTTGCGAATATCGGGTTGCAGGCCTTTTTTGAGAATTCGCAACCCGGAGCCACGGAGGCGGACGTTGCCGCAGCCGTGGAGTCGATTATTTATCAACGAATTGGCCGCGAGGGAATATTTCATTCGCGAAGTTGGGCAATGGTGCAGTCAGGCCCTAACAGCGCCGATGCTGGACGATTCAATCGTTCAACCGGACGACGATTAACCAATGGCGACCTGGTGCTCATCGAACTGGCAACTTGTGTCAACGGGTATTGGAGCGACCTAACGCGCACTGTCGCAGTGGGGCTTACACCAACCGAAGCCACGGAGATTCTCGATGTCGTTCGAGATGCGCAGCGAACTGCGATAGATGCGATACGTCCCGGAGTTTCTGCTGGACAAATTGATGCGACCGCGAGAGACAGAATCGCGGCACGAGGATTTTCATCTTTCTTCACGCATCACACGGGTCACCATGTTGGCTTTCGTTATCATGACCCAGGATTTCTTATCTTGCCCGGAGAATCCGCGGTGCTCGAACCGGGAATGGTAATCACAATCGAGCCAGGAATTTATGTTCACGAACGTGGCGCCGGCGCGAGAATTGAAGACAACGTGCTGGTGACGGAATCAGGTCATGAAGTGCTTTCGAGAACTGGGGGCGAGAAGTTGTGATCTCGATTGATCTCTCCGGCAAGACTATTCTGATCACTGGCGCCCTGGGTGCGATTGCGGAACACATGGTGCGCAGGCTGGCTGCAAGCGGTGCGACGCTGGTGCTGACCGACATCAAAGCTGAAGACCGAGCCCAGCGGACGTTGGCTGATTGGGAGATTCCGCCTTCCTCATACTTATACTTCGCAGCTGACATTACTGACTCGACACAAGTAAACGCCTTGGTGAAAGCTGCGTTTGAGAAGTTCCCCGGAATGGATACGGTCATAGGTCACGCCGGTGGTTGTGGGTTGCATCCCTTCGCCAGCACCTCCGAAGCGGAGTATGAACAGATCTTCCGATTTAATTATTTTGCGCAAACTTACCTGGCGCGATCGGTGCTCGCGCAATGGGTGGAGCGCAACATTGCCGGTCATCTCATCTTCACGTCGTCTTACGTAGCGCGAATGCCGCACACGGAAATTTCGTCCTACGCGTCAGCCAAAGCGGCGCTTGAAAATTTTGCTCGCAGCCTCGCGCTCGAATATGCGCTCACTGGTATTCGCGTAAATGTGGTTTCACCGGGAAATGTTGCGGCAGGCAGCTCGCTGAAAGTTTTCGACGAAGACCCAGCCTACCGGGAATTTGTACTACGGGTTTCGCTGGGCAGAAGAAACAGTCCTGAGTCGATCGCCGATGCGTTTGTTTTTCTCTGTTCGCCGTTGGCCAGGGAAATCAATGGACAGATTCTCAGCTCCGACTATGGCGCCGGCATTGGAAATCGATTATGAAAATCGGCCTTGGCCTCTACCGGTATATGTTGACTCGCGAGTATTATGACTTCGCGCGCCAGGCCGGCTGTACACACGTTGTGGCTCACCTGGTTGACTATTTTAATCAGGGATCTTCCAATCCGCGGAACAACCAGCCGACAGGCGCCAAGTACGAGCCTTGGGGATACGCCGGCGATCCGGGTAAGGTTTGGACCACGAACGAACTCAAAACTCTTCGCAAAGAAGTTGAAGACGCAGGGCTGAGCTTAGCTGCCATCGAAAATCTCGATCCTGCGCATTGGCACGATATTCTGCTCGATGGTCCGCACCGCCCGCAACAGATAGAGAAAGTTAAGACCATCATTCGCAACCTTGGCGAAGCGGCCATTCCGGTGCTGGGCTACAACTTCAGTCTCGCAGGCGTGTGCGGACGTGTGACTGCGCCTCGTGGTCGCGGCCATGCAGTCACTCTCGGCATGGACGGTCCCGCCGAAGATGTGCCGATCCCGAATGGGATGATTTGGAACATGGTGTACGAGCGCAATGCGCCTGCCGGCATTCTGCCTTCGATTTCGCACGATGAATTGTGGCAGCGGTTGCAAAGATTTCTGGAAGAAGTCATTCCTGTGGCTGAGCAGTCAGGCGTCCAACTGGCTGCGCATCCCGATGATCCTCCCATGCCGACGATGCGGCAGCAGCCGCGCCTCGTCTATCAGCCTCACATGTATCAACGGCTAATCGATCTTGCGCCCAGCCGCAGCAATTCGCTTGAGCTGTGCGTCGGAACTATGGCGGAAATGACCGAAGGCAATGTTTACGACGCGGTCGATCAATACAGCCGGCAAGGAAAGATTGCCTATATTCATCTTCGCAATGTCGTGGGCAAGGTGCCGCACTATCGCGAAACTTTCATTGATGAGGGCGACGTCGACATGATTCGTATTCTCGCGATCCTTCACCGGAACCGCTTCGATGGCGTGATCGTTCCCGACCACACGCCGCAAATGACTTGCGCAGCGCCCTGGCACGCCGGCATGGCCCACACGATCGGATTTATGCTGGCGGCAAAAGCGATTGTCCAATCCTCCGAATTGCACGGAGCGTATTCCACATGAGGAGGCGAATTATCTGACCTCATCACCTGCTCCGGCGTATTCGCGTATTCCGCTGGTGATTGCAGCCAGCGTTTCCACTCTCGGCGGTTTTCTGTTTGGCTATGACAATATTGTGATCAGCGGTGCGATCGGATATTTGAGCCGATTGTTTCACCTGGATGCACCTGGCGTGGGCTGGGCC
>Ga0073928_10006728_pt1 | contig 15325 bp, 9 predicted proteins | sample PaiPotPPA55metaG_FD_76969 | JGI IMG/M metagenome (GOLD analysis project Ga0073928, IMG submission 76969) | Iron sulfur acid spring bacterial and archeal communities from Banff, Canada, to study Microbial Dark Matter (Phase II) - Paint Pots PPA... ... | reverse complement strand
GCCGGGTCCGTTACCCGCCGCCTGGACGTTCGAGATCAGAACCGTCGGACTCGCTTGAGCGTTTGGCACGACCGCGACATCGCCTGGAAACTGGCCGCGCTCTTCGATCGCGCCCGCCATAGTGTACGTCCTCCCGATGACATCCACGATCGCCACGCGCCCCGCACTCTCGCTCGCGACATACAGCCGCTGCTCCTTTTTTTGCCCGAACTGGATGACGGAATTGCCCTCGGGGGTAGCGATCGGAATCGTGTCGAGGACGTTGCCCTTCGCATCGAAGACGTAGCAATTGCTTTTGTGATCACACGTGTCGATGTTGAAGATCACCGTCGTTTTCGGCAGGCCGGCGTTCTGGAGGTACCCGAACGCTAACGCCTGCCCAGCGGCCGGAGGCATGCCTCGCGCGCCGTTGCATGATATCAGTAGCGCTGAACAGAGCACTCCGATGAGTGGGTATCCCACGCTGATGGAAAAGCGAAGCATGGCTGTTGGAAACCTCCGAACACTGTCAAAAGCGGGTGTAAGTAGACTGTGATGAAATTAGGTGGAGAGTGCCTCGGCGATGGCGGAGTCTTCCGTCAAGTCCGCCGCGCGTTCGCGCGCCCTTGCGATCTCCTCCGAAGTAAGACGCTCAGGAAGAACGATGATTGCGGAATCGTAGAGGGTCTGCTCGGTGTGCTCGCGCTTGAAGCCCTCCTGCTCGTACCAGCGGTCGACGAACGCGAGCAGCGTTGCGCCGGAACGTGCATCTCCGCGATGGATCGCAATCGAGGCCAGATGCTGCGTCGCGATCATGGCATAGATGGCGAGTTCTTCGCGAACGGCCAGTCGGATCGCGTTCCGAGCGGCTTCCCGCGCGTCGGCATATTTCTCGAGCGCGAGGTCGTAAGCAGCGGCGTTGCAATAAGCGCCTGCTTTATCCGAAGGACGCCCCGCCATAGCGACTGCAGATTCGGCGAGCGCCGCCGCTTGCACTGGGTCGCCTAGTGCGAAATGGAGCTCCGCGAGTTGGATCGCGACGCTCGCAGCCAACGTCTCGTCGCCTAAGCGCGTAAACCGGTCGAGCGACTCCTGCATGGCTGCGCGAGCGGCTTCGTACCGGCGCTCGTCGAGCAAGATAAGGCCGCGCGTCTGCAACGCGGCGGGATAGCGCAGCGTGCCGCGTAGCTCTGTGCCACCGTAGATCGCGAGAGCGCGCTCGATACTGTCTTGCGCGTCGACGAACTGGTGCATGTGGCGCAGGCCCTCAGCCTCGAATCGCAGGCTCTCGGCTATGCCTGCCTGGTCCGCGGCAATCGCGTACGCCGAGCCCGCCTGCCGCGCTGCATCGACCTTGCGTTTGGCGACGCTCAGCGCGGCGTAGGACCACCACAGCCGTCCCCGCACGCGCGCGTTCGCATCAGCAGGAAGGACCTCGAGGAACGCCTCGATCCACCGCCGGCCTTCCCCCGGACCGCGCGCCTGCCACAACGGCATGAGCCCGCTGACGACCCGCGCGCCGAGCTCAATATCCTCGCCGGATGCTACTGACCACGCTAGGGCGGCGCGCACGTTTTCGAGTTCGGGGAGCACGTCGCTTAGCCAAGCGCGCGTAGGAACGGTCCAGAACCGCTCGTAAGCCTCGTCCGCAAAGGCCGCCATCCACGCCGCGTGGCGCCGGCTGAGCGCGAGTTCTTCTTCTGCTGCGGCGAGGCGCTCGAGTCCGTAGGCGCGCGTTGATTCGAGCAGCCGAAAACGCGTAGGGAAGCCTGCCACTCCATCGGCGAAACGAGATGCCGGTTCGAGCGACGGTTGTGTGTTCGCGATATGCGGATCGACCAAAGACTTCTCGACGAGGGAGGTCAACACGTCGAGAACATCATCCTCTGCGACAGGTTCTCCCGCGCCGACCGCTTCCGCCGCCTCGAGTGTCCAGCCGGCAGCGAAGATCGCAAGCCGGCGGAACAGCGTCTGCTCGCGTTCATCCAGCAAGCCGTGACTCCAGTCGATCAGAGCACGCATCGTTTGCTGCCGTGCGCCTGCAACGCCCCGCGTTAGCAGACGCAGTCGAACGTCGAGGCGTTCCCGGACCTTTTCGAGCCCGAGCGTCGGCACGCGCGCTGCCGCCAGTTTGATCGCTAGAGCGATCCCGTCGAGTCTGCGGCAGATCTCGACGATCGAAATGGCCTGTTCGTCGCTGACGGCGGCCCCGCCGGCCGATCGCACGTGCGAGAGAAACAGCGCTACGGCATCGTAGTTCTCAGCCTCGGCCAAGGTAAGGTGTGTTTGCTCGGGCGACGGCAGGCTAAGCGGCGGCGTGCGATAGATCGACTCCCCAGGGACGCCAAGTACGTGCTGGCTCGTGGCGACGACGCGCAGGTTCGGGCACCGCTGCAGCAAGGCCGTCGCGAGCTCGGCAACAGCCTCTGCGAGATGCTCGCAGTTGTCAAGCAATAAGAGCAGAGTGCGGCCACGCAGACCGTTCACGAGCGAATCCAGCGGGTCTTCCTGCGTTCCGAGGCTCAGTCCGAGAGCCGACGCGACGCTAGCGACGATGGATCGCTCGTGATCTAGCGGAGCGAAGTCGACGAACCAGACGCCATCCGTCCAGCGAGACACTTGGCGCTCGGCGACGGAGAGCGCAACGCGCGTCTTGCCGATTCCCCCGGGCCCTACCACGGTCAGCATGCGCGCATCGGCAAGCCGGCGCTCCACATCTTCCATTTCATTCCGTCGTCCGATGAGCGGCGTTAACTGCAACGGCAGGTTGTGCGGGTTCGGGGACGTCGCCAAGTGTAGCGCGGCCGTTCCGAAACCTTTTGGCCCGCGCAGCCGCGCGCGCCCGGCTGCCGCGACGAGCGCCTTTTCGTCATCGGGCGCCAGTTCCAGCGCTTTCAAGAGCATATCGAGCGTCGCGGCCTGGGGAGCGCGCCGCTTCCCCGACTCGAGTGCGCTGATCGCCTGAACGCTAAGCTCTGCGCGCTCGGCAAGTTGCTCTTGCGTATGGCCCTTAGCAACGCGATATCGTCCCAAGAGCAACCCAAACTCGGCCTCGCGATTAACCGAAGCCGCGATGCGATCGCCTTGTTGGGACGACAAGGATTCACCTCAAGGATTGGCCGGACTTCAATTCTCAGTGCCGCCCGCTGAATCCTCGGGGCTACGCTCAAAGCGACAAACGTACTGCACGGCATGCTTGTTTGACTAGCAGCCGCTCTGATTGAGGCAGATGATCCCGCCCATAGCGTTGCGATCCAGGATGTCGAAATCGGTTAGCTGGATCTGAGAGAGGTTGTTGATGTCGTCGGGACTCCATGGTTGAAACGGCTTTGCCCCGGTGTGGCTGTTGCCGATTATGATGCTCCACTCGCCTGCACCGTCGGTGAGGAAGGCGCCGTACGTCTTAAGTGCGGCGACGATCGATTGCGCCTCGGGGCACGACGAGCTGCACGTGAGGCTGAACGACGAGTGCAGCCGGAAGTGGTCGCTGTAGATCGCATGCGTGGCTGCGCAGTTCGCATCGCAAGCGCCCTGATTGCTGACCGGGCCGGCCGCTGGGCGCACGTACGCATCGCTTGCGGCATCGCTTCCAAGAACGCCGACGATCATCAGCGCGTGGTTGATCGGCACGCCGCAGCAGTCGCGATCGCCGAGGAGTGCGCCGGCGATGTACGGGACGTCCGGTGCGTTCGCACCGTCGGTGTGTTCATGGCTCGCATACTGCAAGGTCAACGGCTTGGCGAGGTTCCAGTAGTGCCCGGGCGCGCCGGTGCCATGGCGGCCTTGCCCGTAAATGCGCAAAGGCGGAAACGTGACGCCGTACGCTTCCCAAGCTGCGTCTTCACTCAGGTTGACGACCAGACCGTGGTGATCGCCACAGCAGGGCTCCGCAATGAAGTTGCGCGCCCACGGCATGAGGCCGCTCGGAGCCGCGTACATGCCGATCTTGTGCAGCGGCGTCGACGCTGTCGCGAGGTTGAAGTTGATCGCGTAGCCTTCCGGCCCGTAGGTGTACTCGCCGACGTTTTCCTCGAGATTTATCGTGCCGTCGACTTGTTGTGTTAGGTTGGCGAGAGCGCTGATGATAGCTGCGCTATCAGGATCGGTTGGTGTATTCGAGTAGTCGGCGGCGAAGACGTCGCCCGGCGTGAAGACGTTTGCCCCGAGATAGGTCTCCTGGTTCGTGCTGCCTGCAGAGGTCCGGTGCCGCGCAGACGCCTGCGTCATCCATCGAGCACCTGCTGACTCGTGACCAACCGGCGGCTGCGCGTCGCCGCCACGGCCCGTCACGAGGATGGTCGTGCCTAGTGTGATTGCGAGTGCGCAAAGAAAGCGCATTTTCGTGATCTCCTTCCACAAATCGAGTTGCCGGCTTCGTGGGGCCCGGCCGACGCGGGCGTCCGAGCGCGCATTTCCCCACCCTCCCTGGCCATGCGCATGCTGCCCACTTGTGCAACCGGCCCTGGCCCGGCGCTTCTCAATTGTGGCAAACGGCCGCTACCCTGACCACGGACGATCCTACAAATAACCCATACAACTAAAGCAGCGCCTGGCTTTGCCGCTGTCGCTTGAGCCTGAAGGTCGTGTGTGCCATTCTCGAACCGCTCCGCGCAGGCCGATTTGTAGCTCCAAGGAATAGCCTGATGAATGTACTCGGTGTTAGAGCCGAGGTAGCTTCGCTCAGTGTGGCGTCGCTTCACGCCGATAGCAGAATAAGGGGAAGAACCCGTTGACTCGGGCCTGCCCGAGTCAACGGGGCCGGCCCAACCAGCCTCGCTCCGTTAGGGGAAGCTCAGCACGTAATGTACGGTCTCTGATTCCAGGACTTACTCGGTCCGCTTGTCGCATAGATCTGATAGTAACCTGTGCGACACTGCACGCCCAGATACGCGTTAGAATCCTGACCGCAATCCTGAGCCGACGCGACGGGTTGACCGTTGTTGTACATTGTCGCGCTGACGCAGGTCTCGAACGGCGGCCTACATATTGCCCAGCCGGTGCCGATTACCGCGCTGCCTTGTTTGCTAGGCCCGGGACTCCGAGGCCACACGGAATGATGTTGGGGTTCGGCTTCTTCGCAAGGGCCTCGCTCGGCTGCACGGCGACGCTCGATGCAAGAAGAACGGTCGCCGGAAACGCGTAACGAAGGGTCGATCCAAAATGCACGGCAATTCCCCTCTTTTCGTTTCGCGCGTCACTCTATTCCCGGAAGCGTACTCAGGCAATTGTAAAGTGGATGGTGCCTCCGGCACCATCCACAATCGTACGATTGAGTCATACAAATGCCGATTCGCAGGGCCGCCCTTTATCGAACAGGCGGATGTCCGTTGCGCAAGGTGACGAAGCGAGGGACCTCGTTCGCAGATGTGATCGGGAGCCGTGCACCTTTGGCCTCATACGGGCGAGCCACAATACGATAGCTGAACTCAAGATTCGAGCGTCCCGACTGATCCTCGGCGACGGTGAATCCGGCTGGAGTCTTGCCTGTCACATACAAGCCCCGGTTTGGTCCCTCCGGCGAAAGGAACACCATATACGAGGCATCTCCCGCTGTGGCATTCTCGAAGGATTGATTAATCCGTACGCGGGCTCTGCCATTGCTGACGATCCCTCGACCGAAGTCCTCGAGCGTCGGCTCGCTCGTTTGGGCCGCATACGATACGACGCTGCGGCCGCGTGATGCATCGCAGCCACTCTTGCATGACCCCTGCGTGTAGATAAGGCCCGCGACATGCGCGTTACCGGCGTTATCGACCCAGAACGTCGGATTGCCGTTTGACTCGAACGCGGCGAGGCTGAACCCGTTTGGATCGTTACTCGTGCCACCACCGGCCTGGATCGCTTGAATCTCGGTATGATTGAACACACTCAAGGCGACTGACGCCGCGGACGTGCCGACGAGCCCCGCACCGCTTCCCGAGATTCCATAAACTCCCGTACCGCTGGACGAGTTTCCGTACACACCGTAGCTGCTCGTCGAGGTCCCAACCGTACCCGCTCCGGCGTTCGATACCCCAGCGACCCCGCTGGCTCCGGAGCCGTAAACCCCGTACGTTGCGTTAGACGAGCCATAAAGGCCATAGTTAGAGCTGCTTTGCCCGTACGCCCCGATGCCGCTCGTCGAGTTTCCTTGCACTCCGTTGCCGGACGACGATGCGCCGAAAACGCCAAGTCCGGACGTAGATTGCCCGAGTAGTCCCGTGTTCGATGACGCCGTACCGCTGATCGCGACTCCACTTCCAAAATTGGTCCACGACAGACATGGATTTGTCGTCGAACAGGCCCTGCCGGCAGGAGCCTTCCTCGCCCCGTGATTTACGATTGCCTTCGCAGGTTCGGCTCGCAGTGCGCTCGAGAGAACCGCAGCGCTTGCGACGAGCGTAAGAGCCGCTAACAATGCTTTCTTTTCCACTAGAGTCTCCTCGTCCTTGTAGTACATCGTGGTTGCGCTCGGCGGTCACCTGTAACCGCTACGCGCCAAAATCGTAACGTGGGTCTAGTGGGAAGGCCACCTACAAACCGTACAACTAGCACGTACAACTGCAACACAACGAAGAATCGGAGCAATGGCGATGACATCGACTTTCGGAGGGTGTGAAACGTGCCGGATCGCAGAGTTGTTGTGCACTTTCGCCGGATTTCCTGGTGCCACCTAATGCCGGAGGCCGCATTCGTGTTCCAGACGAGGCCGATTTCTGATCACCTTTTTGCGTCGAGCGCAAAAACTTGGCTGTTGCGCGAACGCCATCGCCTTACCGACGGTCGTTTCCCAGGCTGCGTACTTGCGCGCAAGAATATGAGCCTGTCGTGGAGGCTTGATTCGATCGAGCCGGCGCTCGTGAGAGCATCGAAATCCCACGCCCTTGAGACGAACCGTCTATGGTAAATTCAGCGACGAGCCGTTTGCGGGTCTCGGGCCACCGCGCACAACGGTTTCGTACACGCCCAGCGGTTTGAGGACATCGTCGTCCACAACCGCGGTGTATGTCGTCTGCTCGCGACGGGCGACGAGGCCGCCCAATAGGTCAACCCCGACGTTTGAGTAACCATAAGCGCTCCCCGGTGCCTGCGTCAGCTTATAGCCCGAGAGGAAATCGCAAAGCTTCGTCTAGGTGTAGTCAGCGTAGGGGTTCGCCGGATCGCGCGGGTTAAATTTCGAAGGCAGTCCTGGCAGACCCGAGTTCTGCTCCGCAAGATTGATCAGCGCGATGTCCTTACCATCGAACTGCGGCGGCTTCACCTTCGCGGGAACGTAGCGCTGAATGGGGTCGTCGAGCGCCAATTCGCCGCGCCGTATGAGCTCGGCCAGAACCGTCGCAGTGAATGTCTTGATGACCGAACCTATCGGGAACGCCGATGTTTGTCAACCTGAGCCCTTACTTTGCCCCCGTGGCGAAGTAGGTTCGAGCTGCGCGTCACGTGCGATCGTGGTCAGGTTCGTGAGAGCAAGGGCGGCTCTCATCACAGGCTACGCTGACCCGTTGAGGTGTCCGCAAGCATTCTCACGCGCGGATCGCGAGTCGTCCGCAGGTGGCGGCTGGGTACGGTCTCGAAGTCCCCGTTACCGCCGCATTCAGAGCTTTGTTCCGACAACGAGGAGAACGCTATGTCACTCACCGGTCTGTCTTCCGGCTGGTCTCCGGGAATACAAGACCAAACGATTCTGTTCTATGTTGCTGATAACAGCCGCCTCAGAGGTTTTTTCAATAACTACATCTTTATATGTCCATATTCGCGCCCTGGCAATTCCGGAGTCTGGCAGCCAATCTATCCCGCAACCAATCCGAGCTTTTGGGACGCTCAGGGGAACTCGGAAGTGCCGCGTCCCAGCAAGGTTATCGGCTTAACCTATGGGGATCAAGCGACACAGATATGGTTTATTTCGACGGTAGGCGAACTTTGGATGATGTTTATCGCTGCAGGCGCCGATCCAACTAATATTGGGAACTGGACAAAACCGCAGCAGTGGACGTATAAAGAGGATTATCGAGTCCTAGACGCAGCCGTGACCATGCTAACGGACGGGAACCTTTCACTTACGGCACGTCCTCAGTTCTTTCTCTCGACGGCAGACGATCGTGGGTTGGGCATGCATACGGTTTGGAAAATGAACGGTATAGAGAGCGGCGGGTCCTGGTCCCCTATTTATCCATATACTCCTCCGTCCGACCAAATCTCCACATTGTGCGGAACGCCCCCATCCGCTGCCGCCGCGCATATATTTGCGATCGAGTCAAAGGTCGGCGGCAGGATTTTTACGTCGTGGAAAATTGACCCGGCGAACGAAGACTCCGCGTGGACTGAGTGGTCGATCGCCCCCAGTCCACCATTCCCGGTCGAACAAATGATGTGCGTCGTCCTGACCGACGGGCGCCTGCAGCAAATTGCGAACGTCAAGCCGTTTGGCGGCCCAGTTCCCGATACCAACCTTTACACTCGCTGGAAGCTGACAACGGAGCACGGTAGCAATTGGTCCGAGTGGGTTCCGTTCCAGTTCTTGATCGGAGGCGCGCCGGTTGTTCTTCCGTTCGATAATAACAGAGGTCTGATGACATGGACGCCTTGGCCATCGACAACAGCGTTTCAATCGGTAGGCGATGATCTTGAGAATCTCGTCGAATGGCATAAAACCAACCCCGTTGACTCAAACGCTGGTTGGAGCCAGCTAGACTCTGATCTCGACCAACCTTTCTGATGCTAGGTCCGCCTCTGTGGTACTTTCCCCTTAGGGAAGAAAGCGCACTACAAGCAAACGGCATCCCAGGGAACGATCCTCCAGAGTTCCCAGCGCAAGCTGATCGACCTCACGCAGCCCGAAGAATCGACGAGCTGAACCACGAATTCGGGTCGGAAATCAGACCATCCAACTGGCCAACCAAGACGATCGCGACTTGGCTCAGCGACGGTCTGACGTTGTTGTGCCAAGGCCGACGATTCCGGCTCGGCTGAGGTCGCCGGTCCCGTAGAACTCACCGAGTAACGGCGGACTGCGCGGAAGGTCTGCGCGGTCCACCGCATTCGGTAAACCGGCCGGCGTTTGCAGCGCGGCTCGTCTCGTCGACGGGAAAGGGCTGCTCTTCGCGGGCTCTGCCGGCTATTCGCGGTGATGCCAGGTCGCGGGCGTCGAGGATTTCCTCGAGACGCGCGAGACCGATGGCGATGTCTTCCGCCGCAACGCTGTCCGTGTAGGGCGCGGGAGGTAAGCTACCCGACGTCCAATCGACACGAAGTCGCCGGCACCGGCGAGGTCGCGGACTACATCGCAGAGGCACTCGACGCACACACCCCCTCCGAACACTAGAAGAGGCATTCGCCGAGCGCAGCAGCGCAGGATCAGTGATGACCTCTTGGCCTTTTGCAACGGCCGCTGCAGCACGGAACCGTCACCAGAATCAAACCGTAACTGGTCCTACACCACGAAACGCAAAGGAAATTGGCTACGTGCGAACTGCGCGTGCTAAGCGCAAGCAACTCGAGCTGCGTTTGCGCACGTACGGGTACTGCCGGTGTCATGAGCAGGCAGCGGGCAGTGCCAAAAATTGGGCGAGATCCGAGATCGCCTAAGAGCCAAAGGCTGGTTCGTTGCGAGAACCCGAGGCTCACATCAGCAGTGGAAGCATCCATCGACGAGTCGAACCGCTACGCTGGCCGGAATAGACAGCGAAACCCCGCCACTGAAGACCTGGAGCAGCATCCGAAAGCAGGTTGGCTGGCTATGAAATACCTTGTGATTTTCGAAAAAGGGGCGGAGAACTGGGGAGCCTACGCTCCTGACCTCCCCGGATACGCCGCCACGGCTTCGGTCCTCGACGAATTGCGAAAGCTCGTGCGCGAGGGTATTCCGTTTCACGTTGGGTCTAAGATCGGCGGGCCAGCGTGTTCCTGAACCGGCGGTGGTCGACTTCGTCGACGTCGCCTGAAGTAGGCGATCGCCGACAAAGGCAACGGCCCGCCACGGTCGGCAGACGCGGGCCGTGCCGCTTTGACTCTGCCGGTTGACGTAATGTGACTTCTTAGGCGGAGCGATGACCGTCGGGTGCAGTAGCAACTCGTCGTGGTCTCGCGCCTGTACGCCTGACATTGATGAGCTGGGCGACTTTACCCACCAGTCCAAATCGGCGGGACCTGCGCCGCTGCCCGCGAACTCTCTCCCGCGCGTGTGGCCACGCTTCCGCACGATTTACGGAGCCGAGGTGCCTGCTATGATTCCCCTTCCCAAACGTTACGCCGTGCTGGTGCTCTCCTCGACGCTGTTGATACCCGGATGTTCCTCTCCCACAACGGCGCCAATCGTCACCCCGCCTCCGAATCCCGCGCTGGTAACGGCGGTGAAGCAAGTCCTGAACGGATATCTCGCATCCCGTGGCGCAGCCGAGCATCTCTCGTCTCTTTCGATGGCGGTGAGTTATAGCGCGCAATCGCCCACGATTACCATCACGACGGGTACGACGACGTACGGCGGTACGACTCCAATCACTCCGACAAGCCTCTACCAAATCGGAAGCAATACGAAGGCGTTCACAGCCGTTGCAATTCTCCAACTCGAGGCAGCGGGAAAGCTGTCGATCGACGCCCCGATCGGGATGTATCTCCCGCAATATCCGAAATACGCCAACCTCACGCTGCGGCGTCTGCTCAACATGACGTCCGGTCTCCAATCGTACGATAATCTCTTATCTTGGGAAACGGCCTATGCACAAAACCCCACGCTCTACGTGCCGGCCGACTCGCTGATTCGAACGGTGTATCCGAGCATCGAGTTCCCGCCCGGATCGAAGTACTTCTACTCCAATACGGGATATCTGATCGCACAAGAGGTCGTTGCGGCCCTGAGCGACAGCAAGAGCTTTCCTGCTGAGATGTCGCGCATCATTGCTAGCGTTGGTCTGAAGAACACGTTCTACACGTCGAACCTCTACGCACCGGACATCGCCTCGAGAGTTGTCGCCGGGTATTACGAACAGGATGATGCAGGGCTGCAGCCCTTGCGCGGCAAGGATGTGACCGGTTACAGCCTGTCTTGGGCGCAAGGCGCCGGCTCAATGGTGTCGACTCCGACGGACCTCATCATGTGGGCACGGGCGCTTTATACGGGAACGACGCTCCTTCCACCCAAGCAGAGGGCGGAGTTGGAGAGCTTCGTTTCAACAACGACGGGACAGCCCATCACCAAAGTTGACGCGGAAAACTCCGCCGGATTCGGACTAGGCGTCGCCCAGCGTTATGATGCTGACCTCGGCACGTTCTGGTTCTATCAAGGTGAGACGCTCGGCTTCCGCGCGGCGCACCTCTTTTTCCCTGATTCCGGCATCGTCTTCGCGGTGTTCGCCAATAGCCGCCCCGTCGGGACCGAGAGCCAACTTCCGCAATACTTCAGCCAACTGTACGCGACGATCAAGAAGTACGCACCCACGTCTAGCTGATCCGCCGCAGGTCCCTCGGCGATCCGGCTCGCAAGATCTTCCGATTCCGGGTGACGCCCGCAAAGCCCACCGACTAGCCCGGCCGCGCCGGCTGTCGACGGTTTACGTTTCGAGATCGGCGAAGCGCGGCAGACCGTCGGGATAAGCCCCGTTGGGATGTCTCCTCGCCCAGAGCTCCGCGCGAACGGCGAGATACTCGAAGTTTTCGAAAGCGGACGGACCGGTACGCTCTCGGAGCACCATGATGGTCGCCCGAGCTAGGTCCCACGCGCTAGAGACTTGGGCTGATACGATGTCAAGCAAGATGCGCTCGTCGATGAGCCCGTGTTTACTGAAAGTGCCGATCTGTTCCCAGAGGTCGAGCGCTAAGTACTCCGGATGGCTGGCGCGATCGATCATGCCGGGCGTTTTCAGGAGCGACACATACTCGGGATTGGTCAGGTTTTGGGGCATTTGCTTCAGTTCTCGCAGCGCGGCCTGAACGGGCGGAAGGTTCCATTGGTTCATGATTCCCAGCAGTGCCGCAAGCTGATTGCTTGCTCGCAAATGCCGCAGCTGAATGAGCGCAGCCGTAGCGGCGGCGGCGACGACCACGAGCGTCGCAACTGAAACCATTACGTTCAGCAGTTCGACGCTCATCTTGCGGAACGACCTACGAGCCATCTCTTCGGATTACCTGCCAAGTCGTTGTCCGCGACCCCGATTGCGGGTCGCCCGGCTGCGTAAAGGAGTCGGGCCACATCCAGTTGTGTGGGCCGTCCCGTTGCGTTTGCGCGGGAGACCCGCGCTCACAGATCCTCTAGGTTAATCCGCTTCTTGACATACTGCGTCTTTTCAGGGGGTGCAATGACCGCCGTGTCGGGTTGGTACTCGCCCTCGTAGTGCACCGTTTGTTCGAGCGGTGGACGCCGGTCGGTGAAGCCGGTGACGAGTTTGGAGCCGTAGTCCTCGCCGACCATCCCTTGCAGCGCTTGTTCTTCCGGTGTGAGGTACTCGCAGCCGTCCATGGTGTAGACGTTGCGCGGACGACCCTCGTCGTCGAGGTCCTGACCTTCCGGTTCGGTCTACACGTTGCGGTAGCGCGACATGCCCGTACCGGCGCACGGCGAACGGGAGCGGATCGCGTGATCCGCCCCCTTTTGCCCTTTCCGTTTCAATCTAGGCGATCGCCGGATCTATGGACGCTGATGGACACAACCGTTTTGGACATTGCTCCACTCCGGCTGCATCGTGAACGAATATTTCCCGAAAGTATCGTTCGCAATGTCTTGCCACGCGCACAGGTCGCCGATCTCCTCGCCCGTTGAGCTGAACCAGGCGTTAAGATACGGGTCGCTCTGAGACTCATTGTATTCGTGACCCGTCACGATGGTCTGACCCTCGTCGAGGCCCGACTCGTCGGACGGCGGTGCGATGAAGTAGGCACCGCAAGATGCTCCGGCGTCAGGCATATACGGCATGTTCGTGTACGAGAGCGAGAGAAGCCCCAACTCCGACGCGCGGTGGTGGGCACACTCGCCTTTGCTGAATACGCCCTGTGGGTCGTGGCGGTAGGCGCTGACGACGATGTAGTTGTTCCCGGAGAGATTCGCATAGTTGAAGTGCTCCGCAGCGCGCCAGGCCTCGTTCTGCACGTCCGTTTCGCTCGGGTTGGCCGGGATGGGGTTCGTGTTGTCTTCCCAGATGACACCGTTTTTCGAGATTTTAGGCCACGTCTGCTTGCCGCTGAGAAGCTCGAAGTACTGGGTAGCGATATCGGCATACGTTGTGCTGCCGTAACTGGCCGCAAACTTTCCATACAGTGCAGCAATCCCATCGGGGTCTCCCGCCGACTTGAAGCCCCAGAGGATTACGACAGGTTGCGGGGTCATGAGCACTGGACCGCCGTGGTACGTGACGCGGTTAGAACCGGGCGGCAGATTGCGCCGGCGGCGGAGCTGAGCAAATCGCTCGATCGTGGGCATGTAACCTTGTCCGACGGAGACCGGTTGGTAGGGCGAATGCCCGACAATCGACGCACCGCCGACGCCGGCGACGCCGGCGCTTGCAGGGCCGGCAAGGACGACGAGCGCGCCGGCGGCGATGGAAAGCGTGACGAGCTTTCGCAGTGAGAAATCTCCCGGATTTTTCCGAAGAGTGGGCTGAGGCATCAGTAGTTCCCTTTGCTAGTTGAAGTGTAGTCGTCGTGAGGAGGTGTCCGTCGCGACGCTCGCCCGATTGGCATCTGCGGGCACCGATACCGTAACGCGAGCGACTGTCGCTCACCTTACGCACCTTACAAAGGTTCGAACGCGGCGATAGGCGCGACAAACCTCGGTAGTGCATGCGCGATGTAGCGCGTGTTAGGATTTACGTCAAGCAAACGCCGCGTCGCCAGAAGCGTCAAAACGCGTGAGACACGTGCGCTGCGCTAAATCGGCAAGACGCCTGATGTTAGATCGGCGTTTTCTAAGCTCGAATCGGCGGAAACAAGATCGGACGACTTACTTACGGTCCCGGCGGCCAGCAGAATCCAAAACCGATATCGACCTCGCTCACGCATTGCGACTCTGCCTGAGCTTGCTAGCCTACTTGTTCCTTTTTACGCTCGAATCTTCTGGATCGGGAACAAATACAGCTCAACATCGCGACCCCGGTCGTCAGCGTGTTAGGTTAGTTTTCCATGGCGATACCGGCGTCGGTTAGAGGGTCTCGGATGGCAGTGGTGGTCTAGCGCGGTTCCGACGAGATGGTGCAGCCCGCCGCTTCATAGGCACGCCGTGCATGCTCGACAGCCTCATGTGCTTCGTGAGCCAAGTACTCGGCCGCCGATTCGCTGAATACTGGCTGCGCAGCCTCTGAGGCGACGATTGCGTCTCGGAATAGACCGCATGCGGAGTTTGTTTCGCCGCGCGCTGCATAGCGCTCGCCCAGCGCTGTCAGCGCCTCTCCGAGATTGTTCTGCGTAATCGCCCAATCCAGCGGCACGCGCTCGCGTGTGCACTCCTCCAACGCCGCGCGGAAGGCGGCAACCGCCTCCTCCAAACTCCCAGTGCCGCTCTGGCGCTCGCCTAACGACCGGAGCGCACTCGCGAGGTTGCTCTGCACCCTCGCCCACTCCATAGGAAGGCGTTCACGCGCGCACTCTCGCAGCGCGACGCGGAATGCAGTGACCGCCTCCTCCAACCGCGCTGTGCCGCTCTCGCGCACTCCCAACCTCCACAGCGCAATCCCTAGGTTCTGCTGCGTTTGCGCCCAACTTAGCGGCAGGCGCTCGAGCGTCAACTCCCCCAGCGCGGCATGGCACGCGGCGACCGACTCCTCAAACCGCTCGGTGCCGCTCTCACGCTCGCCTAACGTCCACAGCACACTTCCGATATTGTTCTGCAGTCTCGCCCACTCCAGCGGTACGCGCTCGCGCGTCAACTCTTCTAACGCGGCGCGGCATGCGGCGACGGCCTCCTCCAATCGTGCCGTGCCGGTCTCGCGAAAACCTAGCGTCCACAGCGCACCTCCGAGGTTCTGTTGCGTTGTCGCCCACTCAAGCGGCGCGTGTTCGCGCGTGCGCTCTTCCAGCGCGGCGCGGAAAACGGCGACAGCCTCCTCCAAATAGGTGGTTCCGCTTTGGCGTTCGCCCATCGTACGCAACGCAATTCCAAGATCGTGGAGCGTCCTCGCCCACTCCAGGGGCGCGCGCTCGCGCGTGTACTCTCCCAGCGCGCAGTTGAATGCCACGACCGCGTCCTGCAACCGCGCGGTGCCGCTTTCGCGCGTACCCAATATACGCAACGCAATTCCAAGATCGTGCTGGGTTCTTGCCCACTCGATCGGCGTACGCTCACGCGTATACTCTTCGAGCGCTGCGCGGCAGGCAACGATGGCCTCCTCCAATCGCCCAATGCCGGGGTCGCGCTCCCCTAACAAAACTAGCGCCTCTCCGAGAG
>Ga0073928_10006726_pt1 | contig 15328 bp, 18 predicted proteins | sample PaiPotPPA55metaG_FD_76969 | JGI IMG/M metagenome (GOLD analysis project Ga0073928, IMG submission 76969) | Iron sulfur acid spring bacterial and archeal communities from Banff, Canada, to study Microbial Dark Matter (Phase II) - Paint Pots PPA... ... | reverse complement strand
GCGGGACCTTGCCATGCTCGGCGGCAATCTCCAGGCATCACCGCACCTCCGTGAGCGCCTTGGCCACGGTGCGGGGCGCCAAGCCTCGCGCCGAGAGCTCGTTCACCCACGCCTGTAACCGTGCCGGCGTGAGCGCAGCGAGTTTCGTGGCCTGCATGGCGAGCGGCACAAAGTGAGCAAAGCAGTAGCGGAGCCCCTGCCGCGTGCGCTCGCTCAGAGCGCCGCCCCACACCTCGACGAACTCGTGCGCCCACTCCCCGAACGTTTGGCGACTGAGCGGCACCGCGTCGCCGGTCGCCTCGTGCCGACGGACGAGCGCCTGCAGTTTCGCGCGTGCCTGGCGCTCGGTGCCACGCACGGTGTAGTGGTAGTAGACCCGTTTCCCGGCAGCGTCCTTGCCGACGTATAGCCGCACGACCCACACGCCTGGCCAGCGTTCCTTGACGCTGCCACGCTCGCGCGGTCTGGCCGCGCGAGGGCTGTCAACCGATTGGTCGATCATGACGAGCTCCCGTTGTTGTTGGGGCCTCTTGGCTTGATTCGCACGGACTCGCGTCGCGCCGACAGCGCGTGCACAGCATCGGCGAACGTCGAGCCGCGAGCGAGACACAGGACATCACACGTGGCGTGCGTCAGCTCGCAGTCGCAACCCGAGAGCTCGCTCACGAAATAGTCGGTCCATTTTTCGATGTGTCGTGCGCGACGAACCGGGTCAGCGAGGTACCACTCGAGCCAACGCTGATCCTCCACGGGACAATCTGGTTCGGGCTCGGCGCCTGCCTGCGGGTCGGGCGGCGTCATGCCGCCTGTAAGCATTCCGCGGTCCACCGCCAGCAGGAAGAGTCCGCGAGCTAGCGAGTCTCCGCTCACGCCGTTTCCCGGCGATATGCTAAGGGTCATCATGCCTATAAATGTACCCCATGGGGTACTAGCTGAGCAAGGGCAAACGCTTGCGCCTCGGTATGCTTTGCTGTACCATGGGGCAATGTCGCCAGTATCGTTGCGAGTGCGCGAGCTCCGCGCGGCGCGCGGGATGAGCCAGCAGAAGCTGGCCGACCTCGCGGGCCTAAGCCGCGGCACAATCGCAGACTTGGAGCGCGGGGAATCAAGGGGCGTGGACTTCTCGACCCTCGAGAAGCTCGCGACCGCGTTGGGCGTAGACGCCGCGCTGCTCATCGCGCACGACCGTAGCATGCGTAAGCGGCGTGGGTAAAGATCCCACCCGTCTACCGACGCTTGCTGCCGAGCGCCGGATTGCCGTAGGTTGGTCCGACCGAACCGGCGGAGCAATGCGCGCTGCGAACCTATGCATATTGCTGGTGCTGGCACCACGTTTGGCTCTGGCGCAAAACGCGCAGGCTGGGAGCCTGACCGGCGTACGTACCGTCGGTGTGTTGGTCGAGCTTCTCGACGAAGAATCGCGCGACGTAGGCCTGACTAGAGCGCAAATCGCGACTGCCGTCGCATTGAAGCTACGCGAACACGGCGTAACCGTTCTAGATAACATTTATGCTGCCGACGGGACGGTCTACGCGAATATCACAATGACCCGGCCAAACGATGATCGCGACGTTGGCGTCAACGTCGCGATCAAGTTTTATCAAGACGCCAACCTCATGCGGCCCCCGCACCGTTATGTCCCATGGGCCACGACCTGGGACGCCGGGCGAACAATGGTGGTCGGCACCGGGAGAGCGCGCGCGAGCGTGCGATCCGCAGTCTCGGATCTCATGGATAGCTTCGTGAACGACTGGCTCAGCGTAAATCACTGACCCGCGCTCGGGACGCGACCGCCGATATAGCCGGCGATCGTCCCATAAATCATCGTGGACTTTTCTTTCCTCGGACACTTTCTCCGGCTCTGTCTTGAGGTCGTCGGCGGGCTGGGAACTGCCGCGGTTGCCGTTTTCGCTTGGCAGGCATACCGTCTCTCCGTTCGGCAGGATCGGAAGGAGCTGGAGTCCGCCTACGGCGCCGTGTGGGTCGAGTATTGGCGTGTGGTCACGATCGCCGACCGATGGGCGCGGGAAGATCTCATTGTGCTTGCCAAAGAGGGGTTTCTGCGCCCAGCGCAAATCCTTCCTTCCGACCCGACCCATCTTGCGGTGCTTCTCGGTCGCCTTGGTCGCCAAGCGGCTCGGTTTGGCGGCACCGCCATGGCGAGTGCAGAAGACGTAGAGGATCACGTGCAACTTCTCTTACGCTTCGTAGCCGACGATCCCGCGGCGGCGGCAGGGCCCGAAGACGAGCGGCGAAGGGCTGCAATCTCGTTGTACGAGGTCAATACGCGTAAAGAGCAGGAGACTATTCGCCACCTTGCACAAGAAACAGCGAGCCTATTCGAAGACGCACTCAAGAGCGCGCCGGACTGGTTGCAGCACGAACCTGAATTGCGCCTCGAGGGTCTCGAATCACAGTTTGCTCAAACATTGAGAAGAGAACTGGCACAGGGCAGCGCCCGAGGAAACGGGCCGGCGGCTCAACACTGAAGCCTCGCGTACGCGTTGGGGTCGAGACTCGGGCCCGTCCAACGCCGAGCAGCCCACCACGTCGCAACAGCGAGTGCTAGGACCAGGTCGTCGTGCTGCGCTTCGCGCCACTCCTCGCCGGCGCCGTAGGAGTCGCGGCCAGATGCCGATGTGGTGACCCGAAAACCGAGCAGCTCCTGCTTTAACGCTTCCGCGAACTTCAGCTCCTTCGCGATCTTGAGCTCGCCCTGTTGCAGCTTGACCACCACGGCTGTCACGAGATCCGCCTTCGGCGTACGCCAATAGCCGGCCTCGAAATGCGGGAGCACGCCGCCCGTAATTGACACGAGGACAAGCGGCTCGATTCCAGCCTCACGCGCGAGATCCGCGACCGCCTGGCCGACGCCCGTGCAATCCAGCACGCAAACCGGCGGCTCGCCCTCGGGCGCGAGTTCGGGCCGCGTCAACAGGCCCCGGACGTAACGCACCATCGCGGGATAAGATTCCTCGAGCGGGCGCCGTTCGATGTGCACCACATCGAACGTGAGGCGCGGCGACGGCTCCTCTTCGACCGGCAGCGGTTTGCCCCACTCGTCCACATACCGCCGCGGGCCACGCGAGGTGCGAAGCCAGCTCGCGTGCGCAGCCTGACCGTCGTCCACGCGCAAGGCGACGACGCCGGTCGGGTCATTGATCTTGCCTGGATCAACTCCCAGCACGAAGCGCTTCACGGCCGCACTACCGGAAAGAGCGGCTTCACGTCGCTCGAGAACGCCGACATCACGAGGTCGAACGGAAACACCGATTCGTCGACGTCGCCGAACTCGCACAGGTACTCGCGCCGATAGGCGCGATCGCCGATCGCGGCGCGCTCGGCCGCGAGCCACGCGGCATCAAGCCGCGGGCATTCCGGCGCCGTCACGGTGATCCGTTCCCAGTCCGGGCCGCCTTGAGTCCACTCGTTGTAAAACCAGCCTTGCGTGGCCCACGCGCTACTCAGCGCTATGAGCCGCCCGCGCGTCGCGGCCAACATCGGTCGCCCCGCGAAATACAGCTCGTCCGGGACTCGGGCTCCCTCGTCGAAGATCATGAGCTGCGGGCTGTATGCGCGGACGTTGGCCTCGTTAGACGGGAGCGCGATGATGCGTGAGCCCGTGACGAATTCGATTGAGAGCACTGAGTCGCTCTCGAGTTTGGGCGCCAACGGCCCCAGGCCGGCGAGTGAGTCTTTCGCTTTTCTCAGGAGCTCGCCCGCCTGGCGCTGCGCTCGCGCAAACACGAGCACCAGTGCCGGCGGGCGCACGATCGCCTCGTGCAAGGCTAGCAGCGCAACGACGGAGCTTTTGCCCCACTGCCGCGTGCAGAGCAACATCAGTTGGCGCGCGCGTGAGCGAAGCACGTCCGCTTGCCGCGGGTCGGGCGAGAAGCCGCAAGCGCGCGCGAAGGTCACGGGGTTTGCTGACCACGCGACTCCGCGCAGGAGCGGCTTGACCGACGGCCGGAAAAGCGTCGCCATCGTCACCGCGGGAGACAGTAGAGCGGCGTCTCGTGCCGCCGCTCGAGCGCCGTAATGCCGGCACGAAACGCCTCCGCGCCGTAGAACGGCTGACCGGCCGCGAGTGCGCGGAGCGTGTCAGCGAGCGCGCACACGAGCACCAGCACGTCGCTAGCGCGGACTGTGGACAACGACTGCCAGACCGGATCGACGCCTGTCGGGTCGATTTTCGCTGCCGCCAACTCTGCCGCGCGTGCACGGTCCACGTTCTCGCAGTCGGGTAGACGACGGCTGACGTCTAGTCGCGCCGCAGCTGCGCGGGCTTGTCCGACCGCTGCGTCGTATGCGGCCAGCAGCGGCCCGAGCTCGGCAGACTGTTTCGCTGCCCATTCGAGCGCGACACGAGCCCAGTCGGCGAGTCGGTCACGCTCGACGCCGGCTCGCTCGTAGGGCTCGCGCGCCGCGGCCAAGGCCGCAGCCTGGCGAGCGAGCTCCGGCCCTGTCCACGGTCGACGGCGCGCAGCAGCGCGCTCCTCTAGAGCGCGGAGCTTCGCCTCGCGAACCCTGGCCATGTTGTCAACGACCTCCGTACGCCCGCGAATCGACGCCGCGAGATCCTCCGCGAGAATGACAGCCGCGGCAGCCGGGTCGACCTCGAGCGGGTCAGGGGGCTCGCCCCACCAGCGGTGCGCCGTCAAAAGCCGTCGCCTGCGTGGCGCGCCCACGACTCGCGATCGGCCACGATCATTGCTTGCTTGCGCTCTTCGATGCGAAGCTGCCGCCGCGCCTCGGCGCCTTCGGGGTCCAGTCGGTCTATCTCGGCCTGGCGCTTCTTCGCCTCGGCCGCGTCGGCCGCTGCCTTCTCCCGTTTCCTTTCTTCTTCCTCGGCCACGAGGCGACGCTCGAGCTCCCGCATTTCGTGGGTGTGTGCGGCTTCCCGGGCGCCTGCTAAGTCGTACTCGCTCGGAGTGCTGACCGCGGCGCGCCGCGCCTCGATCCGCTGCATCGCGGCCAGGCGCTCGGGGTTGTTCCTGACCATAGGCGAGTCAGACGTCAGCGTGGTCGGGTCGAACGGGGGGTCGGTGTCGGGCATTGCGCTGCCTCCGGTGAGAGTGGATTACCCGACCTCGGCCGCGTCAGCCTCGGCCAACAATGCCGCTGCGACTCGGTCCTTGATCTCGGGATGTGAGTCGAGCTCGGACAGAATCACGGTCGTGAGCCGCTTGAACTCGACGGACTGGAAGACGCCGATCGTGAGTTGCGCAGTATCCGGCAACTCGCCCACTAGCCGCGCGAGGAGCGTCAGCGATTCGCGCACCTCGCGCGCCGCCGCGACCTCGGCCATCGCTAGGCCAGCGGCGCGGAAGCGCCGCCGCATCTTCGACGCGTCTGCTTTGGTCTGCAACACTTGAATGAGCAACCAGTCGCCGTGCAGAACCCTGTCCGCCTCGGCCGCCCGAGCCAGTGCGCGCGGCAGGTGCACGCGAGAGTGCCGCGTGATCGCATCGGCTCCGACACCGTATCGCTCGGCCAGCGCGGTATGCTCAACGCCGCGCGCCAGTTCGCCGTTGATCTCGGCGACCGACGCATTTCGACAGACCGTGCATGCGCGGCCCATGGCTAGCCCTTCGGCACCGCGCAGGAGGAAGCCACGCCGACGTCGCTCCATGCGGTGTCCCGCTCGGTGTTGGACGGCTCGAACGGCGCGGGAGTGCTAGCCGCCAATGCGGCAGCTATCTCCTCGCGCCGATGCTCGAGGACAGCAAGCGCGTCCGGCTGACAAGACAGCCCCAGCTCCTGCATATGCTGCTCCCGCACCGCCTCCGGGAGAGACTGATAAGCGCGCGCCCAGGCCGGCGTGACGACGTTAGGGGTGACGTGCCCGACTTCCAACGCTAGGTCGACGAACACCTTGAACCCGGCCGCGTATGCCTTCGCGCAGAAGTAGGCATCTTCGCCGAGGCCCACCTTCGTGTGGTCGAACCATGGCGGCTCGATCGCCTCGAATACATGGCGCTTGACTAGCAGGCACCCGGTCCCAACGAACGACACCTGCAGCAGCCCCTGGCCGTTCTCGGGTCCGAACGTGGGGTCTCCGATGTTCGCCTGGTGCGGCGGCATTCGGCATTGGTACAGCCCACCGATGGCGTCGCGGTCGCGAGCGAGCAGCTGCATGAGCGCCGTCTGCGGCGGGATCATGTCCGAATCGATCTGTAGCAGCCACTTGAACGTCGGGTCTTCGAGCATCGCGCCAACGGCGAAATTCCGCTTGGCCGCAATGCTCGACAGGTTGTTCATGTCGAAGGAAAAGCGCGAGAGCGGTGGCGCGCAGTGCGTGACGGTCGCAATCGCCTGCGCGGCGCGCGTGTAGAGCATATCCGTCGCCGGAACGGCAATGAGTCCCGGCGCGTAACCGCGTACGTCGTCCACGCGCAGGTCGCAGCTGCTCTCGAGGAAGTCAGCCATCGCGCGCCGCCCCGGAACTCGCGCGTAACTCGCGCGCGCTCAGACGAGAGAATTGGTTCGGCACACCGTGGGTCACGGATTACCGCGGCCCCGTAGCTGTGCGGACGTTGGCAGCGGTTCGCCGACCCTTTGCGTCGGTCGTGATATCGAACGTGACGCGCTCGCCGCTGGCCAGCGTTTTGTAGCCCGTTTGCTGAAGCTCCTTCCAGTGCACGAAAATGTCCTGCGACGTGTCGAAGATTCTGATGTAGCCCCAGCCTTTCCGCTCATCGAACCACAAAACCCTGCCGACCGCACTCGCGCGCGCTGGAACGGGCCTGGCTGCGCTTGCCGGCCCGTAGGGGTTGTCCATTTCTTCACGCATGGGCTGGCGGGCCAAGCGATCGACCGGCCGCCAGAAACGCCCGATCCGCCGCGGCGATGGCGCGGCATGGTCGCCCGACGTGGTGGCGCGCTGAGCGGGATCGAACGTTCCACAGGCGCCCGGTGAAAGCGCCGCAGCGAGCTGACGAGGCGGAGTCGCGAAAATCCGCGCTAAAAGGCGGCCTCATGCGCCCTCGCTGGTTTCGTACAGCTCCGCGCTGGGGCGGGCAACCACACTGTCGCTGGCTCCTTGTGGTTGCCCCCTCTTTAGAGGGGCAACCACGGAAGGGGTGCCAGAGCGTGAAGTGTGTGGTTGCCCTGGGCAACCTTGGGCAACCTGGGCAACCACAGATTTCTCAGCTTGCCCACCTTGCCCGTATGCGGTGGGCAAGCTGCTGGCAGACTCCGACTCGCCTGCCAGCTTCCAGAGTTTCGCGCCCTTGGCGCCCTTGTCGAACGCGATGGCGCCGCCTCTTTCGAGCGTCACGATGGCATTAGAGACGTCCTCCCCCCGCACTCCCTTGTCAGCTGCCGCCTTCTTGACCTCAGTGGTGTTGGCGCCCGGCTCGAGCCGGAGCATGTCGAGCACGAAGCGTGTAGCCCGCTCGTGCGGCGAGACGGCAATGAGTCGCGCCGACTTCCACATGGCCCGGTTCTCCGGGTCGGTCTCGATTCGGCGCGTCAGCGTAAACGGCGGCAGTTTGCGCGCGCGCGACAGCTTGAGGCACTCGACGCCGATACAGTCGCCGCGGTCTTCGAAGTGGTACGTCGATCGCGACGCATGGCGGAGCGCCGTCGCCCCGCGGATACGATCGGCGGGGCGCTTGCCCTCCGCGGCCTTGCCCAAGTGGTGCACCACCAGCGGCGTTGCCCCGGTCGGCTGCGCGAGGCTGCGCGTGAACTTGATGAAGGGCCGCATGTCGCTGTTCTCGTTCTCGGAACCCTCGATCAACTCCGCCCACGGGTCGAGAATGACGAGCCCGGCGTTCAAGCGGTCGACCTCGGCCCGGAGTTGCGCTTGCCACGCCACATTCGCAAGCGACACGCCCGTCATAGCGAGGAAGTGCACGTTTGCCAGCACTCGCGCGCGATCCCAGCCGTGTCCTTTGACCAGTGCCTCGAGCCGTTGGGCCAGGACGCCGGGCGGATCTTCCTCGCTGACGTACAACGCTGGCCGCGCCTCCGTCCGAAACCGACCAAAGACGGCATAGCCGCCGGCCTGGGCGCCGGCGACGTGCAGTGCGCACGTCGACTTAAAGCTGCCGTCCTCGCCAACGAACAACCCGAGCTCGCGGGCGAGAAGGAAATCTCGCGCGCCCCACCCGATCGGCTCGGGCGGCGGCGCGTCCAGTGCGCACGTGGCGTAGGGCAGCTCATCTGCCGCGCGGTCATGCACTGGCGGCGCTGGCCAGCGAGCGTCTGTCTGCTCGATGGGCATGATGTTTTCGATGTCCGCGTCCGACAGCTCCCGCGGCCACTCCGCGGCGGAGACGGAAAGAGAGTCCACAGCCACGACAGAGCCTCACGCCGCGGCTTCAGCGGCGGCGTCACATGCCGCCAGTTGCGCAAGCGCAGTGAGCGCGCGCACGGGAGTCAGCGTCGAGCGGGTTCGCCATTCGTTGTGGTCGAGCGGCGCTCCGCCACGACGTGTCCACCGTGAAACGTTTGGGAGCAACACGTTGGGGCTGCCGACAATTTCGCCGGCCGATTTGGCCGCTCCAATCACGACCGCCCTGCTAGGCGCGTGACGCGCACGGTCACGACGCACTGCGCTGATACAGGTGGCCACGAATATCGGCACGGAAGCGGAAGCACGTTGATGTACGAGGTTGCGTGTCGGTGAATCGGTCATATCTTGCATCCTCACGGTGTTGGTGACGTTGCAGTCGGCGGCTCCTCTCTTGGTCGGGCGGGAGCCGCCGCTGCTTTTAAGACCGGCCCACGCCCTCGAACGCGTCGGTCCCGACTAAGCGCCGACGCCCGCGCCGCGTTGGCGTGTCGCCGTTGCTCGCGGCGCCACTCTCGGTTGGCGCCTTCGCTTCGCGACGCCATCCTCCGTCGAGCGGCTGCCCGCCCCTGGCAATCCACGAGGCGACTGCGGCGGGCGAGAACCTCAGTTGTCGGCCCAAGTACACGTGCGGGCACAGATTCGCGCGGGCCAACGCGCGCCAGCGGCTCGGAGAGCCGCCAGCCCGTCGCGCGAGCTCCCGCGCGTCGATGAGCCGGAGATCATCGACGCGCTCGGCGAGCTGCTGCTCGTCGCTCACGCGGGCACCAACGGTGTTCGCGTGGCGATGTACGCGATCGCGGAGTCCGGGTCGACAAGCCATATGTGCCCGACCTTCTTGCCGCGCAGGCGCCCGCGCAAAAGATCGTTCCACGCGGCGTGATAGCTGACGCCGGCGCGCTGCGCGACCAACGGCAGCGGCACTCCCTCGTTCCGCTCGGTGCTCTCAGCTTCTGTCACGCTCTTCTCCCGCAGTGTGCGCTGTGAACCAGAGTCCCCCGATCCGTCGAAGGGGCAAGCTAGGTTTTTTGTTTGTTAGTCGGTATACTCTGCTGCAGCGGATTCCTTACGAATCCTTACACGGAGCTGTCCCGACTATGAGCAGCGCGATTGGTGGACGGGCGGCAGCGTATATCCGCCCTCTCGCGGCGTACCTTGTCCCTGAGAGCTCGCCTGTCGAGTTGGCTACTCTCTACACCTCGGACCTCACGCCCACGCGTGCGCCCGCGAGCGCGCTGGCACGATTTCGTCGGCTGCGTCGGGTTGAGGACATTCCGGACTTCGTAAGAGCGTGCGGAACGCTCAACGTCACCGTCTCTGGTCGCCCGGCCGCCGCACCGCGACCCGCAGATTTTCCCGCCGCGGCGGAGAGCGTCGGGTTTCGGCCGGAGTGCGCAATTCCTGGCGGCGACATTCTTGGCCGCGTTATTAAGCCGGACGGTCGCCCGGGCGCCGCGATTGCGGTGACCGGCAACGTGGAATCGGCGGAGATGTACCTCACGTACGCCAAGCTGCTCGATGCGGCCGTGCGGCTTGCTTTCGACCTACGCGACGGTCGTATCGGCAGCGCCGAGCAGGCGGCGCTGATACTCGAGCATCTGAAACGCGACGCTAGGAACGCGTCAGCGCGCGCACGGTTCGCCGCGGAACTCAGCGCGTCAGCGATATCGGCGGATGATCCCTCCCTCCGCCCGAACGCATCGGCCACCGCGGTCGAAATCGTCGAAGCGCTTGTCCCTAGAGAGTTCCCAGTCGCCCAAATCGCCGCGGCGGTCGCCGGGTCGAGCGGTGTGACCACCAAGCGCGCGCAAATCGCACTCGTCGAAACGTTCGTCAACTGGTGGCTGATCGTCGGCGGCGTTGCGCCACGATTGGGATGGGCGACGCGGGGAGAGCCGAGCGTCATATGGCCTGAGTCATTATGGGGCGCGCTCGGCGCGGAGTTGTTCACCACAGTGCTAAGGGCGCCGGGCAAGCTCTGCGCGATTTGCCGCGCGAGATCGGTGGTGCCTCCGCGCCGCGCGTATTGCGGTCACCCGGATTGCCTGGCAGAGGTGAACCGGCGTGACGTCGCGAGATGGCGGAAATCGCGGCCCGCCTCACGCAACGCTGCGTGAATCCCTACGCGCGAGTTACGCGCGAGTGCGGCAGAAGCTCAGAATACCAGCCGCAATCTCAGAGTATGGCCGCGCACGCGAAGGCGCTGTAGCTTCGACGCTTGCGGTATGCTGAGATGCGATGAGATTTGCTGAGAGTTACCGCCATGTCTGACTTCTAAGCTGTGGGTCGGGGGTTCGATTCCCCCCTGGCGCGCTCGCGGGAACTCGTGCTTCCGCGCGCGGATAGGAGCGAAGCGCAAAAAAAGATCGCGCCCGTAGCTCAATGGTAGAGCAAGGTCCTCTTAAGTCCGAGGTTGTAGGTTCGAGTCCTACCGGGCGCATGCTGACCCCTCGCCTTCAAGGGGGAGGGGGAGGGGAGGGAGAGGGGGGGATTTTTGGTGGGGGCTTCGCCCCCACACGGCGCATAGCGGAGTGCCGCGTCGGTGCACGCGAGAGATAATTCTTCCGGCTGACGCTTGGGCGGACCTGGTATTAGCCTTAGCGGGGTCGAGGGGCAGAGCCCCTCGTCATCGAGCCAAGCGTGACAAAAAAAGAATTCCCCTGCCCTTTGGGGGTGGGGTGACCGGCCTCAGGCAAAAACTCTGCCTAGGCTTGGTTGACTTGCTCGGAACACACGGCTAAATTCAAAGGCTGCCGTGGAAAGCGGCAAACTTTGTGAAATTTCGTGCTTTTTGACAACTGAATTCGAGATCGAGGACGTGCGAGGCTTACTCTTTGATCCAGCGTCCCTGTCGGGGCGTTGGGGAGAGTTTGACCGACATGTTTTTGTGATTCGTTGAGCTTTTGATGAATCTCTTCTTATGCAATACTCTTGGAGAGTTTGATCCTGGCTCAGGACGAACGCTGGCGGCGTGCTTAACACATGCAAGTCGTGGGCATTCGGGGGCAACTCCGAGTGACCGGCGAACGGGTGCGTAACACGTGAACGACCTACCGATACGCGGGGGATAGCCGGCCCAACGGCCGGGTAATACCGCATACGCCACTGGAGTTACATGACTCTAGTGGGAAACCTCCGGGGCGGATCGAGGGGTTCGCGGCCTATCAGCTAGTTGGCGGGGTAACGGCCCACCAAGGCATCGACGGGTAGCTGGTCTGAGAGGATGGCCAGCCACATTGGGACTGAGAGACGGCCCAGACTCCTACGGGAGGCAGCAGTGGGGAATATTGCGCAATGGCCGAAAGGCTGACGCAGCGACGCCGCGTGTGGGATGAGGCCCTTCGGGGTGTAAACCACTGTTGCCCGGGACGAACGGCAGGCTTTTGCCTGCGTGACGGTACCGGGTGAGGAAGCACCGGCTAACTCCGTGCCAGCAGCCGCGGTAATACGGAGGGTGCGAGCGTTGTCCGGAATCACTGGGCGTAAAGGGCGCGTAGGCGGCCTGGTAAGGGGGCGGTGAAAGCCCGGGGCTCAACCCCGGGTCTGCCGGACCGACTGCCGGGCTGGAGCACACTAGAGGCGAGTGGAATTCCGGGTGTAGCGGTGGAATGCGTAGAGATCCGGAAGAACACCGGTGGCGAAGGCGGCTCGCTGGGGTGTGGCTGACGCTGAGGCGCGACAGCGTGGGGAGCAAACAGGATTAGATACCCTGGTAGTCCACGCCGTAAACGATGGGCACTAGGTGCTCGGGGGAGCGACCCCTTGGGCGCCGGCGCTAACGCATTAAGTGCCCCGCCTGGGGAGTACGGCCGCAAGGCTGAAACTCAAAGGAATTGACGGGGGCCCGCACAAGCGGTGGAGCATGTGGTTTAATTCGACGCAACGCGAAGAACCTTACCTAGGCTTGACATGTGCGTGACGGCCTTGAGAGATCAGGGCTCCCCTTCGGGGCGCGTACACAGGTGCTGCATGGCTGTCGTCAGCTCGTGTCGTGAGATGTTGGGTTAAGTCCCGCAACGAGCGCAACCCTTGCCCCCTGTTGCCAGCGGCGCCGTCAGGCGGCCGGGGACTCTGGGGGGACTGCCGGTGCCAAACCGGAGGAAGGTGGGGACGACGTCAAGTCATCATGGTCCTTACGTCTAGGGCTACACACGTGCTACAATGGGCAGTACAGAGGGCTGCGAGGCAGTAATGCCGAGCCAATCCCCAAAGCTGTTCTCAGTGCGGATTGTCGTCTGCAACCCGACGGCATGAAGCTGGAATCGCTAGTAATCGTGGATCAGCATCGCCACGGTGAATACGTTCCCGGGCCTTGTACACACCGCCCGTCACGCCATGGAAGCGACGAGCGCCCGAAGTCGGTGTCGGAACCCGCAAGGGACCAAGCCGCCGAAGGCGAGCGTCGTGACTGGGGCGAAGTCGTAACAAGGTAGCCGTAGGGGAACCTGCGGCTGGATCACCTCCTTACCGGAGCGACGAGTAGGTATGGCTCGCGAGGGTCGTACTGAAAGTCCACACGGAAGTCGCAAGCCTCGACACGTCCCGATCTCGAATTTGGTTGTCAAATAGCGCTGCTATTTGACAACGGTTGGTATGGAGTGATCGTGGGATTTGAATCGACGAGATTTGCAGTTAAGCCGATTTGAGTTCGTAGATCGCGCGTGCTCGGCTTGACACAAGAATTTTGTAGTCAAGCGAGCGAAAGCATGTGGGGGATGCCTGGGCACACGGAGGCGATGAAGGCCGTGGTAAGCTGCGATAAGCCAAGGGGAGCGGCACACACGCGGTGATCCTTGGATGGCCGAATGGGGAAACCCGGCGGGGCGCGAGTCCCGTCACCTCGCAAGAGGAGCGAACCCGGGGAACTGAAACATCTCAGTACCCGGAGGAAGAGAAATCAACCGAGATTCCCGAAGTAGCGGCGAGCGAACCGGGAACAGCCCAAACCGTGGAGCCTTCGGGCGCCGCGGGGTTGTAGGACCCACGGACGCGACACGCGAAGGCAGCAGAAGTCCCCTGGAACGGGGCGCCAGAGACGGTGAGAGCCCGGTACGCGACGCCAGATGCGAGTCGTAGTGGAGTTCCTGAGTAACGCCCGACTCGAGTAATCGGGCGTGAAGCTGGGGGGACCACCCTCCAAGGCTAAAGACTCCCGTGTGACCGATAGTGAACGAGTACCGTGAGGGACAGGTGAAAAGCACCCCTGTGCGGGGAGTGAAAGAGATCCTGAAACCACATGCTTACAAGCGGTAGGAGGGTGACGGGCGGCTTCGGCCGTTCGGGCGCCTGACTGCGTGCCTTTTGCATTATGATCCGGCGAGTTACTGCTCGGGAGCGAGGCTAAGCCGTTCTACGGCGGAGCCACAGCGAAAGCGAGTCCTGAAAAGAGGGCGACTAGAGTTCCCGGGCGTAGACCCGAAGCCAGGGCGATCTACCCATGAGCAGGTTGAAGCTCGGGTAACACCGAGTGGAGGACCGAACCGGTGTGGGTTGAAAACCGCTCGGATGACTTGTGGGTAGGGGTGAAAGGCCAATCAAGCCTGGAGATAGCTGGTTCTCCCCGAAATCTATTGAGGTAGAGCCTCAGGGCGTGTTCCTGGGAGGTAGAGCGACTGGATGGGCGCGGGCCGCAGAGCGCGGTACCAAACCCAACCAAACTCCGAATGCCCGTGGAATGGACCCTGGGAGGCAGTCGGCGAGCGATAATGTCCGTCGGCGAGAGGGAAAGAACCCAGAACCACAGCTAAGGTCCCGAAGTGGCCGCTGAGTATAGCGAAGGATGTGCACGTGCCGCGACAACTGGGAGGTTGGCTTAGAAGCAGCCATCCTTTAAAGAGTGCGTAATAGCTCACCAGTCCAGCGTGCATGCGCCGAGAATGGTCGGGATTAAGCGGCCCACCGAAGCTTGGCCTTGTCGACAACGACAGGGGTAGGGGAGCGTTCTGGTCACTGTGAAGCCAGGGTGGAAACCGACTGGTGGAGTTGCCAGAAGTGAGGATGCCGGAATGAGTACGCGCATACGCGGGTGAAAACCCCGCGCACCGTAAGCCCAAGGATTCCTGCGCCATGGCAATCAGCGCAGGGTGAGGCGGACCCTAAGGCGAGGCCCCAGAGGCGTAGCCGATGGACAGAGGGCGAAAATTCCCTCCCCGCCGTTCGAGCGTTAAGACCCATCAGGGGACACAGGAACGAAGTGGGGGCGGTCATGTGGATCGACCGTCTAACCGTGTAGGCGCAAGCCGAGACGGGAATGCGAGGGCACGGGGCGACCCGAGCTCGAGCCTCATGGAGTCGACTGGCAAGAAAAGCCTGACTGGGGAGTTCGGATGGCGTCCGTACCGTAAACCGACACAGGTGGGCGAGGCGAGTAGCCTCAGGTGATCGAGTGAAACGTGGTCAAGGAACTCGGCATAATGATCCCGTAACTTCGGAAGAAGGGATGCCGCTCTGGGTAGCGGGGTTCACCCCCGTCGCTCGGAGAGGTCGCAGTGAATCGGCCCAAGCGACTGTTTAGCAAAAACACAGGTGTGTGCCAAGCCGCACAAGGCGCCGTATACACACTGACGCCTGCCCGGTGCCGGAAGGTTAAGGGGAGAGGTTAGCCGCAAGGCAAAGCTTTGAGCCGAAGCCCCGGTAAACGGCGGCCGTAACTATAACGGTCCTAAGGTGGAAGCAACGCTGCCTTAGTAAAATCTGGCCATATGCTGGAACGTCTGAGTATCTCCCGGTACTGATGCTTCGCATGATCAGTGACAACCCGCGGAGTGCAGATAATCAGCAGGAAAGATCGGTCGACGTTTGACCGAAATCCTCAGAGACTTTACGCCAGACGCCGGCAACACAGCCGGCGAAGATAAAGTCCGGACTGCATGGCGACATGCAGGGCTCTTCAGGAGCCGTCTAACGCGAGTTAGATAACACCATCAAGCGAAATTCCTTGTCGGGTAAGTTCCGACCTGCACGAATGGCGTAACGACTTGGGCACTGTCTCGACCACGTGCTCGGCGAAATTGCAGTCTCGGTGAGGAT